>ENA-UPSY01003661-UPSY01003661.1-human-gut-metagenome-genome-assembly--contig:-NODE-3661-length-10866-cov-3.224581_pt1 | contig 10866 bp, 9 predicted proteins | sample MGYA00250044_ERZ773365 | MGnify/ENA primary metagenome ERZ773365 (study PRJEB29103, sample SAMN06111932) | human gut metagenome | biome: human gut; feature: ankylosing spondylitis patient; material...
CTGGAAGTATTTTAGAATGGTAAATCTCTTTGAGAGATCAAACGAAAACAAATTGTGGATAAAAAATAAAGTAAAAGAGAAAAGAAAGGAAGAAATTATCATGACAGAGAGAATGAAAGAAATCGTAGCAGAGGCATTGAATGTAGAAATCGAAACTTTAAAAGAGGACACATCATTTAAAGAAGATTTGGGGGCAGATTCACTTGATCTTTTTGAATTGGTGATGGCGTTTGAGGAAGAATTCGGAGTAGAGATTCCTTCCGAAGATCTGGAAAAGATCACAACGATCAAAGATGCGGCGGCATATATGGAGGCTCACAAAGAGTAAAAAATAAAAAACCGGATATAAAAAATGAAAATAGAAACAAAGAGGCCGATAATAAAAAAGAAAAAAGTATCAGGAGAAAGTATTGTCAAAATGAAAACAGAAATAACGGAACTTTTGGGAATTGAATATCCGATCATTCAGGGCGGTATGGCATGGGTTGCAGAATATCATCTGGCAGCGGCAGTATCCGAGGCAGGCGGTCTGGGAATTATCGGAGCGGCAAGCGCTCCTCCTGAATGGGTGAGAGATCAGATACAAAAGGCAAAGAAGATGACAGATAAACCTTTCGGAGTCAACATTATGCTTATGAGTCCGTATGCAGATGAAATTGCAAAGGTAATTGTGGAAGAAAAGGTAAAAGTTGTTACAACAGGAGCCGGTTCTCCGGAAAAATATATGCAGATGTGGAAAGAAGCGGATGTAAAAGTGATTCCGGTTGTTGCGTCTGTTGCACTTGCAAAGAGAATGGAACGCTGTCATGCCGATGCGGTTGTCGCAGAAGGAACGGAAGCAGGAGGGCATATCGGAGAGGCATCAACAATGACTCTTGTACCGCAAGTTGTCGATGCGGTAAAGATTCCTGTCATTGCGGCAGGAGGAATTGCAGACGGAAGAGGGATTGCGGCTGCATTTATGCTCGGAGCAAAAGGAGTTCAGATGGGAACGGCATTTATCGTAACAGAGGAATGTCAGGTTCATGAGAATTATAAAAATGAAATTATAAGGGCAAGAGATATCGATTCAAAAGTTACCGGAAGATCATGCGGACATCCGGTGCGGACGCTTAGAAATCAGATGACGAAACTGTATCTGCAAAAAGAAAAAGAGGGCGCGTCTTTTGAAGAGCTGGAAGCATTGACACTTGGCGGTTTAAAAAAAGCAGTCGTTGAAGGTGACGTAAAAAACGGAAGCCTGATGGCAGGACAGTCGGCAGGACTTGTCACAGAGAAGATGACATGTGAAATGCTGATCCGAAAGTTAGTAAAAGGAACAGAAAAACAAATCAGAGGAAGTGTATTTTATGAGTAAGACTGCATTTATTTTTCCGGGTCAGGGCGCACAGACAGCCGGAATGGGAAAAGATTTCTATGAGAACAGCAGGAAGGCAAAAGACATATTTGATATGGCGTCTGAATTATTGTCGCTTGATATGCGGAAGTTGTGTTTTGAGAAAAATGATCTTCTTGATAAGACAGAATATACACAGGCGGCTTTGGTAACTGTCAGTATGGCAGCAGAGCATGTATTAAGAGAATGGGGGATGACTGCGGACGTTACAGCGGGATTGAGCTTAGGCGAATATTGCGCGGCAGCATCGGCAGGAGCATTTTCTACAGAAGACGCAGTTCTGATGGTGAGAAAACGCGGGATTTTTATGGAAGAAGCCGTTCCCGCAAACAAAGGGGCGATGGCGGCTGTAATCGGACTTACAGGCGCTCGGACAGAAGAAGTATTGGAAAAGATTCCGAATGTATGGATCGCAAATTATAACTGTCCCGGTCAGTTGGTGATCACAGGAGAAAAAAGCGCAGTGGAAACAGCGGGAAGTAGCCTGAAAGAAGCAGGAACAAAGAGAGTTATTTTATTGAATGTGAGCGGTCCGTTTCATTCTCCGATGATGGAAACTGCAGGACAACAGCTTGCGCGTGTTTTGGAGAATGTCAGGCTGAATCAACCGGTCATTCCTTATGTATCGAATGTGACTGCGGATTTTGTGGGAGAAACAGGAGAGATTAAGGATCTTTTGATACGGCAGGTATCATCTCCTGTGAGATGGCAGCAAAGTGTGGAAAAACTGATCGCCGCAGGGGTAGATACATTTGTGGAGATCGGACCGGGAAAGACATTGTCTGGATTTATACGGCGGATTGACAGAAATGTAAAATGTTTCAATGTCGGTACATGGGAAGAAGCAGAAAAAGCGGCAGAACAGTTATGTTAAAGCGACAGAAAGTGGAAGGAAAATGATGTTAAAAGGGAAAATTGCAGTTGTAACCGGGGCATCCCGGGGGATCGGCAGAGCGATCGCGGTGAAACTTGCGGCAGAAGGCGCAGTCGTGATCATTAATTATAATAGGTCGAAAGACGAAGCTGAAAAAGTAAAAGAGCAGATTGAAGCGTCGGGAGGACAGGTAAAACTGATTCAGTGTAACGTAGCTTCTTTTGAATCATGCGAAAAGATGTTTGAAGAGGTTATGAAAGAGTTTGGAAGAATTGATATTCTTGTCAACAATGCGGGAATTACAAAAGACGGTTTGCTTATGAAGATGTCGGAAGATGATTTTGATGCGGTCGTAGATACAAACTTAAAGGGGGCGTTTCACTGTATACGCTTTGTTTCAAGAGCAATGATACGTCAAAGAAGCGGAAGGATCATTAATATCTCTTCGGTGTCCGGGGTACTTGGAAATGCAGGTCAGGCAAATTATGCCGCATCTAAGGCAGGGGTGATCGGTCTGACAAAATCAGCGGCGAGAGAACTTGCAGGAAGGAAAATTACAGTAAATGCAGTCGCGCCCGGATTTATCCGGACGGAAATGACAGCGGTTCTTTCGGAAAAAGTGAAAGAAAAGGCAGTTCTGCAAATTCCGATGGAGCGATTCGGAGAGGCGGAAGATGTGGCGCAGGCTGTTGCGTTTCTTGCATCAGAGCAGGCCGGATACATTACCGGGCAGGTGCTTTGCGTAGACGGAGGCATGGCGATGTAATTATAATCGCTCCGCTTGAAAAGGAGGAAGTATGAAGAGAAGAGTTGTTGTAACCGGTCTTGGAGCTGTTACTCCGATCGGAAATACAGTGGATGTTTTTTGGGATGAGATTAAAAAAGGAACTGTCGGAATCGGACCGATCACTCAATTTGACGTTTCTGATTATAAAGTGAAGATCGCAGCGCAGGTAAAAGGATTAGATGCAAGAGAACGGCTTGATTTTAAATCTGCAAAACGAATGGAATTGTTTACACAATACGCGGCGGCAGCAGCGAAAGAGGCGTTTGAAGATGCCGGAATCGACATGGAAAAGGAAGATCCTTACAGGGCAGGCGTGATCGTCGGATCCGGTGTGGGAAGCTTAAAATGTGTGGAAGATAATTATGAGACGATCCTAAAGAAAGGGCCGAACAGAGTTCATCCGCTGATGGTTCCGCTGATGATTTCAAATATGGCGGCGGGAAATATTTCGATCCGGCTTGGACTTCGGGGAAAATGCACAAATGTCGCGACGGCATGCGCCTCCGGTTCACATTGTATCGGAGATGCTTTTCGGGCAATTCAGTATGGTGATGCAGATATCATGGTTGCAGGAGGAGCGGAGAGCGCGATCTCTCCGACAGGTCTGGCAGGATTCACGGCGCTTACGGCGCTTTCTACATCAGAAGATCCGACTTGTGCATCAAGACCGTTTGACAAAGACAGAGATGGATTTGTCTTGGGAGAAGGAGCAGGCATTATTGTTTTGGAAGAACTGGAACATGCGAAGGCAAGGGGCGCAAAAATATACGCAGAGCTTGCAGGGTACGGAGCAACGGCGGACGCATGGCACATCACATCACCGGCAGAAGACGGAGAGGGCGCCGCAATGGCGATGAAGCTTGCAATGCGGGAAGCAGGCGTACGGGCAGAGCAGATCGACTATATTAATGCACATGGAACAAGCACGCATCACAACGATCTGTTTGAGACAAGAGCAATACGCAGCGCACTTGGAAGCGCGGCAGATCAGGTTGTCGTTAACTCAACGAAATCGATGATCGGTCATCTTCTCGGAGCGGCAGGCGGAGTTGAGTTTATCGTATGTGTAAAAAGCATTCAGGACGGATACATTCATCAGACAATGGGAACAAAAAATGTCGATCCCGAATGTGATCTAAATTATGCGGTAGGCTCACCGGTCAAGAAGGATGTAAACTATGTATTGACAAACTCACTGGGATTCGGAGGTCATAACGCTTCTCTTCTCGTGAAAAAATATGAAGATTAAGGCGGGGTGCAAAAATGAAGACAGAACAGATCCTTCAGTTGGTAGAAGCTGTGTCGGGATTCGGATTGGACGAATTTGAATACGAAGAAGACGGAGTAAAGCTGAAGTTGAAAAAAGGCGGAAACGTCTGCACATCAGTATCGGCAGAAACGGCAGGAAGAACAAAGACAGAAGCGGAGATTGCAAGAACAGAAGAAAATGCGGAAGTCTTATTAGAAGGCAAAATAGTGAAAGCTCCGCTTGTCGGAATTTTCTATGCGTCGCCGGAAGAAGGAGGAACTCCTTTCGTGCAGGCAGGAGACAAAGTAGAAAAGGGAACGGTTCTCGGGATCGTGGAAGCGATGAAGCTTATGAATGAGATCGAAAGTGATTTTGAGGGAACGATAGAAGAGGTTCTTGTCGAAAACGGAGCGGCGGTAGAATACGGACAGCCTCTTTTTGTCATCAAATAAAGAACGATACAAAAACGGCATAGTAAAAATATCAGGGAGGCAGAGTACGGAGATGGAAAGAGAGACAAAGAAAAGCTTAAATATAGAACAGATCCAGCAGATCATCCCGCACAGGCATCCGTTTTGCCTGATCGACAGGATCGAAGATTATGAACCGGGGGAATTTGCCATAGGCTATAAAGCGGTAACATATACGGAAGAATTTTTTAAAGGCCATTTCCCGAATAAACCGGTTATGCCGGGGGTACTTATTGTAGAAGCGCTTGCACAAACAGGAGCAGTGGCGATTTTAAGTACGCCGGAAAATAAAGGAAAGATTGCATTTTTCGGAGGAATACAAAACTGCCGGTTTAAAGGAATGGTATTTCCTGGCGACGTGTTGAGATTAGAGACAAAGATTATTCGTCAAAAAGGTCCGGTAGGAATCGGAAAAGCGGTTGCAAGTGTGGACGGTAAAGTAGTAGTAAGCGCAGAATTGACGTTTATGGCAGGAGAATAGATTTATGATCGAAAAAATATTGATCGCAAACCGTGGCGAGATTGCGGTTCGGATTATTCGGGCATGCAGAGAAATGGGAATTGAAACTGTGGCAGTCTATTCGGAGGCTGACAAGGAGGCTCTTCATACCCAGCTTGCGGATGAAGCAGTCTGTATCGGTCCGGCGCAGGCATCGGAAAGTTATCTGAATATGCAGAATTTGATCAGCGCAGCGCTCGTTTCGGGAGCAGATGCGATTCATCCCGGATTCGGATTTTTATCGGAAAATGCAAAATTTGCAGAACTTTGCGAACAGTGCGAGATTACCTTTATCGGTCCTGATTCTAAAGTGATCGGTAAGATGGGAAATAAAACAGAAGCAAGAGCAACAATGATCGCGGCAGGGATTCCGGTTATCCGGGGGACAAACGGAGCGGTTTTAGATCTGGAAGAAGGGAAAAAAGAAGCGGCGCGCATCGGATATCCTGTGATCATTAAAGCCGCCTTGGGAGGCGGAGGAAAAGGGATGCGGACAGCGCAAAGTGAAGAAGAGTTTGAAAGTTGTTTTGTGACGGCGCGCAAAGAGGCGGAAAAGGCATTCGGAGACGGAACAATGTATATCGAGCATTTTGTGGAGCATCCTCGTCATATTGAATTTCAAATCATTGCAGATTCATATGGAAATATAGTTCATCTCGGAGAACGGGATTGTTCGATACAGAGAAATCATCAGAAGATGATCGAAGAGTGTCCATGCGCCGCGTTGTCAGATGAACTTCGTAAAAAAATGGGCGAAACGGCGGTAAAGGCCGCAAGGGCCGCAGGCTATACAAACGCCGGAACAGTAGAGTTTCTGTTGGAAAAAGACGGTACATTTTATTTTATGGAAATGAACACAAGGATACAGGTGGAACATCCGGTAACGGAGTGCGTAACCGGGATCGATCTGATCAAAGAGCAGATACGGATCGCAAACGGCGGGGAACTTACTTTCAGGCAGGAAGATATCAGGATGACAGGTCATGCGATCGAATGTCGGATCAATGCGGAGATACCGGAGCGCAATTTTACGCCGTCAGCCGGAAGAATCACAGATCTGCATCTTCCGGGAGGAAACGGGATCCGTGTAGATACGGCTGTTTACAGCGGATGCGAGGTGCTGCCTTATTATGATTCCATGTTGGCGAAACTGATCGTTCACGGGAAAGACCGTCGAGAGGCGGTAGATAAGATGAGGAGCGCTCTGGGAGAAATTATTATAGAAGGAATCGGAACGAATGTCGATTACCAGTATGAGATTTCGGAAAACGAGGATTTTATATCAGGAAAGACAGATGTGGATTTTATTCGGAGGCTGAGTAGTGAAACTGCATAATATGTTTAAAAAGACCGTAGGGAAAGAACATGGAACATCGAAAAATACAAAAGTAAGAAATGTTCCCGAAGGATTGCTGAAAAAGTGCAATAAGTGCGGCGCGGCTATTTTGGCAGAGGATGCCGTAAATAACAATTATATTTGTCCGAAGTGTCACGGATATTTCAGGATGCATGCAGGACGGCGGATCGAGATGATCGCAGATCCCGGAACTTTTGAAGAATGGGATGCAAAGATGAAGTTTGAAAATCCTCTGGAATTTAGCGGTTATGAGGAAAAAGTACGAAGATTAAGGGAACAGACCGGACTTGACGAAGCGGTCGTTACAGGGAAAGTTATGGTCGCGGGCCATCCGGCGGTGATCGGAGTATGTGACGGACGTTTTATGATGGCGAGCATGGGCGAAGTGGTCGGTGAGAAGATCACAAGAGCGATAGAACGGGCTACGAAAGAAAATCTTCCGGTTATTTTGTTCGCATGTTCTGGAGGCGCAAGGATGCAGGAAGGGATCGTTTCTCTTATGCAGATGGCGAAAACGGCGGCTGCGCTGAAACGGCACAGTGAAAAAGGGCTTCTGTATGTGAGCGTTTTAACAGACCCGACGACAGGAGGAGTAACGGCAAGCTTTGCCATGCTTGGAGATATTATTCTGGCAGAGCCGAATGCGCTGATCGGGTTTGCAGGACCGAGGGTGATCGAGCAGACGATCGGAAAGAAGCTGCCGAAAGGATTTCAGAGGTCGGAGTTTTTGCTCGAACATGGATTTGTAGATCGGATCGTAGAGCGGTCGGAAATGAAAAGCGTTCTTGCGCGTATTTTGCATATGCATGACCGTACAAAAGAAAAAACAGAAGAAAGTACCGGGGAAACCGAAAAGATTGAAAGCACTACACAAGAAGATACTATGCCAAAACAGGTGCGGTCAAAAGGCGGAATAAGCGCGTGGGAAAGAGTTCTTCTTTCAAGAAAAACAGACCGTCCGGTCGGAACAGACTATGTGAATATGCTGTTTTCTGATTTTATGGAATTTCATGGCGACAGGCTTTTTAGAGACGATCCTGCAGTGGCAGGAGGAATTGCAATGTTCGGGAACATTCCGGTCACGGTGATCGCTCAGGTGAAGGGAAAGACGACGAAAGAAAATGTGACACGCAATTTTGCGATGATGTCTCCGGAAGGATATCGGAAAACATTACGATTGATCCGGCAGGCAGAAAAGTTCGGACGTCCGGTGATCTGTATCGTAGATACTCCGGGAGCATTTTGCGGACAGGAAGCAGAAGAGCACGGACAGGGAGAAGCGATCGCTTCAAACTTATATGAACTGTCCTCGATAAAAGTTCCGATCGTTTCGGTACTGATCGGGGAAGGCGGAAGCGGAGGAGCACTGGCTCTGGCTGTGGCAGATGAAGTGTGGATTCTGGAAAACTCTGTCTATTCGGTTCTTTCTCCGGAAGGATTTGCAAGTATACTCTGGAAAGACAGCAAGCGTGCGTCAGAAGCGGCGGAAGTGATGAAACTGACGGCGGATGATCTGAAATGCTTAGGGATAGTGGAACAGGTGATCAGAGAACCGAAGTCGTATACGTCACAGACAATGGCTGGGGTATGTGAAGAATTAAAAAACATGCTCAGCGTTTTTTTGAAAAAATACGGATCTATGGATGAAAGACAACTGCTGAATCATCGATATGACAGATTTCGTAAAATGTAAAAAGTGCTTCTTTTCCGAACAAAGTGTGTGCTATAATATAGGTTACGAAAATGCAGGCGCAAGAAGCGTCGGTTATGGAACACAATATATGGAAAAGGAGGAGGTCCGATGGATGCGTACAGAACAATTAATGATACGCTTGTAAATCTGTTTAATGAAATATGGGAATTAGAAAAAGAAGCGATCATAACCGAAGAATTTAAAGACATTACAAATAATGATATGCATATCATAGAAGCAATCGGATTATCCGGTGAAAATACAATGTCATCCGTAGCTAAAAAGCTGAAGATCACGGCGGGGTCTCTCACAACTGCGGTCAATGCGCTTGTCAGAAAGGCATATGTGAAGAGGGAAAGAAGTGAAGAGGACAGACGGGTCGTATATATAGCGCTTACGGAAAAAGGAGAGAAAGCTTTTTATCATCACGAGCAGTTCCATCGTCAGATGACCAACGCCGTGATAGAAAAGCTGGATGACGAAGAAATTGACGCACTTGTAAAAATGCTTAAAGATATTTCTGCATTTTTCAGAAGTTATCAGTCATAACACAGGAAAACGGAAATCTGATAAGGCGGGATTTGTGGTATGGATGAATTTATTTTTATTTTGGAATTGATCGGAACAGTAGCGTTTGCTTCTTCGGGAGCAATGATCGCCATAGAAAAAAAGATGGATATTTTCGGGGTAAATGTGCTCGGGGCGACAACTGCGGTAGGTGGCGGGATCATGCGGGATATCATACTCGGATTGACGCCGCCGGGGGCGTTTTCGCATCCGGTCTATGTTCTTGTGGCGGCGCTGACATCGACGATTCTTTTTGTGATCGCATATGCGAAACCGACGGCTTTTGAGTCTCGGGTAAAGACAGATTATTATGATAAGCTGATGTTCTGGTGCGATACGGCAGGACTTGGAATATTTACAGTAGTGGGGATACAGGCGGCGGTGCGGGCCGTCGGCGGGGAAAATGTGTTTTTCTTTGTATTTATCGGAACGCTTACAGGAGTAGGAGGAGGGGTGCTTCGTGATATTATGGCAGGCGAGACTCCGTATATTCTTGTAAAGCATATTTACGCATGCGCTGCGATTGCGGGAGGAATCGTCTGTGTAGTCGGAAGAACGGCATTCGGAGAAGCTTACGGTACGATATTAGGACTGGCGGCAACGGTGCTGCTCCGTTTTTTGGCAGCTCATTTCAGGTGGAATCTGATGCGTGTATCATAAGGTTTTTCATCTCGGAAAATAGCCGGATGATAAGAAAATTACAGTGAAGGCGGACTGAAATTACAGCAAGAATGATAAAAATTTGACGTTTTCTGAAAAATGAGGTACAATCCCCTATGAAACTTTTTGATTTGGGTTGAATAAGTGATACTGAACAGGATTAGAGAGCGGTATCGGAAATACTTGGTTGTATTATTTTAGGAGGGAACAAGTATGGCAGTAAAGAAAACAACTTCGACATCAAGGGCAGCGGATAGAATAGCAAATGCGATCAAAGCGGAGCATGAAAAGGCGGATAAAACAGCGGCGAAAGGCGAAAAGGAAGAAGAGAAAGCAGTGGTGAAGGCAGAGGAAAAGGCAGAAGTGAAAGCTTCTGAAAAAGCTCCTGTAAAAGCAGAGCCGGAAAAGAAAGAAGCAGCGAAAGCGATTGAGACAAAGAAAGACACAACGAAAAAGCTTGAGACAAAAGCGGCAGTTTTGGTAGATACACCGGAGACAGAAGAGAAGGCAGCTGTAAAAAAATCAGTAAAAGCTCCGGCAAAGGCAGAGAAAAAAGCGCCGGTGAAAAAGGCGGCATCTAAGAAAGCGGAACTGAAAACAGAGATGTTTCTTCAGTTTGCGGGAAAAGAATATACAGACAAAGAGATTTTTGACAAAATAAAATATGTTTGGTCAAAAGTTTTGAAAAATAAAGTCGGCGATATGAAAGATGTTAAGATCTATCTGAAGCCGGAAGAGTCAGCAGCTTATTATGTAATTAACGGCGATACGACAGGTAAAGTCGATCTGTAAAAGTCTGCTATCCTCTCTGTAGCGGGATTGCCCCGGCAGGGAGGTTTTTTATTTATATGAGGAGAAAGGAAGGCGTATGGCATGAGCGAAAATACGAAAAGTAAGATGACGGAGAAGAAAGAAGAAAGGAAACGGCTTGAACAGCAGATCCGTTTTATTATTGAAGCGGACAAAGTGAAAAGCGTTTTTCGGCAGACATATCTTGCCGACGGAAGCCGGAAAGAAAACGATGCGGAACATTCATGGCATCTGGCATTGTCTGCGATACTTTTGAAAGAGCATATGGACGCGCCTGTTGATCTGATGAAAGTGATCGTCATGGTACTGATCCATGATCTTGTCGAGATAGATGCGGGTGATACTTATGCATACGATTCCGAGGGCGCCAAGTCAAAAAGAGAGAGGGAGTTAAAAGCGGCAGAGCGTATTTTCGGTATTCTTCCAAAAGATCAGGGAACGTATTTCAGAAGTTTGTGGGATGAATTTGAAGAATACCAACGATCTGCCATCTGTGCGTCTCGG
>ENA-UPSY01003664-UPSY01003664.1-human-gut-metagenome-genome-assembly--contig:-NODE-3664-length-10862-cov-3.095596_pt1 | contig 10862 bp, 9 predicted proteins | sample MGYA00250044_ERZ773365 | MGnify/ENA primary metagenome ERZ773365 (study PRJEB29103, sample SAMN06111932) | human gut metagenome | biome: human gut; feature: ankylosing spondylitis patient; material...
GATCTTCTGCGTATTCGGAAATACGGTTATCGCTGAGTGTGTCGCCTGTATATCCACCTTTAAACTGCATTGGGCACTGCATCTTCTGTGGACGCTGCGAAGAAGTCTGCCCGACGGCGGCGATCAAACTGTCGCAAGAATACGAACTGGCGGTGTGGAAGAAAGAAGACTTCCTGCAACAGTCCCGCTTCGCGCTGTGCAACTGCCGCGTCTGCAATCGTCCTTTCGCCGTCCAGAAAGAGATCGACTACGCCATTGCGCTGCTTAAGCACAACGGCGACAGCCGCGCGGAAAACCACCGCGAAAGCTTTGAGACTTGCCCGGAATGTAAGCGCCAGAAATGCCTGGTGCCGTCCGACCGTATTGAACTGACTCGCCATATGAAAGAGGCCATCTGATGAGCAATTTATTAGGCCCCCGTGACGCCAACGGCATTCCGGTCCCCATGACGGTGGATGAATCCATCGCCAGCATGAAGGCGTCGTTACTGAAAAAAATCAAACGTTCTGCCTATGTTTACCGCGTGGACTGCGGCGGCTGCAACGGTTGCGAAATCGAAATTTTCGCCACGCTTTCGCCGCTGTTTGATGCAGAACGCTTCGGCATTAAAGTCGTTCCTTCACCGCGTCATGCGGATATTTTACTGTTTACCGGCGCGGTCACCCGTGCAATGCGATCCCCTGCGCTGCGTGCGTGGCAGTCCGCGCCGGACCCGAAAATTTGTATCTCCTACGGTGCCTGCGGTAACAGTGGCGGGATCTTCCACGATCTCTACTGCGTGTGGGGCGGTACGGATAAAATTGTCCCTGTGGATGTTTATATCCCTGGCTGCCCGCCAACGCCTGCCGCCACGCTGTACGGCTTTGCAATGGCGCTCGGCCTGCTGGAGCAGAAAATTCACGCCCGTGGGCCGGGTGAACTGGATGAACAACCGGCGGAGATCCTGCATGGTGATATGGTGCAGCCGCTGCGCGTGAAAGTGGATCGCGAAGCACGCCGCCTGGCGGGTTATCGTTACGGTCGTCAGATTGCCGATGATTACCTTACACAGTTAGGGCAGGGCGAAGAACAGGTTGCACGCTGGCTGGAAGCGGAAAACGATCCGCGTCTGAACGAGATTGTCAGCCATCTGAATCATGTTGTTGAAGAGGCGCGTATCCGATGAGTGAAAAGGTGGTGTTCAGTCAACTGAGCCGTAAATTTATTGATGAGAACGATGCCACGCCCGCCGAGGCGCAGCAGGTGGTCTATTACAGCCTGGCGATTGGTCACCACCTTGGGGTTATCGATTGCCTGGAAGCGGCGCTCACCTGCCCGTGGGATGAATATCTGGCATGGATTGCCACTCTGGAGGCAGGCAGTGAAGCCCGCCGCAAAATGGAAGGCGTGCCGAAATATGGTGAGATCGTCATCGACATTAACCATGTGCCGATGCTGGCCAACGCATTCGATAAAGCCCGGGCAGCGCAAACTTCGCAGCAGCAGGAATGGAGTACAATGCTGTTAAGTATGCTGCATGATATTCATCAGGAAAACGCCATCTATTTGATGGTGAGGAGACTGCGTGACTGACGTTTTACTCTGTGTTGGCAATAGCATGATGGGCGATGATGGCGCAGGTCCGCTGCTGGCGGAAAAGTGCGCCGCCGCGCCGAAAGGTAACTGGGTGGTGATTGACGGCGGTAGCGCACCGGAAAACGACATCGTCGCTATCCGTGAACTGCGCCCGACACGACTGCTGATTGTCGACGCCACGGATATGGGGCTAAACCCCGGCGAGATCCGCATCATCGACCCGGATGATATCGCCGAGATGTTTATGATGACTACCCATAACATGCCGTTGAATTACCTTATCGACCAGTTGAAAGAAGATATTGGCGAAGTGATTTTCCTCGGCATTCAGCCGGATATCGTCGGCTTTTACTACCCGATGACCCAGCCGATTAAAGATGCGGTAGAAACCGTTTATCAACGACTGGAAGGCTGGGAAGGAAATGGCGGCTTCGCGCAGTTAGCGGTGGAAGAAGAGTAGTTTTTCATTAAGGAATCAGGACAGGGATGTTCTTGATGGGGTGAACCAGCTCTGATGCCAAATGCTAAATTGCCCGATGCGCTGCGCTTATCGGGCCTTCATGGTTCGTGCGACATGTAGGCCGGATAAGGCGTTCACGCCGCATCCGGCACTGTTACCTACTCTAAATCTTCCCCATTACTGGCAATCACTTTTTTATACCACCAGAATGATTTCTTACGCGTGCGCGTCAGCGTACCGTTGCCTGCGTCGTCACGGTCAACAAAGACAAAGCCGTAGCGTTTGCTCATTTCACCCGTAGAGGCGGAAACTAAATCAATACAGCCCCATGTGGTGTAGCCCATCAGCGGAATGCCGTCTGCAATCGCTTCGCCCATTGCGCGGATATGTTCGCGTAAGTAGCTGATGCGATAGTCGTCGTTAATCTCGCCATTGGCAGCAAATTCATCTTTTGCGCCCAGGCCGTTTTCCACCAGAAACAGCGGCTTCTGATAACGATCGTACATCATATTCATGGTGATACGCAGACCGAGTGGATCAATTCCCCAGCCCCAGTCGCTCACCTGTAGATACGGATTACGCAGCGATTTCACCACGTTCGCCGCACTGCTGTTGTTGGCGTTCATCTCCGCCGAGGCGCAGCGCGAGGCGTAATAGCTGAAAGAGACAAAATCGACGGTGTTTTTCAGGATTTCATCATCGCCCGGTGCTTTGTTGATGGTTACCCCTTTTTCGCGGAATACGCGGGCAGAGTAAGCCGGATACGTGCCCCGCGCCTGCACATCGATAAAAAACAGGTTTTCCCGGTCTTTCTCCAGCGCCGCCCAGACATCTTCCGGCTTGCAACTGTAAGGGTAGAAGTTACCGCCCGCCAGCATACAGCCCACCTGATTTTGCGGGTTAACCTCATGGGCGATTTTGGTGGCTAGCGCACTGGCAACCAGCTGGTGATGCGCGGCCTGATATTTCACCTGATCCTGATTTTCACCTTCTTCAAACACCAGACCCGCGCCGGAGAACGGGCTATGCAACATAATGTTGATTTCATTGAAGGTGAGCCAGTATTTCACCAGACCATCAAATGCTTCAAAGCAGGTTCTGGCGTAGCGGCTGAAAAACTCCACCAGCTTGCGGTTACGCCAGGAGCCATATTCGGTGACCAGATGCATCGGCACATCGAAGTGGCACAACGTGACCAGCGGTTCGATACCGTACTTTTTACACTCTTCAAAGACAGAACGATAAAAAGCAATGCCCTGCTGATTGGGCGTGATTTCATCGCCCTGCGGAAAGAGACGGCTCCAGGCAATTGAGGTACGGAAAACCTTGAATCCCATCTCTGCCATCAGGGCGATATCTTCTTTATAACGATGATAAAAATCCGTCGCCTCATGGCTGGGATAAAACTCGTCATCTCGCAACTGAAAACGTTTTTCCAGCCCCAGTTTCACCGCCATTCGATGCTCGCCGTGTGGGATCATATCGACAGTGGTCAGACCTTTGTCACCTTCACGGAACGCACCTTCAGACTGGTTGGCGGCAAGCGCGCCGCCCCATAAAAAACTTTCTGGAAATACTGACATTTTCATCCTCAATTAAGACTTACTTCTTTGGCGACGGTCGGTTGTACGCTCTGATACTTTCGCGCCTGGGCAGCCGCTTCCTCAACAGGAATATCCTCAAAGCCGAGCAACAGTGTGAGGATAAACGACAGCACCACCGCCAGCGCCATGACCGCGAACACCCAGACGATGCTCATTGGATTCGCCGGATCGAAGAACTGCACGCTGGTAAATAGCCCCGGCGCTGCCATTGAGTGGCTGGCAAGCCCCGCCATACCGGCAACCGCGCCGCAAATAAAACCGCTGATAAGACTGGCGATAAGCGGACGTTTCAGGCGGATCACCACGCCATATAACGCCGGTTCGGAAATCCCCGCCATAATGGCTGATGCCGCCGCAGCCAGCGCCGTCTGACGCAGTTCCGGGTTTTTCGTTTTCCACGCCACTGCCAGTGATGAACCGCCCAGCGACAGGTTAGCGCCGATCTCTGACGGCATGACCATCCCTTCTTTGCCGGTTTCGGCAATGGTCTGAATGATGGTTGGCGTAAAGACGCGGTGCATCCCGGTCATTACCAGCAGAGGCCACAGCGCGCCCATAATGGCGACTGAAAGCCAGCCCAGATAACCATGAATGGTGTAAACCAGCGCCGAAATGGCGCTACCGATCCAGATACCAATCGGGCCAATCAGCAGGATTGCCAGCGGTGCGGCAATCAACACAATCAGCATTGGTTTGAGGAAGTTTTTGGTCACCGCCGGTGTAATGCTGTCCACCCAGCGTTCGATATATGACAGGCACCAGGTCATCACCAGCGCCGGGATCACCGTGTAGGTGTATTTCACCGCGGTGACCGGAATCAGGGCAAATTCGACATGTTCACCCTGGGCCGCTTTCGCCATCAGTTCAATAAAACTCGGATGTACCAGCACACCCGCGATGGCAATCGCCAGCGACATATTGGTTTTAAATTTGATGGCGGCAGATGCCGCGACCATCAGCGGCAGGAAGAAGAAAGCACCGTCACCAATCACATTCAGAATGGTTAAGGTCGGCGATCCTTTTGTCAGCACGCCGCTCATCTCGAGGATCATTGCCAGCAGTTTGACCATCGATCCGCCGATAATCGCCGGGATCAGCGGTGACCTGGTGCCGATCAGCGCATCGAGGATCCCCGCACCAATGCGACGTAGCGTGAGTTTGGGTTTACCCACGGGCTGTGCGGGCTGCATATCTCCCGGCAGCAGGCTGACGACTTCCTGAAAGGCTTGTGAAACGGTATTGCCGATAATCACCTGACACTGGTTGTCACTACGTACCACGCCGAGCACGCCGGGGATGGTTTTTAACGTCGGGCTGTCGATAAGTGCATCATCTTTGATAACAAAGCGCAACCGCGTCATACAGTGCGTGACCGCCGAGATGTTATCAACGCCGCCCAGTGCCGCTATCACCGAGCGTGCCAGCGCCGCATAATTTTTGGCCATCGGATTTTATCCTGTTATCAGTAGGGTAGATGTAGTTGTTATCAGTCGACGTGACGGAAAAATGCCGATGCTGAAACGGAATTAAGAAACCGGTTTCACAAAATCATGAATAGTTGTCACTAAATAAGCAAGAGAGTGAATTGTTCATTTTTTATATTTGTGAAACCGGTCACCTGAATATTTTTCCCGCCGATTGTGCAAGGACAATCGGCAAACGGTGCAGTACACTGCGTTGATTGCGTGTAAAGGGATGAAAATGATGACGACGATGCTGGAAGTGGCGAAGCGCGCCGGGGTTTCAAAAGCGACCGTTTCCCGCGTGCTTTCAGGTAATGGCTACGTCAGCCAGGAGACTAAAGATCGCGTGTTTCAGGCGGTAGAAGAGAGCGGTTACCGTCCAAACTTGCTGGCGCGCAATCTGTCGGCGAAGAGTACTCAGACGCTGGGGCTGGTAGTGACCAACACGCTTTACCACGGCATTTATTTTAGTGAATTACTCTTTCATGCCGCGCGAATGGCGGAAGAGAAAGGGCGGCAGTTGCTATTGGCAGATGGTAAACACAGCGCAGAAGAAGAGCGCCAGGCGATTCAGTATCTGCTGGATCTGCGCTGCGATGCGATCATGATTTACCCGCGTTTTTTAAGCGTGGATGAGATCGATGACATCATTGACGCGCACAGTCAGCCGATAATGGTGCTTAATCGCCGCCTGCGCAAAAACAGCAGCCATAGCGTCTGGTGCGATCATAAACAGACCAGTTTTAACGCCGTGGCAGAGTTGATAAACGCCGGGCATCAGGAGATTGCTTTCCTTACCGGCTCGATGGATTCCCCCACCAGCATTGAACGTCTTGCCGGGTATAAAGACGCGCTGGCGCAGCATGGTATTGCGCTCAATGAAAAACTTATCGCTAACGGTAAATGGACGCCTGCCAGCGGGGCCGAAGGGGTAGAAATGTTGCTCGAACGTGGGGCTAAATTTAGCGCGTTAGTTGCCAGTAACGACGATATGGCGATAGGTGCGATGAAAGCGTTACACGAGCGCGGCGTAGCGGTGCCAGAGCAGGTGTCAGTTATCGGATTCGATGATATCGCTATTGCCCCCTACACCGTTCCGGCGCTCTCCAGCGTAAAAATTCCGGTGACTGAGATGATTCAGGAAATTATTGGACGGCTGATTTTTATGCTCGATGGCGGGGATTTCTCACCGCCGAAAACCTTCAGCGGAAAACTGATCCGCCGCGACTCACTCATTGCTCCTTCGCGATAAACATTGTCATCACATGTCATCGTCACTAGTGTCGATGACATCGTTTTTCCTGCATTACAGAAATTAATTTCCTTAAATAACAGTAAATTAAAAACTGGCATGATTTGTGAATGTATCGGCGCATTAACTGTCATTGCTGGAGAATTTGATGAACCGTTTCATCATTGCTGACGCGAGTAAATGTATTGGTTGCCGTACCTGTGAAGTAGCGTGCGTGGTTTCTCATCAGGAAAATCAGGACTGTGCATCGCTGACCCCGGAAACTTTTTTACCGCGTATCCATGTCATTAAAGGTGTGAACATTTCCACGGCGACAGTTTGCCGTCAGTGTGAAGATGCACCGTGCGCTAACGTCTGCCCGAATGGTGCTATCAGCCGTGATAAAGGGTTTGTTCATGTGATGCAGGAACGTTGCATTGGTTGCAAAACCTGCGTTGTGGCTTGCCCGTATGGTGCGATGGAAGTGGTGGTACGTCCGGTGATCCGCAACAGCGGCGCGGGTCTGAATGTACGGGCTGACAAAGCCGAAGCCAATAAATGCGACCTGTGCAACCATCGTGAAGACGGCCCGGCGTGTATGGCGGCTTGCCCGACTCATGCGCTGATTTGTGTCGATCGTAATAAACTTGAACAACTGAGCGCAGAAAAACGCCGCCGTACGGCGCTGATGTTCTAAAAATCTTACAGAACTGTTCTGGCATCAAAGGAATTCCCGGAAATATTCGTAGAATACGGAGCGGGCGGTATCGCCGACCTGTGACTGCCGGATGCGACGCTGTCGTGTCCGGCAGGGCGGGTTACGCAATTCATGATGGCGGGAATAACTCAATGGCAAAAAACACATCTTGCGGTGTCCAACTGCGTATTCGTGGCAAAGTGCAGGGCGTCGGTTTTCGTCCGTTTGTCTGGCAGCTGGCACAGCAATTAAATCTTCACGGCGATGTCTGTAATGACGGCGATGGCGTAGAAGTCCGGCTGCGGGAAGACCCGGAAACGTTTCTTGTTCAATTGTATCAGCACTGCCCGCCGCTGGCGCGTATTGATAGCGTCGAGCGTGAGCCGTTTATCTGGTCACAACTGCCCACCGAGTTCACTATACGCCAGAGCACAGGCGGCACCATGAATACGCAAATTGTTCCCGATGCCGCTACTTGCCCTGCTTGCCTTGCCGAAATGAATACCCCAGGCGAACGGCGTTATCGTTATCCGTTTATCAACTGTACCCACTGCGGCCCGCGTTTCACCATTATTCGCGCCATGCCTTACGACCGCCCGTTTACCGTGATGGCGGCGTTTCCGCTATGTCCGGCCTGTGACAAAGAGTACCGTGACCCGCTCGATCGTCGCTTCCACGCCCAGCCGGTGGCCTGCCCGGAGTGTGGCCCGCATCTTGAATGGGTAAGTCATGGTGAACATGCGGAACAAGAGGCGGCATTACAGGCGGCTATCGCACAGTTAAAAATGGGCAACATTGTCGCCATCAAAGGGATTGGCGGATTTCATCTTGCCTGCGATGCACGTAACAGTAACGCGGTGGCGACACTTCGGGCGCGCAAACATCGCCCGGCGAAACCGCTGGCGGTCATGTTGCCAGTGGCTGACGGTTTACCAGACGCTGCGCGCCAGTTGCTTACCACGCCCGCCGCGCCGATTGTGCTGGTGGATAAAAAATACGTTCCTGAGCTTTGTGATGATATCGCCCCTGACCTTAACGAAGTCGGGGTAATGTTGCCTGCGAACCCGCTCCAGCATTTGCTGTTACAGGAACTGCAATGCCCGCTGGTGATGACCTCCGGCAACCTGAGCGGTAAACCACCAGCTATCAGCAACGAACAGGCGCTGGCGGATTTGCAGGGCATTGCCGACGGATTCTTGATACATAACCGCGACATCGTGCAGCGGATGGATGATTCGGTGGTGCGCGAAAGCGGCGAAATGCTGCGCCGTTCGCGGGGGTATGTGCCGGATGCGCTGGCTTTGCCTCCGGGCTTTAAAAATGTTCCGCCTGTGCTGTGTCTCGGCGCGGATCTGAAAAATACCTTCTGCCTGGTGCGCGGTGAACAAGCGGTGTTGAGTCAGCATCTGGGCGATTTAAGTGACGATGGCATCCAGATGCAGTGGCGCGAAGCGTTACGCCTGATGCAAAACATCTACGATTTTACCCCGCAATACGTTGTGCATGACGCGCATCCGGGCTATGTCTCCAGCCAGTGGGCGCGTGAAATGAATCTGCCGACGCAAACGGTACTGCATCATCATGCCCATGCAGCGGCGTGTCTGGCAGAGCATCAGTGGCCGCTGGATGGCGGTGATGTCATTGCTTTGACGCTCGACGGTATCGGTATGGGGGAGAACGGCGCTTTGTGGGGCGGCGAGTGCCTGCGGGTGAACTATCGCGAATGTGAGCACCTGGGCGGCTTGCCTGCAGTGGCGCTTCCGGGTGGCGATTTGGCAGCGAAGCAGCCGTGGCGAAACCTGCTGGCGCAGTGCCTGCGCTTTGTGCCGGAGTGGCAGAATTACTCTGAAACAGCAAGTGTGCAACAGCAAAACTGGAGCGTGCTGGCGCGGGCCATTGAGCGTGGAATTAACGCGCCGCTGGCGTCATCGTGTGGGCGTTTTTTCGATGCAGTGGCGGCGGCACTGGGCTGTGCGCCAGCCACGTTAAGTTATGAAGGTGAAGCGGCTTGTGCTCTGGAGGCGCTCGCAGCCTCATGCCACGGAGTGACGCATCCGGTGACAATGCCGCGGGTGGACAATCAACTGGATCTCGCCACTTTCTGGCAGCAGTGGCTGAACTGGCAGGCACCGGTTAATCAACGCGCGTGGGCGTTTCATGATGCGCTGGCGCAGGGTTTTGCCGCGTTGATGCGTGAGCAGGCCACGATGCGTGGTATCACTACGCTGGTATTTAGCGGCGGGGTTATTCATAACCGTTTGCTGCGTGCACGTCTGGCGCATTATCTCGCTGATTTCACATTGCTCTTTCCACAGAGTTTACCGGCGGGTGATGGCGGTTTGTCTCTGGGGCAGGGGGTTATTGCTGCGGCGCGTTGGTTAGCGGGTGAAGTCCAGAACGGATAAAACGTGTTGCATTTGGACACCATTGCCGGATGCGGCGTAAACGCCTTATCCGGCCTACACATGCGTCCCCGTAGGTCGGATAAGACGCGCCAGCGTCGCATCCGACATTTTAGGCACAGTAGCCCACCTACACCGGCAATGTTTTCAACAATCCAAATGCCTCTTTCATCCGATCCTCACTGACCACAAAGGCGCGAAGCTGGTCAGCATCGTCAACGCCGCGCGCCACCATTCCCTGGCGTTCGGTATTAATTTGCCAGCGTAAATCCTGACGCTGGGTTTCGCCTGCCAGATGCAGCGGTAATTCCGGCGTTTTGATTTTCACCAGCATCGCCGGGAGTTTCAGCGGCGTGTTATTGCCGAGAAGATTTTTTGCCAGCACCATCGCGCTAAGTTGAATCGGCTGGAGGAACGGCAATACCTGACCGTTAATTTCCGCGCAATCGCCCAGCGCGTAAATATCGGTATTACTGGTTTGCAGATAACTATCGACGCAAACGCCGCGATTAATCGTCAGCCCGGCGCGTCGTGCCAGGGCGGTTTCCGGGCGCAGTCCGGTGGCGGCAATTACCGCATCCACTTCGATGCTACGCTGGCGGTCCAGCGTTGCCAGAATGCCAGAATCCGTTTTTTCCAGCCCCTGCAACTGAGATTTCAACAGCAGATGAACACCCATCTCCGTCAACCGATGCTGCAAGCGGCTGCTTACTTCCGGTGGCATTAACGACGCCAGAATACTGGCAGCGTTGTCGATTAGCGTGACCGCTTTGCCTGCACGACAAAAATCCATCGCCAGTTCGCTACCAATCAAACCACCGCCAACAATCAACACGCGTCGGGCATCCCGCAGTTGCGTTTCACAGGCGCGATACTCTTGCTGACTATTTAACGTCAGCATTAACTCACGCCCAGGCACAGGCGGGACAAAGGCGCTGGCACCGGTTGCCAGCACTAACTTGTCGTATTGCCACTGATTATTCTGGCTTTTCACCACATGGGCTTCGGCATCGATATCCGTCACCCAGGTGTGCGGAAACAGGCGCAGATTAAACTGCTCGGCAAATTCACCCGCCGTCTGGCGGGTAAGGTCGTCGGCACGTTGCCCCTGACTGATAACATGGCTGAGGTCAGGTTTGTTGTACTCATCTATGCTGTCGGCGGCAATCAAGGTTAATGGAATAGTGGCGTCCTGTTTGCGAATATTTTTCACCAGTTGTCGGGCGGCGAAGCCCGAACCAATGATCACAATGCCGTTGCTCATTTTGCCTCCGATGCCAGTTCGTCAAAGACGTCTTTGCCGAGGGAGCATTCCGGGCACAGGAAGTTATCCGGGACTTCACTCCACGGCGTTCCTGGTGCAACGTCCTGCATTGGCTCGCCTTTTGCCCGATCGTAAATCCACTGGCAGACGCTGCAGTGCAACCGTC
>ENA-UPSY01003671-UPSY01003671.1-human-gut-metagenome-genome-assembly--contig:-NODE-3671-length-10842-cov-7.047283_pt1 | contig 10842 bp, 10 predicted proteins | sample MGYA00250044_ERZ773365 | MGnify/ENA primary metagenome ERZ773365 (study PRJEB29103, sample SAMN06111932) | human gut metagenome | biome: human gut; feature: ankylosing spondylitis patient; material...
GATCTGTTTATGTATTTCGGTGGTGTCCACGCTGTAGACGGCCTTTCCTTTGATGTGAAAAAGGGTGAAATTTTCGGCCTCATCGGTCCCAACGGTGCAGGTAAAACCACTGTGTTCAACTGTATCACCCAGTTTTATAAGCCTACCTCCGGCACACTGCTGTTTGAAAACAAGGCAGGCGAGGTCATCTCCTTGCCGGAGGAAAAGGTACACGATGTGGTACTGCAGGGTATCGTCCGCACCTTTCAAAATGTGGAGGTGATTCGGGAGGTCTCCGTACTGGATAACCTGCTTATTGCGGGGCATCGGCAGTTTACGGCGGGGATTTTGTCTCAGGCTCTACACCTGCCGACGCTGAAGAAGCAGGAGCGCATTATAAGGGAGAAGGCCCTCCGTGTGCTGGAATTCATGGGCCTTACGGAGTACAGAGATTGGTATGCCGCAGGCCTGCCCTACGGAATCCTGAAGAAAATCGAGATCGCACGCACACTGATGTGCGACCCCCAGCTGATTATATTGGACGAGCCTGCCGCAGGTCTGAACGACACGGAAACTTTGGAGCTGGCGGAGCTGATTCGCCGCATCCGGGATACCATGGGCTGCACCATTTTGCTGGTAGAGCATGACATGGGACTTGTGATGAACATTTGTCAGACCGTATGTGCCATTTCCTTCGGGAAGCTCCTGGCAATCGGGACGCCGGAGGAGATTCAGAAGGATCCGCAGGTACAGAAAGCGTATTTGGGTGAGAGCGATGAGGAGGTGGAGAAGTAATGGCGCTGCTGGAAGTCAGAAACCTCCAGGTCAATTACGGACCCATTCAGGCAGTAAAGGGAATTGATCTGGATGTGGAGAAGGGGACCCTTGTGGCGCTGCTGGGAGCCAACGGCGCAGGAAAGACCACCACACTCCGGGCCATCACCGGTATGGTAAAGGCGTATGGCTCCGTTCATCTGGGTGAGACGGAGATATTGGGCCAGCGAGGATACAAAACCGCCCGTATGGGCGTGAATATGTCTCCGGAGGGCCGGCTGATCTTTGCCGGACTGACCGTGGAGGAAAACCTCAAGGCCGGAGCCTATTGCATCAAAAGTGCCAAGCAGTATCAGAAAAACATGGATCGAGTGCAGGAACTGTTTCCCATTTTGAGGGAGCGGCGGCGCCAGCAGGCGGGAACCCTCTCCGGCGGTGAGCAGCAGATGCTGGCCATTGGCCGGGCGCTGATGGCGGACCCGGAGATTCTGCTGCTGGATGAACCCTCCTTGGGTCTGGCTCCGCTGATCATTCAGGATATTTTTAAGACCCTCCAGGCCATCCGATCCGAGGGGACGACCATCCTCATGGTGGAGCAAAACGCTTTGGCCACGCTGAAAATTGCGGATTACGGCTATGTGCTGGAGCTGGGCAAGATCAGTATGCACGGCCCTGCCAGCCAGCTGGTCCGGGACGAGCGACTTATTGAAGCCTATTTGGGCAATAAAAAATAAACGGCTTACCGCTCTGAAAAGAGCTTGAGCATATAAAACAAAAAAGGAGAATGAACCATGAAAAAGTTTCTTTCCCTGCTACTGGCAGCAGCGATGCTGTGCACCCTTCTGGTGGGCTGCGGCAGCAAGAGCGACGATTCCAACGGCGATTATAAGCCCTTTGTAGAGGTGCAGGGTGTCAGCGACGACACCATCCTTGTGGGCAACACCGCCGCCACCACCGGCGCCTACGCCACCGTGGGCGTACCCTTCAATGCCGGCATGGAGGCTGCCTTCAAGGCCTATAACGATGCCGGCGGCTTCCAGGGCAAGAGCATTGTCCTCAAGCACTATGACGATGGCTTTGATGGTGCGCAGGGCATGACCTACACCAAGCAGCTGGTGGAAACCGATAAGGTGTTCGCCATTGTGGGTCACTTCGGCACCAATACCGTGGGCGCAACCTTGGATTATCTGAAGGAAAAGGGTGTCCCGATGGTCTATGCCGCCACCGGCATTGACGATCTGTATCAGGAAGGCGCCAAGGGCAATGATGCGGTCATCTACTCCGTACAGCCCATTTACAGCGCTGAGGGCCGTGTGCTGCTGGCCCGGGCTGTTGCCCCCAAGGCGAACGGCATGGGTCTGGGCGGCACCAAGGTGGGTGTCATTGCCACCACCGATGACGCAGGCGCCGGTCTGTTGGCAGGCGTGAAGCGTGAGAACGAGGACCTGAAGGCCCAGCTGACCGTGCAGGAGGTGGAGACGTCCGCCACCGATTTCTCCGCTGCTGTGAATGTGCTGAAAAACGCCGGGTGTGATGTGGTGATCGCCTGCATGAATCAGAACCCCCTGGCTACGCTGATGAACACCATGCGGGATGTGAACTACAATGTGAATGTAGTCACCTCTTATGTTAACGCTTCTGCCACTACCCTGGGTGCTTTTGTGGACAGTGGTGCCATCACCGACAGCCGTATGGTTTATTGCACCGCCTGGCTGGATGTAACCACCGAGGCAGGTATGGCCGATTATACCACTTTCTATACCGCCATGAGCGCCTGGGAGCTTGCCAACGGCGAGTCCGGCAGTACCTACGCACTGAACTCCTATGCCATGGCCGGATACATTGCCGGCAGCATCTTCGTGCAGGCTTTGCAGGCTGTGGATAAGGCGGGCCTGGAGCTGAACTATGCCAACTTTGCCAAAATCATGGAGGAGACCGAGTTCTCCATCCCCATGGGCGGAACCATCAGCTATGCCGGCGGCGACCGTTTGGGCGTTACCGCTCTGGCACTGAACTGCGTGAGCCTGAGCAAGAATGACGCCGGGGTATATGCCCTGACGCCCGTGAGCCCCATCCTGTCTCTGGCGGATGTGGTGGCTGCCACCAAGTAAGCGACATATTATTGAGGTCAGCGGCCGCCATGCAGGTGCCCGCTGACCGGAAAATGAAAGGATGGTGTCCCTTATGCCTACATTTGAAATGGACGGCAGACACATCTATTTTGAATCCCATGGCCAAGGCAGGCCCCTGGTCCTGCTCAACGGCATCATGATGTCCTGCGTAAGCTGGCAGCCCTTTGTTGAGGCCTTGTCCGCAAACAATCGACTGATCCTGGTGGATTTTCTGGATCAGGGAAAGAGCGAAAAAATGGTGGGCCAGACCTACGACCACGGCATCCAGGTGCAGGTGGTTCGGAGACTGTTGGAGCATTTAAACCTGCAAAGCGCCTGCGTGGCGGGCATTTCCTACGGCAGTGAGGTAGCGCTGGAATTTGCTGTTACCTATCCGGAAATGACCGACCGCATGATTCTCCTCAACGCCACGGCCGCTACCGGCTGGTGGCGGGGAGATATTGGCCGGGCATGGAATTTGGCTTCCGGCAGCGGTGAAGCGTATTATCACACCGCTATTCCGGTGATCTATTCGCCGGAATTTTATACTAAACGCCATGCGTGGATGGAAAATCGAAAAAAACTGCTGATCTCGCTGTTTGAAAATCCGGATTTTATCGGCGCCATGCGTCGCCTGACGGACAGCTCCGAAAGCTATGATCTGCGGGACAGACTGGATCAGGTGCGGTGTCCCACTTTGGTGGTGTCCTGCCAAGAGGATTATCTCACCCCCCTGAAGGAGCAGGAGTATTTGGCCGCCCATATAAAGGACTGCCATCATGTGATCCTGCCGAATTGCGGTCATGCCTCCATGTACGAGCAGCCTGCGCTGTTTACCTCGCTTATTGCGGGCTTTGCGGGGCTGCCGCAAGTGAAGTTTGACATCTGAGGAACGAAGCTATGAGTTTATCCTATCATACAATTACAACGCCACGGCTTACCACGGCTTATCTTTCGGCCGGCACACCCGGTAAGCCTCGACTGCTGCTGCTCCACGGCAATGTTTCTTCCGCTGTTTTCTATGAGCATCTGATGGAGCGTTTGGCAGATGATTTTGAAATGCTGGCACCGGACTTCCGCTGCTTTGGCCATTCCTCTGCTCTGCCCATTGACGCCACCCGGGGAATGCGGGATTTTTCCGACGATATTGCCGAGTTTTTGCATGCTGTGGGCTGGGATCGCTTTCATCTTTTCGGCTGGTCCATGGGTGGAGGTGTGGCTATGCAGTATGCCATTGACCACCCCCGGCAGGTGCAGAGCCTGATCCTCCAGGCACCGCTTTCGCCCTTCGGCTTTGGCGGCAGCTACGGGGAGGCGGGCGCTCCGGTGGAGCCTGCGGGACTGGGCAGCGGGGCGGCCTGCACAAACCAAGCCTTGCTGCAGGCTATCCGCACTGGTGACCGCACTCTGCCCGGTCAGGTCATTGACAGTGTGTATGTGGCCGCCGGGTATAAGCTCCCGGAAGCGCAGCGGGAAAAATACATTGACTCTATACTCCTGTGCAAGACGGGAGATGATATGTGCCAGGGCGACAGCATTCCCTGCGCCCAATGGCCATACGCTAAGAGCGGCGCCAGGGCGTGTCCAACACAATGTCCGTGCAATACTGCAACCTTTCCGCCCTGGCGGATGTACAGCCCCAAATGCCTATTCTGTGGATTCGGGGCGACAAGGATGTGATGGTATCCGATCACAGTGTATGTGATGTGGCGGTATTGGGGCAAATGGGAGTCCTGCCCGGCTATCCCGGAGCGGATCAATTCCCCCCTCAACCCATGGTAGAACAGATGCGGTATGTGCTGGAGCGGTATCGCGCAGTTGGCGGCCGGTACGAGGAGCAGCTGATCTCCGGCAGCGGCCACGGCTGTATGTTGGATCACGAGGATCGGGTGGTGGCTCTGCTGCAGAAATTTATTCTCTGAACACAGGAGGAATACATATGTTATTTGAAAAGACTGCTATTGTTACCGGCGCTGCCAGCGGTATCGGCTATGCGGTGGCTCAGGCGCTGCGTCAAGAGGGCGCGCAGGTCGTCATGGCCGATGTGAACGAGGCTCTGCTCATTGAGTCTGCCCGCGAGCTGGGCGGCGTACCCTTTGTGGGGAACCTGACACGGCGGGAGGATTGCCGCCGCCTGGTGGAGTTTACCGTGGAGCGTTTCGGCGGTGTGGACATTCTGGCCAATGTGGCGGGCGTGCAGCATGTGTGTCCCATTGAGGAGTTCCCGGAGGACCAGTGGGACTTCATCATCAGCCTTATGCTCACAGCACCTTTCCTGCTGACACGGTACTGCTGGCCCTATATGAAGGAAAAGGGCTGGGGACGCATTATCAATATGAGCTCTATCCACGGCTTGGTGGCCTCGGAATTCAAGAGCGCCTATGTGTCCGCCAAGCACGGGCTCGTCGGCTTTACCAAGACGGCAGCCATGGAGGGTGGCCCCCAGGGCATCACCTGCAATGCCATCTGCCCTGCCTATGTTATGACTCCCCTTGTGGAAAAGCAGATCGCAGCGCAGGCTCAGACCCACGGCATCCCCGAGGAAAAGGTCATTTCCGATATCATGCTCTCCAAGGCGGCCATTAAGAAGATGGTCCCGGCGGAAAATATCGGCGCTATTGTGAAGTTTCTTTGCTCCGACGCGGCAGCGTCCATTACCGGCATCGCTTTGCCTATCGACGGCGGTTGGACAGCCAACTGAATCGTTTGATTTCACTCTCTTTTATAGACAAGACCCGGTGCCGAAGCACCGGGTCTTGTCTTGGTATAGAGGGGTAAATCACCAGATATGATTCTTCTCCGCTTCCTCCAGCAGCCAGGCTCGGAAGTCTGGGTGGGCGATTTTTGTGAGCGCCTGCACACGCTCAGCGATAGTCAGCCCCCGAAGCCAGGCAATGCCATACTCGGTGACCACATAGTCCACATCATTGCGGGAGGTGGTCACGGCAGCGCCGGGTGTCAGCATGGGGACAATCTTGGAATGGAGCTTACCGTCCCGATCTGTGTAAGTGGAGTGCATGGCAAGAATGGACTTGCCGCCGGGGGACATTTGTGCGCCCTGAATGGTCTCGGCCTGGCCGCCGGAGCCGGAGAACTGCACCGGGCCCACGGATTCGCTGGCAGCCTGACCGGTTAGATCCATCTCCAGCGTGGCATTGATGGACACGAATTTATTGTTGCGGCCGATGGTGTAGGGGTCATTGGAGTAGCTGCTGGACTTGAAAAGCACCATGGGGTTATCATCTAAAAAGTCATACAGGCGGCGGCTGCCCATAGTGAAGGAGCATATACTCACGCCGTCATTAAAGCCCTTTTGGGTGTTGTCCACGGCACCGCACTCAATAAGGTCCACCATGGTTTCGGTGAACATCTCTGTGTGGATGCCCAGATGCTTTTTGGACTTCAGCTCATTGGCAACGGCGTTGGGAATGTTGCCGATGCCCAGCTGGATGGTTGAGCCGTCCTCTACCAGGGAGGCCACATATTTGCCGATGGTGGCATCTACCTCCGTATAGGGGGCGGGGTCTACGCAGAGAATGGGACGGTCAGACTCTACCAGTGCCGTTACCTGAGAGATGTGCACCATGGTGTCACCGAAGGTGCGGGGGTAGTTGGGGTTTACCTCCACAAGAAGGACAGCTCCGGCCCGCACCACATCCATTTCGTAGATGGAGCTGATGGAAAGGGACATATAGCCCCGTGCGTCCATGGGAGATACGGTTGTAAGCAGCACCGGGCGGCGGCCTTCATAGCGGATGCGATCCAGAGTCTTGCGCAGGATGCTGGTGGAGTGCTGAGGTACGGCACTTACCAGACGCTGGGCGTTGGCCTTGCGCAGACCTGCGGTGAAGAACCAGCCGTGGTGTGCCATGACAGCCTTCATTTCCGGGTCGTGAAACACGGGATAGTCCACCGAGGGGATGCAGCTCTGCAGAATGACATCTTTTACACCGGTGTCCTTAAGATGCTGCAGCTCACCCATCAGTGCGTCCGGGCAGGAGGCGGCCATGGGTGTGAAAACAAAGTCTCGGCTCTGAATGTTCTCCAGCACCTGCCGGGCGGACATTTTTTTGCGGTTATATTCTTCCTGATATCTGTTCATAAGCGATCCTTTCCCTGCTTGGCAGAATTTATCGGGTTTTGTCCCTTTTAGAATACCCGGTTTTGCTTCGCCTGTAAAATACCCGTTATTTATTACCTATAACTTGAATTTATGAAGCAAAAAACGGTCTCGATACCGAGACCGTTTTCTGAGCTCATGGTTTGCATAGCTCCAAAAAGAGCTGCATAGGGGTCGATAGAAACCGCTCCTTTCGATACGCCACAGACAGTATCCAGGGGGCGGTAGGGTCCTGCAGATGCAAGCATACGGCCTCTGACCGGGGATGCTTGTCCATAAGCGCTTTTGGGAAGAAAGCTACGCCCCGGCCATCCAGAGCCATCTCATAGAGCAGATCCCACTGGGAGCTTTCAAAGGCCACTTGGGGCGCAAAGCCCGCCTGACGGCACAGGCCCTCCACCACGCCGCTGAACATGAAGTCCTGCGAGATCATCAGTAGAGGCTCATCCCGCAGCCGGGACAGGCTGATCGTTCCGCAGCCAGCCAGCGGGTGATCCCGGGAGACCACCGCCACGATCTCCGACCGCACCACCGGCCGGGTCACATACGCTTCCCGGGATATGGGTTCCAGTACCACACCCAGGTCCAACTGTCCTTCATCCAGAAGGGAGAGGATGCGCCGGGATGGTACCTCCGTGATCTGCAGAACAATATCCGGGTAGGTCGCCTGAAACTGGCTGATGAGGGTGTGATAGTAAATGGAGCCGGAGGTGGGAGGAATTCCGATGTGCAGGGTGTCGGCGGCGCTTTGAATGCGCTGTCGGATCTCCCGGGTTTGGGCGTCTGTAAAAGCCAGCAGCTTTTGCGCGTACTCGTAAAACAAGGCCCCGCTGTCGGTGAGCGCAAAGTCCTTGGCGTTTCGGTCGATGAATTCGGCTTCAAATTCCTGCTCCAGCAGGCGCACGCTTTTGCTCAGTGCGGGCTGGCTGATATGAAGCTGCCGGGCAGCCCGGGTGAAGCTGCGCTGACGCACAATCTCCGCGAAGTATTGCAGCTGGTGTAAAGTCACAGCTCCGCACCTCCTTAGAATATCTATATATGTAGGTATTTATAAGATGATAACATCCGCATCATCGGCGACCTGCTTAATAGCAACCATTTGCAATCGCGACCTCCTTGATCGGCTTCAAAAACTCCTGGGCGTTTGATATACAGACCGTTTAATATCGGGAGGAGGCCAATGTATTCCTCCTCGGGATGCGGGGTGTGGCGGTACTTGGCCATGACCACAAGATACCCATTGTCCCATTCCTTAACGGCGGTATATCGCTCTAATGAATACGGTGCTTTGAAGCGAATGACCCGATCTCCGTAGGAAAAGATGCTGAAGGCTGCATCGCTTCCCAAAGTGGCAATTTGATTCATGTGATCAAATTTCTTTCACTTTTATTATACCACGGCGAGTATCTTGGCGCAACGATAACCTTTCAGTGAAAAATCATCAAAGGAAGGAGATCCAATGCAATAGACAAGGCATCATGGATACAGTAACAAAAAAATGTAAAGGCGGCTACCGTTTCCGATAGCCGCCTTGAGACCTATTCGCTTTATTATCTTTTGTACTTTTTCTTTCTGCTTACAACCGTTGTGCCGATAACAGCACCGCCGCTGATGAACAGAAGTGCGACCCATAAGTGCGTGCTTTTCATTTTATATCCGACGCATTATGTTAAGATGTGCAGTAGATGTTCCATTTTGGTGTCCCACTCTCTGCTGGAATCGGCGCACTCTTTCAGTTCAGTTTCGACTTCAGTATTTATCGGCAAGTTTTTCTTATAGCGGATGGTATGCTCAAGGCTTGCCCAGAAGTCCATAGCGATTGTACGGAGTTGTATCTCCACCGGTACATGGATCTCTTTTTCCGCAAAGAATACCGGCAACCGGATCGTCAGGTGCAGACTGCGGTAGCCGTTGGGCTTTGGGTTGGAAATGTAGTCCTTCTCTGTGACTATCTCAATATCAGACTGATCTTTTAAGCACTTTGCCAAAAAGAACACATCCTCCTCGAAAGAGCAGATCACACGCACACCGGCAACATCCATGATATTTGCCTGCATGGTCGGAAAATCCAGAGGAAGTCCGCGCTTCTGCATCTTATTCATAATGCTGGACGGCGACTTCAAGCGGCTTTTCATACTTTCTATCGGATTGCGGTCATGCTGCAATGAAAATTCCTCATTCAGAATTTCCAACCGGCTTTCAAGTGCTTTCAGTGCGCAGCGGTATTGCAGCATGACTTCCTGATACCTGCGATTTTCGCTTAAAAGGCGCTGGCATTGCAGATCATCCAAGCCTTTATCTGCCGCAACCGTCAAACCAAATAGATTTTCACTCATAGCTTCTCCATTCCGCAGGGATAGGCGCTCCGCGCTGTCTGCTGCTCTTTTGTTACGACCTGATAAAAACTGTATCCGCCGGAGAGATGGGAACAAGAGAAACCGTACTGCGTCAAAAGACGGCAGGCCAGATAACTGCGAAGCCCTGTCTGGCAATTCACATAGACAGGCTTGTCCCGGTCTAACTCGTCCAAATGCTCCCGCAGATCGTCCAAGGGAATGTTCCGAAAGCCGTCCAGATGCCCCCGCTGATACTCCCACGCCGTGCGGACGTCCAGCAGCGTCGCAGCACTGCCATCGCAAGGCAAGTCCTCAACCTCATTCCAATGGAACTGCTGCACTTTCTCGCTCTCCAAATCCTCGATCATAAAACCGGCCATGTTTACCGGATCCTTGGCGGAGGAATAGGGCGGCGCATAGGAAAGATCAAGCTCCGTCAGTTCCAAGGCGGTCATTTTTGCGCGAATGGCCGTTGCCAGTACATCAATGCGCTTGTCCACACCGTCGCCGCCAACGATCTGTGCACCCAGCAGCCGCAAGCTTTCTTTTTCATACAGTACCTTCATTGCCATAGACTGTGCGCCGGGATAATAGGTGGCGTGGGATGCCGGGAAAAGTACGACTTTGTCGTAAGCGATCCCTGCTGTCTGCGCTGCCTTCTCATTGATCCCCGTAGAGGCCGCTGTCAAGCCAAACAGCTTCAGAACAGACGAGCCCTGAGAGCCGGTAAAGCGGCTGCTTCCGCCGCAAATATTATCAGCAGCAATTCGTCCCTGCTTGTTGGCAGGCCCCGCCAGAGAGATCAATGCTTTCTGCCCGGTCACGAAATGGGTAACCTCTACGGCATCGCCCACAGCGTAGATATCCGGCGCGGAGGTTTCCATTCGCTCGTTGACAGCAATGCTGCCCCGGATGCCCAGTTCCAGCCCGGCCTCTTTTGCCAGATGGGTGTCCGGCGTGACGCCGATGGCCAGCAGCACCATATCCGAATGCAGCGTCTCACTATCCTCCAGCAGCGTCAGCACGGAATCTCCGTCCTGCCAGAATCCGGTGACGGTTTCACCCAACCGCAGAGTCACGCCGTGTCTGCGCATTTCCGCATGGACAAAGCTCGCCATATCCGCATCCAGTGGTGCTAATAGCTGATTGGGTCGCTGAACGATGGTGACAGAAACGCCCATTTCTGTAAGGTTTTCCGCCATTTCCAGACCGATAAAGCCGCCGCCAGCCAAAACAGCGCTTTTCGGCTTCTGATCCTCTACAAAGTGCCTAATGCGGAGGGTATCCTCCACGGTGCGCAGCGTGAAAACACGCTCACTGCTGACGCCGGAAAGCGCAGGAACCGTCGGCTTTGCGCCGGGTGCGAGGAGCAGTTTGTCATAGGTTTCCGTGTAGACCTTTCCACTATCCAATGCGTGAACGGTGACGGTTTTCTCTGTGGGATCGATCGCAGTTACTTCCTGCCGTACCCGCACATCAATGCGAAAGCGGTCCCAGAAGCTCTCCGGAGTTTGCAGTGTCA
>ENA-UPSY01003682-UPSY01003682.1-human-gut-metagenome-genome-assembly--contig:-NODE-3682-length-10815-cov-2.509033_pt1 | contig 10815 bp, 7 predicted proteins | sample MGYA00250044_ERZ773365 | MGnify/ENA primary metagenome ERZ773365 (study PRJEB29103, sample SAMN06111932) | human gut metagenome | biome: human gut; feature: ankylosing spondylitis patient; material...
CGTCCGAAGCGGGGCCGCGACATCGAGGCTGATATTTCCATCACGCTTGAGGATGCCGTGAAGGGCGGCGAGCGCAGTCTTACGCTTGAGGGCGGGGACGGCACCAAGACCCTGAAAGTGAATATCCCCGCCGGGGTGAAGGACGGCGCCAAGCTCCGCCTTGCCGGGCAGGGCTACGATTCGCCCAACGGCGGGCCGAAGGGCGATCTGTATTTGCGGATACGTTTCGCGCCGCATTCGTTGTTCCATGTTGACGGCACGGACCTCACCTACGAGGTGCGGATCGCGCCGTGGGAAGCAGTGCTTGGGGCGAAGGTCAAAGTCCCCACCCTTGACGGGAACGTCGAGCTTTCCATTCCCGCCGGGACCGGAAGCGGGAAGAAGATGCGTCTGCGCGGCAAGGGCCTTGGCCCGGCGAAGTCGCGCGGCGATCTGTATGTGCGGGTCGGCATCGACGCGCCGAAGGATCTCACGCCGAAGCAGCGTGAACTGTGGGAAGCCCTTGCGGCGGAAAAATAGCGCCGCGTTCCGTTTTTGAAGGACAACGTCAGGGGAGATGATTGTATGGAACTTTTGCAGAATACAAAGGATGTGCCGAGCCGCTCGACCCTTATCGTCTGGGGCGAATTCCTGGAACTGACCGGGACGACCCCGGATCGCCTTTCCGAACTGATGGACATCGGGTGGCTCAAACCCACGCGCACGGCGGAAGCCGCATTGTTGTTCCGGCAGGATGACGTATACCGTATCCGCAAGCTTGAGCGGCTGTGCAGCGATTTCGAACTGCACACGCTCGGCGGCTCCATAGTAATGGACCTGCTGGACCGTATCGCAACGTTAGAGTTGCGTATTCGTGAGTTGACAGATCGTTAGTACGCCTTATTGTTAGAGAGAAAGCGATAGTGATATCACTTTTGCAGTTGTGTTGCGTTCGGTCATTTTTTCTCGGGCGCCGCTGCTGCGCTACAACGCAATAGAGGTGAACCATTATGGATATCAACAGATTTACCGAAAAATCCCGTGAAGCGCTGACCACGGCGCAGGGGCTTGCCGCCCAGTACGGTCATCAGGAAGTGGACGCCGAGCATTTGGCGCTCGCTCTGGTGAATCAGGAAGACGGCTTTGTCCCCCGCGTTCTGGAGCGCGTCGGCGTCGCCCCCAAGGCGCTGGTCACGGCGCTGGAGGCGGTTCTGAAGAAGCGTCCTTCCGTGCGCGGGCCGGGCGCGGAAATGGGCACGATCACGATTTCGCAGCGGGTCGCCAAGGCTATCGCCAACGCCGAGGCTCTCGCCAAGCGTCTGCGTGACGAGTACGTCAGCGTGGAGCATATTTTTGCCGAACTGCTGCGCGAACCCGCCTCCACAGGGCTTGGCCAGGTCGCGGCGGATGCCGGCTTGTCCGCCGATAAGTTCACCGAGACGATGATGGCTGTCCGCGGCCCGCACCGCGTGACCTCCGCCAACCCTGAAGAGAGCTATGAGGCGCTCAGCAAGTACGGGCGCAACCTCGTCGAAGCCGCCAGCAAGGGCAAGCTCGACCCGGTGATCGGTCGTGACGCGGAAATCCGCCGCGTCATCCGCATCCTGTCGCGCCGCACGAAGAACAATCCCGTGCTCATCGGTGAGGCGGGCGTGGGCAAGACCGCCATCGCGGAGGGCCTCGCCTACCGCATCGTCAAGGGCGACGTCCCGGAAGGGCTCAAGAACAAGACCATTTTTGCGCTGGACATGGGCGCGCTCATCGCGGGCGCAAAGTACCGCGGCGAATTTGAGGAACGGCTCAAGGCTGTATTGTCCGAAGTGCAGAAATCCGAAGGGCAGATTATCCTGTTCATCGACGAGCTGCACACCATCGTGGGCGCGGGCAAGACCGACGGCGCGATGGACGCGGGCAACCTGTTGAAGCCTCTTCTGGCTCGCGGCGAGTTGCACTGCATCGGCGCGACGACCCTTGACGAGTACCGCAAGTACATCGAAAAGGACCCGGCGCTGGAACGGCGTTTCCAGACCGTGCTGGTGGAAGAGCCCTCCGTGGAGGACACCATTTCCATCCTGCGCGGCTTGAAGGAGCGGTTTGAGGTGCACCACGGCGTGCGCATCAGCGACTCCTCGATTGTGGAGGCGGTGGTGCTGTCCAACCGGTATATCACCGACCGTCAGCTTCCCGACAAGGCCATCGACCTGATCGACGAAGCCGCCGCCATGATCCGTACCGAAATCGACTCGCTGCCCACGGAACTGGACGAAGCCAACCGTAAGGTCATGCAGCTCGAAATCGAGCGCGAGGCCCTGCGCAAGGAAACCGACGACGCGTCCCGCGAGCGTCTGGAGAAGCTGGAGAACGAACTCCGCAACCTCCAGATGACGCAGGCCGAGCTCAAGGGCCAGTGGGAAAACGAGAAGGGCGTCATCAACGTTGTGCGCGATCTCAAGGGCGAGATCGAGCAGACGCGCCTCGCCATTGATGATGCGACCCGCCGCGGCGATTTGCAGGCGGCGTCCGAACTCAAGTATGCGAAGCTGCCTGAGCTGGAAAAGCGTCTCCACGAAGCCGAAAACGGTCAGGAAGCGCCGCGCCTGCTCAAGCAGGAAGTGCGCCCCGACGATGTGGCGGATATCGTGGCCCGCTGGACCGGCATTCCGGTCACGCGGCTGCTCCAGTCCGAACGCGACAAGCTCATCCATCTGCCTGACAAGCTCCATGAGCGCGTGATCGGGCAGGATGAGGCCGTGCAGGCCGTGTCCGACGCCGTGCTGCGCACCCGGGCCGGGCTGTCCGACCCCTCGCGTCCGCAGGGCTCGTTCATTTTCCTCGGTCCCACGGGTGTGGGCAAGACGGAGCTGTGCAAGGCCCTGGCCGAAGCGCTCTTTGACAGCGAAGAGAACATCGTGCGCCTCGACATGAGCGAGTACATGGAAAAGCATTCCGTGGCGCGGCTCATCGGTGCGCCTCCCGGCTATGTGGGGTACGACGAAGGCGGCCAGCTGACCGAAGCCGTGCGCCGCAAGCCCTACAGCGTCATCCTGTTCGACGAAATCGAAAAGGCGCATCCGGACGTGTTCAACACCCTGCTGCAGCTCCTCGACGACGGAAGGCTGACCGACAGCCAGGGCCGTACGGTGGACTTCCGCAACACCATCGTGATCATGACCTCGAACATCGGCTCGTACAGGATGCTCGACGGCATCAATCCGGACGGCTCGTTCGCCTCGGACGTGTACACGGAAGTCATGGGCGAGCTGCGCCAGCACTTCAAGCCCGAGTTCCTGAACCGTGTGGACGAGACGGTGCTGTTCAAGCCGCTGCTCCCCGAGCAGATCGGCCAGATCATCGACCTCCAGCTGCGTCGGCTCCAGAAGCGGCTTGAGGAGCGCAAGATCGCGCTGGAACTGACCGAGGCCGCCCACGAGTTCATTGGGGATGCCGCCTACGATCCGCACTACGGGGCCCGTCCGCTCAAGCGGTACCTGCAGTCCCACGTCGAAACGCCGCTTGCCAAGTTCATCATCGGCGGGCAGGTGCGCGACGATCAGCGGGTGGTCATCGACGCCACCGAAGACGGATTGACCTTCGGCGTGAAGTCGGGCGACACCGTGCAGCCATTGTAACAAGATCGGAAGAGGGCGGAAGCGGAGGCGTTTCCGCCCCTTTCCTTTATGAACCTGAAAGGGCCATCAGCGGCGTTTGTCATGCTGATGGCCCTTTTCTTGACGGCGGTACTGCGCCTATTGCTTTTCCACAATCCCGAACGTGCCGTCGTCGTTTGCCGTGACCTGCAGTGAAATGATGCCGCTTGTGTTGCGGGCGATGTAATCCTTGCAGCCCCTGACCATCACGCTCAACACGCCGGAAATATCCTCGGAGTCGTGCGTATGGTAGATGCTGGTGCTCCAGAGCTCTTTGTTCGTTTTGCTGCTGGCGGCGCTCAGATGAAGGAAGATGTCGCACTCCGTGACTTCCTTGGTTTCATCCTCATACCCGACCGTCCCGTAGGTTGGGGTCGTCGTGGTGGTTTTGGTATAGCGGCCCGTGGCCTTGTCATACGTGCCGTGCGTCTTTTCGACGGTCCCGGTTTGTCCGTAAATCGGCTTTTTGGCGGTGATGTGCTTTGTGGATGTTTTGGCGGTGTAATCGATGGAAAGGAGTGCCGTGCCCCGGTTGCGGTCTTGCGTGAGCGTGAAGCCCGCTTCAGACAGGGTGCTTTTTACGTCCTGCTTGAGAAGCTGATAGGTCGGGTCGCTGTTTTGTTTTTTCGATGAGGCGATATAGTAGGTATACTGGTCATTGGGGTAGGCGTGCCCGTCGGTTTCGGAAATGACCCGCATGGAGTACTGGGGAGAGCAGCCCGCCAGCAGGAAAAGGGCGGCCAGCAGGAAGAGGCAGGGGCGCGGGGGGATCTTGGCTGTGCACATGGGCTTACTTCCTTTCTTTGAGGCTGAGTGCGCCATCGTCGGATTCGCTGACGTCGAGCCAAGTGTCGCCGGGGGTGGTTTGGGCGAGGTAATCCTTGGCGCCCATGACCATCATGTCCAGCATCTTGCGGTTGTCAAACGAGTTCCCGGTGTAGGTGACGATCGTTTCCCACATTTTTTTCTTCGTTTTGAGCGAATCGGCGGCAAGCAGCAGAACGATCTTGTTTTGGGCCACTTCCTTTTGGGTGTTCTTGTAGCCCGTAACGCCGTAGGCAGGGGTTGAAACGGATGTCCTGCTGGTTTTTCCCGTTAACGTGTTGATGTATTCCCCCGTACCTCTGGTTTCGACCCGCGTCACGCCGTAGACGGGTTCGGGAACAGTAGTCTGCCGGGCGACCGTTTGGCTCTTGTACCCCGCGAAAAGCACCGCCGTGGCATGGGGGAGGCTTTTGGTCACTTTCAGGCCCGCTTGGGGCAGGGCGCTTTCGAGGTTCCGCTTGAGTTCCAGAAAGACGAGATCGTCCTCTTGGCCCTTGACCGCCATGATATAGTAGACGTCCCCGATGCCGGCTTGGATGTCGCCGTTGGTGATGGCGTTGATTTTTATGGCGTACTGGTTGGCGACGCAGCCGGGGAGCAAAAGGCACGCCGCAAGCAGGGCGTACAGGCAGGGCCGTGGAAACGTCATGGGTATGGCCTCCGGGGGAATGCGGCGTTGCCGCGTTGTCGAGCCTTGGCAGCCTCCGGAATTCCGCCTTGGGCGGGGTTTTGTTCCGGGAGGGCTTGGGGGTACGCTGCGGGGATGCCTTGGCGTCACCTGCGGCTGGGCGGGGCGCACGGGGCTCCGCCTTTGCGAAAGGCTTTCGCTCCTTACGCTCGGCCCCCTCTATCATCCTCTCATGCCTATGACAATCAGGCGGGGAGGGCGGCGTTTCCTCCGCGTTCTTTCTTGACAACCGCGCAACCTTGAAGCACAATTTTTCGATTACACTTTGGTGTGGATATATAAGGAGCCTGTCCATGAGCGATTACAAAAAGAGCCTGAATCTTCCCGATACATCCTTTCCCATGAAAGCCAATCTCACCCAGCGTGAACCCGAAATGCTGCGCTGGTGGGAAGAGAACAATATTTACGGAACCATGCTGGAAGCTTCGGGCAGCCGGGGCTCTTTTCGTCTGCACGATGGCCCGCCCTACGCCAACGGCCATCTGCATCTCGGCCATGCCCTGAACAAGATCCTCAAGGACATCACCATCAAGTCCCGCAACATTCAGGGGCAGCAGTCCGTGTATGTGCCCGGCTGGGACTGCCACGGCCTGCCCATCGAATTGAAGGTTGAGCACGAGCTTGGCGAAAAGAAAAAGGAAATGCCGCCGTATGCGGTACGCCGCCGCTGCCGCCAGTACGCGGACAAGTTCATCGATATCCAGCGCAAGGAATTCAAGCGCCTTGGCGTGCTCGGCGACTGGGATCATCCCTACAAGACGATGCTCCCCGAATACGAGTCCGCCACGGCTACCGAGTTGGCGAATTTCGTGGAAAAGGGCAATGTGGTCCGCAGCAAGAAGCCCATCTACTGGTGTTGCTCCTGCCAGACGGCCCTTGCCGAGGCCGAAGTGGAATATGCCGACCACAAGTCGCCGTCCATTTACGTCCGTTTCCCGCTGACCGACGACAGGCTCAAGACGGTCTTCGAGAACGCCGATCCGTCCCGCGCCTATGTGATCATCTGGACCACGACCCCGTGGACCCTGCCGAGCAACATGGCCGTGGCGCTGCATCCCGAATTCGAATATTCGCTGGTCGAATATGAGGGCAGCCAGTACGTGCTCGCCACGGAACTCGTCGAAAGCGTCGCCAAGGCGTGCGGCTGGGACATGGGCGGCGTGAAGGCCGTGGGGACCGCTACCGGGCAGCAGCTTGAACTCGTCAAGGCCCGCCATCCGTTCTACGACCGCGAGTCTCCGTTGATCCTCGGCGGCCATGTGACGCTCGATGCCGGTACCGGCTGTGTCCATACCGCTCCCGGACACGGCCGCGAGGACTACGAAGTCTGCCTCCAGTACGGCATCGACATCTATTCCCCGCTCAACGATCGCGGCGAATACCTCGACAGCGTGGAGTTTTTCGCCGGGCTGCAGGTGCAGAAGGCCAACCCCAATGTTATTGAGAAGGTCAAGGAAGTCGGCAACCTGATGGGGCAGGCCGACATCACGCACTCCTATCCGCATTGCTGGCGCTGCAAAAAGCCCGTCATCTTCCGCGCCACGACCCAGTGGTTCGTGAGCATGGAGGCCAACGAACTGCGCCAGAAGGCGTTGAAGGCCATCCGCAACGACGTGGAATGGATTCCGAGCTGGGGCGAGGAACGCATCTACAACATGATCGAGCAGCGCCCCGACTGGTGCATTTCCCGCCAGCGTCTGTGGGGCGTGCCGATTCTGGCCCTGTTGTGCGAAGACTGCGGAGAGGCTTGGAACGATCCCGAATGGATGCGCGACATTGCCGCCCGGTTCGCCAAGCATCCCACCGGCTGCGACTACTGGTATGAAGCCGATATGAAGGACATCGTGCCCGAAGGGTTGAAGTGCCCCAAGTGCGGCGGCCAGCACTGGAAGCGCGAATCCGACATCCTCGACGTATGGTTCGACTCCGGGACCAGCTTCGCGGCGGTGCTCGAAAAGCGCCCCGAACTGGGCTTCCCCGCCGACCTCTACCTTGAAGGCTCGGACCAGCACCGCGGCTGGTTCCACTCCTCGCTGCTCGCTTCCATCGGTACGCGCGGCGTCCCGCCCTACAAGGCGGTGCTCACGCACGGCTACGTGGTCGACGGCGAAGGCCGCAAGATGTCCAAGTCCATCGGCAACGGCATCGAGCTTGACGAGATCATCAGCAAGCACGGCGCGGAAATCATCCGCATGTGGGTGTCTTCCGTGGATTACCGCGAGGATGTGCGCATTTCGGCGGAAATCGTGAACCGCCTTGTGGACGCCTACCGCCGTATCCGCAACACCTGCCGCTACCTGCTCGGCAACCTGAACGACATCACGAAGGCCGACCTCGTGGACATGAAGGACATGGACCCGCTGGATCGCTATGCCCTCGACGTCGCCGCGCGCACGCACCAGCGCGTGCAGGACGCCTACCGGGACTACGAATTCCATAAGGTTTTCCATTCGCTGCACAACCTGTGCTCCACAGACTTGTCCGCGTTCTATCTGGACATCCTCAAGGATCGCCTGTACTCCTCCGCGCCCGCGAGCCGCGCCCGCCGTTCCGCCCAGACCGCGCTGTACCACATCCTGCTGATGCTCGTGCAGGACATGGCCCCGGTCCTGAGCTTCACGGCTGAGGAAGTGTTCCGCCACATCCCCGAAGCGCTGCACCCCGGCGCGAAGAGCGTGTTCGCCTTCCAGCTCATGGACGCGGAGGCCTTCCTGCTGGATGATGCTGGCCGCAAGCGTTGGGAGGCCGTGCTCGCCGCGCGTACCGAAGTGACCCGCGCCATTGAGCCGCTCCGCAAGGCCGGGACTGTGGGCCACGCGCTGGACACCGCCGTGACCCTGTACGCCTCGCCGGAACTGCTGGAAGTGCTCGGCGGCATCGGCACGGACCTGCGCGCCGTGTGTATCGTGTCCCAGCTCCATCTGGCTCCGCTTGCCGACGCGCCCGCCGATCTCGCTCAGGCCGACATTGCCGAATGCGGCAAGCTGGCCGTGAGCGTGGCCAAGGCCGTTGGCGAGAAGTGCGAGCGCTGCTGGATCTATAGTGACGAACTCGGTTCCGATCCCGAACACCCGACGCTGTGCCCCCGCTGCGCCGCCGTTATGAAGGAACTCGCATAGTGGCAGAGCCGGGCAAGGATACTCGTTATAGAGTTGTTTTGGGCGTCGGCGTCGGCGCGCTTGTGCTCGACCAGCTGACCAAGTTGTGGGTGATGGCGTCACTGCCCTATTATGGGGCGGTGACGGTCATCCCCGGCTTCTTTGATTTGGTGAATATCCGCAATCGCGGGGCCGCGTTCGGGTTCCTCAACCGGTCGGACATCGAATGGCAGTTTTGGCTGTTCTTCGCGGCTACGCTGGTTTCGGCGGGCGTGATATTCATGCTCGCGCGCTCGGCGCAGCGCGGCGAAAAGCTGTTGTTCTGGGGGCTCGGCATGGTGCTCGGCGGAGCCGTGGGCAACCTTGTGGACCGCATCCGGTTCCGTGCCGTTGTGGATTTTCTGGATTTCTATGTCGGCCAGTGGCATTGGCCCGCGTTCAACGTGGCGGACATCGCCATCTGTTGCGGCGCGCTGCTCGTTTGCCTCAGCATGTGGCTGAAAGGTCCGTCCGGGAGGGCTTCGTGAGTCTGTTTTCGCTTGAATGGTGGCAGATCGCGCTGCTGTTTCTGCCCGCGCTGCTGAATTTGTGGGGCATCTGGCACGCCTTCAACCATACCTTTGAAACGCCGCTCGAGCGGGTGCTGTGGATGGTCGCGTGCGTGTTTGTTCCCGTCCTCGGCGGCGTGGCCTATGTGCTGTTTGGCTGGCGGCGTGCTCACTGACTTGAGTTCTCCCCGCAAAGGGCGTATCTTTATTATCCAAATCCTTCATTTCAGGGTAATACAATGAAAAAGCCGTATATCTTCCCCCTGCTTTTGGGTTCGCTCGTTCTGACCGGCTGTGCCAATGGCCAGATAGACGCCATGCAGATGCGTCTGAACCAGCAGGAGCAGCAGATCCGCCTTCTGAATAGCCAGCTTTCCGGCGTGCAGCCCGCACAGGCCGACACATGGGCGCAGGTTCAGTCCCTGCGTCAGGAGATGAGCGCCGTGAAAGGGCAGATCGACGACTTCAACAATGCGACGGCCGCCGCTGGCGGCCTTCCCGGTCTCGCCCAGCGCGTAAACAACCACGAGGCCGCGTTGCAGGCCATCGCCACGCAGTTCGGCATGGAACTGCCCGTGGCCGCCGCTCCGGGCGCTCCCGGCGCTGCGCCCGGCATGCCCGACGCCACCGCCGCAGCCCCCGTGCCCGCCGCGCCCGTCATGCAGCCGCAGGCGGCCGCTCCCGCCCCGCAGCAGGCCGCCCCGCAGACGCAGGCTCAGGGCGACATCGCCAAAGCTCTCTACGACAACGGCGTGCAGTCGTTCAACGCCCGCAACTACAAGCAGGCCCTCAAGTCCTTCTCGGATTTTACGGACACGTACGGCAAGCACAAGCTCGTTTCCAACGCGTGGTTCTGGCGCGGCGAGTGCAATTACCAGCTTGGGAACTTCCCGGCCGCCGCACTGGATTACGAACAGGTCATCTCCAAGTATGGCTCCAGCGGGAAGGCCGCTTCCGCGTACCTGAAGCAGGGGATGTGCTTCATCAAGGCCGGGAAGAAGGACGCCGCCAAGGTCCGCTTGCAGGAACTCATCAAGAAATTCCCCAAGTCGCCTGAAGCGACCCGCGCTACGCAGCTCATGAAAGACAACAAGATGTAGGAAGCGTCATGAGCCAAGAAACCAAGCCCTACCGTACCAATGTGCATCTGACGTTTCCCCCGACCATTTCGGGGGCGCCGTTGGTCTGCAACCTGACCCGGCTGTTTGACCTCGATTTCAACATCAGTACCGCCCAGATCACGCCGCGGCAGGAAGGTTTTTTGACTCTCGAACTGTCGGGCTCACGCGATGCCTGCGACAAGGGGATCGGCTACCTGCGGGAGAAGGGCGTACTGGTTTCGCCCGTGGCGCAGCGGATCTGGCATAATGAGGACAAGTGTATGCAATGCGGCATGTGCACGGCTCTGTGCCCGTCCTCCGCGCTGACCGTCGACATCAAAACGCGCCTTCTTGCATTCGACAAGGAAAAGTGTACAGTATGCGCGCGCTGCATCCGTATTTGCCCTGTCGGGGCCATGCAGATGGATGCTCCTGAAGAGGGTGTTCTGACCGAATGACGCCCCTGAGGACCTATAGCTCAGTTGGTAGAGCCACCGGCTCATAACCGGTCCGTCCTAGGTTCAAGTCCTAGTGGGTCCACCATATATATGAATGGGTTACGAAAGCAGTTTCGTAACCCGTTTTTTTGTTTTGAGCTTTCTACCCCGTGTCTCCGTGTGGAGGGGGAAGGCATGAGGGGCTCTGCCGGTTCGGGAATTTGAGCATCCCGCGAGAGTGAGAACGGCATAGCGGACAATGCCTTTATCCGATAGGCACTTTTGTTTGTAGCGGGATGAGTCGGTGGGGAGCGTGCGTTTTTCGGAAATCATTCCCATTCCTTCAGCCTGCGCCAGAGCGTGGATCGGCTGATGCCGAGCCGCAGGGCCGCCTGCTTCCGGTTGCCTCCGCATTCCTTCAAAGCCCGTAACACGGCGGAGCGTTCCACGTCTTGCAGCGGAGCGTTGGGCGTCTCTTCAGCTGGCTGTATCG
>ENA-UPSY01003687-UPSY01003687.1-human-gut-metagenome-genome-assembly--contig:-NODE-3687-length-10800-cov-29.517299_pt1 | contig 10800 bp, 10 predicted proteins | sample MGYA00250044_ERZ773365 | MGnify/ENA primary metagenome ERZ773365 (study PRJEB29103, sample SAMN06111932) | human gut metagenome | biome: human gut; feature: ankylosing spondylitis patient; material...
AACGGCGTTGCGCCCATGCTCTGGGCCGCTTCCACCACGCCCTCGTCCAGCTCGCGCAGGCTGGTCTCCACCAGACGCGCCACGAACGGGAAGGCCGCGACCACCAGCGGCACGATGGTGGCTTTGGTGCCGACCGTCGTGCCCACGATGAGGCGGGTCAGCGGGAAGACGCAGATCATCAAAATCAGGAACGGAACGCTGCGCAGGATGTTGATGATGATATTCAGCAGGTGCATCAGCCAGCCGGGCAGGGGCAGGACGCCGTCCTTATCCCCGGCCACGAGCAGGACGCCCAGCGGCAGACCGATGACCAGCGAAAAGGCCGTGGAGAGCACCGTCACATAGAACGTCTCCCAGATGGCAAAGCCATAATCTGCAATGCTCATTCGCCGGTCACCTCCTCCACCGTCACACCGGGCTGGCTGCGCATGTAGGCAGCCGCCTGTTTTGCTTCTTCTGTGTCTTTGGGCAGCTTGAGCAGCATGCTGCCATAGCACTGGCCGCTCAGGTCGCGGGTATCGGCGCTGAGCACACTGACCAGAATGCCTTTTTCTGCCGCGAGGCTCGCCACCAGCGGCTTTGCGGCGGACGAGCCGTTGAAAGTCACGCGGACCACATGGTCATCGGGCGCGAAGCTCGACAGGTCACGGGCCGCACTGCCGCCGTTAGGTGCCACCAGACGCCGGGCCGCAGCGGTCCTGGGGTTGGCGAAGATCTCCTTCACCTCGCCCAGCTCGACCACCACGCCGCCGTCCAGAATGGCAACGTGATCGCAGATCTCTTCCACAACGCTCATCTGGTGGGTGATGACCACCACCGTGATGCCCAGCTTCCGGTTGATGTCCTTGATAAGGGTCAGGATGGAGTGGGTGGTGTTGGGGTCCAGCGCACTGGTGGCCTCGTCGCAGAGCAGGACTTTGGGATTCGTCGCCAGTGCACGGGCAATGGCGATGCGCTGCTTCTGGCCGCCGGACAGCTGGGCCGGGTAGGCGTTGGCCTTGTCGGGCAGGCCCACCATCTCCAGCAGTTCGCGGGCGCGTTTTTCGGCGTCGGCCTTCTTCACCCCGGCCAGCTCCATGGGGAAGCAGATGTTCTTCAGGCAGCTGCGCTGCATCAGCAGATTGAACTGCTGGAAGATCATCGTGATCTCCCGGCGGCGGGCGCGCAGCTCGGCAGGCGAGAGCGTTTCCATCTCCACGCCGTCAATGACGACGCTGCCCTCGGTGGGGCGTTCCAGCAGGTTGATGCAGCGCACCAGCGTGGATTTGCCCGCACCGGACATGCCGATGATGCCGTAGATGGAACCATCCGGAATGGTCAGGTTGATATCGCTCAGCGCGTTGACCGCGCCGTCCTTCATCTGGAAGGTCTTGGAAAGATGTTTGATCTCGATCACGGAAATGCTCCTTTGAATCAGACGGAGAGCTTAGCCCTCGATGGGAGACAGGTCGCTCTGCTTGCCGCCGTAGATGCCCATGGGCTCGACGTGGATGCCGGCCACGGTGACCAGATGGGTGCCGTGCTCCTGGTTGAAGTCGTCCAGGTAGGGCTGATGCTGGAAGTAGTTGGTGTCGATCTGGCCGTCCTCGACGACGTTGTTGGGCTGGATGTAGTCATCGAACTCCTGGATGTCCAGGGTGATGCCCTTCTGGGCCAGGATGTCCTTGCAGATCTCCAGGATCTCGCAGTGGGGAGCCGGCGTTGCTGCGCAGCTGACGGTCTCGCCGTTCAGTGCATCGTAGTCCACGGTGGAGTCGTAGCCGTCGGTGGGGTTCTCCACGACGAAGACGACGGAGCCTGCATACTTCTCATCGATGAAGTCCTTGACCTGCTGGCTCTCCAGAGCAGCGGCCAGCGCCTTGATCTTGGGGGACTCCTGATTGCCGTCCTTGCAGACCAGAACGTTGACATAAGCAGAAGAGCCGTCCTCGATGGCCAGTGCATCCTCCACGGGGTTCAGACCGGCAGAGATGGCGTAGTTGGAGTTGATGACGGCATAGTCCTCATCCTGCAGAACGCTGGGCACCTGTGCAGCCTCGACCTCGTCGATGTTGACGTTGAACGGGTTCTCCTCGATGTCGTTCTTGGTGGCGGTCAGGCCGGCATCCGCCTTGACCTTGAAGAAGCCGTTCTTCTCCAGCAGAGCCAGAGCGCGGGCCTCGTTGGTGGTGTCGTTGGGCACGGCCACGCTGATCTTATCCAGCTTCTTGACCACCTCGGAAGAGGCGGCAGCGGAAGAAGCAGTGCTGCTTGCGGTGGAAGAAGAACCGCCGCAGGCGGTCAGGGCAGCGGCAGCGGCAGCGATGCCGGTCACTTTCAGAAAATCACGACGCGAAATCTTAGACATAATGTTTTCCCTCTCTTGTTGTTCCATAAAAATTTTTTGCACTGCGCAGCACATTTTTCTGCGCCTTGTGCAGCCGGAAGTACGAAAAAAGCGCCTCCGTCCTCGGCGGGCAACTGCCCACAAGGACGAAAGCGCATAAAACTTCCGTGGTACCACCTTGGTTCACCGCACCCTCACGGGCCCGGCCTCGATGCTGCGGCAGCGGCTTTCTCCTCCCACTGCTTACAGCCGGACGCTGTAACGGGCGCTCCCGTCGCGGGCTTAGCACTCTTGCACTTCGCCCCCGCAGCTCCGAGACCATTTTCGGTTCCCTGTTCCCTGCCCTTTTCCACCGACCGGGCTCTCTGGAAGGATCAATGCGAAAACCTACTCTTCTCTTCACAGCCATTTTTGTGATATTGGCTTTATTCTAATCCCCTTTTCGGCATTTGTCAACCCTTTCAACGAAGTTTTTTGGTAGGGAATACCCTCTCAGGCCGCTTTGCGGCCAGCTCTCCCAAAGGGAGAGCCCTTGGCAGTCCGGGCAGACCTGCGCACTGCCGCCTGCGGCTCCCGAACGGCCGGGCCCTGTCCTCATTGCCAGCAGCCGTTTGCCTGAGCAGCAAGGCCCGTCGCCTTCCGGCAGCATGGGCCTGTGCAGTCAGCACGGCCAAGACCGGTTCGCCAGTGGCTCGCCCTGCGGGAGAGCTGGCAACGCCAAAGGCGTTGACTGAGAGGGCAAGACATGCTATCTTATAAATCAAGAACGTATGCCCTTTGCGGCACAGTAAGGAGAGACGCAATGAACGGCAGGGAATTGTATCCCGACGCAGAACAGCGCCGCCGCATCATGGATTTCATTATGGCGGCCGGGCAGACGCTGCTGGAAAACGGCGCGGAAGTCTTCCGCGTAGAGCAGACCATGGAGATCATGGCGCGCAGCTTCCATCTGCGGGAATTTCATGTATATGTATTGACCAACGGCATTTTCGCCAGTGCCGGCACGGCCGAGATCAGCGAGGTGCGCAACGTGCCCACCCGCACGACCCATCTGGGCCGGGTGGCTGCGGTGAACCAGCTGTCCCGTCAGATCGCAGAGGGCAGCGTGACCACCATCGACGAAGCCGAGAGCCGCCTGGTGCAGGCGCAGAGCATTCCCTTCCCGAAGGGCCGGGTGCAGCTTCTGGCCGGGCTTTCGGGCGCGTTCTGCTTCGCGCTCATCTTCGGCGGCACCCTGCGGGCCGCGCTGGTCGCTGCGGTGGCGGGCTGTGCAGCCAACGCCTATCTGCTGTTCTGCGGGCGGCACCCCATAGGCGGCGGGTTCCGCACCATCTCCACCGCTTCGCTCATCACCATCCTCTGCATTCTGGGCTGCCACCTGCTCCACACCGAGGCCAGCCATGCCATCATCGGCACCCTGATGATCCTCACGCCCGGCATCGCGTTCACCATGGGCATCCGGGATTTTGTGCAGGGCGATTATCTTTCCGGCACCATCCGGATGATCGACGCGCTGCTCATCGCAGCCAGCATCGCCATCGGCACCGGTCTGGTGCTGGGGGCCTATGCCGCATGGACGGGGGTGGTGGCCGCATGACAGAACTTCTGTTGACGAGCGAGCAGATCGGCCAGCTGGTGGCCCAGTTCTTCATCGCCGGGGCGGGCACCCTGAGCTTTGCCGTCCTCTTCGCCTCCCCTAAGCGCACCCTGCCCTACTGCGGCCTTGTCGGCGCGATGGGCTGGTTCATTTACGAGCTGGCCGTCCTCTTCGGGCTGGAAAGCTTTGCCGCCTCGCTGCTGGCCGTCATCCCGCTGACGCTGCTGGCCCGCATCTTCGCCATCGTACTCAAAGCGCCGGTCACCATCTTCCTGCTGGCCGGCATCTTCCCGCTGGTGCCCGGTGCCGGCATCTACTACACCGCCTACTACTTCATCCAGGGCAACAACGCTCTGGCTCTGGCCAACGGCATCTCGACGTTCAAGATCGCCGTGGCTCTTGCCATCGGCATCGCGCTGGTGCTGGGGCTTCCGCTGCCCCGCTTCAAGAGCCGCCCCAAGAAATGAACAAAAAACGCTCCGGCACAATGCCGGAGCGTTTTTGTTCATCAGGAGAGCAGCAGCAGCTGTGCGCCGCCTGCCATGTTCAGCTGGAAGAACGCCTTCTGGCCGTTCTCACTGTAACTGACCTGCACCGGGGTCTTGCTTCCATCGGCATGGACCTGCTGCAGGGTGTACCCCTGCACCGCAGAAGCCGGAAGCTCAATGTTCGCCGTGACGTCCGAGTCCATCACACGGGCATCGGTGACGACCGTGTTGCTCTTGACCTTGCCGCACTTGGTGCAGACGACCTTGTTCATGCAGGTCTGGTAATAGAAGGCCACCGTCATGATCTTCGGGCCGTCCTGCAGGCTGCCCTCATAGATTTCGAGGTTGGAGAAGTTCGAGAAGGTGTTCTTCACCTTGGTCAGGCGCTGTACGGGGTCTTTTCTGCCCTCCTTGCCGCAGTGCGGACAGAGGGTGAAGGTCTTTCCCTCCAGCGTGAAGTCGGTGGGCACACAGTCCTCACGATACTCCACGAAGGTCTTCCACTTGTGCTCGTTCTCCTTGCACTCCTTCCGGGCCGGTTCCTCTGCAACGCCGGATACGGCCCCGCCCACCAGAATGCAGACAGAAAGCCCCAGCATGGCGAGCGTTTTCAGGATTCGTTTTCTCATAGCAGTTCCTTTCTCCCTGCCGGTCTGGCAGAGCTGCGCGGTGAAATGCGGTCTGTTTTTTCGCTTTCACGCTGTTTTTGTGCCTTCATTATACCATTTGGTGGAAAACGCTGTCAATTGTTCCTTTTTAACCGGCGCTTGCGCAGGCGGGCCGTTCGCGCTATACTGTTCTCAGAACGATCGAAAGGAGACGCTCTCATGTCTGTTATGGAAAAACTTCTCACCCGCCGCACCTACCGCCGCTTTGCGCAGAAAGCCGTCCCGCAGGATGTGGTGGAGGACATCATCGAAGCCGTCCGCCTCTCCTCCTGCGGAGCCAACCGTCAGGCCGTGCGTCTAGTGGTCGTGAACAAACCCGAAGATGTGGCCGAAGTCCAGCCGCTGGTCAAGTGGGCCGCCTACCTGCCCCCGGAGCAGGGCACCCCCAAGGCCGACGAGCTGCCCACTTTATATGTAGCCGTCGTGCAGGACACTGCCATCCCCGGTGACCTGAACACCGACACCGGTATCGCGCTGGCCAACATGACGCTGGCCGCGTGGGACAAGGGCGTGGGCAGCTGCATCATGGGTGCCATCAACAAGCCCGCCCTCACCGAGCTGCTCCACATCAAGGAGCCGGAAAAGCTGGCCTTTATGGTGGCGTTCGGCTACCCCACCCACGAAGCCCATATCGTCCCCCTGACCGGCGAGACCGGCGTGAAGTATTATCTGGACGGCCAGAAGGACTACTGTGTGCCGAAGCGGAGTGCTGAGGAGATCGCACGGTATTTGTAAGGTCTCTCTTCGCACAACCTCTCCGTCGAGCCTGCGGCTCGGAGCCATAGCAGAGAGGTTTTTGCATATATTCATTCATTTTCCCGGTATGATTGCATAAGTGTTCTCAAAACGGTTTCATTTTTATCGAATTTTTGCACAACGCTTGACTTTTTTATTTGTGCAATCTATACTAGACCCGTTCTCTGATGTTTCGATGAATCGCATCGCCGCAGAGAGATGAAAGATTATACAATCAATCGAGGAGTGTTTGAATATGAAAAAGATTACCCGTCGCAGCTTCCTGGCTGCTGCTGGTCTGACCGCTGCCGCTCTGGCTCTGACTGCCTGCGGTGGTTCCTCTTCCAGCACCGCTTCTTCTACCGCAAGCTCTGCCGCTGCTTCCTCCGAGGCAGCTTCTTCCAGCGCTGCTGCTGAGCTGACCACCGTTGAGGCCGGCAAGCTGACCATGGCCACCAACGCTACTTTCCCTCCGTATGAGATGACCACCGACACCGGTGCGTTCAAGGGCATCGACGTGGACACCGCACAGGCCATTGCTGAGAAGCTGGGTCTGGAGCTTCAGATCGACGACATGGAGTTCGACGCTGCGCTGCTGAGCGTCCAGCAGGGCAAGGCCGACATCGTCATGGCTGGCGTCACCGTCACCGACGAGCGCAAGGCCGTCATGGACTTCTCCGACAGCTATGCTACCGGCATCCAGTCCATCATCGTTCCCGAAGGCTCTGACATCGCTACCCCCGACGATCTGGCCGGCAAGAAGATCGGCACCCAGCGCGGCACCACCGGCTACATCTACTGCTCCGATGATTTCGGCGATGAGAACGTCGTGGCTTACGACAGCGGCCTGACCGCTGTGCAGGCTCTGAACAACGGCCAGGTGGACGCTGTCGTCATCGACAACGCACCCGCTCAGGAGTACGTTGCTGCCAACCCCGGTCTGGTCGTCCTGGACACCAGCTATGCTGAGGAAGACTACGCCATCGGCATGGCAAAGGGTTCTGCTCTGGAAGATGCCATCAACGCTGCTCTGGAAGAGCTGAAGGCTGACGGCACCCTGCAGTCCATCGTGGACAAGTACATCACCGCTGAGTAATCAGCGCGACCGTGCACCACGGGGAGGAAGCTCCAAAGGAGCCCCTCCCCTTTTTTGGAAAAAGAAGGTTACAAAAATCTGACAAAACAGGAAAGTGAGGATGCGAATGGCCGCACAATATGAACTGCTGAAAGAGCTGCTCAACAGCGGCACGAAGCTCAGCTTCGGGCAGGAATTCTTCTACAAATTTTATCAGGCGTTCATCCTGAAGGACCGCTGGGTGCAGTATGTTCAGGGCGTGGGCACCACGCTTCTGGTCACGGCCATCGCACTGGCGCTGGGTGTGGTGCTGGGCAGCGTGGTCGCACTGGTCCGTGTAGCCCACGACCAGCAGCGCTCCGGCCGCAGGAACCCGGTGCTGGGCTTCTTCAACGCCATCTGCCAGGTGTACACCACCATCATCCGCGGCACCCCCATGATGGTCCAGCTGCTCATCATGAGCATGGTCATCTTTGCCAATAGCCGCAACTTCACCATGGTCGGTGCGCTGGCGCTGGGCATCAACTCCGGCGCTTATGTATCCGAGATCATCCGCGGCGGCCTGATGGCTGTGGACCCCGGCCAGATGGAAGCCGGCCGCAGCCTGGGCCTGAACTACATAACCACCATGGTGGTCATCATCATCCCGCAGGCCATCCGCGCCGTGCTGCCGGCTCTGGGCAATGAGTTCATCATCCTGCTCAAGGATACCTCGCTCATCACCGTCATCGGCGGCAAGGAGCTGCTGTATGCGGCCCAGGGCATCATGAACCGCACCTACGAGGCCATGTTCCCGCTGTGCGGCGTTGCACTTGTTTATTTGTTCCTCGTCATGCTGTTTACCTGGCTGCTGACGAAGTTTGAGAGGAGGATGGCTCAAGGTGACCGATAAGATTCTGGAAGTCCGCGGTCTGACCAAGACCTACGGCGGTGACAAGAAGAAGGGCGCAAAGCAGCCCACCCCCACCCTCGATGTCCTGAAGGGCATCGACATCGACATCTACCGCGGCGACGTGGTCTGCCTGATCGGCCCTTCCGGCTGCGGCAAATCCACCTTTCTGCGCTGCCTGAACCGGCTGGAGATCCCCACCGGCGGCTCCATCAAGTTTGAGGGCGTCGAGATTGATGACAGCCACATTGATGCCGTCCGCCAGAAGATGGGGATGGTGTTCCAGCACTTCAACCTCTTCCCGCACCTGACGGTCAAGCAGAACCTCTGCCTGGCCCCCACCCTGCTGAAGCTGAAGAACCAGCAGGAAGCGGACAAGCGCGCCGAAGAGCTGCTGGCCCGCGTCGGCCTGTCCGACAAGGCCGACGCCTACCCTAAGAGCCTGTCCGGCGGCCAGCAGCAGCGCATCGCCATTGCCCGCGCCCTGGCCATGGACCCGGACGTCATCCTCTTCGATGAGCCCACCTCCGCGCTGGACCCCGAAATGGTCGGCGAGGTCCTGGAGCTGATGAAGGAGCTGGCCCACACCGGCATCACCATGCTGGTCGTCACCCACGAGATGGGCTTTGCGCGCGAGGTCTCCAACCGTGTCATCTTCATCGACGACGGCAAAGTCCAGGAGGACGAGCCCCCGCAGGAGCTGTTCGCCAATCCCAAGCATCCCCGCCTGAAGGCGTTCCTGTCCAAGATGCTGTAACATTGCTTTCAACAAAAAAATCTCCGCGCAGCTGCGCGGAGATTTTTTGTTTTCTGCTGTCTGCTCAGGCATTCAGCACCGATTTTCCCGTCAGAGGGTCCGGGATGCCCAGCAGGGCCAGGATGATGGCCATGCGGATATACACGCCGTTGTGCACCTGGTCAAAGTAGGCGGCGCGGGGGTCGTTGTCCACATCGAGCTTGATCTCGTCGATGCGGGGCAGCGGGTGGAGCACCGGCATATCAGCCGGAGCCTGCTCCAGCAGTTTTGCATTCAGAGAGTAGCAGCCCTTCAGCCGGAGGTAATCTTCCTCGTTGAAAAAGCGTTCCTGCTGGATGCGGGTCATGTAGAGGACATCGAGGGTGGGCAGCTCGGCTTCGAGGTCGGCGGTCTCCTTGTAGGTCTGGTGGAGCGGCGTCAGGGTCTCGTCCTTGACGTACTGCGGGATGCGCAGTTCCTCCGGCGAGATGAAGACGAACCGGTTCCCCTCAAACTGGCTCAGCGCGGCGGTCAGGGAGTGGACCGTCCGGCCGAATTTGAGGTCGCCGCAGAAGCCGATGGTCAGATGGTCCAGCCGCCCTTTGCGCTGGCGAATGGTCATCAGGTCGATCATAGTCTGGGAGGGGTGGGCGTGCCCGCCGTCGCCTGCATTGATGACGGGCACCCGCGCATACAGGGATGCGCGCAGGGGTGCGCCCTCTTTGGGGTGGCGCATCGCGATGATGTCGGCATAGTTGCTCACGACACGGGCCGTATCGGCCACCGTTTCGCCCTTGCTGGCGCTGGACAGCTGCGCCCCGGCAAAGCCCAGCGTCTTGCCGCCCAGCCGCAGCATGGCCGACTCGAACGAGAGCCGGGTGCGGGTGGACGGCTCATAGAACAGCGTTGCCAGGATGCGTCCGTCGCAGAGATGGGCATAGGGTGCGGGGTCTGCCTCCATCCGGTCGGCAAGGTCGAGGAGGGCCAGCTGTTCGTCCAGAGAAAAGCTGTTCGGCTCAATGAAATGTCTCACAGCCATTCTCCTTTCAGCACGAACTTCTCACGCTCGGCACCGGTGGAGATGAACTGGATCTCGTGGTCCAGCTGCTTTTCGAGGAACGCCACATAGCCTTTTGCCTCTTTGGGCAGCTCGTCCCAGCTCTTGCAGCCGGAGAGGTCGGTGTTCCAGCCAGGCAGCATCGTGACGACCGGCTCCATCCGGTCCAGGTCGGACAGCGTGTCGAAGCGGGGGACTTCCACACCGTCCAACTTGTAACCGGTGATGACCGGGATCTCGTTCATGCTGCTCAGAACGTCCAGCTTGGTCAGGGCGATCTTGTCCGCTCCCTGGCAGGCCAGACCGTAGCGGCTGGCCACGCAGTCAAAGGGACCGACGCGGCGGGGGCGGCCGGTGGCCGCACCGTATTCGCCGCCTGCCTTCCGCAGCTGCTCGTTCCAGTCCTCGTCCATGGCATGTTCTGCGGCGAAGGGGCCTGCGCCGACACAGGTGGAGTAGGCTTTCAGCACACCGACCACATGGTCGAGCCGGCAATTCGGGATGCCGGCCCCCAGCGGCGCATAAGCGGCCAGCGTATTGGAGCTGGACGTGAAGGGGAAGATGCCGTAGTCGATGTCCCGCATGGCACCCAGCTGAGCTTCCAGCACGATGCGCTTGCCGCTGTCGTGGGCCTGCTGCAAAAAGGCGCCCACGTCGCAGATAAACGGTGCGAATCGCTCGGCCTGGGTCCTGCACCAGTCCAGCAGCGCATCGTAGGACATCTTTTCCTGATGATAGCAGCCTGCCAGCTCCATGTTCTTGGAATCCAGGATCATGTGCAGGCGGTTTTGGGTGCGCTCTTCGTCCAGATGGAGCAGGTCGCCCAGACGCAGGGTCTTTTTGCGGTATTTGTCGCTGTAGGCGTAGGCGATGCCGCGCCGGGTGGAGCCGAAGGCGCTCCCCTTTTTGGCCAGGCGGTCTTCTTCCAGACCATCCTGCACCTTGTGCCAGGGCATCGAGATGGTGGCCTTATCGGAGAGCTTCAGGTTTTTGGGGCCGATCTCCACGCCGCGGGCCTCGATGGCCTGCATCTCGTTCGAGAGGTGGTCGAGGTCGATGACCATACCGGTGCCCAGCACACAGGTGACATCCGGGTGCAGGATGCCGGAGGGCAGAAGGTTCAGGATGAACTTGCCCTTTTCAGTAACGACGGTGTGCCCGGCATTGTTGCCGCCCTGATAGCGGGCAACGACATCGGCGTTTTCGGCCAGCAGGTCGATGACGCGGCC
>ENA-UPSY01003690-UPSY01003690.1-human-gut-metagenome-genome-assembly--contig:-NODE-3690-length-10781-cov-4.831558_pt1 | contig 10781 bp, 8 predicted proteins | sample MGYA00250044_ERZ773365 | MGnify/ENA primary metagenome ERZ773365 (study PRJEB29103, sample SAMN06111932) | human gut metagenome | biome: human gut; feature: ankylosing spondylitis patient; material...
TTCCGCTAAAGCCGGGACATCGAAACCGACCGCTTCTGCGAGCGTAAAGCAAACCGTGAAGACTACGGTTGCGGCTGATGCTGCAGCTGTCGCTTCGATCAACCAGACTTCCAATGCCGGGCAGCAAGAGGCAACTCCGGTTTACCATCGTGTGAAATCAGGTGATACGTTGGGGGCTATTGCTGCTAAATACGGTACGACTGTTTCAAAGCTTTGTGAATTGAATGGCATTACGAAAACGACGATTCTGAAATTGGGCCGTTCACTTCGCTGTTCTTGATTAAGATTTGGTAAAAACGATAATGAAGAGCTGTCCGTTGTGTACGGATGGCTCTTTTTATTTCCGGCTAAAGTAGCCTCTCTTTTGGTCAGGTATGGATTTATCCGTATCTTTGTACGGATGTAAATGCTAAGAAAGTATGGCTGATACGAAGGAACAATTCGAAAGAGTAATATCCCAATGCCGGGAACTGTTTGAAAAGAAGTTGAAAGATTACGGTCCCTCGTGGCGAATCATGCGTCCGCAGTCGCTGACCGACCAGATATTTATTAAAGCAAACCGGATTCGCAGCCTTGAGATAAAAGGTGTGAGCATGGTGGATGAAGGTATCCGTCCTGAGTTTGTCGCAATCGTGAACTATGGGGTTATCGGCTTGATACAATTGGCAAAAGGATTTGCCGACACGACTGATATAAGCAATGAAGAGGCGCTGGCCTTGTACGATAAATACATCACGGAAACCAAAGAACTTATGTACGCCAAGAATCATGATTATGGTGAGGCATGGCGTGGTATGCGTATCAGTTCCTATACGGATCTGATCCTGATGAAACTCTATCGTACGAAGCAGATCGAGAGCCACGGAGGCAAGACGATCGTGTCCGAAGGCGTCGATGCCAACTATATGGACATGATCAACTATGCTTTATTCGGCCTGATCAAGCTGGAATATGGTGAAGAAGCAGTTGATAATTGAAAGATAAAAGTTGAAAGTTAAGTGAAGAGTAAAGATGCCGTTTTAAAGATATTGGCAGAATTGTGCCGCTTGCTGATCGGAGTTGTATTTATCTTCTCCGGTTTTGTCAAGGCGGTCGATCCGGTGGGAGGTGCGATCAAGATCGGTGAATACCTGGCTTCCTTCGGACTGGACATGCTGCAACCTTTTACGGTATTGTTGTCTTTCAATCTTTCGGCAATCGAGTTTGCGCTCGGTGTCTGTATGCTGTTGGGAGTGTATCGGCGATATGTCTCTTTCCTTGTCTTGGCGTTTATGGCGTTTATGACGCCACTTACCTTGTATCTGGCTCTTTTCGATCCCGTATCGGATTGCGGCTGTTTCGGAGATGCGCTGGTAATCTCCAATTGGGAGACGTTCTTTAAAAATATCGTACTCTCTCTTGCCGCTATTGTTACGTTTATTTACAACCAGCGTTTATTCCAGTGCTTTACTTTCCGGGTGTATTGGTTTGTCGCTTTGTATGCCTACCTGTTCGGCGTCGGTTTCGCTTATTATAATTACAATCATCTGCCTGTAATCGATTTTCGTCCATATAAGGTCGGTGCGAATATACCGGAGTTGATGGAGATACCCGAAGGGGCTCCACAGGATGAATATAAGTACACGTTCGTGTATGAAAAAGACGGCGTGAAGAAAGAGTTTTCGCTTGAAGACTATCCGGCAAACGACAGTAGCTGGACATTCGTGGATTCGAAGACGGAATTGGTCAAGAAAGGCTATCAGCCTCCTGTTGCCGCGTTCAATATTTACAATGGAGAGGGCGATGATGTGACGGAAGAAATCATCGGAAATCCCGGTCCTGTTTTGCTGCTTGTCGCTCCGAAGTTGGAAGAGGCGGACGATGAACAGATGGATGAGTTCAACGGTGTGTATGATTATGCACTCGAACATGATATTCCGTTCTATTGTGTGACGGGTTCTTCGCCCGAGGCGATCGATGCCTGGAGCGACAATACCGGAGCCGAATATCCTTTCCGGATGGCGGACGAAGTACTGCTGAAGACGATTATCCGTTCCAACCCCGGCCTGGTGCTGCTGAAAGGCGGTACGATACTGGGTAAATGGCATTACAACGATATTCCGGCTGAAGAGGATGTCAAGGCGGTTATGGATCGTTGCTTGGACGGGAGCAAGATAAAAAGTAAAGAAGATGGGGACCTCGCAACCAACCTATTGACTTTTACCGTACCTTTGCTGCTCGTTTGGATGTATGACCTGCTGCGTTTCAGACGCAAACGGAAAGAAAAGAAATAACTATTTGTATTACATATTTAATTAATTAAGTCATGAGAAAGAATATTGTTGCAGGAAACTGGAAGATGAACACTACCCTTCCTGAAGGTCTTGCTTTGGCAAAAGGCTTGGACGAAGCTCTTAAAGGTAAAACTCCTAACTGTGATGTGATCATCGGTACTCCGTTCACTCATTTGGCAAGCGTTGCTGCTGCTATCGACACGAACAAGATCGGTGTTGCTGCTGAAAACTGTGCAGACAAGGAAAAAGGCGCTTACACTGGCGAAGTTTCTGCTGCTATGGTGGCTTCTACAGGTGCAAAATATGTGATCTTGGGCCACTCTGAAAGACGTGCTTATTATCACGAAACTCCGGAAATCCTGAAAACAAAGGTTGAATTGGCTTTGGCTAACGGTCTGACTCCGATCTTCTGTATCGGTGAAGTGCTGGAAGAACGCGAAGCTAACAAGCAGAACGAAGTAGTAGCTGCTCAGATGGAATCTGTATTCTCTCTGTCTGCTGAAGACTTCTCTAAGATCATCCTTGCTTACGAACCGGTTTGGGCTATCGGTACAGGTAAAACAGCTTCTCCCGAGCAAGCTCAGGAAATCCACGCTTTCATCCGTTCAATCGTAGCTGACAAGTATGGCAAGGAAATCGCTGACAACACTTCTATCCTTTACGGTGGTAGCTGCAAGCCTTCTAACGCTAAAGAACTGTTCTCTAACCCCGACGTAGACGGTGGACTGATTGGTGGTGCTGCTCTGAAAGTTTCTGACTTCAAGGGTATCATCGATGCGTTCAATGCATAATTAGAATATCTTTCGGGAACTGACTAAAAAGTAGATAGTAACTCTAAACTCTCCTCCTTCCAGAAGGAGGGGAATTGCAGATAGTATCGACTTTTTAGCCACTTCCTGAAATTAAACTTTTATCGAATGAGAAAACTAGGTTTACTTTTATGGATGCTGGCTTTTACCGCTGTTGGTGCACAGGCGCAGAACATCATCAAGAGTCTGGAACGTACAGTGCCGGGACAGGGAAAGGTGACGATTCATCAAGACCCTAAGATAGAGGCATTGATAGGCGTGGAACGTCCTTCTATGGGCGAACAGAAAGTGTTGAAGGCAGCCGGATTCAGAATACAGGCGTATGCCGGTAATAATACCCGTGAGGCAAAGAATGATGCTTATCGTGTAGCTTCCCGCATCAAAGAGTATTTCCCCGAACTGACGATTTACACTTCGTTCAATCCTCCCCGCTGGCTTTGTCGTGTGGGTGATTTCCGGAGCATTGAAGAGGCGGACGCGATGATGCGTAAACTCAAGGCAACCGGTGTATTCAAAGAGGTCTCTATCGTCAAAGACCAGATCAATATTCCTTTATAATTGTATCATGTTAGAAAAAGAAGAAATTGTCTCTCCGAATCTGGAGGAGTTGAAAAGTCATTATCACAGTATTATTACTTTGTTGGGTGAAGATGCCGGAAGGGAAGGTTTGCTGAAGACCCCCGAACGTGTTGCGAAGGCTATGCTGAGTCTGACAAAAGGTTATCACATGGACCCTCATGAAGTGTTGCGTTCGGCTAAGTTTCAGGAAGAATACAGTCAGATGGTGATAGTGAAAGACATTGATTTCTTCTCTCTCTGCGAACACCATATGTTGCCGTTCTACGGAAAAGCACATGTGGCATATATCCCTAACGGCTATATCACGGGATTGAGCAAGATTGCCCGGGTAGTCGATATCTTTTCCCATCGCCTGCAAGTGCAGGAACGCATGACGCTGCAAATCAAAGATTGTATCCAGGAGACACTGAACCCATTGGGAGTGATGGTGGTAGTGGAGGCAAAGCATATGTGTATGCAGATGCGCGGCGTAGAAAAACAAAATTCTATTACTACTACTTCAGACTTTACAGGAGCTTTCAATCAAGCCAAGACTCGCGAAGAGTTTATGAATCTGATTCAGCACGGCAGGGTGTAATACGCTTTACAAAATGTGGACGATGTAGTTCCCCGTCAATGAGGATTGCCTCCGGTACCGATGAAGGGGTGTCTCGGCACCGATGAGAAATTTAGCGTAATACAACGCGGTCGCCCAGGCGCTTCGCCATCAGACTTTGCACTTCCCGCATCTCATTGTAACGCTGCATCAGCGAATTACATTTCTCATTGTCATGAGCGAGTGCCGGATCTTGCAGGGCATAAAGCATATGTTTCAGTTCTTCCGTGACAATCGCATACTTGAAGTTGATCATCAACATCGGGACGAGTTCGTACAGCCGTTCTTCATCTGTCACGATCTTCTGTGATTTCGAGTGATATTTACTTAGCTGATAACGTACATTGATCAAGTCCACGCTCAACCGGCTGATGGTCTGGTCGGGATGTGCCAGGAAATAGCGTTCCGCGATAAAACCGGCATCGTGTATATGCGTGGCGGCTTCTGTCAGAATCTGCCGGTGCAACGGATTATGGAAAGCCAGGTCGTCTTCCTTCAGATCATTCACCACATATTCGATAACGGTTACCGGAATTTCATTTCCTTCTTCGTCGGTAAGGTTGCACATCACTTTTTCACCATAACGGACTACTGCCTGCAGGATCAATCGCTCAAACTTATAGAACTCCTGACCTTCTTTTCCTTCCTGCGGAATAAAGGAGGTATAAGAATCTCCGGGAACAGTGGTATCCGTAGTGGAGGCAGGTGCATTGCCGGGAGGAAATCCTGCTGCACCTCCTGTAGCAGCGGACATCGGATCTGCGAAAGATACGATATTGCCATCGTCATCATATTCGGGTTCCGGTGGCATTCCTGCATTGGCGTAGGGACTTGATGGAGTAGAATAAGTCGGAGCACCGGAATAAGCCGGTGTGCCGGAAGCGGCAGCTGTACCGGAAGTATCTCCGGTTGTTGAAGATGAATGATTATAGCTGGGACGATTGGCTTTTTCAGCCTGCGCCTCTCTTAATTTGGCGACTTCCGCTACCAGCAGTTTTTCTTCGATGCGCAGATGTTGGCTGCATTCTTTGATGTAGACATCCCGTATAATGGCTTCCGGTATGACGGAAATGCTTCGTACGATATTCGAAATCAGTTCCGCGCGTTTGATCGGATCTCTTCCCGCGTCTTCCATCAGAAGGTCGGTCTTGAAGCGGATGAAATCTTTCTCGTGCTCACGGATGAATGCCTGGAATTCTTCCGAATTATGTTTGCGGGCGAAGGAGTCCGGGTCGTCTCCGTCCGGAAGCAGGCATACTTTGATGTTCATGCCTTCTTCCAGCAGCATATCGATTCCGCGGATAGAGGCTTTGATACCGGCTACGTCACCGTCATAGAGTACGGTAATGTTATTGGTGAAACGGTGGATCAGACGAATCTGTCCAGGCGTCAATGCGGTGCCCGATGAAGCGACTACGTTTTCTATGCCCGACTGATGCATGGAGATAACGTCCGTGTATCCTTCCACAAGGAAACATCTGTCCTGCCTGACAATCGCCTGTTTGGCAAAATAGATTCCGTATAGCTCGTTACTCTTGTGGTAAATTTCCGACTCGGGAGAGTTGACATATTTCACCTTTACCCCTTTGGTGGCGGTGCTGAGCACACGTCCGCCGAAGGCGACCACCTTTCCGGAAAGGGTATGGACGGGGAAAATCACACGTCCCCAGAAGCGGTCACGAAGACGGTGGTCATCCGTTTCGTAGCAGATTCCCGTTTTCACCAGGAATTCTTTCTTGTAGCCTTTGCGCAATGCTTCTTGTGACATGGCATCATGGCTTTCCGTACAGTAACCCAACTGGAATTTCTCAATGATGTCATCACGAAATCCACGCTGACGGAAATAAGCCAGACCGATGCTGCGGCCGTCCACATGATTCTTTAAGATATTCTGAAAGTAATCGCGGGCGAAGTTGTTGACAATGAACATACTTTCGCGCGTTGTCTGCGCCTGTTTCTCTTCATTGGTCAGCTCCCGTTCTTTGATTTCGATGTTGTATTTCTTGGCGAGATATTTCAGTGCCTCGTAATACGACATCTGTTCGTGCTCCATGATGAAGTGGACCGAGTTTCCGCCCTTACCGCAGCTGAAACACTTGCAAAGTCCTTTGGCGGGGGAGACGCTGAATGACGGAGTCTTTTCGTTGTGGAACGGGCATAGACCTACATAGTTCACTCCGCGTTTGCGCAGGGTGACAAACTCAGACACTACATCTACAATCTGTGCGGCATCTAAAATTCGGTCTATGGTAACTTGATCTATCATTCTTCTTTTCTCCTGTGATTCCGTTTTTGCGGATACAAAGGTACATATAAAAAAATCCCCTGCAAAGAACTTTTTTGCAGGGGATGGTTAAATCTTATCGAAGGAGAGGATGATTTACTTGATCTTTTCCCGAATCTTGGTGAGGTAGGCTCTCATACCTTCCGCATCTTTCTTTTCGATGATTTCGAGAAGATTCTTCAGCTCTGTACGGATATTGGCCACTTGTCCCGGGGTGCGTGGGTTGAACAGGATTTCCTGCAGCAGGTAGTCATCTTCGCTCAGCAGCCCCTTTGCGATAGCCATGTGCTTCTTGAAAGTTGTTCCCGGAGCTTCCTGATGCTTCATCACGGCAGCAAATACGAAAGTCGAAACGAATGGGATGGAGAGCGAGTATGCCACCGTTTCATCATGTTCGTCGAACGTATATTCGAAGATGTTCAGGCGCAGCGTCTGGTAAAGGTCTTTGAAGAAAATCTTTCCCAAATGATCTCCTTCGCTGATGATAATCGCATTCTCGCTGCTCAGATTGCTGAGACTGGCAAACGTCGGTCCGAACATAGGGTGACTGGAAACGTAGCGGAATCCGCTTTCTTCGTAGAACTTCTTCAGTCCTGTCTTTACGGAAGCGATGTCACTGATGATACAGTCTTTGGGCAGCACAGGCAATACCTTGCGGAAAGCATCCAGCGTGTATTTTACGGTGACGGCATTGATGACCAGTTCGGGTTCGAATTCTTTGATTTCCTCCAGTGTGGTGAAACGATACGTGTTATACACGAAACGCAACTGGTGCGGGTTGACGTCAAACACGGCCGTCTCGTGCTGAAAACTCAGTATATCCGTAAAGAAGGAACCCATTTTACCGGCTCCGAGGATTAATATTCTCATATCTATTATTATTGGGGAGTTTCTCAAAAGTCAATAGTCTCTTCAAAAGTCAATAGTATCTCTAAAAGTTAATAGTATCTCACATTGGGGTGACTAACAAGTCGATTCTATCTTTATTCTCCTCCTTCCAGAAGGAGGAGAGTTAAGATACTACCGACTTTCTAGTCGGCCTCAGTTGTGTTACTGCCGACTTATTTGTTAGTTTCCATTTGATTTTTGAGTTCTTTTGGGCTTTTTATTTATTAATAATCTCTATCTGCTGGCGGACAGACTCTTCGTGGATTGCTTCGAAGATCAGCTTCATAAAGTCTGCGCTCATACCGCATTGTTCTCCTTGCGCACCGCGCTTTTCCAGGATTTCATTGTAGCGCCCTGCTTGAAGAACGGTGATTCCGTGTTCTTTTTTGTAAGTACCGATCTCACGTGCTACGCGCATTCTCTTAGCCAGTTCCTGGATGATGTTATCGTCGCATTCGTCGATTTGCTTACGCAGTTGGCTCAGGCTTTCTGTCGTCTGGGTTTCGGTACGGATCACCAATAAGTTGAGGATGTAGTCGAGTACATCGGGCGTTACCTGTTGAGAAGCGTCGCTCCACGCACAGTCCGGATTGCAGTGACTTTCCACGATCAGACCATCGAAGTTCAGGTCCATTGCCTGCTGGCAGAGCGGGGCAACCAGTTCGCGTTTTCCTCCGATGTGACTTGGGTCACAGAAAATCGGCAGGTTAGGCAGACGGCGACGCAGTTCGATAGGAATGTGCCATTGGGGGAGGTTGCGGTATATCTTTTTGTCGTAGCTGCTGAAACCACGGTGGATAGCTCCCAAACGTTTCAAGCCTGCGTTGTGGATACGTTCCAGTGCACCGATCCACAATTCCAGGTCTGGGTTTACCGGATTTTTTACCAGCACGGGGATGTCGACCCCTTTCAATGCGTCGGCAATTTCCTGTACGGCGAAAGGATTGGCTGTGGTACGTGCGCCTACCCAAAGGATGTCGATTCCTGCTTTCAGACATTCGTAAACGTGTTTGGCAGTCGCTACTTCGGTAGAAACATACATACCTGTTTCTTTCTTCACTTCCTTCAGCCAGGCAAGTCCTTCCACACCGATTCCTTCGAAACCTCCCGGTTTGGTACGCGGTTTCCAGATACCGGCACGGTATATCTTTTGTCCTTTGGCTGCCAGTTGTCTGGCGGTATCCATTACTTGTTCTTCAGTCTCTGCGCTACACGGGCCGGCGATAACAATCGGTCTTTTGGCTTCGATGCCCGGTAATAAAATTGATTCGAGTTCCATATTCTTATTGTTTTTATTTTATTCTTGTTCTTACTCTTTCGGGCAGGCGTTTCCTGGTCTGCCGCTGATTTACTTTTATCGGTCTTTTCTTTTTAAGAAAGCTTCTTGATTCTTTCCAATGCTTCCGCCAGTTTGGCATCCTTGCAACAAAGGGAAATACGGATAAACCTTGCTCCGTTGCTGCCAAAGATGAATCCCGGCGTGATAAATACCCTTGCCTGGTGCAATACTTTTTCGGTCAGTTCTTCTACATCCTTGCACGAAGCGGGAATCTTTCCCCAAAGGAACATACCCACCTGGTTTTCGTCGTAGGTACACCCCAGTGTTTTCATGATTTCGCCGGCCAGATGGCGACGGCCGCGATAGTTGTGGTTGTTACCTTCGTACCAGTCCGCTTCGGCTTCCAGAGCTGTGGCGGCTGCCAGTTGCATTGCACGGAACATACCGCTGTCGATATTGCTTTTTACTTTCAGTATCCATTGTACGAATTCGGCATTCGAAGCCAGCATTCCGATACGCCATCCCGGCATATTGTGGCTCTTGCTCATGGAGTTGAATTCGATGCAGCACTCTTTGGCTCCCGGTACGCTGAGAATACTGATCGGCTTTTCGTTCAGGATAAAGCTGTACGGGTTGTCATTCACGATGACGATATTCTTGCGGCGTGCGAAGTCTACCAGACGTTCGTAGAGTTCCGGAGTAGCGTTGGCTCCTGTCGGCATATTCGGATAGTTGGTCCACATTAGTTTCACGCGGCTCAGGTCCATCTTTTCCAATGCTTCGAAATCGGGCATCCAGCCGTCTTCTTCTTTCAGGTCGTAGCTGATTACTTCCGCACCGAGTATTTTACTCAAAGAAGTATAGGTGGGGTATCCCGGATTCGGCACCAGTACCTGTTCGCCCGGATTGACAAAAGCCAGCGTGACGTGAAGGATACCTTCTTTGGAACCGATCAGCGGCTGTATTTCCGTATTCGGATTCAGTTCCACTCCATACCAGCGTTGATACCAGGCTGCGAAACCTTTACGGAGTTCCGGTATGCCCACATACGGTTGGTAACCGTGTCCGTTGGGATCGTGAGCATTGTTGCACAATGTTTCGATGGTAACCTTTGAAGGAGGCATATCGGGACTTCCGATACCCAGACTGATAACGTCTTTTCCTTCTGCATTCATTTGTGCTACCTCTTTCAGCTTCTTTGAGAAGTAGTATTCGCTGACACTTGCCAGTCTTTCGGCAGGAGCGATTTTATACGTTTGACTTTCCTTCTGCATATTCGCCTAATATTTTAAGTTCTTTGGTTAATGGAGTAATTGCTGCTATAGATTGTTTATATCTCAGATAATCATTGAAAGATACATCGACGTAAAACTGATATTCCCATTCCCGTCCGATGATCGGCAGCGATTGTATCTTTGTCAGATTGATGTTGTAGAACGAAAGAATGGATAATACTTGCGACAGGCTTCCTTCTGTGTGTGGCAATGTGAATACCATGCTTGCCTTGTTGGTCGCCTTTGCGTGATGCTGGCGGAGTTCGTCCACTTGCCACGGATCGGCAACTACCAGAAAACGGGTGAAGTTGTGCTTGTTGGTTTCGATGCCTTCTTGGAGCACTTTCATTCCGTAGCGTTCTGCCGCCGTTTTCGAGCAAATGGCTGCATGCCCTTTCAGGTTTTCTTTCTTGATGATTTCCGCGCTGCGTGCCGTATCTTCTCCTTCCACTACTTTGAGTTGCGGATGCTGATTCAGAAAATCACGGCATTGCATCAGGGCGATAGGGTGGGAGTTGACTTCTGTCAGGTCTTCCCAGCTTTCTTCGGGCAGGCAGACGAAGCTATGTGAGATGCGCAGCTTGTATTCGCCGATAATCTGCGTACCGCTTTGTCTCAACAGTTCATTGTTGTGCAGCAGGCTTCCCGCTATCGTATTTTCGATGGCTAGCATTCCGATGACCTGGCTGTCTTTCCGTATCGAAGTAAACACGTCTTCGAAGTTGGCACAACAGATTAACTCTATTTCTTCTCCCTCGAAGTACTTGTGTGCGGCGATATCGTGATATGAGCCGAGTGTT
>ENA-UPSY01003720-UPSY01003720.1-human-gut-metagenome-genome-assembly--contig:-NODE-3720-length-10685-cov-2.498586_pt1 | contig 10685 bp, 7 predicted proteins | sample MGYA00250044_ERZ773365 | MGnify/ENA primary metagenome ERZ773365 (study PRJEB29103, sample SAMN06111932) | human gut metagenome | biome: human gut; feature: ankylosing spondylitis patient; material...
TTATGTCGAATTCGGCACAATTAAAAGTGGGATTATTCAATTTTCCCAAAAAACAAGAAACTCAACCGTATTCCTATTCCGCAACCAATTAGAGAAAAAGAAATCGCCGCCTTTTGCTTTTAGCATATCTGTAAGGCTAATATAGCCTTCGTCATTTATCTTTATCACAGACACAAAAGCGTCCTTTACCGTAATCTTTGTCATGTTACATAAATTAATAGATTCTGTGTTCAAAGTTACATCAAAATCAACAAGATTAGCCTCTATTTGAATAAAACTTAATCTAGTTTCAATTAAAAAAGCAATCAATACCTAAAACAAGATACTGATTGCCTATATTTTATTCACTCCCTAAAACGGATCTTTTCAATCGTGCTGCTTCCGTAAGTGAAGACAGTACTTCCTCTCCTCTAAATAGAATATTTATTTTATCCTACTATCCATTTACCGCCCGGTATAAACGAGATTATCTTAGTTGTTACAAAACAACAGATAAACGTAACCACTGCGATACATGGTATAGCGGCAACAGTGGGAAGCGCCAATGTATCTTTGAACACAGTCACCCACAGTCCGAGCCAGAATATGTGCATAAGATACATACCATAGCTAAGTTTCGATGTTTCCGTCACCAACTTGGGAGCTTGCGGACGTTTGATACATGTAAACATAAGGAATGTACCCGTTGTGAGAAGCACACAGTTAATCGTACAGAAAGCCCATCCTATTTCTATTACAGGTGTGGAATGGAGTTCGCCGGGTATAGCCTGCACATAGAATGAATAAATAGTCCATACAGCACCGATCACCATTAAAATAGTTCCTATAGTGAAACGTTTGGAACGGTTCCAGGTAAGGTGTACACGAATGTAATGCGCCAGAACAAGATAGCCCAGATAACCGGAGAAGTACCACAACATGTGGTATTCATTCCAGAAACATTGTCCCCACACTTCACCGCACCAACGATTGAGATAAGGCATACAGGTTGACAACACGAACAGCCCTATAAAGAAACGCTCTTCTTTAGCCGTGGCTTTTCTCAACCATGGGGATATAATTGGGATAAACAAATAAAGACTTATCAGAGGATACATAAACCACAAGTGTCCGGCTAGCGTCGGGAAATTCAGGAATATCCGCGACAAGTCCTTCATAGATGTTTCTCCGTCTATCTGTCCCCACAACATAGGTAGAGTGCTGTACAGTAGCATGAATATGAAAAACGGTGGAAGGATGCGAAGACAGCGCTGGCGATAGAATTGCCACATAGACTGCTCTTCCTTCATCGGTGCAAGCAGGAAGGCAGAGACTATCATGAACAGGGGTACTGCCATACGTGAAAAACCGTCGTACACTGATACCCATAACCGGTCTACTTCATTTGCCAAAAAAGACTGCGGACCTGCCATATCAGTGGCTCCGGGAGCACAGTAGAAGTTTTCACTGGCATGAACAAGGATGACGAGAAAGCATGCAAACACACGGATGTAATCTAAAAAAACAATACGTTTCATTTATTCTAAGTTTTCTAGTTATTAATTTATTCTTTTGTGTTCGGGAACGCAGAGATTCTCAACCGTGCCGCACCCATGGGGATCAATGTTATTTCTTCTTTATCACCTTTCACCGCATCTTCTTCCGGCAATACGCCACACAGTCCTGTTTCGTCTATCTTCCATTCAGGTACCGGACGACCGATAGCTTTTACTTCTAAAGGTACACTGGCTACTGTGAAAGGATAGTTGTCAGCCGGCCAGGATTTACGGATGACCTTGAAATTTTTCAAAGGTTCTTTCTTATCCAATACCAATGAATAATTCCAGGGGCTATCCGGATAGATTTCAGTAGTAGGCCATTTCTTCGAATCAGCACCTTTCTGCCATTTTGAATCACCGATAGCTGTTTCTCGACTGTCTTTCTCTACATATTTCTCTGCAATCTTAAGAGACAAAGTCAAAGGTCCGTAATCTACGCTTACACTGTTTTTATTAACCTGCCAGGTACGCATAGACAAAGACATCGGAAGAGTCAATTCCACACGATCACCATTCGCCCACTCACGATTGATGCAAAGATATTTTCCCGCTACAGGAGCTGCACTTACTTTCTTGCCATTCACCCGCACTTCCGCCTTTTGAGTCCATGAAGGAATACGGAGATAGAACGGAAAAGCGACCTTTTCACCGGTAGAAACAGTAAAGGCAATAGCTTCTTCAAAAGGATAATTTGTCTCTTCGTGAAGAGTGATTTCCTTGCCGTCACCCACTTTCACTGTAGCTTTGCAAGCTGCATAAATAGCTGTTGCCACTCCGTTGTCGGGAGTTGCCAGTACCAGATGTTCGGTGAAGTAAGGCCAGCCCTGTGCATGATTGTGTTGGCAGCAACGACTGCTGAAAGGATTCATCGAAAGGAACGGGCCACGATTGTCAATGCCCGGATGATGATTCTTCGAATCACTGATGGCATGGTTCGGACAAGTGATATAACGCAATGCCTTGAAGTCCGGCATCACGGCAGCCGGATAAGAGTTGAACGCTACTTCTTCACAGTGTTCCGCCCACATGGGATCTCCTGTCATGCAAAGCATGATTTCATCGGAAGCCATTTGTTCTACCAAGCCGCAGGTTTCCACTCCCTGTCGGGGATCGATATATCCCAGACGAGCATTTTCGTCCGCACCGAACATACCTCCGGGAACCTGTCCAAAAGTACGCCGTATCAGATGATGGACATTATAAGAGGCTTTCAGCATCGCTGAATCTCCGGTCTGCATATAATAAGTGGCAGGTTCACGGAAACATTGGGCGATATTTACATTGTGCCAGTTAGGTAAGGAGGTGGATTTCGTCCAGTCGGCTGTGTTACGGTGAATCTTCTCGGCTAATTCGAGTAGGAAAGCATCCCCGGTATGATTGTAAAGCCAGTAGATACTGATGATGTTATCACCTCCACGGCTGTTCTCCCAGTAATCTTCCAGAAGCTGGTCGTCGGGAACAGTCATCTGCCACTTGAAGTAATTCGTCATCAGGTCAATGACACGCTGATCTTGAGAATACTCATAATAAGATTGCAGACACCAGAGCATAATCATCTGTGCCCAAAGTTCGCGTTTGCCGTTACGTTCATTGACCGGACCGAAATAGCCATCCGGCTGGCGACTGGCAAATACACCTTCAATCCAATATTTGGTTTCTTCAATCATCTTCGGGTCATTCAGGATATATGCCAAATTGCCATACCCTTTGAGCCAGTAAGGAACTTCCTCCCAACCGTGATCGCCACCAGTTGTCAACCAGGCATTATTATCCTTTTCCAGCCAAGCGCTGATTTCTCCCAAGTGTCCGGTCAGACCGTCACGTTGCAACTCCAGATACTTCTTCACCCAGCCTTCAGGCTGAATACTACCTACCGGCAACTTTATAAAATTCAACGGTCGAAGCGGAGCGCGATACCCGATATAATTGGTATTGACGGACTGTATGTCCGGTCGGTCCACTACCGTCACCGTACCACAAGAAGAAGCAGGCGCACAAGCTGTAACCGCCACTCCAAGCACTATCGATGCAAAAAGTCCTTTAGTTTTATTTTTTTTCATTTCGTCTATTCTATTCTCATTTAGATTATTTCAACTCTCATTGCACTGCTTCAAGACGCATATTGTCAAGGTCCAGCAGCACTTTCTTTCCTATTCTCCGATAAAAGCCATTGCCTATAACTCCATCAAAGAATATACCGGGAACGATTTGGCCAAGAGGATATGTCTTTACAGCTTCCGGTCCAGGAGGCTGCATTAATTTATCATCAAATATTATTGCAGGATCTTTTAAAGTTTTATATGTGATCGCCCGGGCCTGATGCAGCATAACTACCCCGAATGTATTCTTTTTACAGGTAGAAGCAATCGGCAGTTCTTTCTGATGTTTCTCATAAAATGCAGAATCAACTGTAACATATTCATTAGAACCCGTATCCAGATTAGCTGTAAAAGCAACTCCATTGAGTTTTATACGCATATACAAATCGTATTTGTATGCATAAATATTGGGGGCTTTAGGAAGGTGAGCATTGGCCACAGAGACGGGGAAACACATTTTGTTATGTTCGTAATCTGTCTGTATTTTCCCTATCAATTTCATTACCGGCAGTCCAAGAGACACACAATCCGTAAACAATGTACGCACCGAATCTACAACAGTCTGCGCTTTCTTCCTCTTCTTTCTTCTCTTAATTGATGAACCGGATACAAACGGAACACTCGCGGTGTCCAAGTAAATGAAGGCTGGAATATTGTAAAAAGTTATATTTCCAACTTCAATAGAATCAATGATACTCCGGACAGAAATCAAGTCCTCATTGATCGTTACTTTATTCTCGTCAATGCTGTCATATCTAACCCCCATCCCATCCGCCAACTTTCTACTTAGGACACAGTAGGGTCCTATCCCTGTATCAAAGATAGTGCGCTGTAATATTCCATTATATTTTGCTTGAAAAACAAGTCTGTCGCCTTCTTCTATGTCAACAAAAGAAAGTGTATCGTTCCGTTTCATTTTTATAGGAGGCAAGGTCACTGCATATTCAGCATAAGATAAGAAATTCTCTGTAGCAGTTCGCCATTCTTCATATTCTTTTCCGCCTGTAGTTGTCTTTGTAAGACTTTCATTCCAAATTCGTTTCATCTGCAGATAAGTATCCAATGCCTTATCCGTATCCCCTAGTTCGATGTACGCATCAAACAAATTAGAATAAAAAACAAGTGTTTCCTCCCCAAAAGTTTCATAATGGTGAGGTATAAACTGCTCTAAATAGTAGGCGACACTGTCTGTCTTGTTTAAAAATTGCGCCATTCGAAATTTATAGTATAACTCTAAATCAGAAGGGATCGTCGTTGTCTCTGATATTTTTTTATACAATTCTTTTGATTCAAAATATCTTCCGCTAAACATTAACTTGTCCAGTTTCTGCAACTGTTCAATATCCTCCTGCCCATACAATGTAAGTGGAATTAGTACAAAAATAAAACAGGTGATATAACATGGTTTCCAATATCTCATAATTTATTTCTATTTTTACCTTCTGACAAGAGCTGTCTGATAACAGGCTTATCAAGCTCCACTACTCCCGCAACCGAGAGCAGGGAGCTGATTCATTAATCCATTATTTATCAACAGAGAATTTGAAGATACATTGGCTTGTATACTTTTCGCCCGGGCGAAGTACAGCCGACGGCCATTCCGGTTTGTTCGGAGTATCCGGATATTTCTGTGTTTCGAGACATACGGAAGCACGTTGGTTGTAAGTAATGCCTTTCTTTCCTGTCAGCGAACCATCGAGGAAATTACCTGCATATACCTGAATACCCGGTTCATTAGTATAAACGTCGAGTACGATACCAGTCTTCGGTGATTTCAAAGAAGCGCATTTACGGGTTACGTCGCCTTTCGTGTTCAATACCCAGTTGTGATCGTAGCCATTGCCGTTTTTCAGCTGTACGAAATCATAGTCGTTGATACGTTCGCCTACCGGAGTCAGGGTGCGGAAATCCATCGGAGTTCCTTCTACCGGAACAATCTCGCCAGTCGTCATGAAAGTACTGTCCACCGGAGTATAATAGTCCGCATCCACCATCAACAGATGACCGGAATTGTTGCCTGCATCGCCTTCAAGGTTAAAATAAGAGTGGTTGGTCATATTTACAATCGTCGGTTTGTCTGTTTCCGCTTCGTATTGAATATCGATGGCATTATCGTCCGTCAGTTTCATCACTACCTTACAAGTGATGTTTCCCGGAAAACCTTCTTCACCGTCTTCTGCACGGTAAGTCAACTGCAATTCCTGCGGATTCAACAATTCTGCATCAAACACCCGGTATTGGAATCCTTGCGGTCCGCCGTGCAGACAATGACCGTAGTTATTGCGGGGAAGCTGATATTCTACACCATCCAAGGTGAACTGTCCCTGATTGATACGATTGGCATAACGTCCGATAGTCGCACCGAAATCCGAAGGCTTGCTGATATAGTCCTGAATAGAATCGAAACCGAGAACAACGTCACGCATCTGTCCGTCTTTGTCGGGAACCATCACTGAAACAATACGTCCACCGAAGTTCGTGATACAAACTTCCATGTTGTTCTTGTTACGCAGAGTGAACAAATCAGTCTTCTTTCCATCCACTTCTGTCTGGAATTTACTCTGCAATAAACCGGAATCTGTAGCCTTTTCAGCTTTCGGAGTACAAGCTGCCATTAAAAGGGCGGCAACTGCCCATACACATAACTTTTTCATGATACAATTGTTTTTTTTTAATATTAGTTTTCAGCTATTCATATTTAGATGCAGACGACGCGGATAACGCGTTTTTTCTAATTTTGCATCAGAAAAAGAGCCGCATCATCCGCGTTATCCGCGTTCAATTTACTATGTCAGCATATTACTGTATACTATTCAATAAATCTACCTTTCCTTCATTAACCAGCTTCAAAATCAACTCACCGAAAAGAGTATTCTGCCAGGCAAACCATGCACGGGTAAATTTCTTCGGATTATCCTTATGGAAAGATTCGTGCATAAAGCCGGTGTCAGCATCCGTGTCCATCAACATCTTAATGCAAGTCTTGATTTCAGCATCATTCTGACTTGTGAAGGCTTTCATCATAATACTCATAGGCCACACCATATCGTAACCGATATGCGGTCCGCCGATACCTTCGCCTGCCTTGCCTTTAAAGAAATAAGGATTGTCCTCACTCCACACAAAACGGCGGGTATTCTGATAAATCGGATCGTTTACATTCACATCACCCAGATAAGGCATCGCAAGCAAACTCGGCACATTGGCATCGTCCATCAGATGATGATTTCCAAAACCATCTACCTCGAATGCATAGATTTTACCATATTTAGGATGATTATACACCGCATATTTCTTTAAAGCTGTTTCCACCTCCTGCGCCAAGTCCTTACATTCTTTAGACAAAGCTGTCTTCTTGTTTACCTTCTCCAAAATCTCGGCTGCCTTACGCAAAGAAGATACGGCAAAGAAATTGGAAGGAATCAGGAATTGAAGCGTAGTAGCATCGTCCGAAGGACGGAAACTGGAAACAATCAAACCGACTGGTTTCACCGGTGCTCCCAGACCGTCATTGCTCACAGTATCCAGTGCACGTTCCGTCTTACGTTGGAATTTATAAGGACCTACTCCGTCTTTGCGTTGTTGCTCTTTGAATGTTTTCAGTACATTAGTGATTGCCTGAATCCATTCTTCGTCGAATATGCTCGCATCTCCGGTAGTCTTCCAGTAATGATAAGCCAAACGCAACGGATAACACAAGGAATCTATTTCCCATTTACGTTCGTGCAATTCCGGTTTCATGTCTGTAAGGTCACTCATCCAATGACCGTCAGGAATAGCGCCGTCATTAAAAGCATTCGCGTACGGATCGATATTGATACATTTAAACTGACGGAGAATAACACCTGCCAGCATTTCTTTCAGTTCAGGATCTGCATTAGCTAATTGCACATAAGGCCATACCTGCGCACCGGAGTCGCGTAGCCACATGGCGTGAATATCGCCCGTATATACGAACGTATCCGGTTTGCCATCGCTTCCTTTACGGAAATGTACGGTTGTATCCAGTGTATTCGGGAAACAGTTGGTAAACATCCATGCCAACTTCGCATTCTTCAAAAGTTTCTGTACACGGAGAATCTCCTTCTCTACCGCATTGGAACGGAACAAACGATTGGATATTTCCGGGCGGTTATCTTTCTGAATAGCATCCGCCAGACATACATGCATTTCCGTCATACGGTTGAAGGCTTGTAGCTCCCCGCCACAGAGAAGCATACCTGCCAGCATACCTGCGCTGATATATTTGATCTGTTTCTTCATGATTACTTCTTCTTTTTAAATTCGTTAGAGAAAGAATAAGGGAAATCGGTCTCTTTGGTACCACGTTGCTGATTGGGTTTCGCATCCATCTTGAAAGAAATGCTAGCGCCATTCAACAAATCCTGATGAGTCAGATAGTTTTTGGTATATTCTTTACCGTTCAATTTCATCGACGAAATGTAACGTTTATCGTCTCCGTTATTCGGAGCAGAGATAGTCACCGTCTTTCCGTTTTCCAGATGCAACTTCATCTCCTTGAAGTAGGGAGTACCCAAAACATATTCATCCGTACCCGGACATACCGGATAGAATCCCATTGCCGAGAATACATACCAGGCAGAAGTCTGGCCGTTGTCCTCATCACCGCAATAACCGTCGGGAGCAGGGGTATAAAGTTTGTCCATCACTTCACGAATCCAATGTTGCGCTTTCCAGGGTTGGCCGGAATAGTTGTACATATAAAGCATGTGCTGAATCGGTTGGTTACCATGTGCATAGTTGCCCATGTTCATAATCTGCATTTCACGGATTTCATGAATAACGGCTCGATAATAACTTTCATCGAAAATCGGAGGCAGGATAAATACAGAATCCATCATTTGGTTGAATCCGTCTTTACCACCCATCAAATCGATCAGACCTTGAGGATCGTGGAATACCGACCAGGTATAATGCCAGCTATTTCCTTCCGTAAAGGCATCTCCCCATTTAAAAGGATTGAAAGGAGTCTGGAAAGTTCCATCGGAATTCTTTCCCCGCATCAACTTAGTTTCCGGATCGAACAGATTACGGTAGTTCTGACTCCTTTTCTTATAAACATCCAGTTCTTCTGCCGGACGACCTAATTTTTCACCCATACGGTAAATGCACCAGTCATCGTATGCATATTCCAATGTGCGTGCCGCATTCTCATTAATTTTCACATCGTATGGCACATAGCCCAGTTTGTTATAATATTCATATCCACGGCGTCCGGTAGTAGAAACTTTCGGATGTACGCTATTGGCCCCTTTCAGTAGGCCTTCGTACATTTTTTCTGCATCCGCTTTGGTTACATTCTTCATAAAGGCATCCGCCACTACTGAAGCAGAGTTGTTGCCAACCATACACCCTCTGTGTCCCGGACTAGCCCATTCGGGAAAAAAGCCGCTTTCCTGATAAGTATTCAACAAGCCTTCCTGCATTTTTTCTCCCATGGAAGGATATACAAGGTTCACAAACGGAAACAGGCAACGGAAGGTATCCCAGAATCCGATATCGGTAAACATATAGCCCGGACGGACTTCGCCGTTGTAAGGACTGTAATGAACTGTTTCGCCCTGCGCATTTACTTCATAGAACATACGGGGGAAAAGCACGGAACGATACAGACAGGAGTAGAATGTACGCATACGGTTTTCATCATTGTCTTCTATCTTGATGCGTCCCAGCACGTCGTTCCAAGCCTTACGCCCTGCTTCCTTCGTCTGCTCGAAGGTTTTCTTGCCGATTTCCTTCAAGTTCGGGGCTGATGAACGAGGAAGCGACCTTGGCATGCACCTGTTCGCCTTTCTTCGTGGAAAAACCGATAGCTGCTCCCACATGATTGGACTGCAACTCCAGATGTTTTTCTACCGTATGATAGTCTGCCCAGACTTTATTGAACGTGAAAGGTTTGTCGAACTCTATCACGAAATAGTTCTTAAAGTTCCGTGGAACGCCGCCGCTGTTGCGTGTCGTATATCCCACGATTTTGTTTTCTTCGGGAATCACCTTCACATACGAACCGCGATCGAAAGCATCTATTACCACATAGGCATCGGAGGTTTCAGGGAAAGTGAAACGGAAATATGCGCAACGTTCCGTCGGAGCTATTTCAGTTGTCATGTCATACTCTGACAAATAAACACTATAATAATAAGGAGTGGCTTTCTCTGCCTTATGAGAGAACCAGGAAGCACGACTGTCCTGATCGATCTTCAACTGTTTAGTCATCGGCATGATTGAGAACTGACCGTAGTCATTGATCCACGGACTAGGCTGATGGGTTTGCTTGAAACCTCTGATTTTGTCGGATGCATAAGTGTAAGCCCAACCGTCACCCATCTTTCCGGTTTGTGGCATCCAGAAGTTCATTCCCCAAGGCAACGCGATGGCAGGATATGTATTCCCATTAGATAGTGATATTTTCGAATCAGTTCCCATTAAAGGATTCACATAGTCTACCGGTTGCTTTTGCGCAAAGGTAGAAGAAGCTCCCAATAGCAGGGCTATTGCGAAAGATAGTAGTTTCTTTTTATTCATGGTCTACGAATTAAGCTATTAATTAGATTATCAAGTCTTTTTTATTTACGTTACAAATTAAAGCATCTTTCTGTAATTATCAGTCCTCTGATACGCCAAAATAAGAAAAAAATAGCATATGGTCAACCAAAGGATACGAGCGTCAACGAGAGTACAAGTTAAATAAGTGAGAATCAGGATGTAATATTTATGTGCATACCACGAGAGTACAACCGGAGGACTAACTGTTTAAGCAATAGAGAGAGGATAATTTGCCTTTACCCTCTCTCCAATTCTATCAGAAACAAATATTTATTATTACCTAATTAATTCCATCCCGGGTTCTGATGTCCTTCCAACGCAGGATTAGCCTGAATTTCATCTAACGGGATAGGCCATAACAAAGCATATTCAGGAATGGCGCCGGCTCTTGTGCTTCCATCGGGCTTGTTTTGGATTTGAGCCGATGCAAGAGCAGTCCATTTCAATTTTCCTGATTCGGTAGATGCTTCCGGATACAAAC
>ENA-UPSY01003737-UPSY01003737.1-human-gut-metagenome-genome-assembly--contig:-NODE-3737-length-10615-cov-20.436515_pt1 | contig 10615 bp, 11 predicted proteins | sample MGYA00250044_ERZ773365 | MGnify/ENA primary metagenome ERZ773365 (study PRJEB29103, sample SAMN06111932) | human gut metagenome | biome: human gut; feature: ankylosing spondylitis patient; material...
AAGGACGCAACCGTCCTGGCTGCTGTTTCCGCGATCGACAAGGCTCGCGCTAAGGGTGTCATCAAGAAGAACACCGCCAGCCGCAAGATCAGCCGTATGGCAAAGCGTGCTAACAAGAACGCTTGATCGCGCAGTTTGATTGACGAACAAAACCTCTGTACCGGGTAACCGGCACAGGGGTTTTTGTTTTTTCCGCTGTTATGTCCCGCACAGCGCGGCAAGGCTCTGCCGCTGCACCGGTTCCAGCAGCTGCTCCGGCGGCAACGGCTGCGGCGGCACCACCATCCACCACACCACCCACGCGGCGGGCACGACTGCCGCCAGCGAAAGCCCCGGGTACAAAAGTGCGGGTTCGTGCAGCCACGGACTGCCCGGCGGCAGCACCAGCGCCGTGCACAGGCACAGCGCCGCCCACAACTCCCACAATACGGTCTGTCCGCTGCATTTCATGCGCCTCACCTCCGTTTTGCCCCCAGTTTACCAGCCGCCGGGCGCAAAATGTGGCGAAGCAGCGCAGATAAAACATCAGTTCTGGTCGTGGCTTTTGCCCACAAGGCTGCACACCACACCGCAGACAAGGCTTGCGGTGATGCCCGCAGAAGCCGCAGTCAGCCCGCCGGTCAGGATGCCGATGGCACCCTTTTCCGCCACAGCGGTGCGCACCCCCTTTGCCAGCAGATGCCCAAAGCCCAGCAGGGGCACGCTCGCCCCCGCACCGGCAAACTCTGCCAGCGGCGCATACAGCCCCACTGCCGAGAGCACCACTCCCGCCACCACATAGCCGGTGAGGATGCGTGCCGGGGTCAGCTTTGTCAGGTCGATGAACAGCTGCCCCACCGCACAGATGGCGCCGCCTATTAAAAATGCCCACAGATAGTTCATTTCAGCTCTCCTTTTCCGGCGCGGTCAGCTCTACCAAATGTGCCACCGCCGGGATGCTCTCCTTCTGCAAAAAGGTGGTCTGACTCATCAGCGCCCCAGTGGCGAGGAACAGCACCCGGCGGCTGCCGCGGCGCAGCAGCTTTGGCAGGATATGCGCGCAGAGCACGGCGGCGCAGCAGCCCGCGCCCGAACCACCGCTCTTTACCCGCTGCTCCCCGGCATCGTAAAGCAGACAGCCGCAGTCCACGTGGTTTTTCAGCAGCAGACCCTCTGCCGCCAGCAGCTCCCGCAGCATCTGACTGCCCACCAGCCCAAGGTCGCCGGTGTAGATGCAGTCAAAATCCCGCAGTTCTGCATGGGTATCGGCAAGATACTGCAGCAGGGTGGCAGCTGCTGCCGGTGCCATGGCTGCGCCCATATTGTTGATATCCTTGATGTTATAATCCTGCACCCGCCCAAGGGTGGCGGCGGCAACGCCCACCCCCTGCCCTGCCGGACGCAGCAGGCAGCACCCGGCGGCGGTGGCTGTCCACTGCGCTGTGGGGGTGCGCACCGCGCCGTAGCTCAGCGGGGTGCGGAACTGACGCTCTGCCGCACAGAAATGGCTGGAGGTCATGGCCAGCAGATTCTGCGCCGCCCCGCTGCTGCACAGCGCCGCGCCCAGCGCCAGCGCCTCCGCCATGGTGCTGCACGCCCCGAACAGCCCCGCAAAGGGCACGCCCAGCTCCCGCAGCGCATAGCCGGAGGCGGTGCACTGCGCCTGCAAGTCCCCTGCCAGCGCAAGGTCTACCCGCTCGGTGGGCAGAGCCGCCTTTTGCAGGCAGAGCCGCGCCGCCCGCAGCTGCAGCTGCTTTTCGGCGGCCTCCCAGCTGCACTGTCCCAGCCGGTTGTCGGTGGTCAGTTCGTCAAAGCCCGCCGCCAGCGGACCATCGCTCTCTTTTTTGCCGCCCACCGCCGCCTGTGCGGCGATGACCGGCGGGGTGTGGAACAACAGGGTATCGCCCCGGCGCTCTGTCATAAAATTTTCTCCTTTTTTCTACAAAAAATGCCCCGGCACGTGCTATACTGGTGCTGCGGCGCTGCAATATCCGGCGGGGCTGTTCCGTATTATAGGATAGAAGCCCCCAGCAGCCAGAGCACCGCGCCGTACACCACCGCTGCCAGCGTGCCGTACACGATGACCGGCCCGGCGATGAGGAACATCTTGGCGCCCGTGCCCGTCACCCGTCCCTCGGCCTTGAACTCGATGGCCGCGCTGACCACCGCGTTGGCAAAGCCGGTGATGGGCACCAGCGACCCCGCCCCGGCCTTTGCTGCCAGCTTCTGGTACCAGCCCAGCGTGGTCAGCACCGCCGAGAGCAAGATCAAAGTGCAGCTGGTCAGGGTGCCCGCCGCTTCGGCGTCCGCGCCCTGCCGCAAAAACAGCTGCCGCAGCCCTTCGCCCAGCAGGCAGATGCCGCCGCCCACGCAGAACGCCCACAGGCAGTCTGCCAGAAGCGGCGAGTGCGGCCCCGCCTTTTGCACCCGCCGTACGTATTCCTGCGCTGTCATCTTCATCTTCCCGCGCCCCCTTTTGCGGATAGTCTGCCCGGGGCGGCGGGTGCTTATCCTTTTTTGTGAAAGAAGGTAGGTTCCATGCGTTCTTCCCATCACCGTAACCATCACGCCCGCCGTCTGCTCTGCCTGACGGCGCTGGCCTGCTTTGTGGCGGGCGGCACTGCCTACGCCTACACCCGCAAGGCTGCGGTACCGCAGCTGCCGGAGTTGCCCGCCGAGAGCCTTGCGCTGCCCGCCGAGAACGGCACGCAGCAGAGCACCCTTACCGCCGCACAGGCGCAGGCGCTGCTGGACGACCCCCGCATGATCCTTGTCAACCGCACCCACCGGATAACGGAGGACTACCCTGTCGAGACCAAGGAGTGCGGCTCGGCCACCGCCATCAACAAGACCTTGCAGACCGAAGCCGCCGAGGCTTTTCTCTCCATGCAGGCCGCTGCCGCCAAGGACGGCGTGGACGTGCGGATGCAGAGCGGCTACCGCAGCGTCAGCTACCAGAAAAAGCTGTACGACAACAAGACCCAGTACTACCTCAACAAGGGTCTGAGCGAAGCCGCCGCCCGGGAAAAGGCGGCTGCCATCGTCAACCCGCCGGGCTGCTCGGAGCACAACTGCGGCCTTGCCGCCGACCTGAACAGCCCGGAGCACACCACCCTTGACACCGGCTTTGCCGACACCGCCGCCTTCCGCTGGCTGTGCGAGAACGCAGAGCAGTACGGCTTTATCCTGCGCTACCCCAAGGAGGCGGAAAGCGTGACCGGCATCACCTACGAGCCGTGGCACTGGCGCTATGTGGGCCCGGAAAACGCCGCCCTGCTCAACCGGAGCGGCCTGTGTCTGGAGGACGCGGTAGCCGTTTTGCAGCGCATTGCCGCCGGGGAGGCCGTGACCGGTTAAAATCCGATGAAAACTGCCGGAAAACCCTGTGGGGTGCGTTGCAATTTACCTGCTGTTATGGTAAGATAAATACAGTCTGCCCGTGTGCGCGGCGCAGCCCCGCACCCCGACAAACGAATTCAACAAAAGAAGGAATATTTTATGATAAACCGCACAAAACTCTCTGTGATCGCCGTCAGCGCCGTGCTGGCTGTTGCCCTGACCGGCTGCGGCGGCAGCGCTTCTTCCGCGCCGTCCTCCGTGTCCAGCGCCTCCGCCTCTGCACCGGTCTCCGATGCAGCTTCTCCGGCGGCGGATACCACCGAAAACGGCACCGCCGATCTGGACAGCGCTGTGGAGACCCTGCTGGCTGCGAACCCCATCTCCAACCAGTTCGAGATCGCCGCTATGAACATCGAGTACGACTTCGGCCTGAAGGCGGAGGACGTAGCCGCCTACAAGGGCGTGAAGAGCAACGACAACGGCGATGCCGGCCTTGTGCTGGTGGTGGAAGCTGCTTCCGGCAAGGCACAGGACGTGGTGACCGCGCTGGAAAGCTACAAGCAGGATCAGGTGGCTTTCTACGGCAACTACGCCGAGTTTGCACAGGCACAGAGCAACGTGGAAAACGCCATCATCTCCTCCAAGGGCGACCGTGTGGTCATGGTGATTGCCTCCAACGAGTGCACCGCAGACCTGAACAGTGCTGTGGACAGCGCCCTGAACAGCTGAATCTGACCTTCTGAGCCGGTGCCATCTGCGGCATCGGCTTTTTTCAGTAGAAAGCCCCTGATGCGGGGGATTTCTGCTGAAGATGCGCCCGCATCCGTCATGCCACCTTCCCCCGGCTGGGGGAAGGCTGAGTCTGTAATTCCGTGTAAAAAAGGAGGCTGACCCCTTGGTTTTCAGCACCATCATCTTCCTGTTCCGTTTTCTGCCCATCACGCTGGCGCTGTACTATCTTGCCCCCGCAAAATTGAAGAACACCGTGCTGTTTTTGTGCAGTCTGGTGTTCTACTGCTGGGGCGAGGTGCGCTTTTTCCCGGTCATGGTGGCGCTTATCCTCATCAACTACCTCAGCGGCCTTGCCATCGAACATTTTGATGCAAAGCCCGCACTGCGCCGCTTTTTTCTGCTGGTGGCGCTCATTGGCAGCTTAGGGATGCTGTTCTACTTCAAGTACGCAAACTTTGTGCTGCGCAGCGTGAATGCCCTGCTGGGCACCGCCTTTGCCGAAATTCAGGGCATTGGCACCCTGCCGCTGGGCATCAGCTTCTACACCTTCCAGACCCTTTCCTACTCCATCGATGTCTACCGCCGGGATGTAAAAGCCGAGCGCAATATCATCGACTTCGGCGCTTATGTGGTCATGTTCCCGCAGCTCATCGCGGGGCCCATCGTCAAATACCGGGACGTCTCCGACCAGCTGCACGTCTACAAGCACCGCTATAACCTCAAGCAGATCGAAGAGGGTATGACCCTGTTCACCTTCGGTCTTGCCAAAAAGGTGCTGCTGGCGGACGCCGTGGGCGCGCTGTGGACGGACATTATCGGGGTAGCCGACAGCCCCTCCACCACCTTTGTGGGTCTGGCAAACGCTTCCACCCCGCTGGTGTGGCTGGGCATCATCGCATACAGTTTGCAGCTGTACTTCGATTTCTCCGGCTACTCCCTCATGGGCATCGGCATGGGCAAGATGCTGGGCTTCGATTTCCCTGCAAACTTCAACTACCCCTATATCTCCGCTTCCATCACTGAGTTCTGGCGGCGCTGGCACATGACCCTGTCCGGCTGGTTCCGGGAGTATGTGTATATCCCGCTGGGCGGCAACCGCAAGGGGCTCAAGCGGCAGATCTTGAACCTGTTCATCGTGGAGCTGCTCACCGGCATCTGGCACGGCGCGAACTGGAACTTTATCTGCTGGGGTCTTTACTACTTTGTGCTGCTGGCGGCTGAAAAGCTGTTCCTGCTGCCCTACCTGAAAAAGGGCAAGGTGTGGCCGCATTTCTACACCCTGTTCCTTGTGGTGGTAGGCTGGGCAATGTTCGTGGGCAACGACACCGGCGTGTCCTTTGGGCTGCTGTTCCAGAAGCTCTTTATCCCCTCCGGCGGGGTGTCACCGCTGTATTTCCTGCGGAATTATGGCGTGCTGCTGGCGGTAAGCGTGGTGTGCTGCACCCCGCTGATCGAAAAGCTGTGGGACGTGCTGCGCAAGAACGTGGTCACCCGCTGCGCCGCCATCCTGACGCTGCTGGTGGTCTCCACCGCCTATGTGGTGGGCAGCACCAACAGCCCGTTCCTGTATTTTAACTTTTAAGGAGGCGGGAAGATGTCCAAACACGAGAAAAAGACCTCCTCCCTTTTGCACTACCCGGTGCTGGTGGTGTTCAGCCTGTTTTTCATCGGGCTGTTCACGCTGGATATGGTCACCCCGGATCGCAGCTACAGTGAGCTGGAGAATACCACCCTGAGCCAGCGCCCGGCGCTGACCCAGTTCACCGCCAAGGGGCTGAACAGCTACTTTACCGCCTACACCAAATACGTCAAGGATCAGGTGGCGGGGCGTGACCAGTGGATCAGCCTGCAGAGCGTGGTGGAGACCACCCTTCTGCAAAAGCAGCAGAACGGCGGCATCCTGCTGGGCAAGGAGCACATGATGTTCCCCCGCACCTATGGGCTGCTTTCCAGCGAGGAGCGCACCCTGCCCAAAAACACCGCAGCGCTCACCAGCCTGTGCCAGCGCTACCCGGGCAAGGTGAATGTGCTGCTGGCACCCGCCGCCAGCGATATCTATAAAGAAAACGTGCCCGCAAACGCCCCCCTGCTGGACGAGGACGGCTACCTTGACCAGCTTTCCGCTGCGGTGCAGGCGGCCGGCGGCAGCTTTGTGGACGTGCGCCCCACCCTTACCGCCCACAAGAGCGAGTATATTTATTACCGCACCGACCACCACTGGACGAGCCTTGGTGCCTACTACGCTTACAGCCAGCTGTGCCAGACCCTTGGCCTTACCCCCTTTGATACCGCCGCCCACACTGCCCTGACTGCCGACGGCTTTTACGGCACCCACTACGCCAAGGCGCGCACATGGAACGCCGTGCCGGACGTGATCACCTACTACGACCTTGCCAACACCCTGACCGTATGGAACGTGACGGCGGCAGGCCAGCCCACCGAGGGGCAGACCACCGGCCTGTACGACACGGAGAAGCTCTCCGTTTATGATAAATACGCCATGTTCCTGCACGGCAACAACGGTTTAAGCCGGGTGCAGGGCAACGGCAGCGGGCGCATCCTTGTCATCAAGGACAGCTACGCCAACTGCTTTGTACCCTACCTGACCGCCAACTACGCCGACATTGACGTGGTGGACTTCCGCAACTACAACTACGGCTTGGACAAGCTGATCGCCGATAACGGCTACGACCAGATCCTTGTGCTGTACAACTTTGACAGCTTCAAGAGCGACCCCTACCTCTACCGCGCCGGAGTACAGGGGTAAACAGCCAAAAGCCTAAATTATTGCAGTCTATTTTCACAAATTTATAGCCGCAATTTCATGCGTCCCGCCAGTTTTTGCACAGATGTGCCAAAACCCCTTGATAAAATCCGACCACTGTTGTAGAATGACCATATAGAGAACAATGCTCTATCAGCCTTTGGGTATAGACGCCGGGGGATCGGGATGCAATGCGGCATTTCCCTTTGACAAAGGAGTATTGATGATGAAAAAGATGAATTATCCCGCAGATTATGCGGTACTTTCCAACGAAGAAATGACCTATACCACCGGCGGCGGCGCAGTGGATGATGCTGCCGGTATCGCCACCACTGCCGCAACGGTCGTAGGTGCTGTGGTGCTGGCCTCCAGCTATATCTGGGGCATCAAGCAGGCACGCACCTGGCTGCAGCAGGACGGCAACAAGGACGGCAACTTCTTTACCGTGATGGGCCGCGCCACCGATGCCCTTGCCGCCGATATGAGCAAATCCGCCGGCAACTTTGTGCGGGATGCCGTTTCCACCACCATGGTGGTGGCGCTGGCTCCCCTGAGCGCCGTTCTGCTGATCGTGCGCTGACCTTTTTAATCAGATAAAACGGTGCGTTTTGGGATGCACCGTTTTGGATAGCTTTGTTTCAAAAGGAGTGTTATTATGGAAAAAATGATGATGCCCGCGTACTACAATGTACTGTCCACTGAAGAGATGACCTACACCGAAGGCGGCGCCAATGCTACCATGTCTGAGGCTCTGCTGTGCTGGCTGATTCCCCCGTACGGCTGGTTCAAGGGTCTGACCGCTGTCCGCAATTACCGCCGTAAGAACCCCAACACTTGGACTGAGACCGGTCTGGATGCTCTGACTGCCGATATGGAGAAGAGCACTGCCAACGCCATCCGTGACATCGCCTGCACCGCTTACATGATCAGCTCCACCGCTTCCGGTGTCGGCCTGATCATCAATGCAGCAGTCATCCTGCTCTGATCCATCTTATCTCATAAGACCGGCTCGGAGTACACCAAAGAACAAAGCAGGCGGAGGCGCTGCCCGAAAGGGCAGCGCCTCCGCTGTTTTTGTAGGGTTCACATGCAAAAAAACGGCGGCACACTCCGATGGAACGTACCGCCGTTTGGTTTTTATGCGTTGAACATATCCTTCAGCTTTTTGAAGAAGCCCTTACGCTTTTCGTAGTTTTCTTCTTTCAGCGTGCCCTCAAATTTTTTCAGGGCATCGCGCTGCGCCTTGTTCAGCTTTTTAGGGATCTCCACCTCGCACTTGACGTACATATCGCCGCGGCCGCGGCCGTTCAGGTACTGGATGCCCTTGCCGCGCAGGCGGAAGGTGGTGCCGCTCTGGGTGCCCTCGGGCACGGTGTACTCCACCTTGCCGTCAATGGAGGGCACGGTGACGCTGTCGCCCAGCACCGCCTGACTGTAAGTGATGGGCACGGTGACCCACACATCGTAGCCGTCACGCTGGAACACCTCGCTGGGGCGCACGGTGACCATGACGATGACGTCACCGGCGGGGCCGCCGTTGGTACCAGCATCGCCCATGCCGCGCAGTGCAAAGCTCTGGTCGTCGTCGATGCCCATGGGGATGGACACCTCCAGCGTCTTTTTGGTAGCTACCTTGCCGCTGCCGTGGCAGACCTTGCAGGGGTTCTTTACCAGCTTGCCCTTGCCGCCGCAGCGGGAGCAGGGCTGCTGGGTCTGCATCACGCCAAAGGGGGTGCGCTGCTGGCGGATGACAAAGCCGCGTCCGCCGCAGTCCGGGCAGGTCTCGGGGCTGGTACCGGCGGCACAGCCGGAGCCGTGGCACTCAGTACACTCCTGTTGGCGGGTGATGGTAATGTTCTTCTTGCAGCCGTGCACGGCCTCGTCAAAACTCAGGGTGATGCGCACCCGGATGTCCTGACCCTTGCGGGGGGCGTTGGGGTTTGCCTGACGGGACGAGCCGCCGAAGCCGCCAAAGCCACCGCCGAAGATATCGCCAAAAATGTCGCCCAGATCCACACCATCGCCGCCAAAACCGCCAAAGCCGCCGGGGCCGCCGCCGTTCTGTGCTGCATAAGTGGGGTCAACACCGGCAAAGCCGTACTGGTCGTACAGCTGGCGCTTCTTCGGGTCCGAAAGCACCTCGTTTGCCTCGTTGATCTCCTTGAACTTTGCCTCGGCGTCCTTATCGCCGGGGTTATAGTCCGGGTGGTACTTCATGGCAAGCTTGCGGTATGCCTTTTTGATCTCGGCATCGCTTGCGCCCTTGGATACCCCCAGCACTTCGTAATAATCACGCTTTTCCTGTGCCATATCCACTCACCTCTCCGGGAACGCCCTCTCCGGGTAACGCCCCGGTCGGTTCCTCCTGTTCAAAAGCTCCCGCTTTGGTCTTTCGCAGCTGTTGTCTGCGCCCTCATCCGTCATGCCGCTTCGCGTCATGCCACCTTCCCCCGTCCGGGGGAAGGCTTTTGCGGCAGCGAGAACTCTTTTACTTATAAACCAGCAAGAGCCGCCCCGGCCTAAACCGGAGCGGCTTTTGCTCTATTGCGCGTGTGCCCGCCGGTTTGGCCGGACACAGCGCTTTGTGTCAGACTTAGACTTCCTTGAAGTCGGCATCCACAACGCCGTCATCGTTGGGCTTTTCGTTGGCTGCGCCTGCGTCAGCACCGGGCTGTGCACCGGCGGCCTGCTGTGCGGCAGCGGCTGCCTGATACATCTTCTCGAACACCTGGCTCAGGGCTTCCTGCTTTGCCTTGATGTCGTCCACATTGCCGGACTGGACAGCGGTCTTGAGGTCAGCAAGCTTTGCCTCGGCATCGCTCTTCACGTCTGCGGGCAGCTTGTCGCCGTTCTCCTTCAGCATCTTCTCGGTCTGGAACACCATCTGGTCGGCACCGTTGCGGATATCGACCTCTTCACGCTTCTTCTTATCGTCGGCAGCAAACTGCTCAGCTTCCTTCACAGCCTTGTCGATGTCCTCCTTGGACATATTGGTGGAAGCGGTGATGGTGATGTTCTGCTCCTTGCCGGTGCCCAGATCCTTAGCGCTGACCTTCACGATGCCGTTGGCATCGATATCAAAGGTAACTTCGATCTGAGGCACGCCACGGGGAGCCGGAGCAATACCATCCAGATGGAACACACCCAGACTCTTGTTGTCGCGGGCAAACTCACGCTCGCCCTGCAGCACGTTGACCTCAACAGAGGGCTGGTTGTCGGCTGCGGTGGAGAACACCTGACTCTTATGGGTGGGGATGGTGGTGTTGCGGTCGATGATCTTGGTGCACACGCCGCCCAGAGTCTCAATGCCAAGGCTCAGCGGGGTGACATCCAGCAGCAGCAGACCCTTCTTCTCGCCGTTCAGAACGCCGCCCTGAATAGCAGCACCGACAGCCACGCACTCATCGGGGTTGATGCCCTTGAAGGGCTCGCAGTTCAGTTCCTTCTTCACTGCGTCGTAGACAGCGGGGATACGGGTAGAACCACCGACCATCAGCACCTTCTTCAGGTCGGAAGCGCGCAGACCTGCATCCTGCAGAGCCTTGCGCACGGGGGTCATGGTACGATCGACCAGATCAGCGGTCAGCTCGTTGAACTTTGCGCGGGTCAGGGTCATATCCAGGTGCTTGGGGCCGGTAGCATCGGCGGTGATGAAGGGCAGGTTGATCTGGCTGCTCATTGCGCTGGACAGCTCGATCTTAGCCTTCTCGGCGGCTTCCTTCAAGCGCTGTGCAGCCATCTTGTCCTTGCGCAGGTCGATGCCGTTCTCGGTCTGGAAGGCGTCTGCCATCCAGTCGATGA
>ENA-UPSY01003746-UPSY01003746.1-human-gut-metagenome-genome-assembly--contig:-NODE-3746-length-10599-cov-5.861623_pt1 | contig 10599 bp, 7 predicted proteins | sample MGYA00250044_ERZ773365 | MGnify/ENA primary metagenome ERZ773365 (study PRJEB29103, sample SAMN06111932) | human gut metagenome | biome: human gut; feature: ankylosing spondylitis patient; material...
TCGTTACTGCCACACGGCGAACTTTGACCGGGAACTCCTTCCGAGCTGCCATTTGATCTCCTTTGATGGGTGTATATGATTATATCACATACACCCATCACGGTACAAGAAAAAAGCCCCGATTAAACAGGGCTTTTAAGAGAAGTGTCTACTTCGTTTCTGGGCTTTGAGTGATCTTTTGACGACTTGCAGGTTCGGAGAAGGCGTAGTTCGCAAAGAAGCTCGCGGGACCCTCGCCCTTTGGCCCGCCGGACGGACGGGAAGGGCGCCAGTTAACCGCACCCGTCACGTTCGACGCCAGAACTGTGTAAAAAAGGGGGGCTCCAGTCGGAGCCTCCCTTTTTTTTCCTGCGGACGCGTGCTCAGGCGAGGATCCCGAGCCTACGGCGCTCTTGCAGTTTGAAGAAAAGGCCGCCCGGATCCCTGCGGTCGTGGGCGGCGCGGAGCGGTCGACGAAAAAAGGAGCGGCCGTGAAGCCGCCCCTTCGGGCCGTCCCCTTCAGCCGTCGGCGGACGGAAAGGAGACTCGTCAGACAGTCGGGCGGATTATTTGCCCGGCTTGATTTCCTGGCTGAAGGCCTTTTCAACCGAGAACGGCCAGGCCTGGTAGCCCGTGCAGTCCTTGAGCTGAATTTCGACGGCAGGCGTCGTTTCTCCCCAACGGAATTCCATGATGGTCGGGTTGGGAGCGGAGGCGAACGCACCGGTCTTCAGGTCGTAGAGCGCGCCGGCGGTGGCCGAGTACATGACGATGGAGTCATGGTCGGGCTGGTACTCGACGAGCGAGGTCACGGCGGAGAAGAGTTCGTGGCCGCGTTCCTTGCCGAATTCCCAGACCTGTTCGACGGTCTTCTTCTTTTGGTCGATCTTGTAGACGACGGCGCGGGAGTACTTCATGTCGGGCAGAGCCGGCTGTTCCATGCCGCGGGCGTCGCCGTTGTCGAAGGCGGAGACGTAGATGATGTCGCCTTTAGACTTTTCATCGATCTTGAAGGCCGTGTGCTGCGTCCACGTCCAGTCGAAGTCGCCCTCGCACTTGGAGCCCTCGCACTTGATCTTCTGACCGTTCTTGTCGACCGGCGTCAGGAGCGCCTTCGTGAAGTCGCCCTTCCAGCCTTCGGGCGAGCCGAGGATCCACTTGACCTTCTTGTCGCGGCCGATCTTGATGATGGCCGACTGATGGCGGGAGGAAATGATGATGGAGTCGTCTTCCGGGTCATAGTCGACGGAGTTGACGTGCAGCCAGTTGCGGCCCGCGCCCGTGCCGACGATGTCGCCGAAGTCGTTCGACTCTTCAGCGGCGGAGAGTTCCTCGGCGGTGAGCGTCTTGCCGGCCTGAGCGGCGTCGATGTTAAGGCAGACGGCGCCCTGGTCGAGGACCTTGAGCACGTTGGAGCGGTAGACGTCGAGGATGTCCGGAAGGCGCCATTCGTCGATCACGTGGCCCTGTTCGTCCACTTCGGCAATCACGTCGCGGACGGTGCGCACGTGCTTGCCGTCGGGACGGATGTAGTTGGAGCTCGCCACGCGCAGGAAGTAGTGCCCGTTCTGGGCGTCGTCCATCGAGTGCGAGTAGTCGTTGTAGCGCATCGGGAGGAGGCGGTTGAAGACTTCGCGGCCCATGATGTCGTACTTGACGTAGCGCTGGCCGTAGCCCCAGGTGAGAAGACCGTCGTCATTCTGCTTGAAGCCCATCATGACGCCCGCCTTGTACATATCGCGAAGATCGTAGATCGGGTTGGCGAACATGTACCAACGGATGTCGCCGGCCGTGTCGATGATGGCGTTCTGCGGGAAGAAGTTCCACTGAAGGGCGCCGCCCACCGGGTTGTTCCAGACGGCGCGCGTGCCGATGCCGGACTTCTCGGCGATGTTGTTGATGAAGTAGAGGCGGTCCTTGAATTCCGGATCAACCTTCTTCACTTCGGTGCCGAAGAGCGCATGGCGCTCGGCTTTGATGCCGGCGACTTCCGTGTACGTGGGAGGCGCGTAGAGCTGATACGTGTCCTTGAAGTTTTCGGACTTGCCGCGCAGCGTGCGGGTGTAGCTCACCTCGACCATGTTGACGTAGTCGGGATAGAGGCCGAAGACGGGAACGCCGCCGTGGGTAAGCAGTTCGGTGCGAGAGACCTTGTATTCGATCGTCTGGCCGTTGAGCTTGGGCTGGATCTTGACGACGACGTTGCTGAGGTCGTAGCCGCCGTCGCGGATGACGGCCGTAAGCGGCGCAATGCCGTACGGGTTCATCATGACTTCACCGATGTGGCCCTGCATGATGTAGTTCGTGGCCGGACCCGAGCCGCCGCCCATGGCAAGCGCCCCCATGGAAGCGGCCGCAATGCTCGCGGCGATCAGGCTTTTGGCAAAGAGTCTCATTTTGGTTCTCCGATTGGTCAGAAGGTTGGACTTCAATGACGAAGAAGTCTAAGCACAACGCCTCTTCAAAACCATGCGGACATACAGACCCCGAACAGGCCCTAATCCGCAAAATCGGATTTCGAATTTCGACAAGAACCTGCAGGAGAAGGGAATTCGATACTTGAGTCTGAAAACATCAATTTCGGAGAATCGGCACGGCGCGCAGATCTCCGAGGTGCTGCCTCATTTCGGAGAAGAGAAAGCTCCTCAGCCACTGGTGCGCGGGATCGCCGTCGACACGGTCCGACCAGATGAACGAGGGCGTGAAGACCGAGCTCTTCTTGGAGCGTCCGAGAATGCAGAGGTCCGTCGTGCGGCAGAGCGCGTGCGCGGTCTGAAACGGAATGCAAGTCGTGTCCTCCGCGCCGAGGAGGAGGGGCACCGTGACGAAGTAGGGGGCCGAGAGAACAGGCAAGGCCTGTCCCGACGCATCGAGGCTCTCGATCACGGGAATGAGGCCGCAGTCGTCGGCCGAGGCCTTGGGAAGCGCGATCTGCACCGACTGCCGCGCCCTGACCTCGCGTTCCGTGAGCACCTGCCCCGAAAGGACGCGCCGGGCGAGCTCGGACGTGCCGCGCGCCACGTAGACGTAGGCGTCCTCGCAGATTGCGAGCCTGCGAAAGGTCGGGAAGGATTCCTGCGTTGCGTAGATCGCAAGGTCGATGCGGCCCTGATGGAGTTCGGCGTAGAAGTTCGAGGAGATCGAATGGAAGTTGAGCCTCACGCCGGGTGCATGACGGCCGAGCGCGCCGAGCACGGGCCCGAAGTAGGAGAGGAGCGCATTGTCGAGCCCCGCAATGCGAAAGACATGGCGGAGCTGCTCGACCGAAAAGACGCCGGGATCCTCAAGCGCCTCGAAGCCGCTCAGAAGCGCGTCCACTTTGGGCAGGAGCGAGCGCGCGAAGCGTGGGACACATGCGGTGGTCGCACCTCACGAAGAGCTTGTCGCCGAAGGTCTTTCTCAGGGATGCGAGCTGACGGCTCGCCTTCGAGAGCGAAAGCTGCAGCCGCGCCGCGGCTTCGCTCAGGGATTCGGTCTCGTAGATGGTTCGAAAGAGCTTGAGTTCATCGGCATTGACGATCATGGGAGCGACTTGCGGTCTTGTGGGTTGGTTTCGGCAGGAAAGGGGGGCCGCGAAAACCGGTCAGCCCCCCGGGGGTCGTTTTCGAGTATGCCAGACGCGAGGCGTTTCGGGCACGCCGACGTTCATCGACGTCAAGACTTCGTCCCGTTTTTTTTGGATCATCTCGGAAGTCCGTGGAACGCGGCCTTGACTTTTAAGAAAAAGTCTGGTCGGCTCCCTCCAAGAAAAAAAGAAGAGGGATGCGACAAACTGGAGTTCTCGGAAAGAGCGGGAAAACCCGTATCATCGCACCATTTAGTTTGATGGCATAATGAGAAGCATTCTCATTGTGCATGAGCATTTCAACTGCTTGCGAGACGAAAATATGAAGAAATCCAACCAATTCGCAACTAGCTTTCCAGCGCAACCTCTTGTTGCTCCCGTTACGCTAGCGATTCTTTCCGCCATTTCCACGTTGTCCGTAGCTGAAACTGTTCAATCGGTTGAGACAGTGGTCGTAACAGCCACCCGTGTGAACCAGCCGCTGTCCGAGGCGGCCAGTTCTATAACGGTTGTGTCGGAAAAGGAGATCGCGCAAACTCAGCCTCTGACGTTTGCCGAAATTCTGGATACGATTCCGAACGTAGATACGACGTCCTCAACTTCGGTGATGTATAACCGCGTGTCTATTCGAGGCTCTCAACCCAATCAGATAACATATCTGATTGACGGCATGCGTCAGGACGACTTGACGATGGGCGGCAACCGTCCGATGGGCGTCTTTGCCGACCCTGAAATCCTTAAGCAGGTGGAGGTTCGAAACGGCGGCGGCAGCGCGCTGTACGGCAACGGCGGCATCGGCGGCACGCTTGCTCTGGAAACGAAATCGGCCGCTGATTTTCTGGCCGACTCGGACAAGGACTTCGGCGCTCTCGTCAAGGTCGGCTACGGTTCTGATTCCATCTCATGGTCGAAAAGTGCCTATGCGTTTGGACGCAGCGATATGTGGGACGTTGTAGCCGGCATAACACGCAGAGATTCTGGTGCGGCTAAAACGTCATATAAGGGACTGCGCTCCACGGCGGACGTGGACAATGATTCGACGTCCGTCTTTATCAAGGCCACGCTTTCTCCGACTGACAACAATGCAGCTACGCTTTCCTATGCCTATGACATCGCGCACAACGACAGTGAAAAGGGGACTCGGTTCGACAGTTACCGCTATGAGCAACACCGCATCATCGGCCAGTGGGAGTACGAATTAGACGAGTTCATTAATCTCAAGACCGGCCTTCAGTACGCTCAGTCGAATTTCAATTTTGAAAACAATGTTCCCCGTATCTTTAAGGACAAGTTTGAGTCGTTCAGCGGAAACTTTCAGAACACGAGCCGTTTTGAATTGTTCGGTCGACACGACCTAACCTACGGTTTAGACTTTTCCCGCACGGAGCAAAGCGGGTTAACTAAGGATTCAGGCGAATGGGCGGATGACACTTCGCGCCCTGATGCCGAAGGCCTGGACGCAGGTGTTTTTATCGAGGATCAGTACAAGCTGACAAATTACCTCGCCATCGCGCCCCAGCTACGCTGGTCGTACTTCAAGCGCCAGTCTAACGCAGATTATCCGTCCCTGTCGGACAGCAAGCTCACGCCCGGTGTCACGGTCAAGCTCACGCCGATAGAAGAGGTGATGTTCTGGGGCTCCGTCACGACAGGCTATCGTCCGCCGATTCTTGACGAGATGTATTACCGTATGGACTATTCGAGCTGGGGAATCCAATCAGTGGTCATTCCAAATCCGGATCTCAAGCCTGAAAAGTCCGTCAACTACGAAATCGGCACTAGCCTTGACTTTAAGAACCTTAGCGGTGTTGGCGATCGGTTCACGGCTCGCGCTTCTGTCTTCTACGATGATGTGAAGGACTTCATCAACGTGGAAGTGGAACCTGACAACAGCGGCAGTTTGCCGGTATTCACCTACCGTGCGAAGAATCTGGGCCACGTCGTGAACAAGGGCATCGAGCTTTCGGCTTCGTATGTAATTGACAGCTTCAAAGTGTCGGCATCCTACGGCTACCTCAAGTCGGAGAACAAGGATACGAACGAGCGCGTGACCGGCGTCACGCCTCAGTCCGCCAATTTACGCACCGGCTACAGATTTGAGGAAGTTCAGCTCGAACCCTGGTACAAGCTTCATTGCGCCAAGGGCGGTTGGACTTCCCAAGATAAATATCAGGGCGGCTATGCTACGCATTCCGTCGGCCTGACCTGGACGCCGAAGATTCCGAACTTCTACACCGTGAGAGCCGGCATTGCCGTCGACAATCTCACAAACAAGAAATATGTCTCGGTAACGGATTCCTACGGCTACGCCCGTTCGTTCCGCGCGTGGCTCTCGGCTCAGTTTTGATCATTTCTGACTGCGGGCGGAGCGTCTCTTCAAGCGGATGCTCCGCCGATTTTTTAACATGATTCGGACGACTAACGGAGGCCTGAAGCGACTTCTTCTCGCTTATCTGTTCAATCGGGCTCGTTGGAGGCTGTGGCTTCTTTTTGGCGTCGTTCTGGCGGCCTATGCCTTCAACATCAAGCTTGCGGTTCTCTACAACGATTGGAATGGGCGCTTCTTCAACGCCTTGCAGGCAGTGGACAGCGACGGCATCTTTCGTGAGCTTCTCTACTTCATCGGACTTGCCGCCGTCATTATCCTGCTTTTGGTCTGGGCTGGATATCTCAAGGACCGCCTTACGCTCGCGCTTCGCCGAGACTTGACGTCACTCTTCTTCAACCGGTGGCTGTCACCAGACAGCGCGCATTACTTGCTAAGGGAAAGTGGACGCGAGCCCGACAACCCCGACCAGCGAATCACTGAAGATGTCAAGACACTGGTGGCCTATGCAGTGAGCCTTGCCGTAAGCTTCTACGACTCACTTCTAACCATCGGTAGCTTTTCGGTGATCCTATGGAATCTGTCGGGATCTGCAGTCCTGTTCGGCTTCACGATTCCCGGCTACATGTTCTGGACATGCATTATTTACACGCTGATCGCAACGGCTATCACGCATTTCATCGGACGCAAACTTAAGCCTCTCAACATTGAGGCGCAACATCGCGAGGCCAACCTCCGTGCCGCTCTCATCGAAAAGCATAGGCATTCGGATTCAATTGCGGGTGCTCGCGCTGAAAGCGTCGAGGTAGCGGGATTGAAGGATCGTCTCGTTTATCTGGTGGATGTGCAGATAGCGCTGCTTAAGCGGAAGAGGGATCTCGACCTTTTTACTGTTAGCGTTGGGCAGTTTACGCATCTGGCTCCGATCTTTTTCGCGCTTCCTTCATTTTTGTCAGGTTCCATTCAGCTCGGCGGCCTGATGCAGATACGGGGAGCCTTCAACGATGTCGCCCGATCATTGTCCTGGTTCATCATGGCCTATGACGATTTGATGCGGCTCGCCGCTGCATACGAACGTCTTCAAAGATTGGAGCAAGGTCTTACAGATGCAGACGAAACTCATTGCTCGCTCGCCGCGGCGCGTATAGCTTCGGACGTGCCATTGGCTGCAGATATGACGCTGAGCGTCCCGTTTGGAGACAAAATCCGAACGGTTGGCGTCGACCTGAAGCTCAGCCCTGGAACGATCACCCTGGTGACAGGTCCTTCAGGCATAGGTAAAAGCACGCTTCTACAGGTGCTTGCAGGCTTTCGCGGCGGCTTTCAGGGAGACATAGCCTCACGCGGAAGAATATTTTGGCTCCCTCAACGAACCTATCTTCCGAAGGGGACGCTCAAGGCGGCGCTCACGTATCCGATGGCCCCAGGCGATGTGCCAGGCGATTCTGTTCGGCAGCTGCTCGCCGATGCTGGACTGGCGCATCTTGTTGGAAAGCTTGAGGAAACAGCTGACTGGATGACGCTTTTGTCCGGCGGAGAGCAGCAGCGATGCTCACTTCTAAGAGCTGTTTTGGCTTCGCCTGACGTACTGCTTGCAGATGAAATGACAAGCGGTCTCGACGAGCCTGAAGTTGGAAGAATGATCCGACTCCTGCGACGCCGGCTTCCAAATACTGCCATTCTGATGGTTTCACATCAAGACGCCGTTCGCGCGCTAGCGGATGTCGTCATCACGCTAAACGGAGATACTCATGGGCAATCCATTCATTCCCTTTCCACGCAATGAAAACATCATCATTGTTGGCGACACGGCAACCGAAATTCTCGGAGCTCTGAGAATCTTCGGCAAGGGACTCATAGGAGGCGAAGTGCCTTCGATGGAGCTGCGTCATCCCAACGAAAAGCATCTGGAGTGCATTTCGTGCTTTTTGAATCATCCGGAGCAGATTCTTGCGCCTGCCGTCAGAAAGATCGGGGCAGATTTTGTCCTGCTTGAAGCCAACGGAAAGGCTGGATTCGATCCGAGTACCGCAGAAGGGCGCTTGGTTGAAATGGGCATCCCTGTTAAGGTGCTGGATGTTAATGGAACGCCCGAAGAGGTGCTTAGACGAGCAGGTGAACTGTTTGGAGAACAGCGACAGGCTGAGCGCGTGATTCGTGAGAGAAGCGAGCGCCTTGAAGCCCTCTCAAAACTTGAGGTGCCGAAGGGACAGACCGCCGTCATCCTTCTCGCCATTCGGAGTCCTATCAGGCACGAAAGCTATGTATTCCGCGTTGCAGCTCATAGCGAACTGTCACAACTTCTTGCCGAGCAATGGGACGTGATCAATCTATTCGAATCTTCGAGAGAGCTCGATCAGATCGAAGGCATTCAGCCTCTTGGCGACATTTCGGAACTTTTGATGAAGAATCCAGACGTCATAGCCATCGTAGGCGATACTGCGGCGGGGGGAGCCGTGATTCGAAAAGCCGTAAAGACTCATCCTGAACTGCAATCATACAGAGCTCTGAGAGAAGGACGAATCGTCGGGGTCCCGTACTACTGTCGTCCCCTTGAATGGCAGGCACCCATGATTCTCGAACGTTGGGCAGACGCGTTGATGCTTTAATTGGCAAAGACTCTGCACCTCATGATCAATCGAGTGCGTGATCTCGACCATGATATTGCAACGGTGTTGAAGCTACTGCCTGAGGCAGCCAAGCGAGAACCGCGCGTTTCCTAGCTCCGCCCGATACAAGAGTTTCAACGAAAGATCCATTTCGTTGAGTTGCGCCGGCGCCGGGAACCTGAGTATTGCTTGACAGCGGGGATATCCTTTACCCACAGATATCCCCGAAGAGCTAGAAAGGCTAGGGTGGTCCAGAGATCAGACGCTGGGAGAAAGTCAAAAGCCCTGCCTGATCAGACTATCAACGGAACATTTTGGGATTATAATCCCAAAAAGGCCGAACATTCTGGGAATATAATCCCAATATTTGCCAAATTGAAGACTTACCGTCGGGACGGTCAGGGATTTGGAGGGGCGTCAAATGCATTTGCTAAGCTCGCAGGCTCCGCCGGCTCTTGGTCAATATTGTCAGGGGAGACAACTGTCACCGGAATGTTCGGATAGGCGCGAGAGAATGCTCTGATTGAGGTGGAGTTGATTTTGTTGCCAGCCTTGCACTCAAAGGCAGCAATGGTGCCGTTCACAATCTCGATAAAGTCCATCTCATGCTGCTTTTTGGTTCGCCAGAAATAGATTTCTCCGCCGTCTCGCCTGAAGGCATGGAGCTTTAAGCGTTCGGTGAAGAACAGGTTTTCCCAAAGAGCGCCCTTGTCTTCGCGTGCAGGCACAGGCGCGAAGTTCTTCAATAGCGCATTGCGAATTCCATTGTCGTAGAAATAGATTTTCTTACTGAGCTTGAGCTCTGCCGTTGGGTTTCTCGTCCACGAAGGAACAACCTTCAAGATGAAACAGGAGGCCAATAAATCGACATAGCGTTCGATAGTCTTATTTTGAATGCCTAGTTCGGAAGCGATGGAGCCGTAGCGGATTTCGGAGCCAACGTTAGCTGCAAGGAACGTAACCAACTTCGTGAGATCGGTAGGCTTCCGGACTTCAGCCAGTTTGAACAGGTCCTTGTACAAAATGGAATCCGTGAAGTCGAGAAGATACTCTTTGGCATGGGCCGGATCATTGATTACATCAGGATGGCAACCATAGATCATGCGATCATTGATTTGACGCTTGACTTCGATCCAGCTGCTGTGTTCGGCAAGTTCTTCCAGAGAAAGAGGCCAAAGGTTGTACGAATTGAAGCGGCCGGCTGCAGATTCTTTGAGATGGCCACCAAGGTCCAGGGCGCTGGAACCGGTTACGAAGATGCGAGAATCCGTTGTGTTGTTATCGACTAAGCGCTTGATCACGCGGCCAATGTTCGGTACAAACTGCGCTTCGTCAATGATGACATTTGGGAATTGTTGCGTTAGCGTGAGAAATGTCTTCGGATCTGCAAGGATGCTCAGGTCGTCCTCATCTTCTCCGGTGAGCTTAATGAAACGCTGGTTCTGTACAAGATGATCGAGCATTGTACTTTTACCTACCTGGCGAGGACCGAGAATCAGCTCCGCTCGATTGCGGAGTGTGCCTCTTAAGATGGGGGCTTCGAGCTCGCGGCGAATGTAGGGAAAGTTGAACATGATGAGCTAACCTGCAGGTTTGGAACATTTTGGGATTATATTCCCAAAAGGGCGTGTAATTTTGGGAATATGGTACCAGAATTTACCAAAATTGAACGTCCGGGACCGTTGACACGCTGATGCTCAGATTAAGCCGGAGGCCGAAGCTTCCATGCCGCAATCAACGATGGTTCGGGTTCACCTGCTTCAGGTCTCTCTCAACCTGTCTGATCCAGAGATGGAGTCATATTTGGCGAGCGATATGGTGGCCCGCAACTTCTGCTGCGTGTCCAGCACGCGTCTGTTTATCTCAGATTCGACGATACTGCGCTTTCGGCATTTCATCGAAAAACACGGTTTGGCGCAGAAATTCCTTGAGCGCACGGTGAATCTGGCCGCAGAGGCCGGAGCCTGTTCTTTTGAAATGGTGGCCGCTGACGGCACCTTTATCGAAGCGCCGTCGTCAACAAAGAACAAGGCTCACGCCCGGGATCCTGAGATGGCTTCGGGCAAGAAGGCCAACACCTGGCATTTCGGGATGAAGGAGCACATTGCCGCCTGCTCTGA
>ENA-UPSY01003749-UPSY01003749.1-human-gut-metagenome-genome-assembly--contig:-NODE-3749-length-10592-cov-9.316310_pt1 | contig 10592 bp, 10 predicted proteins | sample MGYA00250044_ERZ773365 | MGnify/ENA primary metagenome ERZ773365 (study PRJEB29103, sample SAMN06111932) | human gut metagenome | biome: human gut; feature: ankylosing spondylitis patient; material...
CAGCAGGAGGAAGGACTGATGAGCAGTCTCCCGCTGGGGCTGAATCAGATCGAGATTCAGCGGGGCTTGACCACCTCCAGCGTGGCGATTTTTGTGCCTTTCACCACTCAGGAATTGTTCCAGACAGGCTCCGAGGCGCTGTATTACGGCATCAACGCCCTGTCCAACAACCTTATCATGGTAGACCGGAAGCTGCTGAAAAACCCCAACGGCCTGATTTTAGGCACTCCCGGCAGCGGCAAGTCATTTTCGGCAAAACGCGAGATCACCAATGCGTTTCTTATCTGCCCCAAGGATGACATCATCATCTGTGACCCGGAGGGCGAATATACGCCGCTGGTGGAGCGTCTGCACGGTCAGGTCATTAAGCTGTCGCCCACCGGCAAGGGCTACGACGGTTCGCCCTGCTATATCAATCCGATGGACTTGAATTTGGATTACAGCGACGATGATAACCCGCTGAGCCTGAAATCCGACTTCATTCTGTCGCTGTGCGAGTTGATCGTCGGCGGCAAGGACGGGCTTGCCCCTGTGGAAAAGACCATCATCGACCGCTGCGTTCGCATCGTCTACCGGGACTACCTCAATGACCCGAAACCGGAGAATATGCCGCTGCTGGAGGACTTGTATAACGCCCTCCGTGCGCAGGATGAAAAGGAAGCGCAGTACATCGCCACCGCCCTTGAAATCTACGTCACCGGCTCCCTGAATGTGTTCAACCATCACACGAACGTGGATGTGAATAGCCGCATCGTCTGCTACGACATCAAGGAGCTGGGCAAGCAGCTCAAAAAAATCGGGATGCTGGTGGTGCAGGATCAGGTCTGGAACCGTGTGACCATCAACCGCGCCGCCCATAAAACGACCCGCTACTATCTTGACGAGTTCCATCTTCTTTTGAAGGAGGAACAGACGGCTTCGTACAGTGTCGAAATCTGGAAACGCTATCGCAAATGGGGCGGCATCCCCACCGGGATCACGCAAAATGTCAAAGACCTGTTATCCAGCCGCGAGGTTGAGAACATTTTTGAGAACAGCGATTTCATCTATATGCTCAATCAGGCCGCTGGCGACCGGCAGATTCTCGCAAAGCAGCTCAACATTTCGCCGCATCAGCTTTCTTATGTGACCCACTCCGGCGAGGGCGAGGGGCTGCTGTTCTACGGCAACACGATCCTGCCCTTCATTGACCACTTCCCGAAGGACACCGAGCTATACCGCGTCATGACCACCAAACCGCAAGAGGTGGCGTCGGCATGAAAAGAGAACCGCGTTTGCAGTTTTCCGACGCCGATCTTGCCGAGCCGAAGCTGGAAAAGCCCATCAAGCGGGTGAAAAAAGCGGAGGCCAAGGCGGATAAGGCGCAGGCGAAAATCCCCAAGAAAACCGTGGTCAAAAAGGAACGCGGCTTTGATCCGGCCACCGGCAAGGTCAAAACGCAGCTCCGTTTTGAGGAAGTGGATAAGAAAAAGCCGCCCTCAAAGCTGACCCATGCCGTGCAGGATGCCCCCGCCAACCTCATTCTCTCTCAGGTTCATCGGGAGGTGCGGCAGAGCGAGGATGACAATGTAGGCGTAGAGGCCGCGCACAAGGTAGAGCAAGCCGTGGAGAGCGGCGGGCGGCTGGTGCAGTCTGCCCACCGCGCCCATCAGCTCAAGCCTTATCGTGCTGCCATCCGTGCAGAGAAAAAGCTGGAACGAGCCAATCTTGACGCGCTCCAGAAGAAAGCAGAGATCGACAGCCCCACCAGCAATCCCGTTTCCAAATGGCAGCAGAAGCAGGCAATTAAGAAGCAGTATGCCGCTGCCAAGCACAATCAGGCGGCGCAGACTACGGCAAAGGCGGCAGAGAATACCGCCAAGGCCGCGAAAAAAGCCGCTGAAAAGGCTGAGAAAGCGGGCAAATATGTGTGGGAACACCGGCGCGGCTTTGCCATTGCCGCCGCGATTCTGCTGATGCTGGCGTTTCTGCTCAACGGCCTGTCCTCCTGCTCGGTGATAATGGATGGCGTCGGCTCCGGGATCGCGGCCAGTACCTATCCGTCGCAGGACGCCGATATGCTGGGTGCGGAAGCGCAGTATTGCGCGATGGAAGCAGAGCTTCAGCGCTACCTCGACACCTACGAAAGCACCCATGACTACGATGAGTACCACTTTGATCTGGACACCATCGAGCATGACCCCTATGTACTCATTTCCATGATTACGGCGCTGCATCAAGGGGAATGGACGCTGGATGAGGTGCAGGGTACGCTCCAGATGCTCTTTGACCGCCAGTACATTTTGACCGAGGATGTGGTGGTGGAAACCCGCTACCGCACAGAAACCGACACATGGACGGACGCGGACGGCAACACCCATACGGACACCTATCAGGTGCCGTATGACTACTACATCTGCACGGTCACGCTGGAAAACTTCAATCTCTCCCATGTTCCCGTTTACATTATGAGCGAAGAACAGCTCGGAATGTACGCCACCTATATGGCCACCCTCGGCAACCGTCCCGACCTGTTCCCCGGTTCAGGCTACATCGGCAAGTATGTGGAGGGCAGCTATACCGACTACGACATTCCCCCGGAGGCGCTGGACGATGAGGTATTCGCCGCCATCATCAAGGAAGCGGAAAAGTATCTCGGCTACCCCTACGTTTGGGGCGGCAGCAGTCCCTCCACCTCATTTGACTGTTCGGGCTTCGTCAGTTGGGTCATCAATCATTCCGGTTGGGATGTGGGCAGGCTGGGAGCGCAGGGGCTTTGCAACATCTGCACGCCTGTATCCTCTGCCAACGTCAAACCGGGTGATCTGGTGTTTTTCACCGGAACGTATGATACCCCCGGTGTCAGCCATGTGGGTATCTATGTTGGCAACAATATGATGATCCACTGCGGAGATCCGATCTCTTATGCAAACTTAAATTCAAGCTATTGGCAGTCCCATTTCTACCGTTATGGGCGCTTGCCGTAAAGGAGAGTGAACGATATGAACCCGAAAATTATGAAGCTCCGTGGAGAACTGGAGAAGAACAAAGGCAAAATCTCTGATCTGCAAGGCCGCAACCGCGAGCTGGAAAAGCAGATTCGTGAGCTGGAGGACACCGACATCATCGGCATGGTGCGTGAGAACGGCATGACGATGGAGCAGTTTGCCGAGCTGTTCCGCCGTATGCAGGCCGCGCCTGCACCGGCCACTTTGGAAAAGGAGGCGTTGAACCATGACTAAGAACACACCGCGCATTTTTATCAGTCTGCTGCTGATGCTCCTGTGCATCGGGATTCTCCCCGTTTCCGCCTTTGCCAGCGGCGGTGATTATCCTGATGATGCGCTGCCCACCGCCGAAAGCAGCGCCGCAGACACGCAGGAAACAAAACAGATCGGCACGGTCACGACCAACGGCGGCAACCTGAACGTCCGCACCGGCGCGGGACTGGACAACACCGCGTTTACGCAGCTCCCCAACGGCACGGTGGTCGATGTGATTGGCAGGGACGGCGATTGGGTAAAAATCCTGCTGCCCGCCCGTGTGGGCTATGTGTACGGTGGCTATCTGACCGTCACCGACGCCGCCGACAGTACCGTGAGCATCGGCGGCATTACGCTTCCGTTTGATGAAAAGGAGCTGGCCGACCTCTGGCAGTTCCTTGTCGGCGGCATGGCAGACGGCAGCGACGCGCTGACACCGGACGGCAATCTGACGCTGATCGACGATATTGGTTCCAGCACCAAGGTGGGGAAACAGTTCATTACACTGGAAAGCAAGAACGGCAATGTATTTTACATGATTATTGACCGTGACGATGAGGGCGAAGAAACCGTCCACTTCTTAAATCAGGTGGATGAGGCTGACCTGATGGCGCTGACCGGCGAGGAAGAAACGCCCGCCACTTGCTCCTGCACCACAAAATGCGTGGCCGGTACGGTCAATACATCCTGCCCCGTCTGCGCGGTCAACATGACCGAGTGCGTGGGCAAGGAGGCAAAGCCCGAAGTCCCCACCGAGCCGACAGAACCCGCCGCCGAGGAACCGGAGAAAAAGAGCGGCGTGGGCGGCATCCTCGTCGTCCTGCTGATCGTCGCGCTGGGCGGTGGTGCCGCGTTCTACATTTTCAAGCAGAAAAAGGCCAAGCCGCAGACCAAGGGCAGCGCCGATCTGGACGATTATGACTACGGCGAGGACGAATATGAGTTTGAGCCGTATGAGGACGAACCGGAACAGGATACTACGGAGGATACGGACGCATGAGATATTTCACCAATAATCCGCTGGAACGCCTGATGATGCAGAAGCCGAAAGCAGCGCGGGAGGACAGCCCTCCCGCCGCTGCCAAGGAACATTTCTGCTATGGCTGCAAGCGCTTCGGACAGAGCTGCGTTCGCCCCTGCTACCGTGACGTAAAGAGAATGGAGGCTGCACCATGCGCCTTGTAATCGCCGAAAAACCCTCCGTGGCGCAGAGCATCGCCGCCGTGCTGGGGGCAAAATCACGGCATGACGGGTATCTGGAGGGCGGCGGGTACATCGTGTCGTGGTGCTTCGGGCATCTGGCAGAGCTGGCCGACGCCGCCGTTTACAATGCCGATGATGCCAAATGGACGCTGGCGGCGCTGCCCATCATTCCTACCTCGTTCCGCTTCATCGTCCGCTCTGAAAAGCAGAAGCAGTTTGACATTCTGCGGGAGCTGATGCGCCGGGAGGATGTGGCAGAGGTGGTCAACGCCTGCGACGCTGGGCGCGAGGGTGAGCTGATCTTCCGCACGGTTTACTGCCTTGCGGGATGCTCCAAGCCGATTCTGCGGCTTTGGATTTCTTCAATGGAGGATGATGCCATCCGCAGCGGCTTCCAGCAGCTTAGGTCTGGGCGCGACTATGATGGCCTGCATCAATCCGCCCTGTGCCGTGCCAAGGCCGATTGGCTGGTGGGCATCAACGCCACGCGGTATTTCTCCCTGACGTATGGCCGCACGTTGAACATTGGGCGCGTCATGTCTCCCACGCTGGCTTTGCTGGTACAGCGCGAGGCAGAGATCTCCGCATTTGTGGCAGAACCGTTCTACACCGTCCAGCTCGATTGCGGCTTTCCCGTCACGACAGACAGAATGAAGGACAGAAAGGATGCCGACGCCATCGCCAACACCTGCAAGGGCAAGACGGCAGCGGTCAAAAGCGTAGAACGCAAGGAAAAGTCTGAGAAAGCGCCCGCGCTCTACGATTTGACCTCCCTCCAGCGCGACGCCAACCGCGTTCTCGGCTACACCTCTCAGCAGGCCCTCGACTATCTCCAAGCGCTCTATGAAAAGAAGCTCTGTACCTACCCGCGCACCGACAGCCGCTTTCTGACCGACGATATGGAGGGCAGCGTCCCCGGCCTTGTCGCCGCTGCTGCCGCTGTCTGCGGCATGGAGAAGCCGCCGACCATCTGCACCAAGCAGGTATGCAGCAGTAAAAAAGTCACCGATCACCACGCCATTGTTCCCACCATCAGCGCGGAAAAGGTAGATATGGCTTCTCTGCCGCTGGGTGAGCGCGAGGTGCTGAAGCTGGCGGCAAAGGGCTTGCTTCGTGCGGTGGATGAACCCTACCGCTACGCGGAAACGGTCATTACGGTGGACTGTGCCGGTCAGAGCTTCACCGCCAAGGGCAAAACCGTCCTTGCTCCCGGCTGGAAGCGCTATGAGCAGGAGCAGGCAGAGGCAGCGCCCGCGTTGCCGGTGGTAACGGAGAATCAGACGCTTTCCGTATCTGCCGCATCGGTCAAGACCGGAAAAACCACGCCGCCCAAGCATTTCACCGAGGATACGCTGCTGGCGGCGATGGAGAACGCGGGCAAGGAGGATATGCCAGATGATGCCGAGCGCAAGGGCATCGGAACCCCGGCGACCCGTTCCGGTATCATTGAAAAGCTGGTGTCCTCCGGTTTTGTGGAGCGCAGGAAGTCCAAGAAGATCACAAATCTGCTGCCCACCTCCACCGGCACGGCGCTTATCACCGTTCTGCCCGAACAGCTCCAGTCTCCGCAGCTCACCGCTGAATGGGAGCACCGCCTGAAAGAGATCGAGCGCGGCGAAATCGCCCCGGACAGCTTCATGGATGGGATCGCCGCCATGCTACATGAGCTGGTGCAGACCTACAAACCCATCCCCGGCGTGGAAGTCCTGTTCCCCTCCGGGCGCGAGGTGGTCGGTAAGTGTCCACGCTGTGGAGCCGAGGTGACGGAATCTCAAAAGGGCTTTTTCTGCGAGAACCGTGACTGTTCCTTTGTTCTCTGGAAAAACAGCCGATTCTTCGCCGCCAAGAAAAAGGCGCTGACGAAATCTCTTGCCGCCGCACTTTTGAAAAATGGCCGCGCTCCGCTGAAAGGCTGTTATTCTGAAAAGACCGGAAAGACCTATGATGCCGTTGTTCTTCTGGAGGACGATGGGCAGCGCACGGGCTATAAGCTGGTGTTCGACAATGGCTGATGCGCCGCGTATGGATCACAAGCAGCTCCGCCGCGCCAAGAAACTCATTCGGAAGCTCTGCTGTAATTACGATCATGGCAACTGCCTCGCGCTGGACGATGGAGAGCCTTGCGTCTGCGTACAGGGCATTTCCTACTCGCTGCTGTGCAACTGGTTCCGAAACGCGGTGCTTCCCGCCGACCATGAGTTGCTGGCCGACGTGATGCGGGAAAGACCGGGAAAGCGCTGCACCGTCTGCGGCAAGCCGGTCTATTCTTCCTCCAACCGTGCCAAGTATTGTCCTGCCTGCGCCAAGCAGGAGCGCCGAAAGCAGGACGCCAAACGGAAGCGTGAACAATACTGGAACCTCCGCAGATAGAGGGCGTAAAAGCCCCGTGCCGCAAGGCTTTTTCCATGCGGAATCACAAGGGGCTGCGTCATTCTATCCGCAAGCGCAAAAACGGCCTCTATCTGTGGAGAATTGCCCCTGTGCAGGATATGTTTTCTTCTGCGCAGGGGCGCTATTTTTTCTGAAAGGAGATCATCATGGCTGAAAAACAAACCAACAAAGACCGGATGCGGGAGATCGTTGACAGCATCGAAAATGGCATCAAGGAGCTGTTCGAGAGCGATAAGTACCGGAAGTACCTTGCCACCATGAGCCGCTTTCACCGCTACTCGGTCAATAATACCATGCTCATCTATATGCAGCGCCCCGACGCCACCCATGTGGCGGGCTTCAACAAGTGGCGCGATCAGTTCGGCAGGAACGTCCTGAAAGGTGAAAAGGGTATCCGCATCATCGCTCCTACTCCCTATAAGAAAAAGGTCGAGGAGATCAAGACCGACCCGGAAACCAATGCGCCGGTGCTGGATGCGGACGGCAAGGCCATCATTGAGGAAAAGGAAATCCGTATCCCTATGTTCAAGGTGGTGTCCGTCTTTGATGTGTCACAGACTGCGGGAAAGCCCTTGCCCCAGCTTGCCGCCGATCTGAGCGGCAATGTGCAGCAGTATGAGGTTTTCATGGAGGCGCTGCGCCGCGCTTCTCCCGTTCCGATGGAGATAAAGCCCGTTGCGCGGGATACGGACGGCTTTTTCAGCATTAAGGCGCAGAGCATCACCATCCGCGCCGGTATGAGTGAGGTGCAGACGGTATGCGCCGCCGTCCATGAGATTGCCCACGCCAAGCTCCACGACTATGAACACATGACGGAGCTTGCGGACGATGGTGAGACGATCCTTGTCCCCGGCGAAAAGAGCCGCAACACCGAGGAGGTCGAGGCCGAAAGCATCTCCTATGCGGTCTGCCAGTATTACGGCATTGAAACGGGCGAAAACAGCTTCGGCTATATCGCCACATGGTCAAAGGGCAAGGAGTTGAAAGAGCTTCGCGCCAGTCTGGAAACCATCAACAAGACTGCCTCCGAGCTGATTACGGACATTGACCGGCACTTTGCGGAGATTTGCAAGGAGCGCGGCATCAATCGTGAAGAAGTGAGCGCCACACAAACAGACGAAGCGCTTTATCTTGTGGATGGCTCGGTATATCTCCATGTGCAGCATACAGACGGCGGTTGGGACTATTCGCTCTACGACAAGGAAAGCAAAAAGCTGCTGGATGGCGGTGTTATTGACAGCAGCGCCATTGAAGATTCGCCGGTTGCATCTGTTGCCGGGGCTGTCCGAACGGAGGTATTTGCCATTCAGGGCATGACACCAACCAAGGTGACATTTGCAGATATGAAAACTCTGGAGGACTTGCAGGAGGCGCAGATTACGCCGCCCTTGGACAGCGAACAGATCACCGGCGCAGTCGTTGTTCCCACCGATGATACAGATACCATGCTCCCGGAGCTGGAACAGGCCACCCCGATGCCTGACCCCACGCTGACGGTGGACGATATGCGCAGCTATGGGTATCTGGATAGCGATATGCTCCCACTTTCCAAGGATCGGGCGGTGGAGCTGCTGGAGCATGACATCACGGTTTATATGCTCTATCCCGACAACGCCGAGGAAATGGTCTTTGAAGCCGAGGACATCATCAAGCACGACGGAATGTTCGGCGTCACAAGACCGGATTGGGATGCGGTCAAAGGCCATATCCCGCCCCGCGATGTGGAGCAGCGTTTTTTGAACAGTCCCACCGATTCTATGGCGATCTACCAACTGCGCCGGGATGCGCCGGTGGAGCTGCGTTTTGCCAATCTCGGCAGTTTGGCCGCGCCGCCTGACCCGGCCAACTATGAAGCCATCTATACCCGCGAGGTGTACCCGGACGATGATACCGGCAGAATCCTTGAAAACTTCTACTACATTTTCAACGACGAGCGCCCCGGCGATTTTGTGGGACACAGCCTCTCCGTCAGCGACATCGTTGCGCTGAAACAGGACGGCAAGGTATCCTATCACTACTGTGACAGCACGGGATTTCAGGAGCTGCCCGCCTTTCAGAAACCGGAGAATTATCTGAAAGCCGCCGAGATGTCGATGGAGGACGATTACGGCATGATCGACGGCATTATCAACAACGGCCCCAAACAGCCCACCGTCGCCGACCTTGAAGCACAGGTCAAGGCCGGTATGTCCATCTCCTTGATAGATTTGGCAGAGGCGGCACACCGGGAAAAGAAGAAATCTGTGCTGGAGCAGCTCAAAAGCCAACCGGCCCAAGAACGTCCACACAAAACAGCGCCCAAAAAGAGCGCGGAAAAGGAGCTTTGATATGAACATCACCTTTGAAGAACGCCAGCTTATGAGCCTCTACAACACCGGCACCCGCACGGGCTTGATCGCAGCGCTGGAGGAAATGCGCGGCTACCTCGCTGCGGATGAAACGGAGCTGCGGGAGCTGACGGACAGCGCCATCGCAAAGCTGCGCAGGATGAGCGACGCGGAATATGACGCGCTCGACCTGTTCCCCGATTTTGAAAAGGAGGATATGGATGCCGAGTAAAGTACAGCTCTATGCGCAGATGGCAGACCGCACGGCGGAGCAGATCACGGGAAGCTACCAGAAGTGGACGGCATTTCTGACCACCGCCGCAAGGCTGTATAAGTACCCCTACAATGAACAGCTCATGATTTTCGCCCAGCGCCCGGAAGCCACGGCCTGCGCGGAATACGACCTTTGGAATAAGCAGATGCGCCGCTATGTGCGGCGAGGCAGCAAGGGCATCGCCCTTGTGGATACCAGCAGCGACCAACCCAAACTCCGATATGTATTTGATGTTTCCGACACCAGCGGCGGCGAGAACTCTCGCCGCCCTTATCTTTGGGAATACCGGCAGGAGCATCGTGAGGTGGTATCTGCGGCGCTGGAACAGCGCTTTGACGTTTCCGGTGAAAACGGACTTGCCGATCAGATGGAGCGTGTGGCGGCGCAGCTTGTAGATGAATACTGGCACGACAATCGGCGCGATATTGTCGGCATCGTTGACGGTTCCTTTTTGGAGGACTATGATGAGTTCAACATCGGAGCCGCTTTTCGGAACGCCGCCGTTGTCAGCACCACCTATACGCTGCTGTCCCGCTGCGGGATGCAGCCGGGAGATTACTTCGAGCATGAGGATTTTCTGAACGTCTTTGATTTCAACACCCCGCAGACCGTCGCCGCCCTTGGAACGGCCATCAGCCAGTCCAGCGAGCTGGTGCTGCGGCAGATCGAAGTCACCATCAAGAATTACGAGCGCGAGAAAATCGCGGAAAGGAGCGAAAGCCATGAGCGAACTGACCTACACCCGCAGCGGGGATTATCTGATTCCCGATCTGAGCCTGACCGAGCAGCCGCAAGCCCCGCTGGGCAAGTACGGCAGGATGCGGAAGGATTACCTGAAGGAGCATCGTCCGGTGCTGTGGAACAGCCTGCTGCTGTCCGAGAGGCTGTACCCCCATCTGCGGGAGATCGACGAGGCAGCGAACAACCGACTGGAACAGATGATGCCGGAGCTGATGAAGTCGGCAGGCGTGACGGAAGCGCTGAAAGCCAGCGACCCGATGAAGTGGGTAGGGCTGATGAACACGCTGAAAGCGCAGGCCGAGGAAACGATCCTCACGGAGTTGGTGTTCAGCTAACCATGTTCGATGCCCCTGCTGGGGCGCAGATGTCCTTCTTCCCCTCAGAGGCAGAACAAATTCAATCCATCGCAGAAGC
>ENA-UPSY01003758-UPSY01003758.1-human-gut-metagenome-genome-assembly--contig:-NODE-3758-length-10568-cov-69.951482_pt1 | contig 10568 bp, 8 predicted proteins | sample MGYA00250044_ERZ773365 | MGnify/ENA primary metagenome ERZ773365 (study PRJEB29103, sample SAMN06111932) | human gut metagenome | biome: human gut; feature: ankylosing spondylitis patient; material...
GCGAGGTATAGGCGCCATTATAGGAGTGCATGGCGGTGGTATGGCTGGCCGTCACCCGCGGCCCTATCCCCGCCTTCAGCGCCAGCGCGGCAACGGTTTCAACAAAGCGCGACTGTTCATCGTCAATTTCATCGCAGTGAATATCCAGCGGGCGGTCATATTTCTGCGCCAGTCGAAAGGCGATATGCAGCGATTCCACCCCATATTCACGGGTGAACTCAAAGTGCGGGATCGCCCCGACGACATCCGCCCCCAGCTTCAGGGCCTCTTCCAGCAGCGCCTCGCCGTTGGGGTAAGAGAGGATCCCCTCCTGCGGAAAAGCGACAATCTGCAGCTCGACCCATGGCGCCACCTCCTTTTTGACCTCCAGCATCGCCTTCAGCGCCGTCAACGTTGGATCGGAGACATCGACATGGGTACGGACAAACTGCACGCCATTGGCGATCTGCCACTTGAGGGTTTTCCACGCCCGGGCTTTAACGTCCTCATGGCTGAGCAGCGCTTTCCGCTCCGCCCAGCGCTCAATCCCCTCGAACAGGGTGCCGGACTGGTTCCAGTTCGGCTCACCGGCCGTCTGGGTGGTATCCAGATGGATATGCGGCTCAATAAAAGGCGGGATCGCCAGTCCGCCGCGAGCGTTCAGCACCTCGTAGCTTTCGTCCCGCGCCTCCCCCATCGGTGTGATCTCGCCAAAGCGGCCCTTATCTATCGCTATCTGCCACAGGCCGTCGCGGTCTGCCAGGCGTACGTTCTGAATCAACCAAAGCGGCGCTGCTGTCATATCACCCTCTCTATTCAATACGGCTTGTTTTCTACTCAACCCCAATCGCGACCTACCCAATTCTTGTACACAAAATCGGCAAAAAGGAAAAGCCAGCGTTTTCCACAACTTAGAAAATTACAGACAAATCAATTATATACCCATTAAGTGGTAGGTGAAGTTGTCATTGATTTGCATCAATAAGCCTGATGGCTGAATCGTTAAGGTAGGCGGTAATAGAAAAGAAATCGAGGCAAAAATGAGCAAAGTCAGAATCGCTATTATCGGTAACGGCATGGTTGGCCATCGCTTTATCGAAGAGCTTCTCGATAAGGCGCCTACCGGACAGTTCGACATTACCGTGTTCTGTGAAGAACCGCGTATCGCCTACGACCGTGTCCACCTGTCGTCTTATTTCTCCCACCATACCGCAGAAGAGCTGTCGCTGGTCCGCGAAGGTTTCTATGAGAAACACGGCGTCAAGGTGCTGGTCGGCGAACGGGCCATCACCATCAACCGCCAGGAGAAAGTGATCCACTCCAGCGCCGGGCGCACGGTGTTCTACGACAAGCTGATTATGGCGACCGGCTCATACCCATGGATCCCGCCGATTAAAGGCGCGGAAACTCAGGATTGCTTCGTCTATCGCACCATTGAAGATCTTAACGCCATTGAATCCTGCGCCCGTCGCAGCAAACGCGGCGCGGTGGTCGGCGGCGGCCTGCTCGGCCTGGAAGCCGCAGGCGCCCTGAAAAACCTCGGTGTCGAAACCCATGTTATCGAATTCGCGCCGATGCTGATGGCCGAGCAGCTCGACCAGATGGGCGGCGAGCAGCTGCGGCGCAAAATTGAAAGCATGGGCGTGAAAGTTCACACCAGCAAAAACACCAAAGAGATCGTTCAGCAGGGTACCGAGGCGCGCAAAACCATGCGCTTCGCCGACGGTAGCGAGCTGCAGGTCGATTTCATCGTCTTCTCTACCGGGATCCGCCCGCGCGATAAACTGGCCACCCAGTGCGGACTGGCGGTTGCCCAGCGCGGCGGCATCATGGTCAACGATAGCTGCCAGACCTCCGACCCGGATATCTATGCCATCGGCGAATGCGCCAGCTGGAACAACCGCGTGTATGGCCTCGTCGCGCCGGGTTATAAAATGGCCCAGGTGGCCGTCGACCACCTCCTCGGCAGTGAAAACAGCTTCACCGGCGCCGACCTCAGCGCCAAGCTGAAGCTGCTGGGTGTAGACGTGGGCGGTATCGGCGATGCCCACGGCCGCACGCCGGGCGCCCGTAGCTATGTCTATCTCGACGAAAGCAAAGAAGTTTATAAGCGTCTGATCGTCAGCGCCGACAACAAAACCCTGCTCGGCGCGGTGCTGGTCGGCGACACCAGCGACTACGGCAACCTGCTGCAGCTGGTGCTGAACGCCATCGAGTTGCCAGAGAATCCGGATTCGCTGATCCTCCCGGCCCACGCCGGCAGCGGCAAGCCGTCGATCGGCGTCGATAAACTGCCGGACAGCGCGCAAATCTGCTCCTGCTTCGACGTCAGCAAAGGCGACCTGATCGCCGCCATCAACAAAGGCTGCCATACCGTCGCGGCGCTGAAAGCGGAAACCAAGGCCGGTACCGGCTGCGGCGGCTGTATCCCGTTGGTCACCCAGGTACTCAACGCCGAGCTGGCGAAACAGGGTATCGAGGTCAACAACAACCTGTGCGAACATTTCGCTTACTCCCGCCAGGAGCTGTTCCACCTGATCCGCGTGGAAGGCATCAAAACCTTCGACGAACTGCTGGCCAAACACGGCCAGGGCTACGGCTGTGAAGTGTGTAAACCGACCGTCGGCTCCCTGCTGGCCTCCTGCTGGAATGAGTACATCCTCAAGCCTCAGCACACGCCGCTGCAGGACACCAACGACAACTTCCTCGCCAACATCCAGAAAGATGGCACCTACTCGGTCATTCCGCGCTCCGCGGGCGGCGAAATCACGCCGGAAGGGCTGGTCGCCGTGGGCCGTATCGCTCGTGAATTCAATCTGTACACCAAAATCACCGGTTCCCAGCGCATCGGCCTGTTTGGCGCGCAGAAAGACGACCTGCCGGAGATCTGGCGGCAGCTGATTGAAGCGGGCTTCGAAACCGGCCACGCCTACGCCAAAGCGCTGCGTATGGCGAAAACCTGCGTCGGCAGCACCTGGTGCCGCTACGGGGTCGGCGACAGCGTCGGCTTCGGCGTCGAACTGGAAAACCGCTACAAAGGCATCCGTACGCCGCACAAAATGAAGTTCGGCGTCTCCGGCTGTACCCGCGAATGTGCGGAAGCCCAGGGCAAAGACGTCGGGATCATCGCCACCGAGAAAGGCTGGAACCTGTACGTGTGCGGTAACGGCGGGATGAAGCCGCGCCACGCCGATCTGCTGGCCGCGGACCTCGATCGCGAGACGCTGATTAAGTATCTCGACCGCTTTATGATGTTCTACATCCGCACCGCCGATAAGCTGACCCGCACCGCGCCGTGGCTGGACAACATGGAAGGCGGGATCGACTATCTGCGCAGCGTCATCATCGATGACAAGCTCGGTCTGAACGACCATCTGGAAGAGGAGCTGGCTCGCCTGCGCGCCGCCTTCGCCTGCGAGTGGACCGAGACCGTCAATAACCCGGCGGCGCAGACCCGCTTCAAACACTTTATCAACAGCGACCAGCGCGACCCGAACGTTCAGGTGGTGCCGGAACGTGACCAGCATCGCCCGGCCACGCCGTATGAGCGCATCCCGGTTACTCTGGTGGAGGAAAAAGCATGAGCCAGTGGGTAAACATCTGCAACATTGACGACATCCTGCCCGCCACCGGCGTCTGCGCCCTGCTCGGTCAGCAGCAGGTGGCGATCTTCCGTCCCTATCATGACGACAGGGTGTTCGCCATCAGCAACATTGATCCGTTCTTTAACGCCAGCGTACTGTCTCGCGGCATTATCGCCGAGCATGACGGCGCCCTGTGGGTTGCCAGCCCGCTGAAAAAACAACGTTTCCGCCTGAGCGACGGCCTGTGTATGGAAGATGCCAGCCACTCTATCGCCCGTTTCGACGCCCGGGTAAAAGACGGCCACGTTCAGCTTAAGGCGTGAGTCCCGCGTCCTCCCCCCGGCCACGGGGGGAGATATAAGTAACACTTCTGACCGACAGCGCATGAGTGCGGGATATGTCGCATGTTTTGTATTACCTTTGCTGCTATTCTACGACCACTCATTTTCTACCCCTTATTTTTATGAGGTTATTCTGTGGATCACTTACCCATATTCTGCCAGTTGCGCCAGCGTGATTGTTTACTGGTTGGCGGCGGGGATGTCGCCGAACGCAAGGCCCGTCTGCTGCTGGATGCTGGCGCAAACGTCACGGTCAATGCGCTCGACTTTACCCCGCAGTTTCATGTGTGGGCCGATTCACAGATGCTAACCCTGGTGCAGGGGGAGTTTATCCCCTCGCTGCTGGACAACTGCTGGCTGGCCATCGCCGCTACCGATAATGAGACGGTGAACCAGCAGGTCAGCGACGCGGCCGAAGCGCGGCGTATCTTCTGTAACGTGGTGGATGCCCCGCGCCAGGCCAGCTTTATCATGCCGTCCATTATCGACCGCTCGCCGCTGATGGTCGCCGTCTCCTCGGGCGGGACATCCCCGGTGCTGGCGCGCCTGTTGCGCGAGAAGCTGGAGTCAGTCTTACCCCTGCATCTTGGCCAGCTGGCCCGCTACGCCGGCCATCTGCGCGCGCGCGTGAAGCAACAGTTTGCCACCGTAGGCGAACGCCGCCGCTTCTGGGAGAAGCTGTTCGTTAACGACCGGCTGGCGCAGTCGCTGGCCAATGACGATCGGCAGGCGGTGGCGGATACCACCGAGCAGCTGCTGACCGAGCCGTTAGAGCATCGCGGCGAGGTCGTCCTGGTTGGCGCCGGCCCAGGTGACGCCGGGCTGCTCACGCTTAAAGGCCTGCAGCAGATCCAGCAGGCCGACGTGGTGGTCTATGACCGGCTAGTCTCCGACGACATTATGAATCTGGTGCGCCGCGATGCCGACCGGGTGTTCGTCGGCAAGCGCTCAGGCTATCACTGCGTGCCGCAGGAGGAGATCAACCAGATCCTGCTGCGCGAAGCGCAAAAAGGAAGACGCGTGGTCCGGCTGAAAGGCGGCGATCCCTTTATCTTTGGCCGCGGCGGAGAGGAGCTGGAGACCCTCTGCGAGGCGGGGATCCCCTTCTCGGTTGTGCCCGGCATCACCGCCGCCTCCGGCTGCTCCGCCTACTCGGGGATCCCGTTGACCCATCGCGATTTCGCCCAGGGCGTCCGCCTGGTCACCGGCCATCTGAAAACCGGCGGCGAGCTGGACTGGGCGAACCTGGCGGTGGAGAAGCAGACCCTGGTGTTCTACATGGGTCTGAACCAGGCGCCGGCGATCCGCGAGAAGCTTATCGCCCACGGCATGGCGGAAGATATGCCTGCCGCCATCGTCGAGAACGGCACCGCCGTGACGCAAAAAGTGGTCAGCGGCACCTTAGGACAGCTGGATATTCTGGCGCAGCAGATGGCCAGCCCGGCGCTGATCATTGTCGGCCGTGTGGTCGGTCTGCGGGATAAACTGAACTGGTTCTCGAACCACTAACCTTCGCCTGACGGTGTGAACGACAGGCATAAAAAAGGGCGGGATAATCCCGCCCTTTTTAGCTGTTGCGTCGCTTACGGCTTGGCGACAAAGCCAATCGCTTCGTATACCGCTTTCAGGGTTTGAGAAGCCCGCGCGCTGGCCTTTTCTGCGCCGTCCTTCATCACCTGATTGAGAAACGCTTCGTCGTTACGGAAACGGTGATAGCGCTCCTGCAGGTCAATCAGCATGCCCGATACCGCTTCGGCGACTTCGCCTTTCAGGTGGCCATACATTTTGCCTTCGAAATGCTGCTCCAGCTCAGGAATGGTTTTCCCGGTGACCGCGGAGAGGATATCCAGCAGGTTGGAGACGCCCGCTTTCTCTTTCAGGTCGTAGCGCACCACCGGCGGCTCGTCGGAGTCGGTGACCGCACGTTTGATCTTCTTGACCACCGATTTCGGGTCTTCCAGCAGGCCGATGACGTTGTTACGGTTGTCGTCGGACTTGGACATCTTTTTCGTCGGCTCCAGCAGCGACATCACGCGCGCGCCGGATTTAGGGATAAACGGCTCAGGCACTTTAAAAATATCGCCGTAGATGGCGTTAAAACGCTGGGCGATATCGCGGCTCAGTTCAAGGTGCTGTTTCTGATCTTCGCCCACCGGAACCTGGTTGGTCTGGTACAGCAGAATGTCAGCGGCCATCAGTACTGGATAATCAAACAGACCGGCGTTGATGTTCTCCGCGTAGCGCGCGGACTTGTCTTTAAACTGGGTCATGCGGCTCAGTTCGCCGAAATAGGTGTAGCAGTTCAGCGCCCAGCCTAACTGGGCATGTTCCGGCACGTGAGACTGAACGAAAATAGTGCTTTTCTGCGGGTCGATGCCGCAGGCCAGATACAGCGCCAGGGTGTCCAGCGTCGCCTTACGCAGCTGCTGCGGATCCTGGCGCACGGTGATGGCGTGCTGGTCCACGATGCAATAGATGCAGTGGTAATCGTCCTGCATGTTTACCCACTGACGCAGCGCACCCATGTAGTTGCCAATGGTCAGTTCACCTGAGGGCTGTGCGCCACTAAAAACGATGGGCTTAGTCATGTTTCAATTCCTGAGTTTCACTGTGCGGTAACCCGAGAGCGGGTAAGAGTTCATTAAACTGGTCGAAGAGATAGTCCGGCTCGCTCAGCGCAAGCGGTTCGCCATAGTTATAGCCGTAGGTCAGGCCAACAGAGCAGCAGCCTGCCGCTTTGGCCGCCTGAATATCATTACGGGAATCGCCGACGAACAGCAGCGCCTCCGGCGTCAGGCCGAGCTTTTGCGCCACCAGCAGCAGCGGTTCCGGATGCGGCTTTTTGTTCTGTACGTCATCGCCGCCGATCACCACGGTAAAGTATTTCGCCATATCGAGCGCGTCCAGCAGCGGGGCGACGAACGGCGTCGGCTTATTGGTCACCAGCGCCAGCGGTAGGCCTTTGGCCTGCAGCGCGCCGAGCGTATCGGCCACTGCCGGAAACAGGAAACTGCCCTCTTCCGCCGCTTCGGCGTAATAGCGGTCAAACAGTTTACGCAAAATGCGCAGCTGTTCCTCTTGCGGAATATCATGATCGTCGACGGAAGGCTTGCCCATCGCCGCACGTAGCGTTGCACGCTCCTGGCGAGCCCAGGTCAGCGCCCGCTCCATCAGAACATCGGCGCCGTTGCCGATCCAGGTCACGACGCGTTCTTCTCCCGCCACCGGCAGCTCCAGGGCGTAGAGGGCGTTATCAACGGCGGCGGTCAGACCCGGCGCGCTGTCCACCAGCGTGCCGTCGAGATCAAACGCGATGCCGCGGATCGCCTGTAATTTATCCATGACTCACCTTCGCTAATTCATTACGCATGTGATCAATGACTTTCTTGTAGTCCGGCTGGCCGAAGATCGCCGAACCGGCAACGAACATATCCGCACCCGCCGCGGCGATTTCGCCGATATTGCTCGCTTTCACTCCGCCATCCACTTCCAGGCGAATGTCGTAGCCGGACGCATCGATGCGCTGGCGCACTTCACGCAGTTTATCCAGCGTCTGCGGAATAAAGGACTGGCCGCCAAAGCCCGGGTTAACCGACATCAGCAGGATCACGTCCAGCTTATCCATCACGTAATCGAGATAGCTCAGCGGCGTCGCGGGGTTAAACACCAGGCCCGCTTTGCAGCCGTGCTCTTTGATAAGCTGCAGGCTGCGGTCGACGTGTTCGGAGGCTTCCGGGTGGAAGGTGATGATGCTGGCGCCAGCTTCGGCAAAATCAGGAATGATGCGGTCGACCGGCTTCACCATCAGGTGGACGTCGATCGGCGCGGTAATACCGTAGTTACGCAGCGACTTCAGCACCATCGGGCCAATCGTCAGGTTCGGCACGTAGTGGTTGTCCATGACGTCGAAGTGCACGACATCCGCACCCGCCGCCAGCGCCTTCGCGGTATCCTCACCCAGACGGGCAAAATCAGCCGACAGAATCGAAGGGGCAATCAAATACTGCTTCATCCGCATCTCCTTGAAATTTATTTGGTCTTAGGCGGACGGTAGAGCGCTAAGAGCTCGTCCACCTTTTTACGCGTACCACCGTTGCTGCTGATGCTGCGCCGAACCTTCACAATATGCGTTTCTGCCGCGTTTTTATACCACTCCTGCGTCAACGGCGTGCGGTGGTTGGAAATCAGCACCGGGATCCGTTTCTTCATCAGCGATTCCGCCTTTTGCGCCAGCAGCACCTGTTGCTCCAGGTTGAAGCTGTTGGTGTGGTAGGCGGTAAAGTTCGCCGTCGCCGTCAACGGCGCATAGGGCGGATCGCAATACACCACCGTGCGGCTATCCGCACGCTGCATGCACTCTTCATAAGATTCGCAGTAAAACTCAGCGTTTTGCGCCTTGTCGGCAAAATGATAGAGCTCAGCCTCGGGGAAATAGGGCTTCTTATAGCGGCCAAACGGCACATTGAATTCGCCGCGCAAATTGTAGCGGCACAGGCCGTTGTAGCCGTGACGGTTCAGATACAGGAACAGCACCGCGCGACGCAGCGGATCCTGGCTCTGGTTGAATTCATCACGGTACTGGTAGTAGCGCTCAGCGACGTTGTTTTCCGGGGTAAACATCTCGCGGGCGGCAGCGACATACTCGTCGGTGCGCAATTTGACGATGTTGTACAGGCCGATTAAATCACTGTTGATGTCCGCGAGGATATAACGAGAAAAGTCGGTATTGAGAAATACCGACCCGGCGCCCACAAAGGGCTCGATTAAGCACTCACCTTCCGGCAAATGCTTTTTAATATCGTCAAGCAGGGGGTACTTCCCCCCTGCCCACTTTAGAAAAGCGCGATTCTTTTTCATGCTGCCTAACTAATTACACATTCTCCGGCTGTGGAGAAAGCTCCGACAGCATCCTGCGCTTAAGACTACCCCACGGCATTATTTCAGATCAGCCTGAACCTGATGCAGTGGTTTTGCCCATGGATTTTTCGCCTGCACGTCCGGCGGCAGCGAGGTGACCGCGCGTTTCGCTTCATCTTTCGATGAATAGATACCGCTCACCAGCACGTACCACGGTTGGCCGTTACGCGACGTTTCATAGACAACATATCTGTCCAGCTTCTCTTTCTTCGCCCAGTTATTCAGGTTTTCATAGTTAGAGGAGCTGCTGAGCTGCAGGGTATAGTTACCCGACGGCGCAGATTTCATCGAGCTGACGTCACCTGCCGTTTTACCGCTCTTCGCCGCCGGCGCTGCCGCGGCTGCCGTTGCGGCTGGCGCTGCGGTCGTCGCGGTCGTGGCTGGTTTGCTCTGCGCGGTGGCTGCCGGTTTACTTTCGCTGACGGTCGTTTTCGCCGGAGCGGTAGTGGCCGCGCTTTCAACATGCTTCGGCTGGACCGGTTTCGTTTCTACCGGCGCTTTCGCCACCGCCTGTGGTTTCGGCTGCGGCTTCGCTTCGATGACGGTGTGCTTACGCTCGGCCGGACGCGGCGTTGCCGCCGTCTGACGTTCGGTCGTCTGGCGCGGAGCCGCGGCGCCACTGGCGCCATTACGGATCGGCGCGACGGTTGCCGGTTCAGTTGGCAGCGTCGAGTTAGCTACGGCGCCGTCCAGCTGGCCCTGCTGCTGGGTCAGCGCGTTATTCAGATCGCCCTGAACTTCAACACGCTGCTGGCCCTGCGGCTCTGCCGCTGCCTGGCCCTGGGTCGGGTTCGCGGCAATAGGCGGTACCGTGACGTCCTGCTGTGTGGTGGTATTGGCGGCTGTCTGATCCTGGCCGGCAGCTGGCGTGCTGGCGGACTGGTCGTCAGACAGATTAATGCTCTTCTCGCCGGAAGCGGTCTGCTGGCTGGACGAAGATGGCGATTTCAGCGCGGAACCGATACCTACGATTAACAGTAACAGCACCAGAATCCCCACGCCCATCATGATGTACTGGCGGGAAGCGGGTTTCGCCGGCGCTTTTTTACGCTTACGCGGACGACGCTCTACAGGCTGCTCTTCGAGCATCTCCTCATCTTCCGCATCCAGTTCTTCTTCGAACTCTTCCTCTTCACGCTCACGACGGGCCTTGCCGGCGCGCGTCGGACGGCCTTCATCGGCATCAAGATCGACATCGTCAAAATTGATCTGCGGATCGGCATCACGCTCGGAAGACTGACGGGAACGACCAGCACGACGATCGTTGCGATCGGCTTTCATATCGTCTTCTGGTTTGAAATCATCCATTTAACACCCCACTAAAAGGCTTATGCTCACGATTATTGCACATCACCCGAAATGATAACGCCGCGCGAACGCGGCCAGACCTTCTTATTGTTGCGCCTGCTGAGTATCAGCAATCGCGCCAAGAACCACATCATGCGGCACTCCGCCGCGCAGCTCGCTGCTTCCTATTGCGAGCGGGAGCACCAGCCGCATTTCGCCAGCCAGTACTTTCTTATCGCGCATCATATGGGGCAAATACGCCTGCGCACTCATTTCCTGCGGGCCGCGTACCGGTAAGCCTGCACGCTTGAGCAGATCGATAAGGCGCTGAGTATCCTGCGCGCGGAACTGCCCCAGCCGCTCGGACGTATGCGCCGCCATCACCATACCTGCCGCCACCGCTTCGCCGTGCAGCCAGTTACCGTAGCCCATTTCCGCCTCGATAGCATGGCCGAAGGTA
>ENA-UPSY01003760-UPSY01003760.1-human-gut-metagenome-genome-assembly--contig:-NODE-3760-length-10562-cov-65.442918_pt1 | contig 10562 bp, 8 predicted proteins | sample MGYA00250044_ERZ773365 | MGnify/ENA primary metagenome ERZ773365 (study PRJEB29103, sample SAMN06111932) | human gut metagenome | biome: human gut; feature: ankylosing spondylitis patient; material...
CCAGCCGCTCGAGCTCTTTGCCGCCGATAAAGCCCCGGCGCGGTTGACCCGCCTGCGTGAAAAGCTGAGCTATCTGGCTGAAAGCGGGGTCGACTATGTGCTGTGCGTTCGCTTCGACCGCCGGTTCGCCGCGCTGACGGCGCAGGATTTTATCAGTGAACTGCTGGTGCGCCGCCTGGGCGTGCAGTTTCTTGCCGTCGGTGACGATTTCCGCTTTGGCGCTGGTCGCCAGGGGGATTTCTTGTTATTACAAAAGGCGGGGGCGGAATACGGCTTCGACGTCACCAGCACCCAAACCTTCTGCGAAGGCGGGGTGCGGATCAGCAGCACGGCGGTGCGTCAGGCGCTGGCTGATGACGATCTCCTGTTGGCGGAGACGCTGCTCGGCCATCCGTTTAGCATTTCCGGACGCGTCGTGCATGGCGACGAACTGGGCCGTACCATAGGTTTTCCGACGGCGAACTTACCGCTGCGTCGTCAGGTTTCCCCGGTTAAAGGGGTCTATGCGGTAGAAGTGACAGGGCTGGGCGACAAGCCGATCGCCGGCGTCGCCAATATTGGCACCCGTCCAACGGTAGCGGGCGTGCGTCAGCAGCTCGAAGTGCATCTGTTGGACGTTGTAATGGACCTCTACGGTCGCCATATCAATGTAGTACTGCGTAAAAAGATACGTAATGAGCAGCGGTTTGCGTCGCTCGACGAGCTGAAGGCGCAAATCGCACGTGATGAGTTAACGGCCCGCGAATTATTTGGGCTGACCAGCCAGGCCTGAGCCACTGGTGTTTATCAAACCGAAATACGGAACCGAGAATCTGATGAGTGACTATAAATCGACCCTGAATTTGCCGGAAACAGGGTTCCCTATGCGTGGCGACCTCGCCAAACGCGAACCGGGAATGCTGGCGCGTTGGACCGATGATGACCTGTACGGCATCATTCGTGCAGCCAAAAAAGGCAAAAAAACCTTCATTCTGCATGATGGCCCTCCTTATGCGAATGGCAGTATTCATATTGGTCACTCGGTTAACAAGATTCTGAAAGACATTATCGTTAAGTCCAAAGGACTGACGGGCTATGACTCGCCTTACGTTCCGGGCTGGGACTGCCACGGTCTGCCGATCGAGCTGAAAGTAGAGCAGGAATACGGCAAGCCGGGCGAGAAGTTCACCGCCGCAGAATTCCGCGCCAAGTGCCGCGAATATGCCGCTCTGCAGATCGAGGGTCAGCGTAAAGATTTCATCCGTCTCGGCGTGCTGGGCGACTGGTCGCATCCGTATCTGACCATGGACTTCAAAACCGAAGCCAACATCATTCGCGCGCTGGGTAAAATCATCGGCAACGGCCACCTGCATAAAGGCGCCAAGCCGGTGCACTGGTGCGTAGACTGCCGTTCCGCGCTGGCGGAAGCGGAAGTGGAGTATTACGACAAGACTTCTCCATCCATCGACGTGGCATTCCACGCGGTAGATAAAGCCGCGGTGCTGGCGAAATTCGGCGTCGCCGACGTCAACGGCCCGGTGTCGCTGGTTATCTGGACCACCACCCCGTGGACCCTGCCGGCTAACCGCGCCATCTCCCTGTCGCCAGAGTTCGACTATGCGCTGGTGCAGGTGGACGGCCAGACGCTGATCCTGGCGAAAGACCTCGTTGAGAGCGTGATGAAGCGCGTTGGCGCGGCCGATTACACCATCCTGGCGGCGGTGAACGGCGCCGAGCTTGAACTGATGCGTTTCCAGCATCCGTTCCTCGATTTCGACGTGCCGGCGATCCTTGGCGACCACGTGACGCTGGATGCCGGTACCGGTGCGGTGCATACCGCCGGCGGCCACGGTCCGGACGATTACACGATCAGCCAGAAATACGGTCTGGAAATCGCTAACCCGGTTGGCCCGGACGGGGCTTATCTGCCAGGCACCTATCCGTCTCTGGACGGTATCAACGTCTTCAAAGCCAACGATATCATCGTTGAGATGCTGCGTGAGCGCGGCGCGCTGCTGCATGTGGAAAAAATGCAGCACAGCTATCCGTGCTGCTGGCGCCACAAGTCGCCAATCATCTTCCGCGCCACCCCGCAGTGGTTCGTGAGCATGGATCAGAAAGGTCTGCGCGCGCAGTCGCTGAAAGAGATCAAAGGCGTGCAGTGGATCCCGGACTGGGGCCAGGCGCGTATCGAATCGATGGTCGCCAACCGTCCTGACTGGTGCATCTCCCGTCAGCGTACCTGGGGCGTGCCGATGTCGCTGTTCGTGCATAAAGAAACTCACGAACTGCACCCGCGTACCCTTGAGCTGATGGAAGAAGTCGCGAAGCGTGTTGAAGTCGACGGCATCCAGGCGTGGTGGGATCTCGATTCCCGCGACATCCTTGGCGATGACGCTGACAGCTACGAGAAAGTGCCGGATACCCTCGACGTCTGGTTTGACTCCGGGTCGACCCACTCTTCCGTGGTTGACGTGCGTCCGGAATTCGCCGGTCACGCCGCTGATATGTATCTGGAAGGCTCCGACCAGCATCGCGGCTGGTTCATGTCCTCTCTGATGATTTCCACGGCGATGAAAGGCAAAGCGCCATATCGTCAGGTACTGACCCACGGCTTCACCGTCGATGGTCAGGGCCGCAAAATGTCCAAGTCTATCGGCAACACCGTTAGCCCGCAGGACGTGATGAACAAGCTGGGCGCCGATATCCTGCGCCTGTGGGTGGCTTCCACCGACTACACTGGCGAAATGGCGGTCTCTGACGAGATCCTCAAACGCGCCGCGGACAGCTATCGTCGTATCCGTAACACCGCGCGCTTCCTGCTGGCCAACCTGAACGGTTTCGATCCGGCAAAAGACATGGTCAAACCGGAAGAGATGGTGGTGCTGGATCGCTGGGCGGTCGGCTGCGCGCAGGCGGCACAGGAAGATATCCTGAAAGCCTACGAATCCTACGACTTCCACGAAGTGGTGCAGCGCCTGATGCGCTTCTGCTCCATTGAGATGGGCTCGTTCTACCTCGACATCATCAAAGACCGTCAGTACACCGCCAGGGCGGACAGCGTGGCGCGTCGCAGTTGCCAGACCGCGCTGTTCCACATCGTGGAAGCGCTGGTGCGCTGGATGGCGCCGATCATGTCCTTCACCGCGGACGAAATCTGGGGTTACCTGCCGGGCGAGCGTGAGAAATACGTCTTTACCGGCGAATGGTATCAAGGTCTCTTCGGTCTGGCCGACAACGAAGCGATGAATGACGGCTTCTGGGATGAGCTGCTGAAAGTCCGTGGCGAAGTCAACAAAGTGATTGAACAGGCGCGTGCGGATAAGAAAGTCGGCGGCTCGCTGGAAGCCTCGGTGACGCTGTATGCTGATGCCGATCTGGCCGCTAAGCTCAACGCGCTGGGCGATGAATTGCGATTTGTCCTGTTGACCTCCGGGGCGAACGTCGCAGACTATGCGAGCGCGCCTGCTGATGCCCAGCAGAGCGAACTGCTCAAAGGGCTGAAAGTCGCATTGAGCAAAGCTGAAGGTGAGAAATGCCCGCGCTGCTGGCATTACACCACCGATATCGGCAAGGTGGCGGAACACGCGGAAATCTGCGGACGCTGTGTGAGCAACGTCGCCGGTGACGGCGAGCAACGTAAATTCGCCTGATGAGTAAATCGATCTGTTCAACGGGGCTACGCTGGCTGTGGGTGGTCGTAGCCGTGCTGATTATCGATCTGGGTAGCAAATTCCTGATCCTCCAGAACTTCGCTCTGGGGGAGACGGTGCCGCTGTTCCCGTCGCTTAATCTGCATTATGCCCGCAACTATGGCGCGGCCTTTAGCTTCCTCGCCGACAGCGGCGGCTGGCAGCGCTGGTTCTTTTCCGGGATCGCCATCGGCATTTGCGTGGTGCTGACGGTGCTGATGTACCGTTCGAAGGCGACGCAAAAGCTGAACAATATTGCCTACGCCCTGATTATCGGCGGCGCGCTGGGCAACTTGTTCGATCGCCTGTGGCACGGCTTTGTGGTCGATATGATCGACTTCTACGTCGGCGACTGGCACTTCGCCACTTTCAACCTCGCCGATAGCGCTATCTGCATCGGCGCGGCGATGATTGTGCTGGAAGGCTTCCTGCCGAAACCGACCGCAAAAGAGCAGGCGTAAATGTTAATGCCGGGTGGCGCCACGCCTGCCCGGCCTACAGAATGTGTGGTCTCCCGTCGCCCGGTAAGCGTAGCGCCTCCGGGCAACAGGTGACCGAAAACAAGCGAGCAATTTGCATGTCTAAATCCGTACAGAGCAACAGCGCGGTTCTCGTTCACTTCACGCTGAAGCTGGACGATGGATCCACCGCCGAGTCCACCCGTAACAATGGCAAACCGGCGCTGTTTCGCCTCGGCGACACCTCCCTGTCTGAGGGGCTGGAGCAACAGCTTCTTGGTCTGAAAGAGGGCGAGAAAAAGGCCTTTTCGCTGGAGCCTGACGCCGCATTTGGCGTCCCGAGCCCGGACCTGATTCAGTATTTCTCTCGCCGCGAGTTTATCGACGCCGGCGAGCCGGAGATCGGCGCGATTATGCTCTTTACCGCAATGGATGGCAGCGAAATGCCTGGCGTGATCCGTGAAGTGAACGGCGATTCCATCACCGTCGACTTCAACCATCCGCTGGCCGGGCGCACCGTTCATTTTGATATTGAAGTGCTGGAGATCGATCCGGCGCTGGAGGATTAACATGCAGATCCTGTTGGCTAACCCGCGCGGCTTTTGCGCTGGCGTTGACCGCGCTATCAGCATTGTAGAAAACGCGCTGACGCTGTACGGCGCGCCGATCTATGTTCGTCATGAAGTGGTGCATAACCGCTATGTGGTGGATAGCCTGCGCAAGCGCGGCGCCATTTTTATCGAACAGATCAGCGAAGTACCGGATGGCGCGATCCTGATCTTCTCCGCTCACGGCGTATCGCAGGCGGTACGGAATGAAGCGAAGAGCCGCGATCTGACGGTGTTCGACGCCACCTGTCCGCTGGTGACGAAAGTGCATATGGAAGTCGCCCGCGCCAGCCGCCGTGGCGAAGAGTCGATTCTGATCGGCCATGCCGGGCACCCGGAAGTCGAAGGCACGATGGGGCAGTACAATAACCCGCAAGGGGGCATGTACCTGGTCGAGTCGCCGGAAGACGTTCTCAAGCTGGAAGTCAAAAACGACGCCCGGCTGTCGTTTATGACCCAGACCACCCTCTCGGTGGATGATACCTCGGATGTGATTGACGCGCTGCGCGCGCGTTTCCCGAAAATCGTCGGCCCGCGCAAAGACGACATTTGCTATGCCACCACTAACCGTCAGGAAGCGGTGCGCGCGCTGGCGGAGCAGGCTGACGTGGTGCTGGTGGTTGGTTCGAAAAACTCCTCCAACTCAAACCGCCTCGCCGAACTGGCGCAGCGGATGGGTAAGGCGGCTTACCTGATTGACGATGCCTCCGATATTCAGGAAGCGTGGGTCAAGGACGCGGCCTGCGTCGGCGTGACGGCGGGCGCGTCGGCGCCGGATATTCTGGTGCAGAACGTCATTACCCGCCTGCAGGAGCTGGGCGGCGGCGAAGCCGTACCGCTGGAAGGCCGGGAAGAGAATATCGTCTTTGAAGTGCCGAAAGAGCTGCGTGTGGATGTCCGTGAAGTAGAGTAAGTTCTTTCCGTCAGCAGTATGAGAAGATGCCAGACTTAACGTCTGGCATTTTTTTTAGGGAGAAACCATGCGCTTACCGATCATTCTCGATACAGACCCGGGCATCGACGATGCTGCCGCTATTGCCGCGGCGCTGTTCGCCCCTGAGCTGGATCTGCAGCTGATGACCACCGTGGCGGGCAATGTCTCGGTGGAGAAGACGACCCGTAACGCGCTGCAGCTGCTGCACTTCTGGCATGCCGATGTGCCGCTGGCGCAGGGCGCCTCGATGCCGCTGGTGCGTCCTCTGCGCGATGCCGCCTCGGTGCACGGCGAATCCGGTATGGAAGGGTATGACTTTGTTGAGCATCACCGGCAGCCGCTGGCGAAGCCGGCCTTCCAGGCGATCCGCGATGCGCTGATGCATGCTGCCGAGCCGATCACTCTGGTGGCGATTGGCCCATTGACCAATATTGCGCTGCTGCTGACCCAGTATCCGGAATGCGTGTTCAACATTCGCCGGCTGGTGATCATGGGCGGCTCGGCGGGCCGGGGCAACTTTACGCCGAATGCCGAATTCAATATTGCCATCGACCCGGAAGCCGCCGCGAAAGTCTTCCACAGCGGGCTGGAGATTGTCATGTGCGGGCTGGACGTCACCAATCGGGCGCTGCTGACGGCGGATTATCTGGCGACCCTGCCGACGCTGAATCAGACCGGTAAAATGCTCCATGCGCTGTTTAGCCACTATCGCAGCGGCAGCATGAGTAGTGGTCTGAGAATGCACGATCTCTGCGCTATCGCATGGCTGGTCCGCCCGGAACTGTTCACCCTACAGCCGTGTTTTGTGGCGGTGGAGACGCAGGGAACCTGGACCGCCGGCGCCACGGTGGTGGATATCGAAGGGCGACTGGGCCAGCCGGCCAATGCCCAGGTGGCGCTGGATATCGATGTCGAAGGGTTTCAGCGCTGGGCGGCGGAGGTGATCGCCCTGGCGCCGTGATCGTTGATGGCGTGCGGTTCATACCTGTTGATGCGGATCCACCACGTTACACCACAGTTCGCTCGCTTCATCCGTCCACATCAGGAGTAACAGCGAAGCGAAGCGTTCTGCGGCGGCGGAAAGTGGGCGATTTTTTACACGGATCATGCCAAGCGTTCGTCTGATGACGGGTTCCACGAGCGGTACGCTTACCACTGTGCCCTTAGTATTTTGCGGCATAGCCAGACAGGGTAGTGCCGATACGCCAAGTCCCGCTTCCACCAGACCCAGGGAGGTGGATAAATGTCTCACTTCATAAAACCAGTCCAGCTTCCACGGCTTATCCGCCAGGCAACTTTCAATCAGCTGCCGATTACCGCTCGAACGCCTGACGCCAATTAACCTTTGCGAGGTGAGCTCCCGCCATTCCACCAGTTTTTTACTGGCCAGCGGATGATCCATTCTGCAGGCCAGGACAAAGGGTTCGTTGACCAGTGGACTAAATTCGATATCGGGATGTGTGATGAAGTTCATATTTATACCAAAATCGACTTCCCCCTTTCTCACCGAAGCCATGCAATTTTCTATACCTTGTTCATAAATTTGTACTTTGATATGCGGATAGCGCTGATTAAATTGAACGATAGCGCGAGGTAAAAAATAAAAGACGGCGGTGGGAATACAGGAAAGTGTAATCGTATCCTGGACATGAGAAGTCAGGTTGCTGACGTCAAAGATGGCGGCATCCAGACTGGCAATCAGCGATTTTGCTTTCGGTAACAACATTGCTCCCGCCTGCGTAAGCTGGATTTTTCGGGTGGTACGCTGGAACAGGGCAGTATTGAGATTGCTTTCTAATTTTTTTATTTTTCGCGTCAATGCTGGCTGTGTCAGATTAAGGATCTCGGCGGCTTTACTAAACGAGCCAAGTTCAGCCACGGTAACAAAGGCTTTCATACCGGATAGTTCATTGTGCATTATGACTCCCTAAGCGTAAAGAGGCTTTAAACCTTATAGTAAGGCAGCGTTAATTATCATAGTGGTGATATTTGTTATTCATGTTTTGTAGGAATAAATCTTATTTTTTAATGTTATCAATCACCAAAACCCTTGCAAGTAGAATTCTCGGGTAAACGGTTTGGCGAACAATGAAATAATAAAGTTAATAAAAAACTTTAAATTCATTAAGTGTATTAAATACGCGCCTGACGTTTATTTGATTTCATCTTCTCTATTTGTAAGGAGCGTGTTATGAAAAAAATTCCGTGCGCACTCATGCGTGGCGGCACATCAAAAGGGGCCTTTCTGTTAGCGGACGATCTCCCGCAGGATACGCAGCAACGTGACGAGGCGTTATTAACCATTATGGGTTCTGGCCATGAGCTGGAAATCGATGGTATTGGCGGCGGGAGCCCGCAAACCAGTAAGGTGGCGATTGTCAGTCAATCAGCCAGTCAGCAGGCGGATGTGGATTACCTGTTTGTTCAGGTCATTGTCAATGAGCGGCGAGTGGATACTACGCCAAATTGCGGCAATATGCTCTGCGCCGTGGGGGGATTTGCCATCGAAAAAGGACTTGTCGCGGCAACCTCTCCGATAACACGGGTGCGCATTAGGAACGTGAACACCAATACCTTTGTTGACGCAGATATTCAGACCCCGAATGGACAGGTGGTTTATGAAGGAAGCACGCATATTGATGGCGTGCCGGGACACGCCGCGCCCGTTAGCCTGACTTTTCTGAACGCTGCAGGGGCAAAGTCCGGCCAGCTTTTCCCCACCGGCAATCGGGTGGATATTTTTGATAATATTCGCGTGACGTGTATCGATATGGCTATGCCGATGGTGATTATTCCGGCGCATAGCCTGGGCAAAACAGGATATGAGTCAGCAAATGAATTAGATCAGGATAAAGACTTTTTTCAACGTCTTGAATCAATCCGTAAACAAGCCGGCGCGGCAATGGGATTTGGCGACGTATCAAATATGGTAATCCCTAAACCTGTGCTGGTGGCGCCGCCACTGCAGGGCGGAACCTTAAGCGTGCGTTATTTTATGCCGCATAGTTGCCATAAATCGTTAGCGATCACCGGCGCCATCGGCCTGGCGAGCGCCTGCATTATTGTGGATACCGTGGTTAACGAAATGACCCGCATGGCGGGGGATGGCTTAATTAAAGTTGAGCATCCCAGCGGGAGCATTGATGTGAGTCTGAGTAATACTGATGGGCAGCCAGAAAGCATTCGCGCATCGGTTATTCGTACGGCCCGTAAGATCCTTTCGGGAATGGTTTACCTGCCTGATTAATCATCTTTCCAGACAATTTACAGGTTATTTGAACGGGAAACTCTCTCTTCACTGACGTTTTATCAATGTCTTAATATGATTAATTCTGGGATGGAATTAAAATGGATAAAAAATCGTTATGGAAGTTAGTCGTTATTATAGCCATACCGCTACTCATTAGTTTATTTCCCGCGCCAGAAGGGTTGACCGAGCTGGCCTGGATACTGTCAGGTATTTATCTGGCAGCGATCGTTGGGTTAGTGATTAAACCCTTTTCCGAACCGGTTGTCTTGTTAATCGCCGTTGCGGCCTCCATGGTGGTAATCGGTAATTTAGGTGATGGCACCATAAAAACATCGAGTGTCTTAAGCGGCTATGCTTCCGGCACCACCTGGCTGGTTTTCTCGGCTTTCACTCTCAGTGCTGCATTTGTCATTACCGGTCTGGGCAAACGCATCGCCTATATTCTCATTGGCAAGATAGGCAGCACCACGCTGGGATTAGGCTATGTCACCGCTTTTTTGGATCTGATCCTGTCGCCCGCGACGCCATCAAATACCGCGCGCGCCGGCGGTATCGTTTTACCGATCATAAATAGCGTGGCCGTGGCTCTGGGCTCGGAACCTGAACATAGTGCGAAGCGCGTTGGTCATTATCTGATGATGAACGTCTATATGGTCACCAAAACCACCAGCTATATGTTTTTTACGGCGATGGCCGGCAATATTCTGGCGCTCAAGATGATTGAAGATATTTGTCATATCAAATTAAGCTGGGGCGGATGGGCGCTGGCCGGCGTGTTGCCAGGCATCATAATGCTGTTAGTGACGCCGCTGATTATCTATAAGCTTTATCCACCTGAGCTGAAGAAGGTCGATAACAAAGCGATAGCCAAAGCCGGGATTGAAGCCTTAGGGCCGATGACGTTACGGGAGAAAATGCTCTCCCTCCTGTTTGTCATGGCGCTGGGCGGTTGGGTATTCAGTAAATCGCTGGGCGTGAACGAATCAACGGTCGCGATTTGTGTGATGGCCTTGATGTTGGTGTTAAAAATCGTCAGCTGGGATGACGTGATTAAGAACAAAGGTGGCTGGAACACCTTAATTTGGTACGGCGGGATTATCGGCTTAAGCTCATTGTTGTCCAGCGTGGGTTTTTTCTTATGGCTGGCGGATTTGCTGAAAAATAACATTTCTTTTGGCACACACTGCACGCTTGCCTTCATCATCATCGTAGCGTTGAGCATTGTGGTCCGTTATTTCTTTGCTTCCGGTAGCGCCTATATTGTGGCGATGGTGCCGGTTTTCGCTATGCTGGCTAATGTCTCTGGTGCGCCGATTATGCTCACAGCTCTTGCTCTGCTGTTTAGTAATTCCTATGGCGGAATGGTCACTCATTATGGCGGTGCGGCAGGTCCGGTTATTTTTGGCGTGGGATACAATGATATTAAGTCGTGGTGGATTATTGGCGGTATATTGACCCTGCTGACTTTCCTCTTACATATCACCGTAGGCGTGTGGTGGTGGGAGATATTAATGTACTGGAAAATAATCTAATTTGGATTTGAAGCGTTAAGCGCCTGTGAGTTATTTGCATCACCTGCTTTTAATAATGTATATCTTTTGAATAAGGAATTATCTATTGATGTCACCAGTCGCAATTACC
>ENA-UPSY01003795-UPSY01003795.1-human-gut-metagenome-genome-assembly--contig:-NODE-3795-length-10476-cov-2.823060_pt1 | contig 10476 bp, 8 predicted proteins | sample MGYA00250044_ERZ773365 | MGnify/ENA primary metagenome ERZ773365 (study PRJEB29103, sample SAMN06111932) | human gut metagenome | biome: human gut; feature: ankylosing spondylitis patient; material...
AGTCACGTTCTCCTTCGCTGACTGCTTTAAAGAAAGCGCAGCGCTCGGCGCATACAGAAGGGGTGTAGGCGGCATTTTCTATGTTATTTCCTGTATAGATATTGCCGTTTTCACTAAGAAGGACAGCGGAAACGTGGAAATGGGAATAAGGGGCATAGGAGTTTTTAATACCTGCAAGGGATTTTGCCGCCAGTTCCCTGATCTGCTCTTTTGTAAGGGTGTCTGAGGTAACAACTGCCTGTTTTTTCTCCATATTGCGTTTCTCCTTTCGGATGTTATCTGCATAATATGCCATCAAAAGCGCAGTCCGTTTTCCGTGATACCTGATTTCATTTACAAACCTGCATTAAGGTATTCTATCTTTTGAGACCGTTTTGAGACGATCGTAACCATCACCTACACAAGTCCAACAAAGGTTCCGTCTACATACTCCCTCAGGTCTTCCGGACTTACAGTGACCTGTACGCCTCTCTGTCCTGCGCTTACCATAATTGTATCATATAACTGGGCAGTTTCTTCAATATATGTTGGAAATTTTTTCTTCATTCCGATTGGAGAACAGCCGCCCCGGATGTAACCGGTGATACCTAACATATCTTTTACGTGGATCATCTCCACTTTCTTCTCTCCCGCTGCTTTTGCCACTTTCTTTAAGTCCAGTTCTTCATCTACCGGGATACAGCATACAAGATATCCCTTTTTCTCCCCTTTTAATACAAGGGTCTTATACATCTGGTCATGATCGATCCCCATCAGGTCAGCAGCATGGCTGCCGGAAAGGTCATTTTCATCTACTTCATATGTTCCTGTTTCATAATGGATCCCTGCTGCGTCTAACAGCCTCATTACGTTGGTCCTTACTTCTGCTTCTGCTTTTTTTCCTTTCAAATTTATCACTCCCTGCATATTGTAAAGACACTCTGGTAGGTTTCAGAGTGTCTTTTACTTTTCTGATTTGAATTTTTATCGTTTGGAATTTGCTTTTTCTACATGGATATGTTTGCCTTTGATGCGGGCATGGCTCATGGCATTTAATACATCTTCTGCATATTCAGCCGGTACATCTACGAAAGTATAGCCGTCATACATATCAATACTTCCTACAAGACGTCCTGGATTACCGTACTCTCCTGCAACTGCGCCCAGGATATCTCCCGGTGTTACACGCTGGGACTTACCGATATTGATGAACAGTCTTGCCATGCGCTCTTCACCGCCGTTTAATACATAGTCAACAGCTGCTCGGTCGGTAGCGCCTTTGCGGCGGCTGTTATTTCTGCCACGGTCTCTGCCTCTGGAATTTCTGCCATAGCTGTCCAGATCGTCTAAGGATCTTGCAGGCATATAGTTGTCAATGATATCTTCATTGTCATCGCCCATGCTCATTTTTAAGAGGGCTGCAGCCAGATCTAAGGAAGTGTAATCATCTTCCATCAGCTTCTTTTCAATGATATTTACGATCTTTGTGAGATCTGCGTCATTTAAAATGTCCTGAACCTGGTCTAAGATCTTGTCTGCCTTGATCTCGGTAATGTCATTTAAGGACGGGATGGCCTGTGGGATGATCTTGGTCTTGCAGTAGCGCTGGATGTCACGAAGCTTGTAAACTTCCTTGCCAACTACCAGGCTGAATGCCTTTCCTTCTCTTCCTGCTCTTCCGGTACGACCGATACGGTGTACATAATATTCATCATCCTGTGGGATATCGTAGTTAAATACAGCTTCTACATTTCCTACGTCAATGCCTCTTGCTGCTACGTCTGTAGCAATCAGGATATCGGTACGTCCGTTTCTAAAGCTTTCCATAACGCGGTCACGCTGTACCTGCTTTAAATCACCATGAAGGCCTTCTGCAAAATAACCTCTTCCCTGAAGTGCCTGAACCAGTTCATCTACCTGGCGCTTGGTGTTGCAGAATATGATAGACAGCTTTGGGGAGTACATGTCTAACAGACGGCACATAACCTCTACTTTGTTTTTTGGCTTTACTTCATAATAATACTGGGTCACTTTCGGTACAGTCAGTTCTTTTTTAATCACGCGGACTGTTACCGGATCTTTCTGGAACTTCTTTGCAATGTCAGCAATGGCCTGAGGCATGGTTGCGGAGAACATCAGGGTCTGGCGCTCTTCCGGCAGCTGGCTTAAAATGGTCTCCATATCCTCTAAAAAGCCCATGTTCAACATTTCGTCTGCTTCGTCTAAAACTACGGTATGTACATGGTCCATTTTTACGGTCTTACGGCGCATATGATCCATCACACGGCCCGGGGTTCCTACTACGATCTGGGTGCCATCTTTTAAGGCGCGGATCTGACGGACAATGTCCTGACCGCCGTATACAGGCAGAACCTTGATGCCGTGCATAAATTTTGCAAAACGGCGCAGTTCTTCAGCTACCTGGATTGCCAGCTCTCTGGTTGGAAGCAGGACAACGGCCTGAAGCTTCTTTACCTTCGGGTCTACCTTCTGTAACAGAGGAAGTCCGAAAGCAGCGGTCTTTCCTGTTCCTGTCTGTGCCTGACCGATCATGTCTCTGCCTTCTAATACAACAGGGATCGCCTGAGCCTGGATCGGAGAAGCTTCTTCAAAGCCCATCTCGGTAATAGCTCTTATGATACGGTCATCTAACTGTAATTCTTCAAATTTTGTTACATCCATTAATTGTAAATATCCTCTTTCTATTCTTAATCTAAGTTCCACAGGAATATGGGCCTTAATTTTTCAACATGTCATTGTCCACTGGCCTTCGATTTGCACATGTTCGCCTGTGTCGGATTGCATCCGCCACATTCGTACATCTGCACTCAGGATGTGGACAATCGACAGGTTGAAAACGGCCCATATTCCTGCATTGAGCACGTAAGCGTTCGTCTTCCAGAACACTTACGTGCGAAAGCACTTCGTTGCACTTAGTGAGGTATTCCACGAACTTAGTGCAATCGAAGTTATCATATATTTTTAACATGCAATAGCAAGAAAATGAGAGGCGAAAACGGCACGCACATGCAGGCCTTTCATCCTCTCACTTTCGTACAATCAATAACTATATCAGAGTTTTGTTTTCATGTCAATGTAAGAACTTACACAACTGTTCTTCCTTACACTTCCTGAAAATAGCATTTTCACAAGAACATCACTAGAACTGCACAATGTCCTTGATCTCAGCGGCTTTTTCCACATTTTCGGCATAGAGGACAGGTCCTTCGCCGTGGTAATCTCTCTGGTATTCTACGCCGACTTTAGCGCGTACCTTTACCCATTCTTTGGTCTTGTACTTTTCTGCGTCTTTCCATTTGCACATGAAACCTAAGAATGTCATATCTGCCTCACAGCAGGTCATAGCCATACGTCCCGGAACGAACTGTCCCTTTGGGAATTTCGGGCTTTTTAATACCATTGCGGTAAATTCAACGGTCCTTCCTTTGTAGCGTTCCGGCTGATCCATACAGTCGATGTACCAGATACCGTAGTCTGCAGGCTTGATCTCAATTACATCTGCATTGATATCATATGGAAGATCTTCTTCCAGGGTTGCCTGCTCGATCTCGCCGTTCTTATCTTCCAGAACGATCTCGCTTTCACGGCTCATAGCGCGGATGGTACGGCGATAGGAAGTCAGCTTCTCATCTGCAATTCCATCGCAGCGGTTTACAATGACCAGTTCGGAATTACGAAGCATAGCGCCAAGGAGCGGCTTCATATTCTGGATGTACAGATCAAAGGTAGAACCATCGATAATGGTGATCTGCTGGTAAATGTTCCAGTCATCCGGCAGTTTCAGCTCGTCCTGGTTCCACATACCGTTCCACTCTAAGAGCACACGCTCCGGGCGGTAGATCACTTCCAGCTCATTTAAGTAAGCCGGTGTCAGTTTGGAAAGTTCATCTACATATACAACAGCAGTCTGATGCTTCTTTAACTTCTTTTCATCATATTCTGTATCCCCTTCTTCGCAGACGATCAGAAGTGTTTTTCCCTCTGTCTGGAAGTATTCCTGGTCCATGGTAAATTCCAGAAACTGGGTTTTTCCAGCTTCCAGAAAACCGTTGATCAGAAATACGGGCATTACATCTTCATCTATCTCGTTATTTCCCATTTTTAAACCTCATTAGCCTCTTCCGAATACTTTGTTTAATTCTTCTTCCTTCAGGCTGGCACCGATGACACAAACCTTACCTGTGTAATCCGGCTTTCCGTCACGGATCTCATACTGCTCCGGTACCAGGTCAAAGTACAGCCACTCGCCAGGATTTTCTGTAGGAAGCATTCCCTTTGCTCTTAAAACATCGCCAAATTCCTTGGTCTCTGCCAGACGCTTTAAGATATCTTCCAGCTGATCCTTTGTTACAGGAACGATGGTCTCCATACCCCAGCTGGTGAATACTTCGTCTGCATGATGGTGATGATGATGTTCGTGATCATGGTCATGGCCACAGCAGCAGTCATCGTCGTGGTCATGATGATGGTGATGTTCATGTTCTTCGTCTTCATCATGATCGTGATGATGCTCATGATCATGGTCATGGCCACAGCAGCAATCGTCATCGTGGTCATGATGATGGTGATGTTCGTGTTCTTCGTCTTCATCATGATCGTGATGATGCTCATGATCGTGGTCATGGCCACAGCAGCAATCATCATCGTGATCATGGTGGTGATGGTGCTCATGATCATGGTCGTGACCGCAGCAGCAGTCATCGTCATCATCATCATGGTGATGATGGCTTTCTCTTACTTCCTCTAACAGGTCATCTAACATGGTATCTCTCTTCTCGATGATCTCAAGAAGCTGGCTTCCGCCCAATTCTGCTAATGGAGTGGTAACGATAGCAGCCTTTGGATTTTTCTCACGGATCATCTCAACATCCTTCTGGATCTTTGCAGTATCAGTAATATCTGTACGGCTGAGTACAACAGTTCCTGCATTCTCGATCTGGTTGTTGAAGAACTCACCGAAGTTCTTCATATACATTTTGCACTTTGCAGCATCTACGATGGTAACTGCGCTGTTTAATGCAACGTCCATATCTGCAGATACATCAATAACAGCCTTCATAACGTCGGAAAGCTTGCCAACGCCTGATGGTTCGATGATGATACGGTCTGGTTTGTACTTGGTCAGTACCTCAGATAAGGATTTTCCGAAATCACCTACTAAGGAGCAGCAGATACAGCCGGAGTTCATCTCACGGATCTCGATACCGGAGTCTTTTAAAAATCCGCCGTCAATACCGATCTCGCCAAATTCATTTTCAATCAGGACTACCTGCTCACCAGAAATAGCCTCCTGTAAAAGCTTCTTAATAAAAGTAGTTTTTCCAGCTCCAAGGAAACCGGAAATAATATCGATCTTTGTCATCGTATGTTCCTTCTTTCTTTATTAATGCCTTCTTTAAATTAGAATTAGAATTAGAAAAGCATTTTGCAATGGGATCTTATGATCCCGTTTGTTCAATCTGTCAATTAGATATTTTGGCACAACCTGACCTTAATGTCAAGTAATGGGCCCCTCTTTCTCATTAACACTGGTCTGCATGTTGGTTTTATGCTGATTTTATGCTTTTTACCGTTTCCTGCCTAATACCTGCCACATGGAAAACAAACCGAAGGCAATGAGATTTACCACTACTACACTGGCGCCTGCTGGTGTGGAAAACTGATAGGAAGCCATCATTCCCAGCAAAAAGCATACCAGGGAAAGAATTCCGGAAGAGATCACTACGCTGGTAAAGCTTTTAAACACGCGCATAGAGGTAAGGCATGGGAAGATCACAAGGCTTGAGATCAGCATGGCTCCCATCATAAGCATGCCAAGGACAATGGTAACGGCTGTAAGCACGGAAATAAGCATATTGTAGGCACCTACATTTACACCGGTTGCTTTTGCAAAGTTCTCATCAAAGGTAACTGCAAATACCTGGTTGTAGCAAAGTACAAACAGGCCCAGTACAATGATGCACAATACTGCTGATAAGGCCACGTCTTCTTTGGTCATGGCTAAAATGCTTCCAAACATATAGCTGCTTACATCTGTGGTCATTCCTGTTGTTAAGGATGTAACGATAATACCGATAGCCAGAGAGCTGGCAGAGATCATGGCAATGGCTGCATCACTTTTGATCCGGCTGTTTTCTGTAATACGCAGAAGGAAAAATGCCGCCAGCACAACTACCGGGATCGATACCTTTAAAGGGGACCAGCCCATAGCCAGGGCAATGGAAAGGGCTCCAAAGGATACATGGGAAAGTCCGTCACCGATCATGGAATAGCGTTTTAACACCAGGCTCACTCCCAAAAGGGAGGCGCACAAAGATACAAGCATACCGCCGAATAATGCCCGCACCATAAATGGATAAGATAACATTTCACTAAGCACGTTCATGGGTATTTCCTCCTTCTATCTTCTGGGAACTGTGTGCGTGGGTATGTCCGCAGGAACACTTCTGTTCATTGTTTTCCAGACCATCCACATTTTTTGCCATATGGCAGGCTGCCGTTGGCAGACACTCACCCTGTTCTTTTTCATGGAAGAAATGGCCTGCTGCCTTACTGTTCATATAATCATGGGCCGGGCCGTAGAAAAGCACCTGTTTCTGAAGGTGGAGGATCTTGTTGGCTTCCTCTACTGCATTTCTTAAGTCATGGGAGACCATGATAATAGCTACTTTATCTTCCCTGTTTAATTTGCGGATCATGGAATAGAAATCCTGGATTGCAATCGGGTCCAGACCGGTGATCGGCTCATCTAAAATAAGAAGTTCCCTGGTGGCGCAGAGAGCTCTTGCGATCAGCACTCTCTGCTGCTGTCCGCCGGATAACTCCCTGTAGCACTGGTTCGCCAACTGGGTAATACCCAGTTTTTCCATATTGGCAGATGCAATGTCCTTTTCTGTTTTAGAATAGAAAGGGCGTCTGCCTCTTCTGCTTAAGCAGCCGCTTAAAACGACTTCTCTTACAGAAGCAGGGAAATCTTTCTGAGCTGCTGTCTGCTGGGGCAGATAGCCAATTCCTGTTGTTTTTAATTCTTCTGCTACGGTCAGTTTGCCGCCGGATGGCTTTAACAGCCCCAAAAGTCCCTTGATCAGGGTACTTTTGCCAGACCCGTTTTCACCTACGATACACAGATAATCCCCAGGGCAGACTTCCATATTTACATTTATAACCGCATCCTGATTTTCGTATCCAAGATCAACATGCTCACATTTGATCAATGGTTCCATTTTTGATCATTCCTCCTATAAAAGTGCTTCCTGCAGATTTTTTGCATTCTGCTTCATCAGCTGCAGATAGGTAACGCCTTCATCAAACTGCCTTCTTGTTACATTATGGCAGGAATGAAGGAGAAGGGGTTTTGCTCCTGTTTCTTCACTGATGATATCTGCCGTCCGGTGACTGGAAAGTTCCAGATAAAATACTGCCTGGATCTGATTTTCCTTTATACGGTCAATGAGATAAGCAATGGTTTTTGCACTTGGCTCTGTATCTGTACTGCAGCCGGAAAATGCTGCTCTGTAAGACAGACCATATTCCTGGGCAAAGTACCGGAACGGAAACTTGTCCGCTACCACGATCATACGGTGACGGCCATTTGCCACAATATCCTTAAACTCATCATCCAGACTTTTTAGTTCTGTTTCATAGCTGTTTTTGTTTTCTTCAAAATAAGAAGCATTCTCCGGAGATACTTCTTTTAAAGTTTCTGTGATCACTTCCACTAACTTCATGGCATTGGCTGGTGAGGTCCAGATGTGTTCGTCATATTCAATGTCCATTTCATGACCATCATGATCGTCAAAAGTAATTTGAGATAAATTCTCATGAGTTTTTATCTCATCGTCAGGACGACTATGATCCATTTCACTGTGATCATGATCTTCTTCCTCATTTTCGTGAGCGTGACCATGGTCATCATGGGAATGTTCATTATCTTCCATTCCTTCCACGATCTCCTCTTCCAGTACATCTACATAGTCCATCATCGTAAGGACTTTCATGTTCTCCGTATCCAGGGAAGCTACTACTTTTTCCACCCACTGTTCCATCTCTCCACCGTTGCAAACCATCAGATCTGCCTGCTGCATGGTGATCATATCTGCAGGTGTGGGCTCAAATGAATGACTATCCATTCCTGCAGGAACTACCATTTTCAGTCTTACTCTGTCCCCTGCGATCTGGCGGACAAAATCATAGTATGGAAAAATAGTAGTCACTACCAATGGGCGGGTATCTTTTTCATCGGATACCTTTGACGAATTCTGTCCCACTGTACCAGATATACCGCAGCCGGAAAGAAGGATGCAACACATCGTGAGAAAAATGCTCACGATATATGTTTTTAAGCTGCGTTTCTTCTTATTTAAATTACGTTTTAAATTATTCACTTCAAATTTATTCAATGTGGTTCACTGCCTTTATAAAATCTATCACCTGGAAAGGAGACTCTGCTACAAGCTTTGGCTTAAATGCCTCCAGCTCTTCTCTCGGACGAAAGCCCCAGGTCACACCTACTGTATCTACCTGGGCTGCCTGTCCTGTTTCCATATCTGTATTAGTATCTCCCAGATACAAACAGTCTTCTTTTTTAAGCCCCAGTTCTTCGATCAGAGCCACTACACCGTCGGGAGCCGGTTTCTTGCGGATGCCTAATGCTTCTCTCTCTCCGTATACCTTGTCAAATGTATGATCTCCAAATACATGGGCTACATTCTCAAGGGCTCTCTGATGAGGTTTATTGGACAGTACGGTTGCCAGTATGCCATGTTCTTTTAAGAAATCCAGAAGCTGTGGAATTCCCTCATATGCTTCTACTTTGTAAAGACAACAGTCCTTAAAAACTTCATTATATACATCCAACGCTTCCTTATAATAAGTCAGTTCTTTATCCCCATATGCTATCAGGGAACGTTCTACCAGCTTTTTATAGCCATCTCCTACAAACTGCTTGGTATCTTCAATAGAGATCGGCCCCAGTCCAAAATGGCCCAGTGTCAGGTCTACAGAACGTTTCAAAGCATAAATAGAGTTCACCAATGTTCCGTCCAGATCAAATATACAGCATTTATACATGATGATCACACCTTTCTTTTATCTGCTGTTTCTATTTTTGTCGAAATCGTATCGGGGTAATCATAGCATAGAAATAAAGATTTTTCCAGAACTGATTTTTTCAGCTTAAAGTATGTTATACTATAATGGTCCCGAAAGAAAAACAAGACACACCTACATACTACAGAAAGGAACAAACCACCATGTCTTCTACCCCATCACCGAAAAGCCAGAAAATGACCGAAGGCAATATCACCAAACTCCTGCTCACGTTCGCCCTTCCCCTCTTTGTAGGCAACCTGTTCCAGCAATTTTATAACACGGTTGACAGTATTGTTGTGGGAAATTTTGTCAGTAAAACGGCTCTGGCAGCGGTTGGTTCCACAGACTGTATCATCAATACGATCATCGGGTTCTTTACCGGTCTTTCTACCGGCGCAGGTGTAGTGATCGCCCACAGTTTTGGCAGCGGGAATGACAAGGCTCTTCATCGCGCTGTACATACTACCATTGCACTGACCCTTGTATTATCTGTAGTCTTTACCATTGCCGGACTGCTTTTATCCCCTGTATTTCTCCAGTTAATGGATACACCGGAAGATGTTCTTCCGGAGGCATCCCAGTATCTGCGCATCTATTTTGCAGGTATTTCCGGCCTGATGCTTTACAATATGGGTTCCGGTATCCTGAGGGCTGTGGGTGACTCCAGACGTCCTTTATATATTCTTATGGTCTGCGCTCTTGGAAATATCTTTTTTGACCTGCTTTTTGTGATCGTTTTTCACGCAGGTGTTGAAGGTGTTGCCTACGCTACCATTCTTTCCCAATGGATCTCAGCGATACTGGTCCTTGTGATCCTTACGCGGGAAAAAAGCTCATACAGATTAATTTGGAAAGACCTGCATATCCACAAAGGAACTGCCATGTCTATCTTCCGTATTGGCTTTCCTGCAGGACTTCAGATCGCTGTTACTTCTTTTTCCAATGTATTTGTTCAGTCCTATATCAACCATTTCGGCTCCTCCTGCATGGCTGGCTGGACAACCTATGGAAAACTGGATAAGTTCTGTCTGCTTCCGATCCAGAGTATCGGTCTGGCAGTTACCACCTTTGTAGGACAGAACCTTGGCGCTGACAATATGAAACGTGCCAGAAAGGGAACCACGGTTGCATTATTCATCTCCATTGCAACAGCCCTGATCCTGATGGCACCTGTGATCATTTTTGCCCCATTCCTTGCTTCTCTGTTCACCAATGAACCGGAAGTGCTGACCTACGGTATCCATTTTATCCGTTTAATGATGCCATTCTATCTGGCCATCAGTTTCAACCAGATCTTCGCAAACGCATTAAGGGGTGCCGGAAACTCCGTCACCCCTATGGTCATTATGATGGGAAGCTTTATCGTCTTCCGCCAGATCTATCTTT
>ENA-UPSY01003798-UPSY01003798.1-human-gut-metagenome-genome-assembly--contig:-NODE-3798-length-10469-cov-3.936778_pt1 | contig 10469 bp, 8 predicted proteins | sample MGYA00250044_ERZ773365 | MGnify/ENA primary metagenome ERZ773365 (study PRJEB29103, sample SAMN06111932) | human gut metagenome | biome: human gut; feature: ankylosing spondylitis patient; material...
ATGACGGGGCCTTGGCTATCGGAGGTATTTTCAATCTTGGCCATTGGGTCTGGTGTCTGGTCATCGGCGTCCTCATTATCCTGTGGATCGCTGTGGGCATCACGGATCTGGGCTGGATCAACAAGCTGACCATGGCGGCCCTGTTTCTTTTGACCTTAGTGCTGTGCAAGGTGATCTTCTTCTCCGGCAGCGCTATGGCGGCCTCCGGCGAGGCCATGACCTTCGGTGCGGCGGTGGAGCTGGCGGTGGCCATGCCTCTGAGCTGGCTGCCCCTCATCAGCGACTACACCCGCGAGGCGGAAAAGCCTGTGCAGGCCACCTGGGTCAGCGTTCTGGTGTACGGGCTGGTGTCCTGCTGGATGTATGTCATCGGCATGGGCGCGGCGATCTTTACCGGGGAGTATGACATTGCCGTTATCATGGTGAAGGCCGGTCTCGGCATTGCCGCCCTGGTGATTTTGGTGTTCTCCACGGTCACCACTACCTTCTTGGATGCCTGGTCCGCCGGTATTTCTGCCGAGTCCCTCTCCAAGAAGCTGAACGGGAAAAAGACCGCCATTGCGGTGACGGTCATCGGCGCTGCGGGGGCCATTCTGTTCCCCATGGATGATATCACCGGCTTCCTGTATCTGATCGGCTCTGTGTTTGCACCCATGATCGCGGTGCAGATCGCGGATCATTTCCTCCTCAAGCGGGATCGCTTTGCCGTGGCGGCGGACGGCCGGAATCTGGTGATCTGGCTGGTGGGCTTCATCGCCTATCGCTGGCTCATGGGCGTGGACACCCCGGGGGGCTACACTCTGCCGGATATGGTCCTGACCGTTCTCCTGTGCGTCCTTGCGGAAAAGCTGTGCGCCGGCAAGAAGAACGGCTGATCGGCTGACCGAACAATAAATGACCGGCGGATACGTGTATGCGTATCCGCCGGTTTTGCTGTGTGTGATTTGTAGGTTTTTCCCTTGCCCTCCGGCCGGTTCCGTGGTACACTTTCTTCCTGTACGAGCATTGACCGAAGGGAAAGGATAACCATGAATCAAAAAGAACTCAACGAGATCCGCCGGCGCTTCAAGCTGGATAAAAACAGCATTTCCAAGATTTTTGGCTGCTATGTCAACAGCAATAAGGAGATCATTTCCTGGATCGACGCCTCTATGGGCCTCATGCAGCAGGAGGAGCAGGAAATGTATCTGGGCCTTCTGAAAAAGGCCCTCTCCGGGGCCTTTGGCAAAAATCTGGTGGATATCACGTTTTCCACGGCGCAGGTAGCGGACAGTGACGAGCACCGCCTGCTGCAGACCATGCGGCAGACAGAGTTAAAGGACCCCGCCTCCCGGGAGGATTTCTGCCGTCGGCTGATCGACGCACTGAACATGGGAGAGACCAACTACCTGATTCTGCTGGCTGCGGACACCTACGATGTGCCCCACAAGAGCCGGGACGATGAATTTCAGGCGGACGCGGGGGACACGGTGTACCGCTACTTTGTCTGCGCCGTCTGCCCGGTAAAGGCCCCTACTCTGGAGCTGCGGTACGATCATGACCTGAACGAATTCCATCCCGGCTCCACCGGCCATATCGCGCTGGCCCCGGAGCTTGGCTTCCTGTACCCCGCCTTTGACAGCCGCGCCGCCAACATCTATGACCTGCTGTTCTATGCCAAGAACCCGGCGGAGCTGCATCAGGAGGTCATTGACGCGCTGTTCCGGGTGGAGCCGCCCATGTCTGCGGCAGAACAGAAAAACGTTTTTGATACGGCGCTGACGGAGGCTCTGGATCAGGATTGCAGCTATGACGTGGTGCAGTCCGTCCATGAGCAGATCCGGGCGAAGATCGAGGACCACAAGGAAAGCCACGATCCGGAGCCGCTGGAGCTGACGGTTTCCGACGTGGGCTGCATACTGGCCAACAGCGGCGTAGATACCGAAAAGGTGGAGGCGTTCAAAGCGAACTGCGAAAAGCAGTACGGCGAAAACGCCGCACTGAATCCGGTGAATATCATCGAGAGCCGCAAGTTTCAGGTCACCACCCCGGAGGTGAAGATCTCCATCGCCCCGGAAAACAGCTATCTCATCGAGACCCGGATCATCGACGGCCGCAAGTATCTCCTGATCCCCGCCGATGACGGCGTGGAGGTCAACGGCATCGGCGTGAACATCGCCGCCGACCAGCCGCAGGAATAAGCGCAAAGCCTTTCCTACATGATAAAAGCCCCGCCGGATTCCGAAAGGAATCCGGCGGGGCTTTATTTATTCGGAACATATTACGGGCGGAAGGGAACTCAGCCCTCCTCCGCGATCTTGCGGCCCATGAGGACACCCATGACGGAGGCCATCATCAATCCACGGGTCCAGCCGGAGCTGTCGCCCAGGCAGTGAAGGCCCTGAAGGCTGGTGTTGAAATCCGTGTCCATCTTCACCCGGTTGGAGTAAAACTTCAGCTCGGGGGAATACAGCAGAGTCTCGTAGGCGGCGAAGCCGGGCACCACATAATCCATAGCCTGAATGAAGTTGATGATGTTGGTCATGGCCCGGTAGGGCATGGCGGCGGTGATGTCGCCGGCCACGGCGTCCGGCAGAGTGGGGCGGATGTTGGACTGGGCCAGCTCCTTCTGCCAGGTGCGTTTGCCGTCCAGAATGTCACCGAAGCGCTGCACCAGGATCTGGCCGTTGGCCAGCATGTTGGTCAGTTCGCCCACCTTCTGAGCGTAGGCAATGGGCTGGTTGAAGGGCACGGAGAAATTGTGGGAGCAGAGAATGGACAGGTTGGTGTTGTCGCTCTTCTTCTCCTTGTAGGAGTGGCCGTTGACCACCGCCAGGTTGTTGTCATAGTTTTCCTGACTGACAAAGCCGCCGGGGTTTTGGCAGAAGGTGCGCACCTTGTTCTTGAAGGGCCGGGGATAGCCTACCAGCTTGGACTCGTACAGGACCCGGTTTACGGTCTCCATGACCTCATTGCGGACCTCCACACGGACACCGATATCCACAGTGCCGGGGGCGTGAGCGATGTTGTGCTCGGCGCAGAGCTTTTCCAGCCAGTCGGCGCCCCGGCGGCCGGTGGCCACCACGGTGTGCCTGGCGTAGATCTCCATGTCCACCTTGCCGTTGGACACGGAAACGCCCTTGCAGACGTCATTTTCCAGAATCAGGTTGCTGCACTCGTAGCCGAAGTACATCTCTACGCCGTGCTCCTGTAAATACTTCTCGATGGCGTAGTAGATACCCTGAGCCTTCTCCGTGCCCATGTGGCGGATGGGGCAGTCCACCAGCTTCAAGCCTGCCTGAATGGCGTGCTTGCGGATCTCCTTGCGCTCCTCGTCATTGCCGAGACCCTCAATGTGCTCGTCCGCACCAAAGTCCAGATAGATCTGGTCAGCGTAGTTGATGGTCTCCTGTGCCAGCTCCGGGGTGATGAGGGTGGGCAGATCGCCGCCTACCTCATAGCTGAGGGACAGCTTGCCGTCGGAAAACGCACCGGCGCCGGAGAAGCCGGTGGTGATGTGGCAGTAGGGCTTGCAGTTGACGCACTTCTTTGTCTTGTCCTTGGGGCAATGGCGGTTTTCTACCGCCTGGCCCTTTTCCACCATGATGATCTTCTGCTTGCTGCCCTTTTTGACCATTTCCAGGGCGGTGAAGATGCCGGCAGGACCGGCACCGATGATCACAACATCTGCGTTCATAATATCTCCTATCTCCTTATTTGGCTGACAATTCTACCTGATGGCGTACCAGCGTCATAGGCGGCACCGGACGGGGCAGCCTGAGCTTCAGCAGCATCTGGGGATTTCGGGGTTCTTCGATCACGGTTCCGACCTCATCCCGCATTTCCGGGACCGTCATGGAAAAGGGACGCAGGTCCGGCCCTACCAGCTCCACCGTGTCACCGGTGCGGAACTTGTTCCGCAGGGAAATGACAGCGTTGCCGTCGGAGTCACATTCCGTGACCAGCGCCACCACCTGCCATTCCCGGATGTAGCGGGAATTTTCGTAGTACTGGCCGGGATAACCGTAGTAAAAGCCGGTGGCATAGGGCCGGTGGCTGACGTGCTCCACCTCGTCCCGCCACACCGGGTCAATGGGGCGGCCCGCAGCGGCATCGTCCAGACAGTGCCGGTAAGCACCGGTGACGATGGCGGCATAATAGGCGGATTTGGCCCGTCCCTCGATCTTCAGACTGGACAGCCCCACATCCAGCAGGTCATCCAGATGGTCGATCATGCACATATCACGGGAATTTAAAATATAGCTGCCCTTTTCGTCCTCTTCAATGGGGAAATATTCGCCGGGGCGTTTTTCCTCCATCAGGGCGTAATGATAGCGGCAGGGCTGGGCGCAGGCACCTCGGCTGGCATCCCGGCCCGTCATATAATTGCTCAACAGACACCGCCCGGAATAGCTGACGCACATGGCCCCGTGAACAAAGGCCTCGATCTCCAACTCTGCCGGGGTGTTCTCCCGGATGGTCCGAATTTCTTCAAGGCTCAACTCCCGGGCTAAAATCACCCGGGAAGCGCCCAGATCATACCAGGCGTTGGCAGTGACATAGTTGGAAATGCTGGCCTGAGTGGAGATGTGGCGCTGGCAGTTGGGGGCATATTTCCCCGCCAGCGTAAAGGCACCCAGGTCCGCCACGATCACCGCATCCACACCGGCGTCATTCAGCCGTTCCAGATGTGCCGGCAGACGGACGATCTCATCCCCCCGGGGCATGGTGTTGATGGTGCAGTGGACCCGTACATTGTGCGCATGGGCATAGGCCACTGCCGCCTTCAGCTCGTCCGGGTCAAAGTTTCCGGCGAAGGCCCGCATACCGAAGTCGGTGCCCGCCAGATATACGGCGTCCGCGCCGTAGAGCACGGCCATTTTCAGCCGTTCCATATCTCCTGCCGGAGCCAGCAACTCCGGCAGCGTTCTCTGTTTATCCACCATAGGAGCTGCTCCCCACAAAGGCATTGTGCTCAGACAGGGTCTTGGAGAAGTGGTGCTTCCCGTCGGTGCCCAATGCGTAGTAATAATAATCCGTGTCGTTGGGGTCCATAGCCGCTTTCAGAGCCGCACTGCCGGGGTTGGCAATGGCCGTAGGCGGCAGTCCCTTATGGAGATACAGGTTGTAGGGGGTATCGACCGCCTTGTCCGCGTTGGTGATGGCACCGGTGTGATCCGGCAGACCATAGAGCAGGGAAGCGTCGATCTGCAGCAGCCCTGCGGTCTCGCCGGGCTTTTGCAGACGGTTATAGATGACGGAGGCGATATCCCGCTGATCCGTACCGTCCGTCTCCTTTTCAATGAGGGAGGCGATGATGACCACATCCTTCATGCTGTAACCCATGGATTTGGCCTTGGAGGAGGCGAACGCATCCTCGTCAATATGGTCGGCAAAGGCGTCGATCAGCTTACCCAGAGCGTTCTTGGCGTTGTGATTCTTGTAGAACTCATAGGTGTCCGGGAACAGGTAGCCCTCCAGACGGCTGGGGTCTTCGGAATTGTTGCTGATGAAGCTGTAATCATACGTGGCGGTCTTGGCGGCCTCCAGCAGATTTTCTTCCGTATTGACGCCCTTTTCCGCCAACAGACGGATGGTCTGCCGCACGGTATAGCCCTCGGGGATGGTGACGGTGACAGTCTCCGCCGTCAGGTTGCCGGAGGAGTTGTGCATGCCCAGGATCAGCGCCCGGTAATCCATCTCCGTATTCAGTGTATAGGTGCCGATGCCGATCTTTTTGTCGGCATGGGAGATCCCGGCATAGAGCTTGAAAAACCACTTGTACTTGATGAGCCCTGCATCCTGGAGCTTATCCGCCACGGTGGACACGCTGTCCTCCGCCGTCACCTCCACCGAGGTCTCCCGCAGAGCACCCCGGTTGAAGGCACAGAAATCCGAGCCCAGCATCCAGCCCACACCCGCCAGAATGGCGGAAGCCAGCAGGACAAAGATCAGGTAACCGACCAGCACCGCCAGCGAATTCCGTCTCCGCCGGCGGTGACGGCTTTTGCTGTGGTGAGCGGGTGTCGGCTCCCGCCGCGCCCCCTGCGTCTGCCGGACCTCCTGTGCGTCCCAGCTGGCAGTATCATCTCTTCTGAATTCAGACATTGGTTCCTCCTTGCTTTCCCGGTCCCCGGCAGGGAAGGGGAATACAATTTCCGGATTTTTGTCCGGTCCAAGCCCGGTTTCCGGTGACAGCGGCATAAGATAGCCTATCAAACAGAAAGCGGGGTAGTGGTATGTGTTGCAACAACAATGACAGCTCCTGGCTCTGGATCATTCTCGTTCTGATCGTGGTACTGGTATGCTGCAGCAGCGGATATAGCTGCGGAAACGGCTGTGTCCACAACGGCTGCGATTGCTGCTGAACCGGCGGGGACGCACCGCGTCCCGCTGGGGGGACAGGCATTACAGCAGCGACTTGACAGTCTTGTACACCTCGTTGTGGATGTCCTCCACGGTTCGGGGCGCATCGTCCCTGGCACAGCGGATCACGGTCCAGCCGCAGTCCTTCACGATCTCCCGGGCGGCTGCCCGGCAGTTTTTCAGATAGGTCTCGTCCTGCTCATGGATATCCGCATGGGTGCCGGTGGCGGCTTCCCGCTGGCGCATCATCTTCTCCGTGATCTCCGTGGGCATATCCAGATAGAGCACCAGATCCGGCTTCGGCAGGCCCAGCTTGCCGTATTCCAGCTCAAAGAGCCAGTTCAAAAAGACCGTCCGTTCCTCCGGCGGCAGTTTGGACGCCTGATGGACGGCGTTGGACGTGGTGTAGCGGTCCGCGATCACCAGCCCGCCGGCCTCATAGAAAGCGCCCCAGTCCTGCTTGTAGGAGGCATAGCGATCCATGGAAAACATCAGCGACGCTGCGTAGGCGTTCACATCGCCGGGGCGCCTGCCTAAATTGCCATCCAGATACTCCTGCACCATGGCGGCGGAGGGCTTGCCGTACCGGGGAAAGGTGATATTTTTGTAGGGGATGTTTTCCCGCCGCAGATGCTCACACAGCAGCCGGGACTGGGTGGCTTTTCCGGAACCGTCGGTCCCTTCAAATACGATCAAACGTCCGTTCATTTCCGTTTTCCCTTCTCCTGCCGCACATGGACCAGAAACAGCGGCAGCTTCATCATCCGGCCGATGCGCTTCGGCTCCTTACACAGGCGGTAAAACCATTCCAGACCGTGATCGGACCAGAATTTCGGCGCACGCTCCACGGTGCCCGCGAATACGTCCAGACTTCCGCCGAGGCCGCACAGCAAATGGGCGCCGGTGGCGGGGCCGTTCCGCGCCATCCACAGCTCCTGCTTGGGGGCCCCCAGACAGACGAACACGCAGTCCGCGCCGCTTTCCCGGATGGCTTCCACCACAGGGGCGTCCTCCTTGAAGTAGCCATCATGAGTTCCGGCGATCTTCAATCCGGGGTACTGCTTTTGCAGCCGTTCCGCCGCCATGTCCGCCACGCCGGGCTTGGCGCCCAGCAGATAGAGGGATCTCCCGCGCTCGGCCATCTTTTCCATCAGCCCCGCGGCAAATTCGATGCCGGGGGTCTTTTCCTTCAGGGGCGTTCCCAGCATAGCCGCTCCCTTTACCACGCCGATGCCGTCCGGCAGCACCAGATCCGCGCCGTTGACCGCCTGCATGGCCGCCGGATTTTCCCGGCAGACCTCCACGATCTCCGGATTCGGGGTCACTACATAGTGGCACCCCGGTTCCTCCAGCAGTGCCGCTCCGCGGGACACGGCTTCCGTCATGGTCAGATTATCAAAACCAACGCCTAATACGTCGATCCGCATATTTTTCACCTCGGTTATGGATTCCATACTCATACAAACTAAAGTATAGCACATACCTTTGCGAATGTCCACGAAAAAAGCGGAGCCAACAGGCTCCGCTTCCGAAAAAACACGCAGGGCTTATGCTTTTTTTCTGTCCGGCAGCTGTGCCAGCACCACCGCTGCCAGCATCAGGGCGCAGCCGAAATATTCCCGCCCGCTGAGGCGGTCTCCCAAGATCGCCGCACCGGAAATGGTGGCGAACACGGATTCCAGACTCAGCAGCAGAGAGATCACCGTGGGGTTGGAGCCTTTCTGAGCCAGAATTTGCAGCGTATAGCCCACGCCGCTGGAAAGGAGACCCGCATACAGAATGGCACCCGCCGCCATGGTCAGGCCCGCCCAGGTGGGATGCTCGAAAAGCAGGGAGCCAATCAGGGAAAACGCTGTGACAAAGAAGAACTGACAGCAGGACAGCTCCACGCCGTCCACCACGGTGACAAAGTGATCCACCAGAAGGATCTGTGCTGTAAACACAAAGGCGCACAGCATCACGCAGAGGTCGCCGGGGGCGATGGTAAAGCTCTCCGTGATGCACAGGCAGTACAGTCCCGTCACCGCCAGCAGCACGCTGACCCACACCGCCTTGGGTACTCGCTTCTTCAGGAAAATGCCGAAAATGGGCACCAGCACGATGTAAAGGGCGGTGATGAAGCCCGCCTTGCCAGGGGAGGTGGTATCCAGACCCTTTTGCTGAAGGAAGGAGGCCAGTCCCAGCGTCAGGCCGCACCAGAAGCCGCCCAGCAGCAGATCCTTCCGGGAGCGGGTGACGGAGGCAGCCTGCCCCTTCCGGCGGCGGCCGGATCGCATGACGGCGCACAGCACCAGCAAAAACACAAAGGCGATCACCGACCGGGCGGCATTAAAGGCCAGCGGCGGGACATGTTCCGCGCCCACGCTCTGGGCTACAAAGGCGGTGCCCCAGATCAAAGCCGTCAGAACCGCATAGGCGGACGAACGCAGAGAACCCTGCTTCATATACTTGCTCCTCCCCACCGGATGTGGTATGATGATAAAAATTTCTCCCGCCGGTTTTGGACGGCAGGCAGCGTGGATTAACGCATCGAATCAGCCCTGCGCGAAGGTTGGCGCAGAGACAGCGAATGTAGCGATTATAGTGGAAAACTGCCGCCGCCGCAAGAGGGGCTGGCCGACTTCTCCGAAGGCCGCAAAGGAAGTTCGGGAAACACGGCTGTTTTTGTGGATTTTTACTGCTTTTCTGCAAAATCCCACACATTTGACAAAGGAGGCCCTATGGCGAAGCTGACCCATGATTTCTTCAACGGCGACACCGTTGCCATCGCGCAGGCGCTGCTGGGAAAGTATCTGGTGCGGAACCGGAACGGCGAGCTGCTGGCGGGCCGCATTACGGAAACGGAAGCCTACGTGGGCCGGTGCGACAAGGCCTGCCACGCCTATAACTACCGCCGTACGCCCCGGACGGAAACGCTGTTCATGGCCCCCGGCCACGCCTACATCTATTTCATCTACGGGATGTACCACTGTCTGAACTTCGTCACGGAGCCGGATGGGGAACCTTCCGCTGTGCTGCTGCGGGGACTGGAACCGACGGCGGGGGCAGAGACCATGAAGCGCCTGCGGTTCGGGGACGCGCCCATGAACGCCTACCGGCGGAAAAACTTTCTCAACGGCCCCGGCAAGGTCTGCAAGGCGCTGGACCTCACCACGGCCCAGAATAAGCTGGATCTGGAGGGAGACGTTCTGTTTCTCTGCGATTCCATGGCGGATGTGGGGCTGACGGACCCGGTGACCGGACCGGAGCACATCTGCGCCGGCCCACGGATCGGCGTGGACTATGCGGAGGAGGCCAAGGACTTCCCGTGGCGATTCTGGCTGGAAAAGGAGAACTGATATGTATTTATTTGATATGGACGGCACCCTCATTGATTCCAACGATGTCTGGAAGGACGTGGACAGGGAATTTCTGGCCCGGAGGGGTCTGCCCTACACAAAAGCCTATTACGAGGGGGTGGCCCACACCATTTTCCCCTTGGCGGCTAAGTTCACCAAGGAGTTCTGTAATCTGCCCGACAGCGAGGAAGACATCATGGCGGAGTGGATGGAGCTTGCCAAGGACGCCTACGCCCATGTGACGGTGAAGCCCGGCGTCCGGGCGTTTTTGAAGCAGTGCAGGTCGGAAAACCGGCGGATGGCGCTGGTGACCTCCAGCGTGCCGATGCACTGCCGCACCGCGATGGAAAAGCTGGATCTGATGAAGTACTTCGAATCCGTTACCTTTGCTCAGGAGTTGGGTATTGAGAAAAAGGACAAGCGCCTGTGGTTAGGGGTGGCGGAGCGGTACGGCGTGGAGCCGGAAACCTGTACCCTGTTTGACGACAGCCTTGCCGCCTGCAAGGGCGCCCGCAGCGCCAAAATGCGGGTGGTAGGGGTCTATGACAGCTTTTTCGCCGGGGACGAGAAGGAAATGCGCTCCTTCTGCGACGTGTATATCAAGAGCTTTGAGGAACTGCTCTGGAAGCCGGAGTACCGAAAGGACTGACGAATAAAAAGGAACATAGCAAACATAGTAAAAGTCAGGCGTTGGTTTTCCAACGCCTGACTTGAGGCTGTCGATAAAGAGGTAGATTCTCCGCAACGGAAAGGAAGGGTGTGCGCGGGAAACCCAAGAAGGGTGTC
>ENA-UPSY01003807-UPSY01003807.1-human-gut-metagenome-genome-assembly--contig:-NODE-3807-length-10448-cov-26.774178_pt1 | contig 10448 bp, 8 predicted proteins | sample MGYA00250044_ERZ773365 | MGnify/ENA primary metagenome ERZ773365 (study PRJEB29103, sample SAMN06111932) | human gut metagenome | biome: human gut; feature: ankylosing spondylitis patient; material...
ATTAAAGCCAAATTTAAAGATTTTTCTAAGATTTCTTCTGTAAGATAAAACCAGAAACGCAAAATGCTGCATGTAGAATGCCAAAGCAGAGGAACAGCTGCTTGTTCTGGCAATGATTGTGGAGCTGCAATTATAAAAGCAAAATAAAAAAAGAAAGGTCATGAAAACAAAATGAAAAATGCAAAGATAAAAAACAGGCAAAAACTAAGCATGCTAGTTGTCACAATGGTTTTAGTTCTTCTGATGACATTGATAGCAGGAATATTCACCGGCTGTGGAAAAAATGCAGGCGGAGGCTTAGATGGAACAGAAAGCAGTGGCACGAATGCTGATGGCAGCGCAGGAGGCGGCAAAGGAAGATTTATTGAATCAAAAGTAGCACTTCCGGAAGAGATCAATAGCATTTTACAGTTCAAAGCACTGTCAGATGGAACACTTGAAGTTGTAGGGCAGGATGCAGATTATAGCATCTATGTGGCAAAAAGCAGTGATGGAGGCGGAAACTGGGAGACAACACCGCTTGAAGATATCTCTTATGGCGATGTCGCAGTCGCAGAGGATGGAACAGTTGCGTTTCTTGATTACACAGAAAACGGATTATGTCCGGTTACAATTGTGGACGCGGACGGAAGCACACATACATTTTCGATTGAAATGCCTGCAGAAGATGCCGTTGTATCAGTTGCAGCATTTGACAGTAACAAACAGCTGATCGTACGCGATACATTGGGCGGTTTGTATGGAATTGACTGTACAGATGGAAGCAAAACAGTGACATTTGAAATCGATGAGGATACCTATATTCCTTATTTTGATGTGGTTGGAACGAATTGCTATATCGTCACAAGTGACAAGGTGCTTTGCTATGACACGACAACCGGAAAAGAGACGGACGAGCTGACCGCATTGACTGAGCAGATCTGTTCAGATGATAACCTCGTTTATCGAAATACCGATACCGGACTTCCGGTGACGTTTGCAAAAGCGGAGAATGATAACAGTATTATTTTTGCAGATTATAAAGGAATTTTCCACTATACAACAGGTGGAGCAGTTGTGGAGGAGCTGGTACAGGGCGAGCAGACTGCATTGAGCAACAGCGGTGCGATTTTTTACGGAGTGTATATGCAGGATGAGACGCATCTTTTTGTGGCAGGAAATAACGGAATGGAGGGTGCACTCTACAGCTACACCTACGATGCAGACGCGTCTGCCAACCTGAATCAGGAACTCAATATTTATGCATTGCAGGATTCCGATACGCTGCGTCAGGCAGTCAATATTTTCCGTCAGGAGTATGCAGATATTTATGTAAACCTTGAAATTGGCATGACGGATGATAATGGAGTGACGTTAGAGGACGCATTGAAGACGTTGAGCACGGATATCCTGGCAGGAAATGGACCGGATGTGCTTATCTTAGATGGAATGCCGGTGGACAGCTATGTGGAAAAAGGAATTTTAACAGATATCAGTGATGTTGTGGATGAGGTAAAGGCTTCGGATGGACTTGTGGATTCCATTGTGAAAGACAGCACAAAGGATGGAAAGATATATGCGATTCCGACACGTTTCTTAGTATCATTTATCACGTCAGATCAGCAGACGGTAGATGCAGGAAAGTCCACGCAGGCACTTGCAGACCGCATCGAAACCCTGGCAAAGGACAAAAGTACGACTTATGTGGTACAGCAGAAGATGGCGGAAGAGTTACTGCTTGATTTTTACAATGTAGATTCCAAAAACTGGGTAAAAGAGGACGGAAGTCTGGATGAAACGAAAGTTTCCGATTATCTGACACAGGTGAAACGTATTTATGATGTGGATGATCACAGCGATATTGAATCCTATGACAATTTTTTTGAGAGCGGAATGTGCGATGGATACCGTTATGGAACATTAGACAGCATGGATTTATTTGCAGAGACATGTAAAGTGGAATTTGGAACCATTGCAGATGTCGAGGATTTCCAGTTGATGTTGAGTGCAGGGTCGACGGACGGAGCGGTTTATGGTGCATTGTCGAATGGTGGAATTTCTACCTATGTCCCATTTTTACAGGCAGGTGTGGTATCAGGAGGCAATGAGGATGCAGGAAAAGCATTTGTGAAAACATTGCTCGGCAAAGAGGCAGGAGCTTCCAGCAACGGAATTCCGGTGAATGAGGCAGCTTTAAAGGATCAGATCAATGCATTGATGGGACGGACGGAAACAAGCATGGCATTTAACAGGGATGGAAGCGACAAAATCTATACGATTGAATACCGCTCCATGACACAGGAGGAAGCAGATGCGATTTTAGCGCAGCTGGAAGCAGTGGAGCAGTCAGCACTCACAGACCGTACGATCCAGAATCTTGTGATCGAACAGGGAACAAGCTATGTAAAAGGAGAGCAGAACCTCGAAGAAACGGTAAATGAGATCACGAAGAAAGTGAATCTGTATCTTGCAGAGCAGCAGTAAAAAAGGAAGAGGATGGGAGATTGCAGCAGGCTATGAGAAAGGCATGAGGATGAAAAGACATAAAATCAGAAAAAAGCGAAATCCCGGCTGGTATTTTCTGTTGCCCGAATTTCTGGGAGTATCGGTGTTTGGACTGATCCCATTTGCAGATGTGGTGCGGCGCTCTTTTTTCCAGACCGTGGATGGCAGTTTCGTCGGGATCAGTAACTACGTGCAGGTGATAAAAAATGATGCGTTTAATCTTGCAGCGAAAAATACACTGCGTTTTGTGGTCACCTGTATTCCATGCCTGTTGCTATTATCGCTGATCCTGGCAATGCTGTTGCAGCAGGTTTTGATTTTGGCAGAGAAAAAGAAAAAACATCGGAATGTGACGATGGAACAGTTTTACCGGGGCAGTGCAGCGGCACTTAAAAGTATGTATCTGCTTCCGATGGCAATCCCGGCGGCAAGTGTGGTCGTACTGTGGAAGATTCTTTTTGACAGCCACGGATTTGTGAACAGTGCGATCCATGCGCTGTCAGGAATGAGCGGAATCGGGCAGATTTTAAACGTTTTGTCGGTGCAGGAGGTAGACTGGATGAACACCGATGCCGCATTTGGAATCCTCGTATTCAGCTATGTCTGGAAATATTTAGGATACGATATTGTGCTCTGGATGGCGGGGCTTTCTGCAATCCCGCAGGGGATTTATGAGGCGGCAGATATGGACGGAGCCGGAAAATGGAAAACGTTTTTCTATATCACACTTCCGAATCTCCGCCCGGTGGCATTTACCGTTGTCATTTTGTCGGTTTTAAATTCATTTAAGGCGTTCCGGGAGGTTTACATGGCAGCGGGCAGCTATCCACAGGAAAATATTTATCTGTTGCAGCATGTGTTCAACAACTGGTTCCAGACGCTCTCGGTGGATAAGATGGCGGCGGCATCTGTGATGCTCGCGTTTGTAATTGCGGTGTTTGTGCTGTTACTTGAGCGAAGCTGGGAGCGGGAAGGATAATGAACAGGAGACAGCAGATAAAAAGGAAGATGTACAATATAAATACAGAAAGAAGAATCTCATGAAGAGAATAATAATAACAGGAATACTGATTCTGGCGGCAGGCTTGTGTCTTGCTCCGGTTCTCTTTCTGCTTGTCGGCACTTTTATGGGAAACCATGAAATCTATACGTGCATCGCACCTGCACTCGGAAAGGGAGATGGGCTTGCTATCTGGCATCTTCTGCCACAATACCCGACGTTGCAGAATGTTGTGGAGCTTCTTTTCGATTCACCGGAATATTTTCAGATGTTCTGGAACTCGATTTTTTACACGGGGGCAATTCTGGCAGGGCAGATGCTTTTTGGCATGCCGGCAGCGTGGGGGCTGGCGCGGTATTCTTTCCGCGGAAGAAAAACAGTTTACCGGCTGTTCATTCTCGTGATGATGATGCCGTTTCAGGTCACGATGTTGTCGCAGTATCTGGTGTTAAACCGTCTGGGAATGCTGGACAGACCGCAGGCAGTCGTTTTGCCCGGAATTTTTGCAACGTTTTCCGTCTTTATTATGTACCGCTTTTTCCGTGGAATACCGGAAAATGTCATGGAGGCGGCACGTATGGACGGGGCGGGAGAATTCCAGATTTTTTTGCGGATCGGCATACCGCTTGGAAGTCCGGGCATCCTGTCGGCACTGGTATTTTCGTTTTTGGACTGTTTTAGCATGTTAGAGCAGCCGATGACGTTTTTGAAAACAAAAAGTCTCTGGCCGTTGTCACTTTTTCTGCCGGAGATCACGAGCCAGAACGCAGGATTTTCACTCTGTGCATCACTGGTGACGATCCTGCCCGCAATGTTTGTTTTTCTGGCAGGACAGGACTATCTGGAGCAGGGAATTGCGATGGCGGGAGCGAAGGAATAGTGCAGGAGCAGAATGTAATTGAGAATATGAAAAATATAAGAAAAAACAAAAATTCGGAAAATGAAATAGCAGTAACCGGAAAATCGGGAATTTTCTGGTTAAAAGGGCTGGCTGGTTTACTTGCGGTCATGCTGGTTTTCACGATTGCATCGCGGGTGGTGGCATCCATCACTGTCCCTCAGGTAACGGCATCAGCTCCGTCATCCGGAAAGATCGAGCACACGGTTATGGCATCGGGAACCGTGGAGGCAGGCGGCGAGAAAGCGATTGTCACAGAGGAAGGAATTCTGGTTGCACAGGTCAATGTGCATACGGGAGAAAGCATCGGGGAAGGAGAAACTCTTTTTGCACTTGATATGGACAGTCTGGAAGATCAGATTTATGAGCTGCAGAACCAGATCAAAAAGCTTCAGCTTGAAAATGATTCCCTGAAGAAAAATAAAGCGCAGGCAGACGCAAAGCAGCAGCTGGAGTTAAAGCGTGCGCAGGAAGATTATGAGGAAACGATAGCGAAGAATACAGTTTCCGATGGGAAGGCAAATGAGGCATTGCAGAAAGCGGCGGATGCGAAAAGTCAGGCAGAGAAGGAATTAAACAGTGCGAAGGATGCACTCGCACAGGCGGAGAAGGAGCTGAATGCAGTCAAAGAGGAACTGCAAAATGTGAAGGATGCAGCTGCGGCAGAGCAAAGTAAAGATACCGCAGATCAGACAGGCGAAGCAGAAAAGAAAGATACAAATTCAACCATAACACAGAAGCTCCAGCAGTTAGAAGAAACTGTGCAGGAAAAGCAGAACACATACGACACAATTCAGGCAAAAGTTACTGAAAAGCAGGCGGCACTTGACTCTGCCAGCGTCGCATTAGAGGAGAAGCAGGAACAGCTGGAATCCAATACAAGTACTGCAGAGGATGCAAAGAAAGCCGCAGAGCGCGCGGTAGAAGATGCAGGTCTGTCTGCAGACATCGATCACACGCAGGAAATCAACGCCATTTCTTTAGAGCAGTTCCAGAAACAGTTAGAAAAGCTGAAAACCCTAAAGCAGCAGAACGGAGAGATAACTGCACCATCCTTCGGGATTATTACAAAAGTATGTGTGGAAACCGGGCAGAAAACAACAGACACGGCGGCAGTTGTCATGAGCGATGAGCAGAGCGGACTTTTTTTTACTACGACAACGGACAGCAAAAACAGGGAATATCTCTCAGTGGGAGATAATGCAACGATTACCGGTGTCGGTAAGGAAACATCTGATTGCAGCATTGTTTCCCTGGAAACATCGAAAGACGGAAGCAGCATAAAAGTGTCAATTGCTATGCAGGGGGATGATTTCTTGCCGGGTGAGAGCGCACAGATGACTGCCACAAGAAAATCGGAAAGCTATGATTACCTTGTGCCGGTTACAGCCGTTTGGCAGGAAAATAACAAAGCGTATGTGTTACTCTTAGAGACGGAAAATACAGTGCTCGGAGAGCAGTATATCGCGAGGAAGGCGGAAGTGCAGATTTTAGATAAAAATAGCAGTTATGCAGCGGTAAGCGGAAACTCACTGAGTGCGGACTGCCAGATCATCACAGATTCTGATCGGACGGTTGGAAACGGGGATGTTGTGCGGATGACGGAGTAAGGACAGAACAATGAAAAAAATAAGTTACGGAAAAGGGATTGCAAGTCTGGCTTTTGGATTATTTGGAGCTGTATTTTTGGTATTTGCATACGTCTATCATAATAAAACGGAGGATTTCTCCAATATCATCACAATCCAGTCTGGGGAAGACAAGTTTACCCAGAGCGAAATATCGTCAATCCGGCAGGATACGGCATCCGCAGAGACATTCACAGCGTGGACAGAGCGGAAAAATCAGGTAGTGAAAGCCGTTATAAACGAACGTAGCAGTAACGTGGATATCCTGCTACTCTGTGGAGATTCCCACTCCGTCCTTCCGTGGGGAAAAAATCTGCCGGAAAGCGACACAGAGGGCTGCATCCTAGGTGCATCCTTAGCGGAGCAGTTGTTTGGTGGAACAGAGGTGGAAGGACAGCAGATCCTATACAACGGAAGAGAGCTTACTGTGCGCGGTATCGTAAAAGAACCACAAAATATAATGCTATGTCAGAGCGTTGCAAACGATGAGACAGCTTCCGGAACACAAACTGGAAGCAACGGAAACCAGCAGACAGGCTCATCAGAAAATAATCAACAGGAAATCTGCTATGACAAAATCAGTCTGCTCTATACAGACAAGTCGAAAGCGATTAACAGGACTGCGGCAGAATTTATCAGCAGATATGGATTAGACGGTCAGATCCTTCATTACGAATACAAACGAAATCTAAGCTGGTTTACAGACTTAATTCCGGGAAAATGGTCCGATTTTTCCGGTTGGAAGGAGAATTTGAAAACACTGCAGAGTGATGAAAAAATATTAAAGCAGTGCGAGAAGAGCACGGTCGAAAGCCTTTATTTGGAATGAATCTGGAAAAGAAACAATTGTTTCCTGATGTGTCTGGTTATGGCAGAGTTGTTATAATAGCTCCAGAGGTGGTATATAAGTGAGAGGGGCACTGAAACTTGTAATTTGAAATACGTTATGTTAGTATAAATTACGTCAGTGAACATTTCTCACTGATACAGTTTTTAAATAACAGTATATTTTAAAAGTAAGACTCCGGAGGTTATCAGATACATGAGACATTGATATTTTTCTAATTCAATGATGGAAAAACTGGCAGAGATCAAAGACGGCACAGTTTTTAGATCAGGTTACAGACAGATGTAATCTTTTTTTGTTACAAAAAAGAAGATCAGTCAACTGATTACGAATTAGAAAAAAAGGAGATATCTCATGAAAAAATTAAAATTTGATAGTTATGATGGAGTCTGTTTTTTGAATGGACTTGTCTTTTTTGCGCCGGTTGTGTTGCTGGTAAGAACGCAGGCTGGTGTGTCAGAACACGTATTTTTCCTCCTTCAGGCATTATTGTCTGGCGTGATTTTTCTGGGGGAAATTCCAACAGGATTTATAACAGATAAAATTGGATACCGGAAATCCCTGATCCTGGCACAGGTGTTGCTGCTTGGCGCGAGAAGTTTATTACTTGCAGCCTTTGTGAGCCGGTCGCTTGTACTGTTTGTCGTGGAGGCAGTTGTAGAGGGAATTGCGGCGTGCTTTACCTCCGGGACGGGAAGCGCGTACTTGTACGCTCTGTATGGAGAAAACGGATATCTTGCAAAAACGGCACACGCAGGAAATTTCGGAACAGCAGGTTTTATCATCAGTACAGTTGCGTATGCCGGGATTTATAAAATAAGCGGTATGGAAGGTTTACTGATTACAACTGTAGTCATGGATGTTATAGCGGTTGTGTGCTCGTTCTACCTGAGAAGTGAAAGCAGTAAAACCATAATTGCAGATAGAAAGGAAGTACAGATTTTAGCGGTATTTAAAAACAAAAAAGCATTTCTGTTTGTGATTTCGCTGGCGATTTTCAGTATCGCATGGCTTCTGATCAACTTCTTTTATGTGGTAAAACTTGAAAACTGCGGTTTGCCGGTAGAATGGATGTCATTGATCATTTTGAGCTATTCAGCCGTACAGATGCTGGCAGAACCCATTTTAGGAAAATTGTCTGACGGAAAAAACGGAAAGTCCAGTAGGGAAAAACTGCCCGCAGTTACAGCTACCACAGCAGGGGTGGCATTTCTTCTTTTTGGAGTGGTAAAATTCAGGGCGGCCGTACTGCTTCTAATGCTGATATTGCCGTTGCTTTTAAATCTTCCAGAATATCTGCTGATGAATCTGGAAAATCAGTTTGTGGACGAAGCGGAGTGTGGCAGCCAGCGTGCGGCAACGCTGTCTGTGCTTAATATGGGCGTGAATCTGGTGGAGATTCTGACGCTGTCAGCCTCAGCATTTTTGACGAAAATCGGAATCCAGTGGTGCTTTGTGTTTGTGGGATGCTTTCTGATGGCGATAGCGCTTCTATTTGCCAGAATACAAAAATAGAAGGAGCGAAAACCGCTTCCTCCTATCAAAATGATCCGTAATTTTACCACAGACCTAATACGTGTTGCATCAGCAAACTCATACAGGTAATACCGATCCAGCAGCTGAATCCAAGAAGCAAAGGCTTGGCTCCTGTTTTCACTAATTTCACAATATTGGTATTCAGGCCAATTGCACTCATGGCAAGAACGATGAAAAACTTGCTCAAAGTTTTTAGCGGATTGAAAACAGCTGCAGGAACACCGAAGTTCACTGCTATTGTTGTAATAATGGATGCAATGATAAAATAGAGAATGAACATTGGAAAAATCTTTTTAAAATCCACTTTATTATGATCCGTTTGTTCCTTTCTGGTTCGAAGAAAAGCAAGGACAAGCGTGATTGGAATAATTGCCAGTGTTCTTGTAAGTTTTACGGTGACAGCTTTATCCAAAGTCGCCGAACCAAGGTTGTACATGGAATCCCAGGTGGAGGCAGCAGCGGTAACGGAAGAGGTGTCATTCACAGCAGTTCCGGCAAAAATGCCGAAAGCTTCTCCGCTTGTCTGGGAAAAACCGAGAACGGTGCCAAGCATAGGAAAAAATAAAGCGGCAAGCATATTGAAAAAGAAAATGACAGAAATTGATTGTGCAACTTCCTCATCATCAGCGTCAATGACAGGAGCAGTAGCTGCAATTGCGGAGCCTCCGCAGATCGAGGAACCTACACCGATGAGTGTGGAGATTTTTCCGGGAACATGAAGGATTTTATGTAATACCCAGGCAACAACAAGGGATGTTGTGATCGTTGCAAGAATGATTGGAAGCGATTGTTTTCCTGTCTGCAGGATGACAGAGAGATTCATTCCAAAACCAAGTAAAATAACAGCATATTGCAGGATCTTTTTGGACACAAATGTGATGCCGCTCTGTAGAGCAGATTTATCGCTGACCAATAATGTAATGACCATTCCTAGGAGGATCGCAAAGACAGGACCACCTACAATTGGGAAAATTTTTCCTAAAATCCAGCTTGGAATCGCAATCATCAGGCATAACAGCACACCTTTCCAGTTTTTTTTAATAAAATTCATATTCATAACCTCACTAAAAATATTTTGATTCTTACGGGTTCCTATGATAGCATAAACACATAGAGATGAAAAGTAACAAGCCAAAATAAAAGGAGCAGTCATGCAGACAAAAGGAAAGAAAAAAATCATAGATAATGCGGGAGCATTGCAGAAAAAATACGCATGGAAATCAGAGAAAATGCAGGATACAAAGAAAGCGCCGCAGGATACAAAGAAACAGGCAGCAGCCTGTCCGTATGCAAAAAAATGTGGCGGCTGTGATTATCAGGGAATGTCCTATGAACAACAGCTGCAGGAAAAACAGACCTATGTGCGCAAAAACATTGGGGATTACTGTAAAGTCCTGCCGATCATCGGAATGGAAAATCCGTATCATTACAGAAATAAAGTACACGCAGTGTTTGATGTGGAGCGCAGGGGAAAACATGCAAACGGCGGCAGACGTACCGCAGGCAACGGACATGCGAAGGCAGCACCGGGCGGCGTGATCTCTGGTGTATACAAGGCCGGAACCCATGAAGTCATCAATATTGATTCCTGTGAAATCGAGGATGAGTTATCGAGTGCGATCATCCGCGATATCAGAGGACTTCTTCATTCATTTAAAATAAAAACATATGATGAGGACACCGGATACGGTCTGCTTCGGCACGTTCTCGTGCGCCGCGGTTTTCACAGCGGCGAGGTGATGGTAGTGTTGGTGCTCGGTTCCCCGATTCTTCCATCCAAAAACAATTTTGTAAAAGCACTGCGGAAACTTCATCCAGAAATAACTACAGTTGTGGTTAACGTAAATGATAAACAGACCAGCATGGTTCTCGGAGAAAAAGAAACCGTCATTTATGGAAAAGGCTATATTGAGGACACGCTCTGCGGCTGTACCTTCCGTATTTCGCCAAAATCATTTTATCAGGTGAATCCGGTGCAGACAGAGATACTTTATAACAAGGCGATTGCGTATGCGGGGCTGACCGGAAAAGAGAAAGTGATCGATGCATATTGTG
>ENA-UPSY01003808-UPSY01003808.1-human-gut-metagenome-genome-assembly--contig:-NODE-3808-length-10446-cov-3.668628_pt1 | contig 10446 bp, 10 predicted proteins | sample MGYA00250044_ERZ773365 | MGnify/ENA primary metagenome ERZ773365 (study PRJEB29103, sample SAMN06111932) | human gut metagenome | biome: human gut; feature: ankylosing spondylitis patient; material...
GGCGACGTTTCAGTTCCACCATGCGCTGAGCGTTTTGTCGCGCAATACGTTTTTGCCGCTGCTGTATAACTCCATCCACAGCTACGGGCTGCACTTCTGGAGCCTGTACCGCCAGCGCTACGGCGCCAACCGCCTGTATCAGAATAAGCTCGAGCTCTACCGCGCGCTGCTCGACCGCGACGCCGAGCGTGCACAGGCGTTCACCTCCGATATGCTCGACAGCGTTGCCAACGGCGCGTTCTCGCTCTATAGTCATCCCGATCAGACGTCACACAGCGTATGAAAAAACCGCAGGGCCCGGTAGGGCTCTGCGGTTTTTGACAGCCGGTTGGGAAGAAGAGGCGCTATCGGGCGGCTCATGACCGACGGTCTATCCGGGACGTGAAGGGTGGCCGCGCACCGGGCGCCAGGGAACGTACACGGCAGGTGAGCTCCCTCTGTGGTATTACCACGCGACGCAGCATCATCGTAACCCGAATCTCCACGGATGGCAAGCGGAAAATGCAAAATTGATAAATAATCAGCAATGTGTTCCTGCGCGATGGTCGGAAACTATGAAAAACATAGAATTCACACGCCTGCTTTTCTGGTAATACCAAATATCCAGCCGCGGGCGAGCGGCACGTTCGCCGTTTGCGGTGCGCTTGCCGGGCCTGCATGGGAAGTACGCGGCCGCGTCAGATGACGTAGTCGTTCGCGGCGCGTGCCGTCTGCTGCTCGAGCAGGTCCTGCAGCGTGATGCCGTCGAGGTAGTTGCAGATGACGCGCTCCAGCCCTTCCCACATGGGCAGGGTGGCGCACTCTCCGCAGCGCGGACATGGATTCGGATGCTGGTCGAGGCAGGCCACGGGCGCGAGCCCGCCCTCGGTCAGGCGCAGGATCTCACCGACGGTGTAATCCTGCGGGGCACGGGCCAGCCGGTAGCCGCCCTGATAGCCGCGCGTGGTGCGCAGAATGTTGGATTTGCCCAGCATGGGCACGATCTGCTCCAGATATTTTTTCGAGATCTCCTGCCGCTGCGCGATGTCCTTGAGCGCGACATAGCCGTCGCCCTGATGCGTGGCCAGATCGAGCATCATGCGCAGGGCATACCGGCCTTTTGTAGATATTTTCATGGGTAGTCCCCCTTTAAATTACATACTATAATAATAACATATGCTTACTAGGCTTTCAAGCGGTTTCTGGCGCACCTGCGCAGGCGGTCGTCCTGCTTGACAGCGGCTTGGCAAGCCACTATAATAAGGACAGATTTCCGGCCGGGACGCGCCGTGTGCGTGCATACGGCCGGAAGTCTGTGCGTTTAGCGGCAAATTATGCGCTCGGAGGGGCTCATGGACAGCAGAAAGAAAAAGCTCACGCAGTATGTCGTGCCGACGATTCTCGGCAACTGCGCTTATTTTCTCTTTACGATCATCGACGGCATTTTTGTCGGGCAGGGCGTCGGCACGGATGCGCTCGGCGCGGTCAATCTGGTCTGGCCGTTTGTGATGGTGCTCAATGCCTTTGTCATGCTTACGGTCGTCGGCGGCGTGACGGTGTCGGCCGTGCGCATCGGCCGCGGGGACATCACGGGTGCAAACCAGGCGTTCATGCACTCGCTTGCCGGGACACTGACGGTCGCAGTCGTCATGATGCTGGTCGGCACCTGCCTGACATCGGAGATCGCGACGCTGCTCGGCGCGAACGAGACGTATCACCGGCTCGTATGCGACTACCTGTTTTGGTATTCGCTTTTCGCCGTGCCGTCAGGCATGATGACATTTTTGAATAACTACTGCCGCAACGACGGCTCACCTGTGCTTGTGAGCGTCGCCTCGATCGTCTCGACAGTCATCAATATTTTCCTCGACTGGCTGTTCGTGTTCCCGCTGCAAAAGGGGCTGATGGGCGCGGCCGTTGCGACCGGCATCTCACAGACCTGCGGGATGCTGATCGTGTCGTCGCACTTTTTCCTGCGCCGCGGCAGGCTGCGTGTCGGACGATTTCGGTTTTCCGGAGCGCTTGTGCGCAAGCTCCTGCTACGCGGCACGCCGGAGGCAATTGCGCAGTTTGCCGTCCCGGTGGCGACGCTGTGCACAAACTATGTGCTCCTTGCCCGCCTCGGTGATATGGCCGTGAATGCCTATTCGATCATCTGCTATGTGGCGTCGTTTTCCGCGGCGGTCTTCATCGGCGTCTCGTGCGGTCTGCAGCCGCTGTTCGGCCAGAGCTACGGTGCGCGCGATGCGCAGGATCTCAAGTGGTATTTTCGCGCCGGTGTGCTCATTGACCTCATCGGCAGCGCGCTCATCAACATCGTGCTGCTGTTTGTCGGCGGGCCGATCTGCAGAATGTTCGGCGCGGATGAACAGACGCTTGCCTGCACCGTGGCATATATGCCGCGCTATGCGTGGGGCTTCATCATCATGAGCGTGAATACGCTTATATCAGCCTACCTGTATTCGACCAAGCGCACGAAGCAGGCAGTTATTTTGAATCTGTGCCGCAGCTTCCTGTTGGACAGCGTGATCATCTTTGCCGTACCGGCTGTTTTTGGCGGCAATGCCGTCTGGCTGACCATGGCCATTTATGAGGCGCTGGCGCTGCTGCTCGGCGTTGTGCTCGTGCGCACGTCGGAGCGCGGCGGCATCACATTTCGCTGAAACTGCATAGCAAACGGCCGCCGGTCGGAACACCGGCGGCCGTTTGCTGTCTCGATTTATTTGCCAACGCAAAAGCGCGCGAAGATGCGGTTCGTAATGTCCTCGCGGATGGAGGCACCCGTCAGCTCACCGATGGCGGACATGGCCTCCTCGGCCTCCGTGAGCACGGCGTCCGGCGTCACGCCCTGCAGCATTGCCTCACGTGCAGCGCGCAGCGATTCCAGCGCCCGGCCGATGGCCTCGGCGTGGCGGGCGTTGGTGAGGATTTCACCGGCCGGCGCGTCCGGAGCGGGGAAGTGCTCTGCCACGGCGCGCTCGAGCGCTTCGAGCCCCGTGCGTTCTTTTGCCGAGAGTACGCACACGGCGTCAAACCGTGCTGCAAGCGCCTCCGGCTGTACAGCGGCGGGCAGATCTGACTTGTTGAGTACCGCGATGTGCACCTGCGCGGCCTGTGCCGCGTCGATGACCTGACGGTCATCCTCATCGAGCGGGTGCGCTGCGTCGAACACTGCAATGGCAAGCGCCGCGTCTGCGGCTGCATCCAGCGCACGGTTGACGCCGATGGCCTCGACGGGGTCGGCCGTGTCGCGCAATCCGGCGGTGTCGGTCAGGCGCAGGAGCACGCCGCCGAGCGTGACGCGCGCGTCGATCGTGTCGCGGGTCGTGCCGGGCACGTCGGTCACGATCGCGCGCTCATAGCCGAGCAGGGCGTTGAGCAGGGAGGACTTGCCCGCGTTCGGGCGGCCGAGAATCACGGCGGGCACGCCGCCGTGGAGCACATTTGCCCGGGAAAACGTGTCCAGCAGGCACTGCAGCTGTGTGATGCAGTTTTGCATGGTGGCCTCATAAGCATTGAGCTGGAAATCCGGAATGTCCTCATCGGGGTAGTCGATCACGGCGTGATAGTGACTGGCGATGTCCTGCAGCGCATCATATACACTTTGTGCGCGCCGCAGCACCGCGCCGCCGAGCTGACCGGCGGCATTTTTCGCATCGCGCGTGGTCTCGGCGTGGATGAGGTCAATGACGGCTTCGGCCTGTGTGAGATCCATGCGCCCGTTGAGAAAGGCGCGCTTGGTAAACTCTCCGGCCAGTGCCTGCCGCGCTCCGGCGGCGAACAGCGCCTGCAGCCCCGCACGCAGCACAGCCGGCGAGCCGTGACACTGCAGCTCTGCCGTGTCCTCTCCGGTATAGCTGTGCGGGCCACGGCTGACGGTGCACAGACAGAGGTCGAGCGTCTGGCCGTCGGTGTCGCAGAACGCGCCATAGACGAGCTGGCGGTTCGGCGCCTCGGACATTGGGCGGCCATTGGCGGGGTGAAACACGCGGTCGATGACGGCGAGCGTCCCGTCACCGGACAGACGCAGGATGCCGATCGCGGACAGGACGTTGCCGGTCGCGATGGCGGCGATCGTATCAGACATGTAAAAACTCCTTTGTGCAGATCGGCGGAGCCGCAGGCTCCGCCGATCGATTCATAATCATAAAAAGATAAAGTTCATGTTTCCGCGCGCAGGATCGCTTCCCGCAGCTGCGTGAAAACGGTTGCGGCTTGCGCGCGTGTCGCTTGACCGAGGGGGTTGAAGTACCCCTTTTCGTCGCCGGAGATGATGCCGGTCATGCGCATAAGCTCCACGCCCTCAAGCGCCCAGCCGGAGACCGCATCCATGTCCTTGAACACGACAGGGTCGGTGATCGTCGGGAGCGTCGTACCGGTGCTCTGCACATAGCGGGCGACGATGGACGCCATCTGCTCGCGCGTGATTGGCGCGTTCGGCTCAAAGCGTCCGTTTCCGGTGCCGCTGACGACATTATGCTGCGCGGCCCACTCCACAAAGGGGGCGTACCATCTGCCGATTTCGACGTCGTTAAAGGATGTGCCGGGATAGGCAGCCTCATCGATCTGCGCAAGCTGCCCCAGCACGGTTACGAACATGCCGCGCGTGAGCACGGTGTCCGGAGAAAAGCACCGGTTGCCGATACCGCTCATGAGCTTGTTGACAGTGGCATACTCCACATAAGGCGCGTACCACGCCGTTGCGGGCACGTCCACATAGCGGGTGACGTAAGCGCCCGCCGACAGCAGCAGCGTGCCGGCCTGCGTACAGGTGATCGTTGCCTGCACATTTTCGCACGCGATGTAGCGGTGCGCGGTTTGCAGCGCGCCGGTTGCGACCTGTCTGCCGTCGGTCGCGTCAACGAGCGCGCCGGACGCAACGCTCACGGCGGCGTCACCGCTCAGGACGGTGAAGCAGTCGCCGGTCTTGAGTTCCACCGTGTTCCCGGCGAAGAGCGTGCAGATGCGGCTCTTTCCGGCGTCGGTGCTCAGGGAGGCATCATACGTCTGCAGCGCCTTGTCAAGCGCTGTCTGTACGGCGGTGCGTGCGGTTTCCTCGACGCGGGCGAGCAAGTCGGACGACCACGTCTGCACATAGCTGCGCGACAGCAGCGGGTCCTGTTGGCTGCCGGCGTTGGCTGCCAGCACGGGCACGGAGCCGCCGAGCAGCATAAGAATCAGCAGCAACGAGATCAGTCGCTTGATTTTCAAGAGGCAGACCTCCTTTGGCGGTCGTGTCAGGCTTTTTTGGTCTTGGCGGCGCGGGCTTCCGCCTCATCCTGATTCTCAGCGATGTAGTAGCCGAGCGCCAGCAGGCTGTCCGAGAAGTGGATGTTCTCGATGATGGGCTCAGCATCCTTGACCTGCAGCTCGGTGTTCGTGAAGTTCCAGATGGCCTTCACACCGACGGAGCAGATCTCATTGGCGACGTCATTGGCCATGGCCTTCGGCACACAGAGCACGGCGACGTCGGGCTGGATGTCCGCGAGGATATCATCGAGCGTGGAAAAGTCGTGCACGACGATGCCGTGCATCTCCTTACCGACGAGATCGGGGTTGATGTCGAACGCAGCCTTGAGCGTGAAGCCGTACTGCTCAAAGCAGAAGTTTTCCACGAGCGCGCGGCCGATGTTGCCGACGCCGACCAGAACGGCCGTGTAGTTGCGGTCCATACCGAGGATCTTGGCGACCTCGCCGCGCAGCGCTACCACGTTGTAGCCATAGCCCTGCTGGCCGAATTCGCCGAAGCAGCTGAAGTCCTGACGGATCTGCGAGGGAGTCAGCCCCATCTGGCGGCCAAGCTCACCGGAAGAGATGCGTTCGATCCCGGCAGCGTTCAGGTCGTCGAGCTTGCGGAGATAGCGGGGCATTCTTCTGATCACATTGTTCGATACTTTGATACGTTTCACGAATAATTATCCTCCTGATGGCATGAATGCCATATTGTTAAGAATTGCGTTTGCTTGTCACGAAAATGGCAAAGCCAACATAGACATGATAAATTATAGCACACGTTTTCGCGCGTTTCAAGTAAATGGTTTCCAAGGATGTTCAAAAATTCACAGTTTTTTATCGCCTTTTTGCAGCAATTTATTGAAAAAATGGCGCTTCAGCCCGATAAGCGGTCGCTTATCGGGCTGAAGCGCCAATATAGGCTGATGTTATGCTCTGTTTTCCGGAAGACCGGTCAGACGGCAAAACTCTGCTGCTGCATCCGGCACGCGGTAATACTGCGCGTCCGTGCTGCTGACGAAGATGATATCCTTGCCGTCGAGCCAGACGGTCACGCGCGTGACCGTGCCGTCGGCGCTTGTCTCCTCAAGCGTGCACAGCGGTGCGTTTGCGGCGTCGGGCTGCTGCGTCGGCTGCGTGCGCACCAGAAGCTCCGAGAGTGCCTCGATGGTCTTGCGATCAGAGATGTGCAGCGTCGTGCTGTCCGCGCTGCTTTCCGCCGGGACGGAGAAGAGCAGACTGCTCACACTGTCGTCGAGCACCGGTGCATTTTCCGGCGCAGGGGAGGGCGTGAGTTCCCTTTCTGCAGTGTCGTTATCGGCGGGCGTCGCGGCTGCGGTCTGTGCCTGACTGCTGTCGAGTACTGTGCTGCCGCCGCCGGACGGATTTCGGTGCGGGGCGAACCACAGCGTTGCGCCGAGAATCAGCGCGAGGCATGCCGCCATGACCGAGATCGGCAGCAGGGGAGAGATACGCCCGTCCGGGCGCTTTTTTGATTTCGGTTTGGGATGCGGTGCCCTGCGCGCCGGCATCGGCTGCGCGGGACGCGCCGCCGGAACTGGCTCATGGCGCACCTGCTGCATGATACGCGCCGTCAGTTCGGCGGGGGGCTCGGCGGCCGTGCCGCGCACGGCTGCCTGCAGCGTCAGAAAGTCTTCATAGACGCGCTGACAGTCCGGGCAGGTGTGCAGATGTGCGCGCAGTGTCTGCTGCTGCGCCTCCGGCAGCTCGCCGTCAAGCAGCTGACTGATCTGCAGCCGGTAATGCTCACAGGTGTTCATACATCCGCACCCCCCTTTGTCTGCTTTGACGCATAGCGGTCAGGAAGGTTCCCGTCGTCGCACAGAAATTCGCACAGTTTTCGCCGCGCGCGAAACAGGCGCGATTTCACCGTGCCGGGCTCGAGGCGCAGCACCTTGCCGATCTCGGCATAGGACAGCCCGTCAAGCTCGCGAAGGATGAGGATCCTGCGCGCATCGTCCGGCAGACGGTCCAGCCCGCGCACGACGGCGCGGCGCAGCTCGCTGCGCGCAAGCTGCTGCTCGGGGCAGGAGGCTTCGCCGGCAGGAATGTCGAACTGCGGCTGCTCGTCGTCCTCGTCTGCCGCCGTGAGCGACACGGTCGGGTGCCGCCGGCGGCTGCGCAGAAAGTCGATGCACACGTTCGTCGTCAGCCGGTAGAGCCAGACAGAGAACTTGCTCTCGCCGCGGAAGGTGCCCAGCGCACGATAGGCGCGCAGGAACACCTCCTGTGTCATGTCGGCGGCGTCCTCCTCGTTGCCGACGGTGCGCAGGGCGAGGTTATACACTTGTTTTTGGTAGGCGACGACCAGCGCCTCAAAAGCGTTGGCGTCCCCGGCACATACCTGAGCGATGATGCGCCGTTCCTCGTCCCGATCCATGGATCTCTTGCCTTTCTGCGGTCAGTCCCGCAAGTCGCGCTGGATGGCGTGTGTGATGCGCCTCAGGTCGTTGAGCGTCTCAACGTGCACGACCTCCTGCTTGTAGACATTGGCGTGCGGCACGCCGCGCAGATACCAGCAAAACTGGCTGCGCGCCTCAAGGCACGCCAGCCGCTCGCCCTTGATCTCGGCGGCAAATTCGATCTGATGCAGCGCCGCCTCGATCCGCTCGCGCAGCGGCGGCAGCGGCGGCTCCGGCTCGCCGGCGATGGCGGCGTTGCCGCGCGCGAACAGCCACGGATCACCGAAGCTGCCGCGGCCGATCATCGCGAGATCCGCGCCCGTGTAGCGCAGGATGTGCGCTGCGTCCGCACCGGAAAAGATGTCGCCGTTTGCGATGACGGGGATCGTCACGGCGCGCTTGACGTCGCGGATGATGTCCCAGTCGGCACGGCCGGCGTACATCTGCACGCGCGTGCGTCCGTGCACGGCGATGGCGGACGCGCCAGCCTGCTGGCACATCTGCGCAAAGGCCACGGCGTTGACATTGCCGCCGTCCCAACCCTTGCGGAATTTCACGGTCACGGGTGCATCGACGGCCTTGACGACCGCCTCAATGACGTGCCCGGCGAGCTCGGGGTCGCGCATGAGCGCCGAGCCGTCGCCGCTGCGGATGACCTTCCCGACCGGACAGCCCATGTTGATGTCGAGAATGTCCGCGCCGGAGTATTCCAGCGCCATGGGCGCGGCCTCGGCCATGACCTCCGGCTCGTGGCCGAAGATCTGTGCGGCGGCCGGGTGCTCGTCCGGCGGTGACCAGAGCAGCTGCTTCGTCTTTTCGTCATGATAGACCAGCGCCTTGGCGCTCACCATTTCCGTGCAGGTGAGGGCGGCGCCCTGCGCGCGGCACAGCGCGCGAAACGGCGCATCGGTCACGCCTGCCATGGGTGCGAGCACGAGCGGGCCGTGAATGTCTACGTTTCCGATCTTCACCATGCGATCTCAAGCTCCACGGGGCAGTGGTCGCTGCCGTAAATGTCGGAAAGGATGCTGGCCGTCTCGATCCTTTCCGCCGCGCGGTCCGAGCACAGAAAGTAGTCGATGCGCCAGCCGGCGTTGTTCTCCCGCGCGTGGAAGCGGTAGCTCCACCACGAGTAGGCGTCCCGCTCGTCCGGGTGCAGGGCGCGGAACGTGTCGGTGAAGCCGGCGTGCAGCAGCTCCTGAAACTTTGCGCGCTCTTCCGGGCTGAAGCCGGGGTTGCCGACGTTGCGCTTCGGGTTTTTCAGGTCGATCTCGGTCGCTGCGACGTTCATGTCGCCGCAGATCACGACCGGCTTGTGCCGGTCGAGCGAGCAGACGAACCCGCGGAACGCATCGTCCCACTGCATCCGGTATTCCAGCCGGCGCAGACCGTCCTGCGCATTCGGCGTGTAGACGCACACAAGATAAAACTCCGGGTACTCGGCCGTGATGACGCGGCCCTCCAGATCGTGCTGCGGCAGACCGAGGTTATACTGCACGTCGAGTGGCTCGGCCTTTGTGAAGAGGGCAGTACCGGAGTAGCCCTTCTTCTCGGCGCTGCACCAGTACTGGTGATATCCCGGCAGCTCGAGTGTGATCTGCCCGGGCTGGAGCTTCGTCTCCTGCAGGCAGAAGATGTCGGCGTCCAGCGCGCGGAACGTGTCCGCGAAGCCCTTGGTCACACAGGCGCGCAGTCCGTTGACATTCCAGGATACAAGTCGCATTTCGTGTCCTCCGTTTTCACCGCCACGCAGCGGTTGATCGTGATGCCCTGATCGTAGAATTTCGCCTCGTAGTCGGTCATGACGCCGACCGGGCCGTCGGCGTGCAGGTCGTGCGTGACCTCGCGCAGCTGCCAGCCCTCCTGCTCGAACTGCTCAAGGGAGAAGGCGAACAGCGGGTCGTTGTCGGTCTTGAACCAGATCTCGCCGCCGAGCGGCAGCACATTTGCGTACAGCGCCAGAAAGCCCGCATAGGTCAGGCGGCGCTTGTACTGGCGCGATTTTTTCCACGGGTCGGGGAAGTTGATGTAGATGCGCGAAACCTCGCCGGGGGCAAACATATCGAGCAGATGGATCGCGTCCCGATCCAGAAACCGCACATTTTCGATCCCGCGCTCGGTCACGCGCTCCATGCCGACGACCATCGCGTCCGGCACTTTCTCGATCGCGGCGAGGAAAATGTCCGGATTTTGCGCCGCGGTGTCGGCCGTGAAGCGCCCCTTGCCGCAGCCGAGCTCAAGCTGCAGCGCCTGATGACCGGGGAACTGCTCCAGCCAGCGGCCGCGCAGCGCCTCGGGCTCTGTGATCATGGTGGCGGCGCAGCGCTGCATGCGCGGGACGAGGTTGGGCTTTTTTCGCATTCTCATAAGTTGATGCTCCTGTCCTGACAGATCATAATTTTACTTGTAGAGCATACCACACCCGACCCGAAACTGCAACGCAGAAAACCGTTGCGAATTTCTAAAGAATGTGTTAAACTTTATTTTACGCAAATTGCAAAATGTACAGGTTTGTCGCCTGTGCAGTCTGAAAGCGCACGCGGCTGCTGAGCGCGATCGCGGAAAACGGGTGCGGCAGAAAGCGCCGTTTCCTTTTAAAATGTGTGCAAACGCATGCTGCCGCGCTGAAAAGTACATATCCGGGTGTAGCGCAGCTGGTAGCGCGCCTGCTTTGGGAGCAGGATGCCGCAGGTTCGAATCCTGTCACTCGGACCAAATCCCTGAAAAACCGCCGGTACCGGCGGTTTTTCTGCATCTCCGGCATAACAGATGCCGGGAAGAATCGCAATGTCCGGATTATTGTACACTGCAC
>ENA-UPSY01003819-UPSY01003819.1-human-gut-metagenome-genome-assembly--contig:-NODE-3819-length-10421-cov-26.820186_pt1 | contig 10421 bp, 8 predicted proteins | sample MGYA00250044_ERZ773365 | MGnify/ENA primary metagenome ERZ773365 (study PRJEB29103, sample SAMN06111932) | human gut metagenome | biome: human gut; feature: ankylosing spondylitis patient; material...
TGAGGCGACCCTGAAGGCCGGTGCCCGCCAGGTCTCCGTCATCGAGGAGCCCATGGCTGCGGCCATCGGTGCAGGCCTGCCCATCAGCGAGCCCACCGGCAGCATGATCGTGGACATCGGCGGCGGCACGGCTGAGATCGCCGTCATCTCGCTGGGCGGCATCGTGGCGTCCCGCAGCGTCCGGATGGCAGGCGACATGTTCGACCAGGCCATCATCGCGTTCATCAAGCGCAAGTACAACCTGCTCATCGGTGAGCGCACTGCTGAGCAGATCAAGATCGAGATCGGCTCTGCTTACCCCCTGGACCCCGAAATGACCATGGAGATCAAGGGCCGCAATCTGGTGGACGGCCTGCCCAAGAACATCGTCGTCCACTCCGAGGATGTGCGCGAGGCTCTGCTGGAGTGCCTGGTGAAGATCACCAGCGCCATCAAGGAGACGCTGGAGCGCACCCCGCCGGAACTGAGCGCCGACATCATCGACCACGGCATCACCCTGACGGGCGGCGGCGCACTGCTGCGCGGTCTGGACCAGCTGATCCAGAGCGAGACCGGCATCGACGTGCATGTGGCTGAGGACCCGCTGGACTGCGTGGCCAAGGGCGCAGGTGCCGTGCTGGATCATGTGGACGTCCTGCATGACGTTCTGGATACTGACGGGCCCCATATGTAACAGAGAGTGCGGACGGCTCTGGCTGTCCGCGCTTTTTTGCAACCGGAGGAAGTTCCCTTGAAAGATTTTTTCGAAACCTGGAAATTTAAGATCCTCATCGGCATCGCGGTGTTCCTGGTGGGCATCATGGCCTATGCCGGTGCCAACGACCGCCTGACCGCCGCCCCGCAGGAGCTGCTGAGCGTGGCCGTGGCCCCGTTCCAGAAGGCGGCTGCCATGGTGGGCGACCGCGTGGCCTCCCTGTGGGAGAACTACACCAACATCGGGGCCATTCTGGACGAGAACGAGCAGCTCACCGCCGAGAACGCCGAGCTGCGCAAACAGATGGTGGACTACGACCGGCTCAAGGCGGAGAACGAAGCCTACAAGGCGCTGGCCAACATCCAGAACACCCGCCCGGAGATGAGCTGCGTCTCAGCCTTCGTCATCGGCCGCGACCCGCTGGATGCCTTTTACGGCTTCACGCTGGATCAGGGCTCAGTGGACGGCGTGGAGCTGAACGACACCGTCGTCAGCGACGAGGGCTATCTGCTGGGCGTGGTGGTGGAAGTGGAAGCCACCAGCTGCAAGGTCATGACCATCCTGCACCCCAACTTCAACGCGGCGGGCGTCGTTTCCCGCACGCGGGACAACGGCATCATCACCGGCAGCTCGGACTATGCGGCCGACGGCCTGTGTGTGCTGACCAACCTGAACCGCAACACCCTGACGCAGAAGAGCGACCAGGTCATCACCACGGGGCTGGGCGGCGTTTTCCCGGCGGATGTGCTGGTGGGCGTGGTCCGGGAAGTGGTGCCGGAGGTCAGCGGCAAATCGTCCATCGCGGTCATCGAGCCGGGCGCAGACCCGCGCACGGTGCGCCACGCATTCATCATCACCAATTTCTGAGGAGGCCCTGCCATGGAATCACGCCGCAAGCGCAAGCGCAGTCAGATCACCAAATGGGTCTGCTATGCGCTGCTGATGCTGCTGTGCACGGTCTTGCAGACCCTGCCGGGGCTGTTCCAGCTGGGGGAGGCAAAGCCCCTCTGGCTGCTGCCGCTGGCGCTGGCCGTCGCGGTGGAGGAGGGCGAGTTCGCGGGGGGCATCTTCGGTGCCGTCTGCGGCCTGATGTGGGACTACACCGCAGGCCGCACCGCCGGGATGCTGGCCTTTGAGCTGCTGCTGCTCTGCTTTCTGCTCTCGGCGGTCATGCAGCTCTACTTCAAGACCTCGGCGGCGAACGTTGTCCTGCTGGAAACGGCGGCGGTGCTGCTGGTGCTCTCGCTGGACTGGCTGTTCTTCTACTACATGCCCGGCTACAGCGGGGCAGTGGAGCGGTATCTGTGGCTCGTGCTGCCCACGGCGGCGCTGACCATCCCGGTCTGTCTGGTGCTGTTCGGGGCAGTGCGCCGCATCCATGCGGAATTCAAGATCGACAACGACGTAGTCTGAACCGGCTGCGCCAAAAGGAGAACGGATGAACCAAGACGAACGCAAAACGGCCGCGCGGCGGATGATGCTCCTCATCGCCGTAGCAGGTGTGATCATCGGGCTGTACGGCTTCCGGCTGATCTTTCTGCAGCTGGTCAACGGCGACAGCTTCAAGGCGCAGGCCACCAACACGACCGATTATAAATTTACCGTCACGGCCGCCCGCGGCAACATCGTGGACAGCAAGGGCGAGCGCATCGCTTCCAGCGTGACGGGCTACAACGTGGTGCTGAACAAGCTGCTGATGGGCGACGAAGATCTGGACGCCCTGCTCCAGAAGCTGGTCGGCCTGCTGGGCGAGAACGGCGAGAGCTGGAACGACAGCCTGCTCATCGGGCAGGCAGATGCCGCCGGGCACTATGCGTACACGGCGGAGAGCGACAACGCCGCCGAGCAGCGCTCCCTTGCCGCCATGAAGGAGAACCTCGGCCTGCAGCAGTATGCCACCGCCGACGATGTGATGGAAAAGCTGGTGGAGGACTATGACCTTGCCGATTTCTCTTTCTACTGGCAGCGCATCTTGGGCGGCATCCACTACGAGATGCAGCTGCAGGCGTTTTCCAACGTCAACAACTTCATTCTGGCGGAAAACGTCAGCGAGGCCACCGTGGCCACCATCAAGGAGAACAGCCTCACCCTGCCGGGCGTGGAGATCGTGGAGACGAGCGCCCGCAGCTACGAGCAGGGCACCGTTCTGCCCCATGTGCTGGGCCGGGTGGGCAAGATCACGGCCGAAAAGTGGAAGGTGACCGACGAGAACGGGCAGGTGACCTATCCGCTTAAAGAAAAAGGCTACAACATGAACGACGTCATCGGCATTTCCGGCCTGGAATCTGCCTATGAGGACGAGCTGCGCGGCAAGGATGGTGTGGAAACCATCACCCGCAACTCGGACGGCGTCATCGTGAACACGGCCCTGACCACCGTGCCGGAACCGGGCCACACCGTCCAGCTGACCATCGACAGCGAGTTCCAGAAGGCTGTCGATCAGGCGCTGGCAAAGAACGTGGAGTGGATCCGGAACAGCTATGGGGACAGTAAGCAGGCCAGCGCTGGTGCGGTCGTCGTCATCGACGTCAAGACCGGCGGTGTGCTGGCAGCGTCCAATTACCCCAGCTTTGACCAGAACCTTTACGCCGCCAATTACAGCACATACAGCGAGGACGAGAACATGCCCCTGTTCAACCGCGCGTTGCAGGGCCTATATACCCCCGGCTCCACCTACAAGCCCAGCGTGGCAGTGGCGGCGCTGGATACGGGGCTGATCAACCGGTATTCCACGGTGCTGTGCAACGGTGTCTATACCTATTATAAGGACTATCACCCCAAATGCACCCGCCATGGCCACAGCGGCAACATCGACGTCGTGACCGCCATCAAGTGGAGCTGCAACATCTTCTTCTACGATGTGGGCCGGCGCCTGACCAGCGATGTCTACGACGCCTATGCCTACAAGCTGGGCTTGGGCCAGCGCACCGGCGTGGAGGTCAGCGAGGCGCTGGGCCGCCTGACCACCAAGAACGACTCCAACTACACTGAGTCGCTGGACGTGCAGGCCGCCATCGGACAGGGCAACACGGCGGTCACGCCCATCCAGCTGGCGACCTATGCCGCCACGCTGGCCAACCGCGGCACCCGCTACCGCACCCACTTCGTCAAGGCCATCCTCGACTCCAACACCGGCAAGACGCTGGAAGAGACCCAGCCGGAGGTCATGGATGTCGTCGAGGACAAGGGCGAGACCTTCGACCTGGTCAGGGAAGGGATGCTGGGGGTGGCCCAGACCATCCCGGCGCTGGCCAACTATCCCCACACCATCGCCTGCAAGACCGGCAGCCCCCAGCGCAGCGAGGGCTACTATGCGGGCAGCACCTATAAGCACTACACCAACGCCGCCATGATCGCCTATGGTCCGGCAGAAGACCCGGAGATCGCCATCGGCATCGTGGTGGAATACGGCGGTGCTGGTGCCCGTACCGGCACACTGGTGGCGGATATCTTCAACGCCTACTATGCGATGAAGGACGGCACCCTGACCGTGGACGAGGCGGCAGCAGAGTCGCTGGCGCAGCCCGAAACGGCAGCCGATGCGGCCGAGGCCCCTGCGGATGGCACAGCCGACCCTGCCGCCGGGGAGGCAGAGGATGCCGGGCAGAACGACGCAGCTGCGGCTCCGGCGGATGCCGCAGCCACGGCAGGCGCGTGACGATAATGCGCGGATTTCGGTGGAAATTGGAGAAACTCCCGAAAAAATCGGCGCTTTTGTCCAAAAACCTGTTGTAAAAAGAGAGAAACTATGATACTATGATATGTGCAAGGAAATGGCCCAGCACATGGGGAACGTAAAGGAGAGGTTGACCGATGACGATTGCACTGATCGCGCATGACTCCAAAAAGGAGCTGATGGTTCAGTTCTGTACGGCATACTGCCGGATCTTGAGCCAGCATAAATTGGTGGCCACCGGTACGACCGGCAAGATGATCGCCGAGGCAACGGGCCTGCAGGTCCAGCGATTCCTGGCGGGCATCCAGGGCGGCGACCAGCAGATCGCGTCCCGCATCGCCTGCAACGAGGTCGATCTGCTCCTGTTCTTCCGCGACCCCATCAATGCAAAGCCCAGTGAGCCCAATGAGATGACGCTGCTGCGCCTGTGTGATGTGCACAACATCCCGCTGGCCACCAACATCGCCACTGCAGAGGTGCTCATCCATGGTCTGGAGCGCGGCGACCTCGACTGGCGCGACATCGTCCACCCCCAGAACAGCTGAAATCAAAAAGAAAGAGGCTCTGGACCGAACGGTCCAGAGCCTCTTGTGCGTTTCCGGGCAGGATCAGAACTGGAGCTCTTCGGCCAGGTCGGAAAGCTCATCGGGCGAGAAATCGCCCAGCGGCAGGATGAGCCGGGCCAGCGTCTGCTGCGGCAGAGCGGCCAGAGCGGCGCTCTCGTCGCTGGCGGCATCGGCGGCGGGCAGCAGGTGGCTCACGCCGTCTGCATCCGTCTCCACCCGCGCATGGTGGCCGGTGGCGATGTACTGGATGCCCAGCCGGTCGGCAGCGGCCAGCAGGGCAGGGAAGCGCAGATCGCCGGGCAGCGCTTCTTCGGCCAGCTGGCTTGCCAGCTCAGAAGCGTTCAGGGTGACGCACTCGATGCCGAGGGCCTTGGCCGCGTCCTTTGCAGCCTGCACGGTGTCGTCGGCGTCGGTCAGGCGGACCACTGCGCCCACCACGGCAAAGCCCTGCTGCTGCAGGATGCGGACGGCGGCCCGGCAGCCTCTGCCGCCGCACAGGCCCACCAGGACCTTATCCTGTTCTTCGTAGGTGTCGAACCCGCTGCCGGGCAAAAACGTATCGCTCATCGTCCCTGTCTCCCTCCGTGTGCCTGACTTTGTGCCACGGCCAGCTGGTCGCAGCGCTCATTCTCCGGGTGGCCTGCGTGGCCCTTGACCCAGACATAGGTGATCTTGTGGCGGGCCTCCTGCTCCAGCGCCTGTTCCCACAGGTCCGGGTTCAGGGCAGGGGAGCCGTCGGATTTTTTCCAGCCCCGGCGCTTCCAGCCTTTGGCCCAGCCTTTTTCCAGCCCGTTGATGACGTACTGGCTGTCAGAGCACAGGCGCACCTCGCAGGGCTCTTTCAACTGGCGCAGCGCCTCGATGAAGGCCGTCAGCTCCATCCGGTTGTTGGTGGTGGACGCATCGCCGCCGCTGAGCTCCTTCTCGTAGACCTTGCCGTTGAAACGGTAGCGCAGCACCGCACCCCAGCCGCCGGGGCCGGGGTTGCCGCTGCATGCGCCGTCGGTGTAAACTTCAACTTGTTTCATGTGGTTCTCCCGGTGTGTTGTTGTAGATGCTTCTATTTAGAGCCATTTTTCCGTTTCTGTCAAGAGGGAGACGCATAATTTGCTGCCGCACAGCCCAACCTTGGAATTGACAAAAAGGGTGAGAAATACTATACTGTTTGTAACAAAATGCGTATAGGGGTGCACCGGAGGGGTGCGCTCAGGGGCTGCACGGCTGCGCCGCGGTCGCATCGAACAGATGGACTGACAGGCTGCAATGTGCTGCGCAGACCCGACTCGGCGCTCGTGAAACGGCGCTGAAACGATAAATTCTATACGATGGTTTGATGGAAGCGGCAGAGCTTGCCCGCTTCTTTGTGAGGACAGGCCGCCCGCAGAACGGGCGAGCCTGCGTTTTGTGATTGATTTTTTGGAGGTACGAATGGCACAGGCAAAGGAACAGAGCCAGACCATGGCACAGGCTCAGAACAGAAACACGGAATCCACCGGCGAAAAGCGGCCCCGCACCCGCCGCCCCTATTATCAGCGGCGGCCCCGCCGCCCGCAGCAGCCCAAGGAGGCCGCTGTGCCCATCCACATCTACCCGCTGGGCGGCCTGGGCGAAGTGGGCAAGAATATGACGGTCTATGAGTGCTGCGGCGATATGATCATCGTGGACTGCGGTCTCGTCTTCCCGGACAGCGACATGTACGGCGTGGATCTGGTCATCCCGGATTTCACCTTCGTGGTGCAGAATAAGGAGAAGATCAAGGGCCTGCTCATCACCCACGGCCACGAAGACCACATCGGCAGCATCCCCTATCTGCTGCAAAAGTTCGATCTGCCCATCTACGGCACCCGCCTGACCTGCGGCCTCATCCGGAACAAGCTGGAAGAGTTCGGCCTGGCAGGCAAGACCAAGTTCGTGGAGATCACCCCCAAGCAGAAGCTCAAGCTGGGCTGCTTTACGGTGGAACCCATCCATGTGAACCACTCCATCCCGGATGCGGTGGCCTTTGCCATCGACAGCCCGGCAGGCACCATCATCCAGACCGGTGACTTCAAGATCGACTACACCCCGCTGGCCTGCGGCGTCACCGACCTGACCACCCTGTCCGAGTACGGCCAGAAGGGCGTTCTGGCCCTGCTGAGCGACTCCACCAATGCCGAGCGTCCGGGCTTTACGGCCACCGAACAGAAGGTCGCCGCCGGTGTGCGCAGCCTGTTTGCCCGCGCCCGGAACAAGCGCATCATCATTGCGACCTTCGCATCCAACATCTACCGCGTCCAGCAGATCATCGACCTGGCCGTGGAAGATGGCCGCAAGGTGGCATTCAGCGGCCGCAGCATGGTCAACAACACGGCCATGGCGCAGGAGCTGGGGTATATGCACATCCCGGAGGGTACCCTCATCAGCGTGGAAGAACTGAACCAGTACCCGCCGGAACAGGTGGTCCTCATCACCACCGGCAGCCAGGGAGAGCCGCTGAGCGCCCTTTCCCGCATGGCTTCGTGCAGCCACCGTCAGGTCCGCGTCGGCCCCGGCGACTTTATCATCATCTCCGCCAACCCCATCCCCGGCAACGAGAAGAGCGTGACCAAGATCGTCAACGGTCTGCTGCTGCTGGGCGCGGAGGTCATCTACGAGAGCATGTATGATGTTCACGTCTCCGGCCACGCCTGCCAGGAGGAGCAGAAGCTGATGCTCACCCTGACCCGGCCCAAGTATTTCCTGCCGGTGCACGGCGAGTACAAGCAGCTGAAAAAGCATGCCCTCACCGCCGCAAGCCTCGGCATCCCCACCAGCAACATCCTCATCGCAGAAAACGGCTCCAACGTCATCCTGACCAGGGATGAGATCAAGCTGGGCGAACCGGTCACGGCCGGTGCCGTCATGGTGGACGGCCTCGGCGTGGGCGACGTGGGGAATGTGGTCCTGCGGGACCGCAAGCACCTGTCGGAGGACGGCCTCGTCATCATCGTGGCCACCGTGGACAGCAAGACCGGCAAGGTGCTGGCCGGCCCCGATCTCGTGAGCCGCGGCTTCGTCTACGTGCGCGAGAACGAGAGCCTGATGGACGGTGCCCAGAGCATCGTAGAAAACGCGCTGGACCGCTGCGTGGACGAACACGTCCGCGACTGGAACAGCGTTAAGACCCGTGTGCGCGAGGCGCTGAGCAGCTATATCTACCGCCGCACCAAGCGCAGCCCGATGATCCTCCCCATCCTGATGGAGGTCTGATAGAGGCCGCCCGACGCGGCGGCAGATCAGGAGGCAGAAGATTTGATGAAACGAAAACCGAGATGGACGCTTGAGATACTGACCGGCGCGCTGGCCGTTCTGTGCGGCCTGCTGTTTCTGGTGCTGCTCGTCCAGCGCCCGGCGGGCTGGCCGGTGCTGGCGGTGCTGGTGGTGCTGTGGGGCATCGGGATGGGGCTTTTCCGTTACCGGCTGCGCAGCTGGCTTGCGCGCTGGGTAACGGGCGGGAGTTTTGAAAACTCCAAGACCCAGTACAGTCTGGAATCCCTGTCTCAGCCGGCGGCGGTGCTCTCCGGCGAGACGGTGCTGTGGTACAACACGGCGTTCCGCCAGCGGCTGCTGGGCGGCGAAGACCGTCTGGCCAGCCGGGCGCAGAAGCTGCTGCCCGGCCTGGACCTGCAGCTCTGCCGCACGGCGGACGGCCAGCAGCTCAACCTGGCTGATGGCGTGTGGAGCATCCACAGCTCCACGGTGCCGGGCCAGAGCGAGAGCGTCACGCTCCTGATCTTCAACGAAGAGACCGCGCTGCGCCGGGTGGAGGCCGAGTACAAGGCCAGCCGCCCCGGCTACATGGTCTTTCTGGTGGATGGCTACGACGATGTCTTCAGCGATATGCTGGACAGCGAGCGCGCCCGCCTGCTGGAGGGCATCAACCGTGTGCTGGAGGATCTGATCGGGCGGGGCACCGGCTTTCTGCGCCGGGTGGCCAGCGGCCGGTATATCGCCGTGGTGGAAGAGCGCCATCTGGAGCAGTACGCAAAGCGCGGCTATGATGTGCTGGATAAAATCCGCGCCCTCGACCCCAGCGTGAACCTGTCCATCTCCATCGGCATCGGCCGCGGGGCCAAGACCCTGCGGGAGGCGCAGGATATGGCGGTGCAGGCGCTGGATATGGCGCAGGGCCGCGGCGGCGACCAGGCCGCCGAGATGACGCCGGACGGCTTCACTTTCTACGGCGGCGTCAGCCACGGCGTGGAAAAGCGGAGCAAGGTCCGCAGCCGCATCGTGGCCGACCAGCTGGTCAAGCTCATCAAGGAGGCCGACCATGTGGTCATCATGGGCCACCGGATGAGCGACCTCGACGCCATCGGCGCGGCGGAGGGTGTGCTGCGCATCTGTAAGATCTGCGATGTGCCCGCCGTCATCGCCGTCCGCCGGGACGCCACGCTGGCAGGCTCCCTCATCGACGCTCTGGTCCGGGCCGGGCAGGAGGATGATTTCATCGACCCCAAGGGGGCGCTGCCCATCGTCTCGAAAAAAACGCTCTGCATCGTGGTGGATACATACCAGACCGGCCTCGTGGAGAGCAAGGAGATTTTGGAAAAGTGCGGCAAGGTGGCTGTCATCGACCACCACCGCAAGGGCGTCGGCTTCATCGAGAACCCGGCGCTGGTCTGCCACGAGCCGTATTCGTCCTCGGCCAGTGAGCTGGTCACGGAGCTGCTGCAGTACGTCGGCACCCGCGACGACAAGCCCAACCGGGTCGAGGCCGAGGGCCTGCTCTCCGGCATTATGCTGGATACCCGCGACTTCACCCTGCACACCGGTGTGCGCACCTTTGAAGCCGCAGCGGCCCTCCGCCGCTATGGCGCGGAGACCGAGCGGGTCCGCCAGCTGTTCGATGTGACGATGGTGGAATACAACGCCAAGGCCGCGCTGGTGGAAGCCGCCCAGATGTACAAAGGCTGTGCCATCTCGGTGGGCGGCGAGCTCGCCCCGGAGGCCCGCGTGGCCGTGGCGCAGGCTGCAAACGACCTGCTGACCATTCAGGGCGTCGATGCCAGCTTCGTGGCCGTTCAGGCGGGCACGGGTGTAAACGTCTCGGCCCGCAGTCTGGGGGCCGTGAATGTGCAGGTCATCATGGAATCGCTGGGCGGCGGCGGCCACCAGACCATGGCGGCGGCCCAGCTCAAGCACATTACCCCGGAGGCGGCGCGGGCGCGCATCCAGACCGCCATCGACCAGTACCGAGAGTCGCAGAAAAAGAGCGCTCCGGATACGAAAAAATGAGGAAAGGGGAATCTTCCCATGAAGCAGTATGATTATCTCATCGTGGGTGCCGGTCTGTACGGCGCAGTGTTTGCCCACGAGGCGAAGAAGGCCGGCAAGCGCTGCCTCGTCATCGACAAGCGCGGCCACATCGCGGGCAACATCTACACCGAGCCGGTGGAGGGCATCAACGTGCACCGCTACGGCGCCCACATCTTCCACACCAACAACAAGGCCGTGTGGCAGTATG
>ENA-UPSY01003825-UPSY01003825.1-human-gut-metagenome-genome-assembly--contig:-NODE-3825-length-10400-cov-70.420130_pt1 | contig 10400 bp, 10 predicted proteins | sample MGYA00250044_ERZ773365 | MGnify/ENA primary metagenome ERZ773365 (study PRJEB29103, sample SAMN06111932) | human gut metagenome | biome: human gut; feature: ankylosing spondylitis patient; material...
CTACAGCATCCGTGATGCGCTGCTCGCTGACGAAGTCGACCTGGGGGTGTTTTACCGGGTTGGCAACGATGATGCGCTCACCATGATGGAACTTGGCCCGCAGCCGCTGGCGCTGGTCGCGTCAGTCGATCAGGCGCCGGTCGACTTCCTGCGCCCGCGGCAGCATATCCCATTGAGCTTTATCATCAACGAACCCCAGTGCGTGTTCCGGCAGATTTTTGAAAGTACCCTGCGCCAGCGCGGCATTACCATGGAGAACACCATCGAACTGTGGAGTATTGAAAGCATCAAGCAGTGCGTGGCGGGCAATCTGGGGGTGAGTTTTCTGCCGCGCTTTGCGGTAGAGGAGGAACTCAAACGCGGGACGCTGGTCGAGCTGCCGTTCAGCGAGACGCCGCTGACGATCCATGCGCTCTGCGCCCATCACGCCGGGAAAGCAATCAGTCCGGCGATGCGGGTATTCATGCAGTGTATGCAGGAGGAACAAGAGGCGCGCTGAAATTCGGCGACGAAAACGACGAAAGCCTGAATCATTGCTGATTCAGGCTTTCTGAATAGTGGCGGAACGGACGGGACTCGAACCCGCGACCCCCTGCGTGACAGGCAGGTATTCTAACCGACTGAACTACCGCTCCGCGTTGTTGTTCCGTTGGGAACGAGGCGAATATTACGGATTCCCCTCTACCCCGTCAACGCTTTTTCTACCGTTTTGAATCGTTTGCTGCAAAAATCGCCCAACCGCCTACTTTTAATCCATTTTAGTGGTTATCAGGCACGCCACAGGCAGCTTCCGCCTTTCTTTTGTACCAGATCGAGGCGGGATTCATGGTTCACCAGCTCTTCATCAGAGGCATAAACCACCCGTAACTGGCTGGCGGCGCGAACGACGCGCTGAATCCCCATCTCGCCTGCCTGCTGCTGGCTTTCGCCTTCCATAGAGAACGCCATCGACGTCTGGCCGCCGGTCATCATCAGATAGACATCGGCAAGGATCTGGGCATCGAGCAGTGCCCCGTGCAGCGTACGCTTGCTGTTGTCTATTTCGTAGCGCGAACATAGCGCATCCAGACTGTTGCGCTTGCCGGGAAACATTTTCCGCGCCAGCGCCAGACTGTCGGTGATTTTACAGAAGGTCTCGGTTTTCCCGATCCCGCGGTTCAGCTTACCGAACTCATAATCCATAAAACCGATATCGAACGAGGCGTTATGGATCACCAGCTCCGCGCCGCGGATGTAATCCATAAATTCATCGGCCACGTCGGCAAAGGTGGGTTTATCCAGCAGGAATTCGTCGGCGATCCCATGCACGCCGAACGCCTCCGGATCCACCAGCCGATCGGGCTTGAGATAGACGTGGAAATTGTTACCGGTCAGGCGGCGGTTAATCACCTCCACGGCGCCGATCTCAATGATCTTGTGTCCTTCGTAGTGCGCCCCGATCTGGTTCATACCGGTGGTTTCGGTATCGAGAACAATCTGGCGCGTAATTGCAGTGCTCATCGCGGTCATTTATGTCAGACTTATCGTTTACAAATCGATTTCAATTACAGGAAGTCTACCAGAGATGCTCAAACAGGTAGAAATTTTCACCGACGGCTCTTGCCTGGGAAATCCAGGACCCGGCGGTTACGGCGCCATCATGCGCTACCGCCAGCACGAAAAAACCTTTAGCGCCGGCTACCGTCTGACCACCAATAACCGCATGGAACTGATGGCGGCGATCGTCGCCCTCGAAGCGTTAAAAGAGCATTGCGAGGTGGTGCTCAGCACCGACAGCCAGTATGTCCGCCAGGGGATCACCCAGTGGATCCACAACTGGAAAAAGCGCGGCTGGAAAACGGCAGAGAAAAAACCGGTAAAGAATGTCGACCTCTGGCAGAGGCTGGACGCCGCGCTTGGCCAGCATAAGATCAAATGGGAGTGGGTGAAGGGCCACGCCGGCCATCCAGAAAACGAACGCTGCGACGAGCTGGCCCGCGCTGCGGCCTCCCATCCCACTCAGGACGACCTCGGCTACCAGCCGGAGAGCTAATTCTGCCCCTTGCGCCACTGCCGGGTGGCGCCTACTGCCGGCCGCAGCTGGGTTTTCGCTTTCCCTGACTTCATCGGATTAAGGGTGAGCGGAATAGTCCGTTTGCGGGCGACAATCAATTGCAAACAGCCCAGCGCTGGCAGATGGGTGCTCAGCAGTTTGCCGCCATGCCGCGACCAGGGTAAAACCTGATAACGCCCATAATGCAGCACTTCAAAGTTGAGCAGCGACAGCCAGTCCAGCTGGCGCATCAACGTAAACATACGGCTGTTGTACGGCGTGCCTTTGCGCAGCACCGGCACCAGTTTACGCAATCCCATCAGGCTCACCGGATTAAACCCGGTCAGGATCATCCAGCCATCATCGATCAGGACGCGATCGGCCTCCCGTAGCAGGCGATGCGGATCGCTGCACCACGGCAGGGTATGCGCCAGCAGGCAGGCGTCGACGGACTTTTCGGCAAAGGGCAAATGCAGCGGGTCGGCCCGGACCTGCATTGGGTTTCCCGCCAGCGAGACATTCACCTGGTGCGAGATGGCGCAAGCTTCGGTATTGATTTCCGCGCTCAGATTGCCAATCTTAAGCAGATGAAAGCCATATAATTTAGCCAGCCATGGCTTCATCTGCTGCTCCAGCGTTTCGCGATAGTATTCGCCCCACGGCATACTGGACCAATGCTCAGGCGCTGTCACTGTATGAGGTATCCTTGCCGGCTTCATTGCCACCTTCCGCTACGCTTTAGAGGTAATTTATGAATCTTATCAGTATTCCCGCGTTTCAGGACAACTACATCTGGGTTCTCACTGAGAATCACGGCCGCTGCATCATCGTTGACCCGGGCGAGGCCGCGCCGGTTCTGGCGGCAATCGAGGAAAACCAGTGGCAGCCCGAGGCCATTTTATTGACCCATCACCATCAGGATCACGTCGGCGGCGTAAAACAATTACGTGAAAAATTCCCCTCTCTGGTGGTTTACGGGCCGGCAGAAACCCAGGATAAGGGGATTACTCAGGTAGTAAACGATGGCGATCGGCTGTCAATTCTCGGGGTCGATTTTTCCATTTTCTCCACGCCAGGTCACACATTAGGACATATCTGTTACTACAGCGAACCTTATCTGTTTTGCGGCGACACGATGTTCTCCGGCGGCTGCGGAAGGCTGTTCGAAGGCACTGCAGAGCAGATGTATCAATCATTTATGAAGATTAACGCCCTTCCTGAAGAAACCCTTATATGTTGCGCACATGAATATACGTTAGCGAATATGAAGTTTGCGTTGAGTATCCTGCCTGATGATAGGGACATAAACGATTACTATCATAAAGTTAATGAGTTACGTGCAAAAAAACAAAAGACACTACCCGTAATTCTGAAAAACGAGCGGCGTATAAATTTATTTTTACGGGTAAATAATATTGATTTAATTGACAAAATTAACAAAGAAACAAAATTGCAACACTCTGTGGCGCGATTTGCGTGGTTAAGGTCAAAGAAAGACGAATTCTGATATTTAATTCTTGTCATCGGCTAACTTCGCCGTTATCCTTGGTCGTCTTTTAAGCAACTATTGACACACACATGAAGGCACGAGCGATATTATTCGCCTCTGTCCTGCTGGTGGGGTGCCAGGCGTCTAAGCACGATGGCACCGTCGAACAGCGAGCACAGAGCCTTTCTGCGGCTGGTCAAGGGGAAGCAGGCAAGTTCACAAGTCAAGCGCGCTGGCTAGATGATGGAACCTTCTACGCGCAAGACCAGGATCTGTGGACTTCCATAGGCGACGAGCTAAAGATGGGAATACCGGATAACCCCCGGATTCGCGAGCAAAAACAGAAGTACTTAAGAAATAAGAGCTATCTCCACGATGTAACTTTACGGGCAGAGCCGTATATGTACTGGATAGCCGGGCAGGTTAAGAAACGTAACATGCCAATGGAACTGGTATTACTACCCATAGTGGAGAGCGCTTTTGACCCACACGCGACGTCTGGCGCCAATGCCGCAGGCATCTGGCAGATCATTCCGAGCACAGGGCGCAATTATGGTTTAAAACAGACCCGCAGTTACGATGCGCGTCGTGACGTTGTCGCATCGACTACCGCGGCGCTGGACATGATGCAACGTCTGAACAAAATGTTCGACGGCGACTGGTTGTTAACGGTTGCGGCATATAACAGCGGCGAAGGTCGGGTCATGAAGGCAGTGAAAGCGAACCGTTCGCGTGGCAAACCCACCGATTTCTGGTCGCTGTCTCTGCCGCATGAAACGAAAGTCTACGTACCGAAAATGCTGGCATTGAGCGACATCCTCAAAAACAGCAAACGTTACGGCGTAAAGTTGCCTACGGCTGATGAAAGCCGTGCGCTGGCGCGCGTTCGCCTCGACAGTCCGGTTGATATTTCTCAGCTCGCGGATATGGCCGGTATGCCGGTCAGCAAGCTGAAGACCTTCAACGCCGGCGTAAAGGGGTCAACGCTGGGCGCTAGCGGGCCAAAGTACGTCATGGTGCCGCAGAAACACGCAGCCCAGCTGCGTGAATCGCTGGCCTCTGGCGACATTGCCGCCGTACAGCCGACGCAGCTCGCGGATAATACGCCGCTGACCAGCCGAAGCTATAAGGTGCGTTCCGGCGATACCATTTCCGGGATTGCTTCCCGTCTCGGCGTCACGACCCGCGATCTGCAGCAGTGGAATAACCTGCGCGGCTCTGGATTGAAGGTTGGACAGAACCTGGTTATCGGCGCCGGCAGCAGCGCGCAGCGTCTGGCGAATAACAGCGATAGCATCACCTATCGCGTTCGCAAAGGTGATTCGCTGTCGAGCATCGCCAAACGTCATGGCGTTAATATTCGCGACGTCATGCGCTGGAACAGCGATACCGACAATCTGCGGCCTGGCGATCAGCTAACGCTGTTTGTGAAAAACAGCGATCGACCAGAGTCCTGATACGTCAGGGTTCGATAAAAAGGCACCGACTTCCCCCGGTGCCTTTTTTGTTGTCCGTATTAAACCGCTTTATGCGCTTCAAACATGATGGTATCGCTGGTAAAGGAACCATCCTGCTGTAACTCAAAGTAGGCTTTCACCTCCGCCGAGGCGCTCTGCTGGTATAAACGAATCGCCTCCACCAGCGGCTCAGGGGTACGCATCCGCGCCACCCACGAACTGAACTCCAGCGGCAGGCGATCGGTCAACAGTTGATTAATCACCAGCCCCGCCTCCGTCGCCAGCGTCAGCCACTCGCCGCTGGAATAATTACGCACGTGCGAGGTATCGCGCAAGGCTTCCACCGTCTGCAGCCAGACATCACGCACCACATGGCCCGGCGACATCACGTCCATCACGATCATCACCCCACCCGGCTTGAGGACACGTTTCACCTCGCGCAGCGCCTGGCCAACGTCATGCCAGTGATGAGCAGAATAGCGGCTGATAACGATATCAAAGCTGGCATCAGCGAACGGCAGCGTTTCGGCATACCCCTGCTGGGTCACGATATTGCTAAAACCTTTCTCCTTTGCCGCGGCGGCAACGACCTCCAGCATCTGGCTCGATAAATCATAGGCGGTCACCTCGGCAACCTGTCCCGCCGCGGTAAAGCTGGCGTGCCCTGCCCCGCAGCCCATATCCAGCACTTTCGCCTGAGGAAAATCAGCCAGTCGTTCCGCCAGCCGCTGCAGATCGCGACCAGAGGCGTGCACGGCGCTGGTCAGATAGGCGCTGGCCTGGGAGCCGAACTGCTTTTCGACGTTGTCATGGTGAGAGCGTGTTGTCATGTTGTCTTGTCCTTACGGTTTTTTGAGTAATAAAAGGCAGCACCATGCATGCGCAGGCCTGCCCCATGGCAGGCCTGACCAACCTTAAATTAATCAGGCTTGCCGGGACTGAATTCGACTAGTAGCGGGTTGTGGTCGGAGGCGCGGGTTACCAGCACGGAAGCATCGTGCACGCTTAACCCACGGTAGAACACAAAATCGAGCGGGCGACCAAACGCGCGGCGGCGCTGATCGTCCGGGAAACGAACTTCACGCAGCGACATCTCGCGTGCAAAGCGGTACAGGGCGTTCATCCGCGGGCGGCTCCAGGCATTGAAGTCGCCGGCCATGATCACCGGCCCGCTGTGATGGGCGATCTGATCGCCAATCGGCAGCAGCTGTTTGCTGTAGACGTCGACGCCAAGGCTGAAGTTAACGGCATGGATATTGACCACCATTAACAGCCGCGCATCGGGCAGCGGATAGACAGTCACTAATGCTGATTTAGGCAGACGCAAAATAGGTTCACGTTCGCGCAATGGGCAGCAATAGATAGGATGGGCGGAAGCCAGCGTCATCACGCCGGAAGGATGCTGCGGCAGCACCAGCGCAGGCACCTGATCGGCGGCCAGATAGTTGGTGGTCGCGAACCTGACCAGCTCCGGCGTCGTCTGCGCCTCCTGCAACAGGACTAAGTGCGCGTCTTTGCCAAAATTCTTAAGGACCGACTGCCACTCTGCGCGCTGCTGTTTGAAGATATTCCACACCAGCACGCGGATTTTCTCATCGCTGCTTAACGGCGTGCCGGCGGGATAAACCGGACTCACGCCCGCAAACGCCCCCGGAGGCAATATTCTCTCCGCAGGTTGTCCGGCGACATAGCGCATGGCGTAGGTGTTCTTTCGCAATTTGGGCATTAATCCTCGATAACAGAAACCAGCCCGACGACGACTGGTTATTCTGTTATAGGGATTTTCCCATACACTTTCAATGCAAATTGCGAGAAACCCTTAGCCTTCGGGAGAAAGCGCTGCCGAACGGCGTGGCAATTTATCTAAACGTCCGCTCAGGACCACCAACAGCAAAGCGACCAGCACAATCACCGCGCCAATCCACGGCGTCTGCGCCAGACCGTACCGCTCGACCGTCTGTCCGCCGACGATCGACCCCAGCGCGATGCCGACGTTGAAGGCGGCAATATTCAGGCCGGATGCGATGTCGACAGCCCCGGGGGTGTACTGCTCTGCTTTTTGCACCACGTACACCTGCAGGCCCGGCACGTTGCCGAAGGCGAAAACGCCCATCACCAGCACCGTTGCCAGCGCGGCATAGTGAATGCTGGCGGTCAGCTGGAACACCAGCAGCAGCACAACCAGCGCGGCGAAGATAAACTTCAGCGCGGAGACAGCGCCATGCCTATCGGCCAGTTTGCCGCCCCATACGTTGCCAATAGCCACCGAGACGCCATAGCCCAGCAGGATCCAGCTCACGGCTGACGGGCTGAAGCCGGCCAGCTCCTGCATCATCGGCGCAAGGAAGGTAAAGGCGGTAAACACGCCGCCATAGCCCAGCGCGGTAATGGCATAGATCATCAGCAGGCGCGGATGGGTTAAGACTTTCAGCTGATCGCGCAGGCTGGCGCTGGCGCGGCCCGGGATATTATTCGGCACCAGAATCAGACTGCTGATAAGCGCAATCACCCCCAGAATCGATACCGCGAGGAACGTTTCCCGCCAGCCAAAATGCTGACCGATGAAAGTCCCGAATGGCACCCCGGTCACCAGCGCGACCGTCAGGCCGCCGAACATAATGGCGATAGCCGAGGCTGCTTTCTCTTTTGCCACCAGGCTGGTGGCGATTGTCGAGCCAATAGAGAAGAACACGCCGTGTGCCAGACCGGTCAGCAGGCGCGCCAGGATCAGCGTTTCATAGCCCGGGGCCTGCCAGGCCAGCACATTACCCGCCGTAAACAGGACCATCAACGCCAGCAGCAGCTGTTTACGCGGCATACGCCCCGTTAACGCCGTCAGCACCGGGGCGCCGATCGCCACGCCCAGCGCGTAGATAGAAACCAGCAGGCCTGCCGACGGCAGCGAAATAGAGAGTTGTTGGGCAATCGTCGGGACCAGGCCGACAATCACGAATTCAGTGGTGCCAATTGCGAAGGCACCGATGGTTAAGGCAAATAGCGCCAGTGGCATAATTTACTCCGTAGCATCAGGATTAAGATGACACGTAGTATGAAGGGTTGTATAAATAACAAAAACTATCAAAGTATCAATAGAATTTTGCTACAGGTGCAATAATGAGAGCCACATCCGAGGAGATCGCCATCTTTGTGGCGGTAGTGGAAAGCGGGAGTTTCAGCCGGGCGGCCGAACAGCTGGGTCAGGCCAACTCTGCCGTCAGCCGGGCAGTCAAAAAGCTCGAGTCCAAGCTTGGTGTTAGCCTGCTCAATCGGACCACCCGTCAGCTCAGTCTGACAGAGGAAGGCGAGCGCTATTTTCGCCGGATGCAGGTGGTATTGCAGGAGATGGCGGCGGCAGAAAACGACCTGCTGGAAACGCGCACGACGCCGCGAGGCCTGCTGCGGGTGGATGCCGCGACGCCGGTGATGCTGCATTTTCTCATGCCGCTGGTGAAGCCATTTCGCGAGCGTTACCCGGAAATGACGCTGTCGCTCGTGTCGTCAGAAACATTTATTAATCTGATTGAACGAAAAGTGGATGTGGCTATTCGGGCCGGAACCTTAACCGATTCCAGCCTGCGCGCCCGACCGCTGTTCACCAGCTATCGGAAGATCGTCGCCTCGCCAGAGTATGTTTCGCGCTACGGCGTGCCGCAGCATCCGTCAGATCTGAAACAACATCAATGTCTGGGCTTTACTGAACCCGTCTCTCTGAACACCTGGCCAGTATCCTGTTGCGATGGTCAGTTGTTAGAGATTGAGGCGGCGGTATCATCGAACAGTGGGGAAACGCTCAAGCAACTGTGTCTGACCGGGAACGGTATTGCCTGCCTGTCGGATTATATGGTGGATAAAGAGATAGCCAGTGGGGAGTTTGTGGAACTACTGGCCGACAAACGTTTGCCGGTGGAGATGCCCTTCAGCGCGGTGTACTACAGCGATAGAGCCGTCAGCACACGTATCAGGGCGTTTATTGATTTTCTGAGCGAACACGTAAAACAGCTCCCGAAGGAGCTGTCGTAGTACCCTCTGATGGGCATACCGGAAGCAGGAGATTAATCCCACTGCGGCGCCAGACCTTCCGGGCTCACCAGCCGATCGTTGCAATCCAGCGCGGCGATCGCCTGGCGATCGTCATCATCCAGCTCCAGATCCAGCGCTTTCAGGTTGCTGGCCAGGTTCTCACGCTTCGTCGAGGACGGGATCACCGCGTACCCCTCGCCCATCGCCCATGCCAGGATAACCTGCGCCGGAGTCGCATTATGTTTCGCCGCGATACGGGCAATCACCTCATCTTTCAGCGCCTTACCGTAGGCCAGGGTCATGTAGGAGGTGATATGGATACCGTGCTCATGCGCCCAATCGACGACTTTACGGTTTTGCAGATACGGCGAAAGCTCAATCTGATTGGTAGCAATGTTTTCAGCGCCAACGGCGGCAATCGCGCGCTCCATCAGTGGAATAGTGAAGTTGGAGATACCGATCTGACGGGTCAGGCCGAGCTCCTTCGCTTCCATCAGAGCAGCCATAAACTCTTCAACAGCTACCGCATCATTCGGTGACGGCCAGTGGATCAGCGTCAGATCAACATAGTCAGTGCGTAGCTTCTGCAGGCTCTCTTGCAGGCTGGCGATCAGCTTGTCTTTGCTCAGGTTTTCGATCCAGATTTTGGTTGTGATGAACAGCTCATCACGCGGCACGCCGCTCTCAGCGAGAGCCTGACCCACCGCGGCTTCGTTGTCGTAGATTTGCGCGGTGTCGATAGTACGATAGCCCAGCTCCAGCGCGGTTTTTACGGATGCGATAACAACATCATCTTTCAGACGGAAGGTGCCAAGACCAAATGCAGGGATTGCCATGTTTTTCCTCGTTATTTGTTCATTTCGGTTAACGAATGAAATTATGGCTGATGGTGTGGTGGGGAAAAAGAGCGATTAATGCAGAGGATTTTTGCTGATTTAGCAATAATCGGAAACAGATAAAACAAAAAAGCCCTGAGCAGATGCTCAGGGCTCTTATTAAGTGGCGGAACGGACGGGACTCGAACCCGCGACCCCCTGCGTGACAGGCAGGTATTCTAACCGACTGAACTACCGCTCCACCGAATTTTTTCGCTTTATTACCACCGGTTGTCACCCCGGCTTACTGCAATTTGATGCCTGGCAGTTCCCTACTCTCACATGGGGAGACCCCACACTACCATCGGCGCTACGGCGTTTCACTTCTGAGTTCGGCATGGGGTCAGGTGGGACCACCGCGCTAGTGCCGCCAGGCAAATTCTGTTTTATCAACACGTCCTGCGGACGCATCGACTAATCTGTATCGAAGCTGAAAATCTTCTCTCAATCCGCCAAAACATCTTCGGCGTTGTAAGGTTAAGCCTCACGGTTCATTAGTACCGGTTAGCTCAACGCATCGCTGCGCT
>ENA-UPSY01003828-UPSY01003828.1-human-gut-metagenome-genome-assembly--contig:-NODE-3828-length-10396-cov-2.658397_pt1 | contig 10396 bp, 11 predicted proteins | sample MGYA00250044_ERZ773365 | MGnify/ENA primary metagenome ERZ773365 (study PRJEB29103, sample SAMN06111932) | human gut metagenome | biome: human gut; feature: ankylosing spondylitis patient; material...
GTGCCGGGCTTAGCCCCCCGCTGGCCCGCGACGAACACGTGGCGCGCCATGATGACGGCCTGTGCCGTCTGGCGGCTCTCCGCCAGACCACGCTCCGTCAGGAGTACGTCCAGCCTTGTTTTATTGCTCATGCACAGCCTCCTCTGCCGCAGCGGCTACACCCTCAGCGTCCAGTCCGCAGAGATGGCGCAGCTCCGCTACACTGCCCTGTGGGATAAAGCGGTCGCCTGTATTTTTCAGCACCAGCCGCCGGGGGGCCATGCCCAGCTGGGCCATGACGGCCGCCACCCGCTGGCCCACGCAACCGGTCTCCACGCAGTCCTCCAGCACCAGCAGACGCTTCGTGCCGGTCAACGCCGTGCGGACGGTCTCCGGGTCCAGGGGGGCGATGGTGCTGAGCTTCAGCACCTGAGCGGAGATACCCCGCTGTGCCAGCAGATCGGCGGCGGACAGGGCTTCGTTGATGAGGATGCCGTAGGTCAAGAGGGTAATATCCGTCCCCGGACGCAGGCAGGCGATGGCCTCATCGCTGCGATCCTCCTGATAGGCCCCCTCCCCGCCACGGGGATAGCGCACCGCCACGGGACCGGTCTCCTCCTGCACCGCACGGCGCAGCATCGTCCGCAGTTCGGCAACGCCGGCGGGGCAGAACACCTTCATGCCCGGCACCTGAGACAGGTACATCACGTCGAAGCAGCCGTGGTGGGTCTCGCCGTCGGCCCCCACCAGCCCGGCCCGGTCCACCCCCAGCACCACATGAAGCCCACTGAGGGCCACGTCGTGCAGCAGCATATCATAGCCACGCTGCAAAAAGCTGGAGTACACCGCCAGCACCGGCACAAGGCCCTGCTTGGCCATGCCCGCCGCCGTGGCCACGGCGTGGCCCTCGGCAATGCCCACATCGAAAAAGCGGCTGGGGTAGGTCTTGGAGAATTTCGTCAGCCCCGTACCGTCCACCATGGCGGCTGTCAGGGCGCAGATGCGGCGGTCCTCCCCCGCCAGTCGGGTCAGTGTCTCACCGAACACGGAGGAGAAATTAGGTGCGGCGGGTTTTCCGCTGCCGGTACGGACATCGAAGGGCCCGATGCCATGGAACCGGCCGGGATCCGCCTCGGCGGGGCCGTAGCCCTGCCCCTTCACCGTGTGGACATGGAGCAGCACCGGACAGCGGAGATCTTTAGCCTCCCGCAGCATCCGGGTCAGCTGGACCACATCGTGGCCATCCACCGGCCCCATATACGTAAAGCCCATGTTTTCAAACAGGGTGCTGCCGGGAAGCAGGGACTTTTTCAGCGCCGTTTTCACGTCGTGGCTGCCGGAATAGAGCCTCTGTCCCGTCTGGGAGGACTCCAGCACCTGACGGTAGCGCTTTTTGAAGGCGTAGTAGCCGGGTTTGCTGCGCAGGCGTGACAAATGCCGGGACATCCCGCCCACATTGGGGTCGATGGACATCCCGTTATCGTTCAAAATCACGATCATAGGCTCGTGAGAGGCCCCGGCGTCATTCAGTCCCTCGAAGCTCAGACCACCGCCCAAGGCTCCGTCACCGATCAGTGCCAGCACCTGATAGTGCTGATGCAGCAGCGTCCGGGCCCGTGCCATGCCCAGAGCCACGGACACGGAGTTGGAGGCGTGGCCGGCGATGAAGGCATCATGGACGCTTTCGTAGGGCTTGGGAAACCCGGAAAGGCCGTCCAGCTGCCGCAGTGTGGAAAACAGCGCCTGACGGCCGGTGAGGGCCTTGTGGACGTAGGCTTGATGCCCCACGTCGAACACAAGGCGGTCATGGGCGGTGTCAAAGACCCGGTGGATCGCCACCGTCAGCTCCACAACGCCCAGATTGGAGGAAAAGTGTCCGCCTGTTTTCGACACGTTTTCCAGCAGAAACTGCCGCAACTCCTTACAAAGCTGCGGCAGTTGATTTTGATCGAGTGCCCTGATATCCTCAGGGGAATGAATGGAATCCAGAATCACAATGACCTCCTGCGGCTGTATGGATCAGCAAAGACTCAGCCGCGATGAAACAAATGCAGAAACCGGCCTGCCAGATGGACCACCCGCTTGCTCTGATTCATGGCAAAGGGCTTTCCCAGCGCTTTTCCGCCGATGGTAGCGCCGGAGATCAGCGCCGTGACACCCACGGAGATCAGCACGTTTTCCAGGTCCAGTCCCTTTTGCAGACGGGCCACGATCACCGCGCCGGTAGCGCCGGAGACGATGCCGCAGATATCGCCCACCACATCGTTGCAGACGCTGGATACCCGGTCCGCGTTCCGCAGGAGCTTCAGCGCCTCTTTTGCGCCCTTTTCCTTGTGGGCGGCCATGGAGTGAAAGGGGCGGGGATCCGCCGCGGTCACCGCCACGCCGATGATGTCAAACAGGATGCCAAGTCCAATGAACAGCGCCAGGATCAGCAGCGCCAGCAGCAGACCGGCGTTCTCCAAAATGGCCTCGGAGCTCAGGCTCAGCAGCCCGGACAGGGCCACGGCCATGACAAAGGCCGTCAGCGCCCAGCGGTAGTGGTTATGTTCCTTCTTGCCGGTTTTCGGATTGGAAGGTTTTTTCAAAAAAACGCCTCCGTTATCATTCAGATATGCTAAGTCAGCGGCAGCAAACCAGGTAAATCTTGCGGCTTAGGTGCGGGTTTGTTTTCCCCACGGAACACCTCTCGTTGCCGATGGAGGCGGTTCCCCTTTCAGTTCCGAGGCGCGCCGTCGCCGATCGCACTACCCGATTGCCACTGAGTCCGCACTGCAATCCCTGATTCGCTTCCCATGAACAGCCTAGGTGTTTTCCACCACAGTCTGTCCGTTTCTTTAGCCTCTTTTGCAAAACAGGTTTCAGCGGGCGATCACGATCGCCGTCCCGGCCAGGACAGCGCCGTGTTGATCCCACATTCACCAGCTTCACGCAAGGCAGGCTACGGCTGCACACAGCGTTACGCACCCGAAGGCACGATGCACCGCATTGCAGGTTCATCATCTGCTTCGTACATGGATCCGCTTACCACAATGGGAGTACGTCCACGCACAAGAACAGGTCTCCACGGAAACAGGGTCGGGGTATCCATGCCATTGGAAATCGCCCTGAGTCCGCAAGCGCGAAAAGCGCGCTTCCTCCCAGCATCCACCCAAGACTGGGCGTCTCAAGCAGACACCAGAAGTTTCACAGGTGTGCCCTTTGGAGGCTTTTTAGGTCCTCCCTCGGAAACGGCAGATCTGACTAGAATACTGCGCCGCCGCTTAGCTCATATCAGTATAGCATGGCTTGCGAAAATATGCAACAGCTTCCGTATATATACAGAGCGGCTGACGGTGTGCTTCATAGACCCGACGAGCGATTTCTGGCGGCATCTTAACAGCTTTCCGGGTTTCGGTCCGTTCTTGCTTCCTTTTGCGGACCTTCGCTGTATGCGTGCCTGCGGATTTCTGCAAAGAAAACAACCGGAAGGGTCATCCCTCCCGGTGTTTGTTGCCTTATTTTGTGCGCTCAGTGAGGCTTTCCGCCAAAGCGGTCAAAAAGCCGTCCCGATCCAAGTCGGACACGGCGGAGACCGCCTGTTCCGTCAGCTCATGGACCAGCTTGCCGCAATCATCCAGACCCAGCAGGTCCACATAGGTGACCTTGCCCTCGTCCTTGTCGGAGCCGATGGGCTTGCCGAATTCGTCGGCGTTTCCGATGACGTCCAGCATATCGTCCCGGATCTGGAAGGCAAGGCCCAGCTGATAACCGTAGTCCTCCGCGGCCTTCCGGGCCGCCTCGCTGCCGCCGGCTGCGCCGACGCCCAGCATACAGGCCCCGGCGATCATAGCGCCGGTTTTCAGGTGGTGGACCTCCGTTAACTCATCTTGGGCAGAGGGATGGTGCAGCGTGTCCAGCACCTGCCCCGCTACCATGCCGTCCGGGCCGGACGCGTTCGCCAGAATCAGGGCGCAGTCCGCCCGCTGGGCATCGGTCAGGCCGGGAGCCGTCAGGATCAGGCGGTAGGCCGCAGGCTGGAGGGCGTCTCCCGCCAGTACTGCCAAGGTCTCGCCATAGACCTTGTGGTTGGTGGGTTTACCCCGGCGGAGATCGTCGTCATCCATGCAGGGCAGGTCATCATGGATCAGAGAATACGTGTGGACCAGTTCCAGCGCGCAGCCAACCGGCACGGCCTTGTGCCAGTCCAGACCGCACAGCCGGGCAAACTCCAGCGTCATCACCGGACGCAGCCGCTTGCCGCCGGAGAGAACGCTGTACCGCATGGCCTCATAGAGGTCCGCCCAATGGGGCTTCTCCGCAAACAAGCTGTTCAAATAGTCCTCGATGGCCGCCAGATATTCCTGATACCGGGCGTCAAACGCAGTCTTTTCCATGTCAATCCTCCGTACTTTCAAAGGGCAGCTCCACAGGCGCGCCGTCGGGTCCCTTCATCAGCTTGACCACCTGCTGCTCCGCCTTGTCCAGCTCCGTGGAACAGGCGTTGACCAGTTTGGTCCCTTCCTCAAATAACCGCAGGGAATCCGCCAAGGGGGCATCCCCTTTTTCCAGCACTGCCACGATCTCCTCCAACCGGGACAGCTTTTCCTCAAAGCTCAGTTTTTTAGCCGCCATTTCGCGCCTCCTCGATATGATCCACCACGGCGGTCAGGCCGCCGCTGCCCAATGTCACATGTATCCGCTCGCCTATATGGGTCTCCCCGCTGCTTTTCAGCACCTGCCCCGCCTCGTTCCGGGCCACGGCGTAGCCCCGGCCCAGAACCTTCAAGGGGCTCATAGCATCCAGTGACGCCGCAAGAGCTGTAAAGGATTTTTGCTTTCGCGCGATCTCGGCATTTGCCAGATCTCCAAGGCGCTGCTGCAAGTGCAAAAGCTCCATGCGCTTGTCCTGTACGTAGGCCAGCTGGTCCGTCAGAACCCGTTTGCGGCCCAGCGCATCCAGCCGCTCCCGCAGGGCTTGCATGCGGGACGCTTCGCTGCCGGTCATCCGCTCCGCCAGGTCACTGAGCTGCCGCCTCTTCACTAACACGGCCACCACCGCGATCTACACGGCGTTGGAGGGCGTGGAGGCCCGGGCGTCCGCCACAAAGTCGGAAATGGTGACGTCCGGCTCATGGCCTACGGCGGAGATCACCGGGGTCTCGCAGACGTAGATGGCACGGGCCACCCGCTCATCGTTGAAGGCCCACAGGTCCTCCATAGAACCACCGCCCCGGCCGGTGATGATGACATCGCCGATCTTCCACTTGTCGGCGTACCGGATGGCCCCCGCAATCTCCAGCGGGGCCTCCGCTCCCTGCACCCGCACCGGCAGCAAGATCACCTTGGCTAAGGGATACCGCCGCCGCAGGATGCGGATCATGTCGTGGACCGCCGCCCCCGCCGAGGACGTTACCACGGCGATGCGCTCCGGGAATCGGGGCAGCGGCTTCTTGTGGGCCTCATCGAAAAGCCCCTCTTTATAAAGCTGCTCCTTCAGCTGCTCGAAGGCCAGCGCCAGATCTCCCGCCCCCTCCGGGGTCATGGTGTCGCAGTAAAGCTGATACGCGCCGTCCCGGGGAAAGACGCTGACCCGGCCCGTCACCAGCACCTTCATGCCGTTTTCCGGACGGAACCGCAGACGCAGAGCCTGTCCCTTGAACATGACGCACCGGATGGCTCCGGTGGGGTCCTTCAGGGAAAAATAGTGGTGCCCCGAGGGGTACATCTTATAGTTGGAGATCTCGCCCCGGACGCAGATGCCGGACAGCATGGGTTCGTTGTCCAGCAGGAGCTTCACCAGCTCGTTGACCTCCGTGACGCTGAAAATATGCCGCTCCATAGTTACTCCTTATCCAGCCAGGGGCGGAGCCGGGCCGATACGGCTTCCTCCGCCCACCGGGAAAACGCTTTGACACGGAACAAGCGGAATAAGCCTGCCCGCAGGACGTCCGCCAGAGAGCAGACGAGGTAGATGGCAAACGCGCCGCCCAGAACGCCTGATGCCAGCAGAATCGGCGGCTTGTCCGCCAGAAACGCGAACCGGCCTGCCAGCCAGTGCTCCCAGATCAGCGGATGGGCGTGGATCAGGTACACACTGAAGGCCAGCGGCGAGACGCTTTCGATAAAACGCCCAAAACGGGGGCCGATATTCAGCTCCGCGAAGCACAGTACCAGCGCCACCGCCGCCAGCAGAACGGTGGGCGAGGTGTACGCTGTCAGCAGCACCTTGTCGCAGAGGTGTCCCGTCCGGGCCATCCACAGCCGGTCCCCTGCCAGACGCACCAGCCACGTTGCCAGTACGCAGCCTGCATAAATCGCCCCCCGGCTGGCGGGACGGCGGGACGTCTGCCTCCCGCACAGCCGCAGGATGCCGCCCAGCAAGTAGAGACAGGACAGCCACAGGACGCTGTAACCGTTGTCCGTCAGGAAGACGTCCTTCTGCCGCAGGGTGGGCAGAACGGAAAACACCAGCACGATGGACAGCGCCAGCAGCCGCAGCTGTCCCTTGGAAAGGCGGTTCAGCAGCAGATTGAAAAACGGGATGAACAGGCACATACCGAAGTAGGCCGTCACATACCAGTACTGCCGGAACAGCACCGGGAAAAAGGCCCGCAGCACCCGGTCACCGTTGACGCTGCCGGGCATCAGACATGCAAATACCGCCGTGATGCCCAGCGTGTAGAACGCCACCCGCAGCCACAGGGCCAGCGCACCGCTGTACCGGAAGCGCCGCTGAACGCCTACATATCCGGAGATCAGTCCGTAACAGTTGACGGCGCAGTAGGCGGCAGTCTCCAGCAGCCGTGCGGTCCCCTGCCCCGCAGACAGGGGCGCCGCGGCAGCCAGAACGCCGCCCTTATTCAGAATATGGAGAATGACCACCATCCACATGGCGGTCATCCGCAGCAGGTCGATCCCCCGGTTGCGCTGTTCCATGGCGTCTCCTTGTGTAAAAAAGCAGAACGGAGGCGGTCTGTGCCGCATCCGCTCTGCCGGTTTGTTGAGATGCTTACTGGGAGATCTCTTCCCGCGCGAAGCTGCCCAGAATTCCGTTGATAAATTTCACGGTTTCCGGCGTCTCGTATTTTTTGGCGATCTCCACCGCTTCGTTGATGGCGGCGCCATTGGGAATGTCCTGCATGTAGAGGATCTCGTACATGGCTACCCGCATGATGGCGGAGGCCACCAGAGGAATGCGGGAGAACTTCCAGTTCTTAGCATACTTGGCGATATAGCCGTCCAGCTCGGCGGCGTGTTCATTCACACCGGTCACCAGGCGGGTGATATACGCCACCTGCTTGGCGTTGGGCGCTTCTGTATACAGGGGGTCTTCCTCCGCCAGCTCAGCAAACGCCTCGCTGGTCAGCCGCTCGTGCAGCAGCTCTTCCACGGGTTTATCCGTGAAGCTCAATTCGTAGGAAAGATGCGCGGCAATTTCCCGTGCGGTATTCCGTGTCATAGCTTCTCTCGTCCTTTTCTCTCTTGTTCAGTCTGGCAATCAGGCCAGGGTCACGCCGCCCACATGGATGTTCACCGTTTCCACGGTGCAGCCGGTCATATCGCTGACCGCAGAGGCCACAGCCTTCTGGGCATTCTCTGCCACCTCAGGGATAGCGTGGCCGTATGCCACCGTCAGGTAGATATCCAGCACCAGACCGGTCTCGGTCATTTCGATCTTTACGCCCTTGGCGTTCTTCTGAGCACCCTTCTTATTGGTCACCAGATCCGCAACGCTGGTACCCAGATTCCCCATCATGCCGGAAACGCCTTCCACCTCCCGGACGGCGCCCACCGCGATGGCGGCGATGACCTCCTCGGAAATGTGGATGCTTCCCTGCTCGTCGGAAAGCGTCATATAACCCTTATTTTCAGCCATTGTGATTCTCCTTTTTGTATCTTGGCGGCGAACTTCATTTCTAATGTGTTATTCTACCATGCAATTCCGAAAATTACAACAGCTAATTTGATGCCATGATCCGAATGGCGCTGGCGGCATAGCCGGTCTCAGTCATGGCGATGTCCGTGATCTTGGCTACATCCGTGGAATTCAGCGTTCCGTCCGCCGTGGATACAACGATGCTCAGGGAATCATCCCCCATAAAGGCCACGCAGTCGGTGTACCCCTTGGCCGTCACCAGATTTTCGATCTGGGCTTCCTTCAACGTGTAGGATGCCAGCACCTGAATACTCTCCGACGCCTGATTTGCCACCTCTTTGTCCGCGTCCTCCTGCTTGGCGGCATCCTCAAGGAGAGAAATGGCGCTGTCCCGCGCCTGCTGCCGGGTGAGCCGGGCGGAGGCGAAGTAGTCGTCCCCCTCGTAGACGGTGTCCTCCGCCAGCTCTGTTCCCTCCTGACCGGAGACCAGCGTGGCCTCTCCCAGAATTTTCGTTCCTGTCTCCTCTGCCTGCTGGAGGGCCTCCTGCGTGGAGTATTTCCAGTTCAGTCCCACCGCCGCGCACACCAGCACCGCCATGGTGCCTACCACAAGGTTTCGCTTTGCGTTTCCGCTCATAGGTCCTTTCCTCCTCCAGATAATCACTGACATTTTGCCACGGTGACGCGGTCGCTGGACAGTCCGGTCAAGGCGGACACCGCCTCGGTGACTGCCAGCTTCACGTCGGCCCGGTCCCCGCCCTGACACACCACCAACGCCCCCCGGTAAGTGGGATAGGCCGTCTGAGTCACCACCGTCTCTTCCCGGTCCCCGCCGTCCAGCAGGACCGGCTCCGAGGTCCGGGAATAGTCCTCCGGTGCCGCCGCGCTGCCGCTGTACCGCAGCTCCGTATTCTGAGCCAGCTGCCGTTCTCCATCGGTATCCACCGTCAGCAGCACCCGCACGGTCCCTACGCCCTGTATCTGCCCCAAAATTTCCTCCAAGTCCTTTCGCAGCGTCTCCGCGGCTGTATAGGCCGGTGGCGCTTCGCTCTGACCAGTCTGTGCCGTGTGCCCGCTCCCACCGGGCCATAACAGCAGCCCAGCGCCGATCAGCAAGATCAGTGCCGCGTATTTGTATCGGTCCCATAGCTTCCGCACTCCTTCAGTTTTCATTCCACACCTGTCTTTCCGCCGGGACGCCCAGCTCCGTTTCCAGCCACCGGGACAGCACTTCGGACCTCGGCCCCGTCAGTTCCACAGAAACGGGGACGGGAACGCCGCTGCCGTCCGGCTCCACGGTGACTTGCACCCGGAGCGTCAGGCCCATATCAGCCGCCTTGTCCGATATATATGATTCCAGTTCGGCTTCTATGAGTCCCACCAGCTCTTTCTGCCCCTCTTGCTCCAATTCTGCCTGCCGCTGCTCCACCGTCTGCCGGTAGGCGTCCAGATTCAGAGAGACGGCGGACAGATCCACACTCCCAAGGGGCCGCAAAAGCACGGCCAGCAGGAGCAGTCCCCCCACAAAGGAGGTGATCTCCCGGAGACTGCCCTTGGGCGTCAGCATTTGTATCACGGATAGCAGCAGCGTCACGGACACCACCGCCGTCAGCCATGCCCGGGCCGCCGCCATCATGATGTCACCACAGCTGCGGAGGCCAGAATGGACACCAGCAGTACCAGCGCGCAGCTTCCCACCATGCCCAGGATCAGACCGAAGGCGCCGCCAAGGCCGCCGATCAATCCGCACAGCTCCGTATCTCCAATGACGGAGGCCAAAAAAGCCGTCAGCTTGTAGAGAAGGTACTGGATCCCCAGCTGCAAAAAGGGATAGGCACACAGGGCCAGCACCCCCAGCAGGCCAAACACGCCGATAGCCCCCTTCAAAAGCCCCGCCCCGGCCAGCACGGTTTCCGATGCCTCTGCGATGATGCCCCCCACCACGGGGATCATGCCGGAAATGGCGGTTTTCGTCACCCGCACTCTGGCGCTGTCCACCGTTCCAGCGAAAATGCCGCCTACAGTGAGGTAGAGGGTAAAGGCCAGCAGTGCGGCGGTCAGCAGCTTGGTGCAGACGGTTTTCAGCAGCTCCGCCACCGCCGTCAGCCGCTTGTCCGCAAGGCAGCAGCCAGCCGCCAGCGCCCCGGCGTAGAGATAGACCATGGGCATCAGCAGTCCGTGGATCAGTTCCAGCAGCAGGTCCGAGAAGAACACGGCGGCCACCTGCCGCAGCGTGGCGCCCGCCACGCCGCCGGACAGGGCGGTAACAGCGGCCAGGGTGGGCAGCAGCGCCTTGGAAAAGGTGTTCATCCGCTCGATAGCTGCGGTTCCCTGGCCCATCAGGCTGTCCAGACTCCCCGCCGTCAGGGCCGTGATGGCCAGAGCCCCCGCCATGGGCAGAAAGCGGGTGGAATCCCCGGCGCTTTTCCGGAAGCCGTCCACCAGGCTGCATAACAGCACCACCAGCAGAATGGACGCCGCCCCCCGCCCGTCATCTGTTTTCATTTAGTCATCAAATTACGTTACTCTTCCGCTTCAGGCTTAACAGGGAATGAAAAT
>ENA-UPSY01003835-UPSY01003835.1-human-gut-metagenome-genome-assembly--contig:-NODE-3835-length-10381-cov-2.463024_pt1 | contig 10381 bp, 8 predicted proteins | sample MGYA00250044_ERZ773365 | MGnify/ENA primary metagenome ERZ773365 (study PRJEB29103, sample SAMN06111932) | human gut metagenome | biome: human gut; feature: ankylosing spondylitis patient; material...
GGTACTTTCCCTGCTGCATCACTCGGCTTCAGATTCTCTAATCTCCTGAAGAAGGATTGGTTGGATGCTTTTTCTGTGTATCTGCCTTTGTGCAAATCACTCTCACTGCACTCTCAGATATGGGAATAAACTGAATCTGCTCGGCTTTAGATCTTAGAACAACCGATTTGTCAGTTCTCTTAACATCCGTAATTTGTGTACTCGCCCTATGTTTTGCTACTAGCATATTGTCACCTCTTTTTTGTTTTTGCAGAGATTTTTTTTATTTTCCCGTATTAAACTTTGTCACTGCTGTTTCAATTTTTACATAAGCTGAATCTTTTTACAATGTCCTATTTTAATTGTTCTATGGAATATTTTGATTTTTATTTGTAGCAAAAAAGTTACAATCGAGTATATGGATTTGGAGAGCAAACTTCTGTTATAATTTAAATCAGCAGCCGCTCCCCAATTGAGAAAAATACGATCCATGTTCGCACCCAAAATGGAACCGATGCGACTTAAAATTTGACTTATCTCTCTAGCAAAAATCGCATCCTCGCAGTCTCCGTATTTCCTCCAGATGCGCCTTTTGTTTTAAAGTTCATTTCATAGCGATCTGCATCGCAGTATGGCTTCCACTCTGGAAGCTTATTTTCATTATAATCATTTCCGTTTGGATTGCCAGTTTTTATAAAGTTGACAAAATAGCTGCTGATCTGACGAGCCAGATCATAGTGATGGCCGTCAAATGGACGCCAACATTTTGCAAGTGTCTCAAAGAAGAACCATAAATCACACGAGTGGAATGTGCCCGCATTGTCCCATCCTGGAATATCAGCATCAAAACGGTAATAATAGCTGTTTTGATTACAGCCTGTATCTTTTCTTGATAAAAATGCTCGCTTTACGCTGTACTCAATTCCACTGACAGGCGAAAATCCCTCCGGCGTCTGCTTTTTATTTTCTTCAAATGACAAAAACTGAACTGCCTTATCTTTAAAAAGTTCTTCTGCCTTTTTCAAAAGCTGTTCGCCGTCCTTAGCTTCAATATGATTTAAGAACTCATCTGATGTGTTTCCTGCCATAAGAGGCACTAAAAGGCTTCTTCCTTCAAGCATCTTTTTGTATGGGTCTTCCTTGCAGAATACACCGTCACGCACAGTATACATACGCGGATGATCCTTGGCAAAATCAGAATACTTATCACGAATCTCAAATGCATCAAGTGCTCTTGCTTCCTCCAAGGTTTTTACGCCAAGAAATTCAAAAAAGTCTTTTCCAATCTGCTCTGCCGTAGCTAAAGGTGTAGGTGTGCCAAAACGTGTCTTTTCATAAGGACTTCCAATCATACCGCTCATCACAAGCGCACCGGAAATTTTTCCTTCATTTTCTTCACATGCGAGCTGCGACATTACACTTGCACCGCCTGCCGACTGTCCGGCAATTGTAATCTTATTTGGATCACCTCCGAAATTAGCAATATTTCTGACAACCCACTCAAGACCTGCCTTCTGATCAAGGCTTCCAAAATTGGACGGTGCTTCTGGCTGCTCTTTTGTCAGCTGAGGATGTGACAAAAAGCCAAATACATTCACACGATAATTGACGGTGACAACAACAACTCCCTGTCTTGCAAGTCGCTCTCCGTCAAACTCCATCTCTCTTGTATAGCCCCATTGATAGCCGCCTCCAAAATACCAAACAAGAACTGGACGTCTATCATCCACGCTTTTTGCTCCTGTCCAGATATTTAGATACAGACAATCCTCATCCATAGGCACATCCTGGTCAACATGCCACTCTCTATTGTATAGAGAATCACCTATGCCTGGCGTATCCTGCACAGAAATCGGTGCAAAGCGTGCACAATCCTTTATTCCTTCCCAATTCTCACACGGCTGAGGTGCGCGCCAGCGATTCTTCCCTGTAGGCGGTGCAGCAAACGGAACACCGCGAAAAGCTGTGATACGCGGATCGGCTGCCTCAATACCGCGCACCAGACCATTTTCTGTTTTTGTTTGTCGAATCATTGTATTCTCCTTGTTTTATTTTTGTTCTAAATAAAATCCCTTTAGTTGTCCTTTTCCTTCTCCTTTGAAGGTCAGATACAGTGCCTGCACACCATCTGGCATTTCAACTGGTGTACTATAATGTTTCCATACATTCGTGTACTCTACTGGAATCTGTGCTAGCACTTTGCCATCCCATGCAGTTTTTACTTCAAAGCTTCCCTTTATATAACCACGAACATCAATCGAAATTTGATGAATGTTCTTCATATCAAAATATTTGAAGCCAACTGTTGTACCATCCACAATTGCACCAAGATATGCCGGATCCTCATCACCATCTCTTCCATCCTGCATGATCTTAGGAAAACGTTCATCTACATAAATAGAAGGCTCATTTGTAAATAAATTGCATGCCAAATACGCCGGATAATAGCCCTCTCCAACTAGCGGTCCGCCATTTAATCCACATGAAGTAATCTCTGCCTGGAAAATACTGCCATCTTCACCAAATGTCAGGCGCTCTGCGCATCCCTGTCTGCTGTACCACGTACCATTTGTATGTCTGTGATAGAAAATATACCAGTCATCTCCAATCTGGACCATACTTCCATGATTGTTTGCACCATATGCAGTTGGCATATCTGCCGGCTTATATGTATCAATATGAAGGTCACAGTTACTTACAATCACGCCGCCATACTTAAAGCCGCCCGTAGGCTCCTTGCTCGTCGCATAGCAAAGCTCATGCATAACCTCAGACGAATAAATAAAGTAATATGTGTCGCCTCTCTTTCTAATAGACGGAGCCTCAAAAAATGCGTGACCCTCATATGGTGTATCCTTGCTGTACTCACTTCCCGGCACAATAATTTTCGGTGCTGTCTTCACGGTCAGCATATCTTTATCAAGGATTGTCACCATCGCGCCGCTTCTCGACTTATCCCCAATTCCGCAAAAACCTGTATACAGATAGGTCTGATCTTTCTCTGTGATTACACCTGGATCAAACTGTGGCTCATCTGTTTCTTTTTCACCAAGACGCGTGCCATCCGGATAATGAACATATCCTAAAAATTCATATTTTCCTGCTGGTGTATCACAAACTGCAACTGATACAACCGGAAGCTTATCAAGCACGTAGAATAAATAATATCTTCCATCTGGTCCAACTGTGACATCAGGTGCGTACAGACACATCGTTCCATCTGGATTTTCCGGATCCTGTGTCTTTTTATAAATTACGCCCTCATATCGCCAGTTTCCCAGATCATCTACTGGAGCAGACCAGCATACATAATCACCCATACAAAATACATATCCATTGTAAAAATCGTGCGATCCGTAAACATACACACGTCCATTAAATACATAAGGTTCTCCATCTGGAATATATTCCCATGACGGAAGATATGGATTAAATGCCTGTTTTTTCATATTCGTTACCATTCCTTCCTATTAAAGATGCACACGCACCGTCACTACTGAGCATGCCGGTACCACAAACTTCACACCGCGCTTTGTTAATTCTACATCAAGCGGCTTCTCATATAAAACCGGTTCTTTTCCAAACTCGTTGTAATCATTTAATCCGCCGTGAAGAATAAAGCCCTCTGCCTTTTTAGGTGTCTCCTCCATCAAAACAGCTTCGATAGTCTCCTCACCATCAAGTGATGTATTGACAAGTGTTATAGTAATTACGCCATCTTTATCCTGTGATACTGACTGCTGAATGTTATCCATCTGATACTTATCATTTCCTACCTTCTTTGTCTCAGTCAGACAACTCTCAAGAAGCTCGGCTCCCTGATGGAAACGATACATATGGAACACATGGTAGGTCGGTGTAAGAATCATTTCTGGTCCATCTGTTAAAATAACTGACTGAAGCACGTTTACAATCTGTGCGATACATCCCATCTTCACACGATCACAATGGCGATTGAAAATATTAAATGTAGCTCCTGCTACAAGTGCATCTCTCATTGTGCTTTGTTGGAACAAAAATCCAGGATTTGTTCCCGGCTCTACATCATGCCAACAACCCCATTCATCCACCATCATACCGATTTTTTTATCTGGGTCATACTGATCCATAATCGCACCATGTCTGTAAATTAACTCGTCCATGCCAAGCGCACGATTCATTGTATACCAATACTCATCTTCTGAAAAGTCTGTTGCGCTTCCCTTATGCAGTCCCTTTTCTGCACCGCAGTAATAATGAACAGACAAACCATCCATCATGCCATGTACTTCTTTTGGTGCCGGATCTGCAAAACATTCACGAAGCACCACCTCTGTCCACTTATAATCATCAGCATTTGCGCCGCCACAGATTTTAAAAATTGGATTCTTGCTGTCATAGGTTCTCACATATGTCTGATAACGGCGATAAAGATCAGCATAGTAAGCTGGTGTCATATTTCCGCCGCATCCCCAGTTTTCATTTCCAACACCGAAATAATCCACCTTCCATGGCTTCTCTCTGCCATTTTTCTTTCTGAGATCTGCCATCGGTGACACACCATCTAATGTCATATATTCAACCCACTCGCTCATCTCACGTACACTGCCGCTTCCAACATTTCCGTTGACATATGTTTTGCAGCCAAGCTGATCGCACAGTTCAAAATATTCATGTGTTCCAAAGCTATTATCCTCTGTCACACCACCCCAGTGGGTATTAATCATTTTCTTTCTGCTTTCCTTTGGACCAACACCATCCATCCAGTGGTACTCATCTGCAAAACAGCCGCCCGGCCAACGAAGTACAGGAACCTTAATTTCCTTTAAAGCCTCAACCACATCTGTTCTCATACCATTTTTATTTGGGATTGGCGAATCCTCTCCCACATAAATTCCCTCATAAATACAGCGGCCTAAATGCTCACTGAAATGCCCGTAAATCTCCGGCTCAATATGACCTTTTCTATTTTTTTCGTTAATATAAAGCTTCATAATATTTTTTTCTCCTTTTCTTATAGAAAAGGCGGAGAATAGCAGTTTTGCCTTTCCCCGCCAGATCATCCATGCTGTGTCTGTCTTTTCCTTTTTTCTTTTTCCCCTTTGACCTCAGATCACTTTATATATGCAGCCCAGAACAACTCATTTTCATTTACTTTGCTACTGCTGCCTCTCTTGCATCTACTACTGCCTGATACTTATTTGTATCAAACTCAACAAGCTGGTCCCATCCAAGACCTTCAAGTGTAACACACATTTCATCCCACATCTGATCAAATTCAGCATCATCTGATGCAAAGATTGCCTGCCAGGATGTTGCCTTGACCTGATCGCCACACTGACTTCTGATCAGCGCGATATCGGTTGTATCAATTGGAAGTACAAGGTTTACACTCGGAACAGGATTAAGCATTCCATTTTCCTCCAGATATGAAACTTCAGTTTCAGAACCAAACTTCTCACTCCACTCTTTGTTTGTTGCTGTGTTATTTTTTTCAAGGAAGGATGCCCAGTAATCACTTCCAAATGTCTCTCCTGTTTCTGGATTCATCTCAATACTTGCAACAAGCCACTGATTTACCTGGTTATTTCCATCAGTCCAGGAACCGCCGCCAAGTTCTTCTGGTACCTGAGGATCATCTGCAAATCTTGTCATACCAGCATCTGTCAGTGTATATGTACCATCATCATTTACAGTATAAATAAAGCCTTCCTGACCAATATGCTGCATAGTCAGACCTTCTGGTGAGCAAAGCCAATCCATAAATTCAAGGATACGCGCCTTATCTTCATCTGACACGTTAGAACCAACTGCCCATGCACGGCCATCGCCATAGTAGGTATCTGATGCCTGATAAATATTCAGATCTTCTAGCGGAATACCACGATAATTCTGACGAGCCTCGCCCTTATCTGGTGAATTCCAGAAACCATACTGCCAGTTGTACCAGAACAGATGAACTCTTCCCTGACGCATCTTGTCACATGCTGCATTCCAGTCCTGTGTAGCGGAATCTGGGTCAACCAGTCCCATCTGATTTGCCTTATATAAGAACTTTAACATCTTATAGTAAGCGCCGTCTTTATCAGTTAATGGTGTGATGGAATTATCTGTTCCCAGTAAAATAGAACCATTTACTTCCTGACCATACCACTTTGTAAGCTGATTTACATTCTCAATACTTGTGTTATCCCAATCTGGCCATAAGCTCAGTGCGTATGTCTTATCTCCAGCCTCATTTGTCGGATAAGCATCCTGAATCTTCTTTAAGGTATCTAACAGATCGTCAAGATTTTTCATCTCTGGTGCGCCAACTTCTACATAATGATCCCACCGAAGTCTTGGCATTATAGCTACAGTATCTTCCTTGTAATCAGTCGGTCCATTGGAGTTCATCTCTGCCGGAATTGCATAAACGCCTTCCGTTCCGATTACTTCATTTATCGAATCATTAAACAGACTAATCTGCTCTTCATATTTCATGAGATTCTCATAATTTGGAAGATCCTCGCTGATATCTGCGATCAGACCTACATCAACACAATCCTGCATATCTGCATTATCCAGAATAATAATATCACCCAGATCACCAGATGCACATCGTGTCTGATAAAGAGATGCTGCATCACCAGATACCTGCGGCGCAACGATGTTTAACTCGATGTTGAAACGATCCTTGATTTCCTTTGCGTACCATCCAGTCTGCATACCCTGATAGTTTGCTGCCACATCGTAAACTTCGATTGTCAGGGTTTCATCATGATTCACTTCTGGTGCTGCCCACGCATTCATTGGAAGTGCGCCTGCTGCCATCATCGCTGCCATTGCCATGCTTGCTACATTTTTCTTTTTCATAGTAAAATCCTCCTTTTTGATTTTCTTTGATTTTTACTTTAATCTTTCTTTATTTCCTATTACTTTAATTTTTCCTTTTGACCCTTTAGCCCTTAACTGCTCCTACCATAATACCCTTTACAAAATATCGCTGGAAAATCGGGTATACAAACATGATTGGTGCAACAACCAAAATCGTAACAGTCATGCGCACACTCGTTGCTGTCTGTGCTGTTGCGGAAGCAGCTGCCATAGCGCCTGAGCTTGCAGAACTGTTTGCCAGTGCCTTTAAGGAGCTTGCCTGATTCAAATACTGATACAAAATAAACTGCAGCGGATACAGCTTCGTATCTGTCATTAAAAGAAGTGTATCCTGAAATGCATTCCACTGATTAACTGCTGAGAAAATAGCAACTGTTGCCATAATCGGCTTAATAACAGGAATCATAATCTTCAAAAATACTTTTATAGTTCCTGCACCATCAATCTCTGCTGCCTCCTGAAGTTCCTTTGGAACAGACTCCACAAACGTCTTTGTCAGGATAATGTTAAATGGAGAAACAATTGCCGGCAAAATATAACCAAGGAAGTTATTTGTAAGATGCATATTTTTCATTGTCAAAAACCATGGGATAATTCCTGCATTAAAGTACATCGTTGCAACTAAAATTCTGTACCAGAACTTTTTGTGCCACATATCTTCCTGAGTAAACATATAACCTAAGAATGCTGATGCACCTACAGTACAAAATGTTCCGATTACTGTTCTTCCAAGAGAAATTTTTGCTGCCTGAAATAAACCGTCAATCTTTAGTGCGCTCACATAATTCTGAAAATGAATTCCTCTCGGCCAGAAAAGAATCACGCCTCTGGCGCTTAAATCATTTGCACTGATTGTATTGATAAAGATGTAGTAAAACGGATATACACAAACCAGCGCGCACAGGCTGAATATGATGTAACAGACAACACCGACCATGCGGTCGCCGAAGCTTTCCTTCATCTTTGTCTTATGTTGATGAACTTGTTTCTTTTTCATCTAAGCTGCCCTCCGATCCAAGTTAGATAAAGCTCTCGCCGCGTACCTTCTTCGAGAAGGTATTTGCACCTACAAGAAGAATTACACTGACCACACTCTTTAACATACTAATTGCAACAGATACGGAATAGCTTCCGCTTCCCATTGCGGTATTATATACGTAAAGATCAAGTACCTGAATGTACTGTTTGTTAAATGCGTTCTGGAATACGTAATACTGCTCCATTCCGTTGTTTAAGAAGTTTGCAATGTTAATCATCAGCAAAACAAAATAAGTCGGAATCAAACTTGGAATTGTAATATGATGAATCAGCTGCATACGGTTTGCACCGTCAACCTTTGCTGCCTGGAACAGCTCATCATCAATACCAGAAATTGCTGCTATGTACATAATTGCCGCCCAGCCAAGATTCTTCCAAGTCAACCACAGCCACTGAGTAAACCAAACATGCTTTGTAGACTGCAAAAACAAAATTGGCTCTGTTGTAAATCCAAGCTTCATTAACAAGGTATTTGCCATACCTGTACTGTTAAACAAGCTGAATGCAACTGAATATACAAGAACCCAGCTGACGAAGTTTGGAAGTGTGGTAACAGTCTGTACAAACTTGCGAAACTTCACGCAGCGAATCTCATTTAAAAATACAGCAAACAACATTGGAAGCCATGATGTACCAAGTGTTAACGCACTCATCGCAAATGTATTTTTTAACACCTGAACAATCTGCTTAATCTTAATATCGTTCTCAACCAGTGACTTAAACCATTTTAAGCCAACAAACTGCGCCTCAGAAAATGGCTTCGGCGGACGATAATCATAAAATGCGTAAATCCATCCGTATAACGGATAGTAACTGAATATAATTACCAGTGCAATGAAAGGTGCTACATACAAAAACAACCGTATGGACTTCCATTTTCTTCTCGTCATCTTTTTCTTTCCGAACTTTTCCACTGCCTTTCTTTTTTATTTGGTTTAACGTTTTTTCTTTTATTAGTCTCATTATGTCACTTTACAGGTATTTTGTCAATACCTAATTTGATTTTATTTTTATATTTGTCTATTTTGCATATTTATTTTTATATTCTTTATGTATTCAGCCTTTTTTTTTGTGTTGCTTTACCATTATACTGTTTGTTTAACGTTACTCTTTTATATTTTGTAAAATACTAACTATTCCGATCCCAATTCACAAAATCATGCAAAAAAAAGAAGCAGCCTTACCGACTGCTCCTCTAATTTGTTTAACGTTTTTATTCTTACTCATTTCGCTTTGGAACTGACTCACGTATTTTTATCTCACATGGAATTTTAATGTGCTTTACCGTATCACTATCAGCTCCATTATAATCACTGTCCTGCTTTTCTATCTTTTCAAACAACAGTCTTGCCGATTCTGTTCCAACCTCAAGAAGAGGAAGGCGGCTGCTTGTCATCTTGGGAATATACCAGTTTGCAATCTTCTCATTATCAAATCCAGTAACAGCAATATCCTTTCCCACTTCAAGTCCCATATCATGAATGCAGTTATACACACCGCCTGCCATCCAGTCTGACATACAAAAAATCGCATCTACCCCAGCATTCACTAACTTAGCTGTCATCGTATATGCCTTTTCAGGCTTCCAATTTGCATCAAGAACCCATGACGGATTATACGGAATACCTGCTTCAAACAGTGCTCGCTGACAGCCAAGCAAACGGCGTTTTGCATGAATATTGTCAGCACGTCCGCTTATCACTCCAAGCTTTCTGTATCCTTGTGCTAAAATATAGCTCACCATCTGATAGCCGCCTTCCTCATCGTCGATCTCAACAGAAGTCATACTTTCATCTGAGCAGCAATAAGCTAGTACAATCGGCATGTCTGTTTTTTTCTCAAACAGATGTATCTCTCGCTCATGACCTGCTACATATATCAGTCCATCTGCCTTAATGCTTACAAGCTCCTTCATAGCTGGATCTAATACACTATGGATTAACGTTTCATCATTGTACCATTTATCTTGCCATCTTGAATACAGCCTAAGATTCTGCAGAAGGACACGATACTTTTTTTCCTCACAATATTTCATAATGCCTTCGACAATCTCCGGCGTCGTAAACTGCTCGAGATCCTCAGTGATAACACCAATTGTCTGAGTGCGCTGTCTGCGCAGCCCCTGCGCGAAGTAATTTGGATGATACCCAAGTTCCTCGATCGCTTCCATTACTTTTTTACGTGTCTCATCCCTGACCTTTTTGGGACTATTATTTACAATATTTGACACCGTTGTAACTGAAACACCACAGTGCTGCGCAATTTCCTTTAAAGTAACCATTACGATTTCCTCCCGCTTTTGTTTTCCCTGTTGTTTCTTTATGTTAACACAGGAGCGAAATTTTATCAATCACCTTTTTTTACCTGCACACCTACTTCAAGAATCTTATCAAAACGCATAAAAAATGTAATTGTCGTTACAGTTGCTGCCAAAATATCGCTGATTGGCTCTGCCAAAAAGACAGCAAATACCTTGTCTGCCAAGAAACAAGGCAAAATAAAGATCAGC
>ENA-UPSY01003865-UPSY01003865.1-human-gut-metagenome-genome-assembly--contig:-NODE-3865-length-10314-cov-9.513139_pt1 | contig 10314 bp, 6 predicted proteins | sample MGYA00250044_ERZ773365 | MGnify/ENA primary metagenome ERZ773365 (study PRJEB29103, sample SAMN06111932) | human gut metagenome | biome: human gut; feature: ankylosing spondylitis patient; material...
GGTGTAGCCACAAGCAGCTGCTCGTAGCGCGTGATGATATCTGCCAGTTCGAGATAAGTATCTGTAATTTCAGGAAGGCGTGTTTTCCTTTCAAAAATCGCTCGGCAAATTCATAGCCAATCTTGTTAGCTTCTTCGGGTGTCACTTCTCCCGGCCTGAAAGACTGCCGTACCTGATAGGCAATCACATCGCTTTTTTGCCTGCGCCCGGTGGTCTGTTCATAAAGTCGCTTTGTCAGCATAAATTCTTCGTCTACTGTCAAGGGACTGCACTGATAGCTGCTGACAAGTTCACCCTGCTCGGTTTTGTCTGGGTTTTGGATATAGCTGGTGTGGTTATTCAGACAGGCGGCAATGGACTTCCCCTTATTTTTGCGCATGGCGATCAACCGTGTTGCAGCCAGTTCCATCACCTCCCTAAAAAAAGAAAATGCCGCACATCGGCGGCATCGAGATCATTTTTGGATATTTTTTCGTAATCGGAAGCACCAGCCAGATACATCGCCTTGTAACGGGCGCATTCCAACTCATTGCAGATTTCATCTAAGGCGAGGTATTGCTTCCATGATTCTTGGCTGATGACGCTCTGCAAGGCTTTCTCAGCCGCTATTTTGGCGTTTTTCAGTCGCTGATAGCTTTCATCCTCACCCAGCATTTTAGAAAAAATCGTGCTGCTGTGCGCATAATAGCAATCCTCCAATTTCTGGTTTTCCATCGCATCCCTCACAACCCGGCAACCCAGCCACTAAAACGCTCTGCTGCATCTGCGATCAAAGCACCCACAAAAATCAAAACAAAGCATCCGAACTCCGCCACCAGCAAGATCAAAAACTGCATCCACTCCCGGCAGTACAGCGTATAAAGACCGCAGCCGAAAATATACAGCATGGGCAGCGCCAGTACGAACGCCGACAGGTTCAGCGTCCATTTCAGCATCAGCGCAAGGAAAGCCGTAAGCAGCCAAAACGGGAAAACGATCATCTTAAAAACGAACCTCATATCTAGCACCTACCTTTCTTTCACCCCGATTATAAAGGTATCAACGATTGCGTTGCAAGGATGTCAACTGTTATGTAGCCCCCGCAGTCCTCCAACTGCGGGGAAAATTTTAGAGTTCTGCCAGCCGGGAGAGAATCTGCCGACCAATCTCAATTAACTCATCCAGCCGTTGCCGCAGGTCCTCCATGTCGGCGGCGTAGACCCGACCATTTTCATTGGCGGCTTTGGCGTACTGGTTCAGGTTGTTGCTGCACATCTGCAAAAGATACGCCATGCGCCGCAGTTGCGGCAGATCAAGGTTCAGGCAGTAGCCGTCCAGTGCCATCTTTCGGATATAGGCACTCAGGCTGCGGATGCCCATGCCCAGCATTTTTTCATAAATGCGGTTCTTCTCCGCTTTTGTGGTTCTTAAGATGATGATCTCGTCCCGCTTTTCCCTCACCGGGCATCACCGTCCTTGTCGTAATAACTGCGGAAGGGCTTCACCGGCTCCGGCTTGTCCGACTTTTCCTCCAGCGCTGCCAGCACCGAGGGGCGGCGAGAGACATTCTCCTGTTCTTCCTCGTCCTGTTCCGGCTCATGGCTCTTTTCGTCCACATCTAACTGAGCGTTCAGTTCCGCAAGCCGTGCGGACTTCTCTGTCAGTTCTTCCTCCTGTGGGAAGGGCTTTTCCACCTCAATCTGCGCCGCCGCCTGCTGCTGATGCAGAGTGGCTAGCTCATTCTCAGCAGAGTTAATGCGCTCCGGGAAGTTGTTCAGGGAGTTATCCAGACGGATAATGTTGCCCAGAGGGTCGGTGCCCAAGGGCACCGTGTACTTCCGCTGCCCTTTCAAAAGTGCCTGATACTCTGTTCGGAAAGCATCGAACCGCAGGGACAGTTCAAAGCCCCGGTAACTGCCGATGACTTTTTCCTCGGCGTTGGGCAACTCCGAACAGGCGAGCACCAGACGCTCACCGGCGGTCTTTTTCTCATCGTAGGTCACGCCCCTGATGGTCATGCCACAGAACTCCTCCTTGCCCTGCGGGTGGGCAGCGGCAAGCTGTGCATCGGCTTTCAGCCCGGCAATGTGGGCATTCGTTTCCTGAATGTCTGCCGGGAACTTGGTCAGCAGCTTGTCTTGTAGACGAAATTTCTGGCTCTGGTGGTCGGCTTTCAGCACCTTCAGCTTTGCGACCTGCACGTCCAAGTCCATCTTCTCCTTGATGAGCGGATTTCCAGCGCACAGTGCCTTGATTTCCGCATAGGAAAGTGCCTGTTCGTCTACATCTTCGCAGGAGCGCACCGGGGATTTACTGGTCATAATCTGTGAGATAAATCGCTGTTTATTCTCAAGGGTCTGATAGAGGTAGCTGTCAAATGTCCCTTCCGTGACGTAATTGAACACCTTGACTTCCTTATTCATATTGCCCTGACGGATGATGCGACCATTGCGCTGGGTCATGTCGCTGGGCTTCCAGCCAACATCCAGATGATGCACCGCCACAAGTCGGGACTGGACGTTGGTGCCCGCTCCCATTTTTGCCGTACTTCCGAGCAAAACTCGCACATCGCCGGAGCGCACTTTGGAGAACAATGCCGCCTTTTTTGCTTCGGTATCGGCGTTGTGGATAAACTCGATCTCGTTTTCCGGCACACCGGAGGCAACCAGCTTTTTGCGAATGTCCTCATAGACATTGAAGTTGCCATCGTTCTTTGGTGTCGAGAGGTCGCAGAACAAAAGTTGGGTCAGCTTCTGATCTTTGCCCTCCTCCCAGATCTTCAGCACGTTCTGCACACAGACGTTCAGCTTGCTGTTGGGGTCGTCTGGCAGCATGGGGTTCATCAGGCGCACATCCAAGCCGATCTTTCTGCCGTCGTTGGTGACACAGAGCATATTGTCCACGGACGCATCCACTGCACCGGAGTGGATTTCTGCGGCACGTTTGCTCAGTTCCTGCACCATCTCTTTCTGAATCTCGGACGGCTTTGCCACCACCGTTTCAAACTTTGCCTCCGGCACCGGAAGATGAAGCTGGTCAGAGGTTTTAATGTCCGCAACCTCCTTGAACATGGACATCAGTTCCGGCAGATTGAAGAACTTTGCGAATCTTGTTCTTGCCCGGTAGCCGGTACCCTCCGGGGCAAGTTCGATGGCAGTGGTCGTCTCACCAAAGGTGGATGCCCAGCAATCGAAGTGGGTCAGCTTTTTCTGCTGCAAGGTGCTGTATTGCAAGTACCGCATGACCGTGTACAACTCGGTCATGGAATTGCTCACGGGCGTGCCCGTGGCGAACACCACGCCCCGCCCGCCGGTGATCTCATCCAGATAGCGGCACTTGCCGAACATATCGCTGGATTTCTGCGCTTCGCTGGTGGATAATCCTGCGACATTCCGCATTTTTGTGGTCAAAAAGAGGTTCTTGTAAAAATGGCTCTCGTCCACAAAAAGCCTGTCAACGCCCAGTTGTTCAAAGGTAATTACATCGTCTTTACGCTCATCGGAGCGCAGTTTTTCCAGCTTGGTTTCCAGCGTTTTCCGGGTCTTTTCCATCTGCTTGATGGAGAAATTCTCGCCTGCGTGGACTTTCAGCTCATTGATGGCGGCAAGCGTTTCATAAATTTGCTCCTGAATGATACGCTCCTGCCGCTCAAAGGACAGCGGAATGCGCTCAAACTGGCTGTGCCCGATGATGACGGCATCATAGTCCCCGGTGGCGATGCGGGCGCAGAATTTTTTGCGGTTGGCAGTCTCAAAGTCCTTGCGCCGTGCCACCAAAAGTTTCGCATTGGGGTAGAGATTCAGAAACTCGCTTGCCCACTGCTCCGTCAAATGGTTGGGCACGACAAAAAGGCTTTTCTGGCACAAACCAAGGCGTTTGGCTTCCATGGCAGACGCAGCCATTTCGTAGGTTTTGCCTGCGCCAACTTCGTGCGCAAGCAGCGTATTACCGCCATAAAGCACATGGGCGATGGCATTTCGCTGGTGTTCCCGGAGGGTGATCTCCGGGTTCATGCCGACAAAATGGATGTGGCTTCCGTCATACTCACGGGGGCGGGTAGAGTTGAACAGTTCGTTGTACTGCTTCACCAGTGCAATGCGCCGCTGAGGGTCTTGCCAGACCCAGTTGGCGAAAGCATCCTTGATGACCTGCTGTTTCTGCTGCGCAAGCATGGTCTCCCGCTTGTTCAGCACACGCTTGAGTTTGCCATCGGCATCCTCGATGGTGTCGTAGATGCGGACATCTTTCAGGTTCAGGGTCTCCTCCAGAATCTTGTAGGCGTTGGCACGGGATGTGCCGTAGGTCTCGGAGGAGATAATGTCGCCCCGCCCCGTAGCCGTTTTGCCCTCCACACGCCATTCGGCGGTATACGGAGAATATCTCACCTTGACCGCATGGCGCAGATAGTAGGGGATCTGGAAGGTCTCGGTCATAAACTTTTGGATAATATCCGGGTCGAGCCACGTTGCACCCAAGCGCACATCAATTTCGGAGGCTTCCAGTTCTCTGGGCTGTGCCTTGGTCAGCGCATCCACATTGACGGCAAATTCCGGGTTGGTCTCTGCCGCAAACTGCGCCATCCGCAGCTTGGCCCGGACATCGCCGGAAAGGTACTCGTCTGCCATCTGCCAGCCGGCTTCCGGGTCAGTGGGGTCGGCGGCAGGGTCCTTGAAGATCACGCCGGAGAGTTCGGTGGTAATGCGCCCGTAGTCACCGGGAGTGCCCAGCAGTTCTGCCATATAGGGCAAGTCCACCTTGCCATGCTCCCCGATGGACACTGCCAACGCTTCGCTGGGGGTATCCACGCTGGTGACGGTGCGCTCCGGGCGAATGGTGCGCTTGGTGAACATCGCTGCCTTGGATTTAAGCTGCCCCTGCTCGTCCAGATTTTCCAGCGAACACAGCAGATAGTAGGAGGAATCCTGCTCAAACAGCCGCCCATTTTTGCGGTCGTTCAGCAGACCGTATTTGGTAGTAAAGACATCGTAGGCAGCGTTCAAACGCTCCTGTGTTGCCTTGATGTCCTCGTCCGGGTAGTCGTTCAACTGCTGGTCAATCAGCTCGTTGACGATCTGCCGCAGCTCCACCATGCCGGTGACACGGCCCTTGGCAGTGTCGGAAAGTTCCACCTGCGTCATCACGGAGTTTTCCCGGTAGAACACCTCACCGTCCACCACCGTGTAGGAGAAGTTTTTCACATCCGGGTCAGCCGGGAGAATATGCTTCTCGTTTTCGGCATCCGCAATATCTGGTGTTTCTACCTCAACTTCGGTGTATTGCCCCTCAATATGCTGCACCGCTTCTGCAAGCTGGTCTGCAAGGTTTGCACCCTCGATGGGAGCAACGGTCAATTCCTCTCGTCCATACTGGGTGCTTTCGGTGGAGAGTACACCCAGAATCATCTCCGGGTGGTCTGCGAAATACTGGTTGATGGCAAAGCCATCCTCGGTCTTGCCCAACTGCACCCATGCAGGTTCGATGTCCGCAGGGCGGTCACGCTTCTGCAAAAAGATAATATCGCTGACAACATCCGTGCCTGCATTTGCCTTAAACGCATTGTTGGGCAGACGGATAGCCCCCAACAGGTCAGCACGCTCTGCCATGTGTTTGCGGGCGGTGCTGTCCTTGCTGTCCATGGTATAACGAGAAGTCACAAACGCCACAATGCCGCCCGGACGCACTTGGTCGATGGCTTTTGCGAAAAAATAATTGTGGATGCTAAATCCCAGCTTGTTGTACGCCTTATCGTTGACCTTGTATTGACCAAAAGGCACGTTGCCCACAGCGAGGTCATAAAAATCACGCCTGTCGGTGGTCTCAAAACCGGCAACTGTAATGTCTGCCTGCGGATACAGTTTTTTCGCAATGCGCCCGGTGATGCTGTCCAGTTCTACGCCGTACAGACGACTGTCTGCCATGGTGTCCGGCAGCATTCCGAAGAAGTTGCCCACACCCATGGACGGCTCCAGAATGTTGCCAGACTGGAAGCCCATGCGCTCCACCGCATCATAAATAGAGCGAATCACCACCGGGGAGGTGTAGTGGGCGTTCAGAGTGCTGGAACGGGCGGCGGCGTATTCATCCTCAGAGAGCAGTCCTTTCAACTCTGCATATTCCTTTGCCCAACTATCTTTGCCGGGGTCAAAGGCATCTGCCAAACCGCCCCAGCCTACATACTGGGAAAGCACCTGCTGCTCCTCGGCGGTGGCACCACGGTGCTCCTCTTCCAGTTTGAACAGGGTGCGGATGGCTTCAACGTTCCGCGCGTACTTCTGCTTAGAACCTCCGATACCCAAATCATCATCCGTGATGTGGAAGTTCCCAGCGGGCACAGTGCTCAGGGCTTCATCCAAGGCAGCGGCATCCGGGAAGGTCTGCACCTTTCCGTCCATCACGGTAGAGATGGGCAGTTCGTCCAGTTCTTCGTCGGAAAGTTCCGGCTCAACTTGCCGCAGCCCGTCCTCGAATTGTTGCTTGCTGATGACTTCGTTATCCCACGACTGTCCCTGTGCGCTGGTGTCAATGCGAACATCCGTTTCGCCTACATAGCCGATTTTGCCTTCGATGGTTCGGGTAGGAAGGTCAACGATAACATCGTCCCCGACCTTATAATCAACGACCTTTTCGGGAGCAGCGTCAAGGGCCTCGTCCTGCTGTTCGTACAATTCCCGGACAACAGATAGCGGTTCTTCCCGAAAAATTGGCATCCGCAGGTCGGCCAGTGCCATATCCTGCAAGGAAACCTTGCCCTTATCAAAATCCACTCCGTCAATCCGAAATTTCCGGCCATCCATATTGATGATGGAGCCGATGGGCAGATAGTCCTCTTTGTGCAGATGTTTAGTCTGGTGATGAGTCCCATCTTCGTTCAGTCCGGCAAGGTAAACATCATTGCCTGCAGACCACAATTCTTTTGACTTTCTTGCCCATAAGCTAGGTGGAAAGCCTGTGACCTGAACTTCGCCCAGTGCTGTTTCTCTCGTAAACAAAGCACTGTTGAGAACTTTTGCGACCTTGGCAGCATCTTCTCCATAGAACATAAAATTGCCGCCAGCTTCAAATCCAACCAGAGTATCCGGGTGCTGCGCCTTTAATGCAGTGTATTCGGCTGCACTGGCGGCGTTCAGTTCAAGGGGAAAGTCGATGGCTCTTCTTTCTTTGTCCGACAGGTAGCGGTCAGACTGAATCATCAGGTCAATATATTTTTCGACCCGATCCCAGCGGAGAAGCACTTTCTGATGGTCGGGATAATGCTCAAACGTTAGACCCTTGCTGTCATGGTCAAGCCAACCACTGCTTCCGTCCAGATAAGTGTGTGAAGAACCGCCGGGGCCATACGGTGCATATTCTTTGGCAAGAGCTTTTGCCCGGAGTTTTCGGTCAGGCTGCAACTGATAAATTTTCCATATCCGAAGTTTGCTGCCTTCAACATTGGAACCTCTCCGCAGCGCGTTTTCAATCTCCGCCTGCGACAAAACAAAAGCGGAGGGCGATTTTTCGCTCTCCGCTTGGTCGATGGATTCAATTTGTTTGGCTTCGGTGGGAATGTGGGCATCGAAGAAACTTAACTGTAAATCAGTTCGTTCAGCACCAGTTCCTCGGCCTGTGCTTTCAGACTGTTCATGTGCTGCACCCACCCCATCTGATGCTGCTCCTTGTTCGGAGCCGGGTTCTGCTTCAGCAGTCCCTGCATGGTCTGCTGCATCTGGCTCTCTGCCGTCTGCTCCACCTCCATCAGGTGCGGGTACAGGCTCCCCGACAGGAGCATCGTGTTGTACAGTACCGGATGCTGCTGCTTCAGAAAGTTCAGGCGCATCCTGCCGTACTTGCCCAGCGGTTTCCGGGGCTGGTTCAGGGTCAGGTTCGGGAGCTGGTAGTCCCCGACGGTCGAGTAGGTCACGTTCCTGCTGTTCATATTCATACTGGCTCCTTTCTACATTGCGGCGGCGGATTGTTGTTTTTACGGTGCGCTCGATATTCCGCAGCACCTCCCGGCTCATGTCGCTGACCGCTGCGCCGAGGGCAAAGACGGCATCCGGGGTTGAAAAATTGTAGATTGCCTGAAAATCGTCCTTGTCGAACCACCCTGTCGGCTCAAAGCCGCAGCGTTCCAGCAGCGTGTAGGTGACGCTGATGGCGGCGGCGGACTTGAACTGCATCTCCACCCCGGCATCATCATAATCCATCAGCAGCGAGCCGTCAACGATGGCGCGGACGTCCCCGCCGTTGTTGTCCCAGTAATCTGCCACCAGTTTCCCTGCAACGTCCGCAAGCTGCTGGCTGATACGCTCTCCGCTGATGCCATAGGTGGCGGCGAGCATTTCCGAAACCGGCTGTTTCAGGTCATCGTTGTACTGCCACACCTCCGGATCACGGGAATTGCGGCGCACCCCGGTGTCCGACACATCGAAAACGTAGTGCAGTCGGGGAAATCCGCTGGATTCGTCCAGCAGAGCGATGCCCTTGGCACCCCGGCGCACATAACGGTTCATCCTGTTGTTCCAGATGTCAAAGTCGGCGCAGGCAGTGGCATCCGGGCGCTGAGCATAGATCATCAACTGGTCCGCAAAAGGGTACTTGTACAGCCGGGATGCGGTTGTCAGGTAGTCCGTCCAGCTTTCCCAATACCGGGTCAAGCCGTTCGCCGTGCGCTGGGCAAGGGCGAGATATTCTTCGGTTTTGCTTGGCATAGCGTTCCTCCCTTCAATCTCGTTGTAAACAAAAAAGCGAGCGGCCTTTTCAGGTCACTCGCTTATGGAATCTATGGTAGTTTATAGCATGAATGGAAGTATTCTATCAAGCCCACTTTTTGCGGGTTATGAAAAAATTTCGGAACAATGCCCTATGACATTATCTCAGTTGACAATCATCGACAAACTGGGAATTATTTAATTCTCTGTGTACCTAATTGTAATTGTTCAACTGTTATTTTTGCTTTATTGTCATCTTCCTTTTGAAGATTTTCTATTTCCGAACCCCGAATAGCCAAAATGATTTCGTCCCCCACCTGTAAATCATCAAGTGTTATATCTACAACATCTTGTGTATCATAATTACAATAAATCATAGGAATTTGGGAACAATCAATAAGGCAATCATCCCCTAAAACACCTTTTCCTACGGCGGACAAAAACCGCATATCCGAGCTGTTTAAGTCTGCATACCGGTCATTGGCCGCAATACGGTCTTCCATCTCGATAAAGTTATAAAATAAATCTGTTAACTGGTCATTGATAATCTTTGTACACAACTACTTCTCCTGTCTGTCTTAACGGACCTTCTCAGCATCCCACTCCATTACGGATCCGGTCGCTGCATCAATCGTGAATTCGTATTCCGTTCCACCGTAGATGATCTTTCCTTCGTATTCCGGACGTCCGTCATCATAATCAAGCTTCCATTCGTAGAGATCCTTGTCCGTTGCTCCGCTTACACGGTCAAGGGCTGTTTTCTTTGCATCTGCCTCACTGACCGTAACGTTCTTGCTGTCTGCTCCCATCGTTTTTTCTTCATATGCGGAGCTGATGATCTCTCCGGTGTCTGTCGCAATCTCATAGTCATACTTTGCACTGCCTGCATACCATTCAATGTCATATACCTGACGTCCGTCTTCATAGTCAAGCTTTGACTTGGTGATCGTTGCATCCGCTGCCTTCACTCCGGCATGCTCCAGTGCGATCTTCTGTGCTGCTGCTTCATCCACGGTTCCGGTACCTGTTGCATTCTGTGCCGGAGCAGGGGCAGCGGGGTCTGCCGTCTCCGTCTGTGTCCCGGAAGCCTGCGCATTCTGTTCTTGGCTGCTCATTTCCATGACAGCTCCTGTCTCTGCATTGATCGTGTAGGCGTAGGCATACTCTCCGGAAGTAAATTCCACCTTATAGCAGGCCACTCCCGCCACCTCACTTAAGGTCGTGGCTGAAATGTCTGCATCTGCCGCTACAATATCCGCTGCTTTTAACGCCGCTTCCTGTGCCTCCTCCATAGGGATCATCTGTGTCTGCTCCTGGCTGCTTTGCTGCGGAATACTGGCTGCCGCATTATCTCTGCATCCGGTCAGGGTCATTGCAAGTGCAAATGCCGCTCCGATAAAAATCCATTTCTTTCTCATATTCTTTCTTATCCTTCCTATCAGATTGGAATGTGTAAAGTGTAGCCGATATCCTGCCAGATCACAAGTGAAATTTTTGTGTACAGGGTATATACGATTTGTCGAGTTCAGTATACCACACCGAATCCCATTGTAAAAGAGCCTATGTACGCCGCCCGCAGGCGGCAAAATTCAGTCGAGCGGAAATTCCAGTTCGGCAAACTCGGCATCGGTCAGTAGTTTCAGCT
>ENA-UPSY01003873-UPSY01003873.1-human-gut-metagenome-genome-assembly--contig:-NODE-3873-length-10297-cov-3.886301_pt1 | contig 10297 bp, 9 predicted proteins | sample MGYA00250044_ERZ773365 | MGnify/ENA primary metagenome ERZ773365 (study PRJEB29103, sample SAMN06111932) | human gut metagenome | biome: human gut; feature: ankylosing spondylitis patient; material...
AATTTTATTTTCATTTAATCTCATTTTTCCATTTTCTACACAAGACCAATTTTTTAATTTCTGCAACTTTTACTTTTGAAAGCGATTGTTTTACATAAATTAAAAAATTGGTTCTATATTTAGATTTTGATATTTTACTTTTTTCTATTTATCAGTATATAAGAAAAAATAGATTACTATTTCTAATAAATTGTCTTCATCATATTTAGTCTTTTATTTAAGTCTATAATCTCAATATTTTAAATACAAAAAAACTCCAAAATAGCCAAACCACTATTTTGAAGTTCTCTTAAATTAGTCTTTAATTAATTCATAGATGGATTCTGCATAGATTGCAGCAGCTTTCATTACATCATCTACTGGAATAAATTCATTTGCTTGGTGCATTGTGTCTTCAACACCTGGGAACATAGCGCCAAATGCTACACCACGTTCTAACAATCTACCGTAAGTTCCCCCACCGACAACCATGCCATGAGCTTCTTGACCTGTTTGACGACTATAAACAGCCAATAATTTTGAAACCAATGGATCTTCAGGTGAAACATAATGTGGTACCATTGCATGTTCCTTCTTTTCAAATGAAACAGCTTCTAATTTAGTTGCAGCTTCCTTAACAGCATTGAATACATATTCATCATCAATACCTCTAGGATATCTGAAGTTCAAAGTAATTTCTCCACCTTTGCCAGCTTCAAATGTAAAGATACCAGCATTCATAGTTAAATCACCCATCACTTCATCAGTATAGCTAATTCCAAAATTATCCATACGTGAATCTTGATGTAAGTATTCAGCAGCAAAAGCTAAGTATCCCTTGGCATCCTTAGCAAAATTGTACTTATTCAAGAATACAGCTAAGTAAGTTCCTGCATTTTCGCCATTACGTGGTTCTTGTGCATGAGCAGCCTTACCAATTAAGGATAATTCTAATTTTCCATCTTTAATTTCTGCATCGCCACTTAAAACACTATTTTCAGCAACATATTGCTTGAAATCAGCAGCCATGCTTTCAAGATCATTACCTTCAACAACGGCTACTGCATCGCGTGGAACCATGTTGTCACGTAAACCAGAATCAAAGGATAATAATTTTAATTTATCACCATTTTTACCATCGAATTTTACAAGCATACTGAAATTACCTTTTTCACCATTGATGATTGGGAAAAATGCATCTGGTGAAAAACCAATTGTTGGCTTAGGCATTTTTTCAAAGTAGTGAGTCATTCCTCTCCAACTACTTTCTTCATCAGTACCTAAAATAAAACGTACACTCTTTTTAACTGGTAATCCTAATTCTTTAACAATCTTTAATCCATAATATGCTGCCATACTTGGTCCTTTATCATCAGAGGCACCACGAGCATATAATTTTCCATCTTTAATAACTGGGTTAAATGGATCTGTATCCCAACCTTTACCTGCTGGCATTACGTCAACGTGTGCTAGAATACCTAAATCTTCTTTACCATCTCCAAATTTAATGTGTCCAGCCATACCATCAAATTCTTCAACTTCAAATCCATCACGTTTACCAATATTCAAAAAGGCATCTAAAGCTTCTTTAGGGCCTGGACCTAATGGTGCATCAGCTGTTGCTATACTTTCATCTCGTACACTTTCAATTCGAAGCATTGTTTTTAAATCTTCGAGAATATCATCTCGTCTTTTTTCAACTTCTGCTTTCCAATCTATTGCCATTCTACAATTCATCTCCTAAAAAATGTTTACTATTTAATAATAGCATAATTTTTTCAAAATAAACGAATTTTGAATTATAATAATTATATCTTAAAAAAAGGCTGGTGTACTATTTATGGAGATTACACTTGATATTTTACAAAAAGTCATTAAAAAACGTGAACCTAACAGTCATAAAGGTAATTTTGGTAGAGTATTACTCATTGGCGGAAATATTAACTATGGTGGAGCTATAATTATGTCTGCTTCCGCTGCCGTTCATACTGGCGCTGGGCTAGTTACTGTTGCAACTAATAAAGAAAATCTATCTTCATTACATTCTGTCGTACCAGAAGCAATGTTTATTAATTTTTTTGACAAAGTATCTCTTACAACTGCTATTTCAACGGCTGATGCAGTAGTTGTAGGCCCTGGATTAGGTACTGATAATAGAGCTAAAGAAGTTCTTGAAGTTACATTAAGTAATATCTCTGATAATCAACTTTGCATAATTGACGGTTCAGCAATCACTCTCATATCTGAAAATGATTCCTTAAAAAAATTGATTGCTAACAATAAAAAAATCATTTTTACTCCTCACCAAATGGAATGGCAAAGACTATCTGGTATTCCTATAGATAAACAAATTGATGACATCAACTTACAAAAACAAACATCGCTAAATGCTACTGTTATTTTAAAAAAACACCATACTACTATTTATCATCAATCAGGAACTATTGATAATTTAGCAATTGGTGGCCCTTTTATGGCAACTGGTGGTATGGGAGATATCTTAACCGGTATCCTCGCTGCATTTATCACACAGTTTAAGGAAAGTTCACTAGATGAAAGAATCAACGCAGCTGTTTATTTACACAGCTATATAGCTGAAAATTTATCCCATAAATACTATGTGACATTACCAACAGATATTATTAAAAAGATTCAAAAAACGATGTTGAAAGTTATTTCTGAACAAAAATAAGGAGAAGGGACAAATTTAGTCCTCTTCTCCTTATTTTATTAAATTTAATTCTTCTTCTGTTAACTCCCTATATTCTCCTCTTTCCAAAGTATCATCCAATTCAAGTAGTCCTATCTTTACTCTATCTAGTTCTAACACTCTTTGAGACACTGCTCCAAACATTCGTCTAACCTGATGATATTTTCCTTCATGAATAATAACTCTAACTTTGCTAGTATCATCCTTCTCAGAATAAGATATTATATCAAGTTGTGCAGGCTGTAATTTATCCCCATTGGCTAATTCCATGCCTTGAGAAAATATTTTAACCTCTTTTTCTGATATTTTTCCAGTAACTACTGCTTCATATGTTTTAGATACATGTTTTTTAGGAGAAATAATATCATGAGCAAATTTTCCATCATTTGTGATAATTAATAATCCTGTTGTTTCCTTATCTAGTCTACCTACAGGAAATAAATCTTCTTTTCTTCCAGGAAAATTTATTAAATCAATTACCGTCTTATCTTTATCATCCCTAGTAGCTGATACAACTCCTATAGGCTTATTTAACATATAATATACTTCTTTGTTATTCAAAGCTAAAAGTTCCCCATCTAAAAAAATTTTATCTGAGTCTTCGTTTATTTTTATCTTTCCGTCTTTGACAACTTCACCATTTAACCTTACTCTCTTAGCCTTTATAACCTTTTTTGCTTCCGCTCTTGTGAACTTTCCTGTTTGACTTAAAAACTTATCTAATCTCATATACATCACGCTATTTAATTCTCAATATTCTTCTTAAAAAGTTAGCTCTAGCACCTAAAATATCATCAGCTAGTCTTGCCTTCAAACTTAAGAAAGCATAAATATATCCTCCAATTCCGGCTCCAATTATTAGCACAATGGTGGATTGGAATTTACTATATGTATTTGTTACTTTTCCTAAAGCAAATGATATAACGAGTACTACAATAAACATAAATAAACTAAATAACATCATCATATTAGTATTTTTCTGTAATTTATTAATATTTAAATTATATTTGAAATACAAGTATCTAAAAATTAATACATTACTTACGGTCATTCCTATACCTGTAGCTGCTAAAGGACCATATACATGTAAAAATGCTGTTAATGGGAATTGTATTATAACTTTGACAATCATTCCAATTACCGCAAATTTAATTGCTATTGTATTTTCATATATTCCTTGAAGTAAAGCTGCTAAAACCATAAATAAGCCTAATGCTAAAGCTATATATGATGAAAAAGCTAATACAAAGATACCTGTATAATCATATGGATAGAATAAAACATATAGTGGTCTAGAGACTGCAGCCATTCCAAAAGAACAAGGTAACATTACAAAAAAGAATAATTCTACCGAATCTAATAAAGCAGCTGAAACTTCTTCATTATCATTTTTTGTAACAGCTTGAGACAATAATGGAATTGCAGTGTCAGCCATCGCAGCAGCAACTGAAATAGTAATCATTATCAATTTATTGGCATTTCCCGCAAATAAAGCATATAATGCATTAATTTCTTTAGTACTATAATCAGTAACAAAACTCATAATTGTTGGAAAACTAAATTGATCAAATAAATTATACAAAGTTGTAGTTGACCCAATAATGATGAAAGGTATCGATTGATACAATATTTCCTTTATTAATCTCTTATCAGAGACTTCTAGTTTATTATTACTGTGGGCTAAAAGATAATTCATAGTTGGTCGTTTTCGCCAATAATGCCATAATAAAACTAATAAGCCACCAACAGCTCCTATAAATGCTGCAAAAGTTGATTGAACTACTGCGCTTTGGTAACTTCCATGTAACACCTGAGTAATTAAATAGGTTGCTGCTAACATATAAACAATTCTAGCAACTTGTTCTACTAATTGTGATATAGCAAAAGGAGCCATATCAAAATATCCTTGAAAAAATCCTCTAGTTAAACTCATTACTGGAATCAATAGCAATGTAACCGCTAAAGAACGATATACAGGAATAACTGCTGCATCCCCTTGAGAAATTAATGGTGCAATAAACCACAAAATCATTGCACTGATAATTCCTAAAAACATCATCACACCTAAACTTCGCTTAAATAATCGCCTACCGATTCCATATTCATTGAGAGAATTATAATGTGCAACTTGTTTACCCACTGCAGATGGAATTCCGGCAGTAGACAGCATCAAAAATAATGCATAAACAGTGTATCCCTTAGTAAATAAGGCATTTGCTTGTAGATAATTAACTCCAAACCAAGTTGCCCATGGAATAATGTAAATTGCTCCCAAAATTCTAGAAAAAATACTCCCAGCTGTCATCCAAGCTGAGCCTTTCAACATTTTTTCTTTAGAAGAAGTTTCTTCTAAATCTTTTTTTATTTGTTCATTATTATCATTCATTTTTATGTAATTCCTACTTCCAAAAAATACTTAGCTCATTAATTTTAAATCATTTTACTAATGACTGCAAATAAGCATTTAAAAAAGCCAGTTAGGATAATTCTAACCAGCTTTATAAACTACTTTCTAGCTTTAAAGAAATATATTGCCCCCAAAATTCCAAACCAAACTATTGAAAAGATAAGTGACATTAGTGTATTGGTATTAAAAGTTAACAAAACTAATACTAAAACAAAAAAGATTATTGTTATAACATTACTTACCGGATACAATGGCATCGGAAAAATTTTCTTACTATTTGGGCTATTTTTTCGATATTGATAGTGACACCAAACTAATGCAATCCATACAAAAACAAAGCTAACTGTTGCTACACCAGAAATAATATCAAAAATACTCTTAGGTAGTACATAATTCAATATAACTATTAAAAATAATGAACTTGAAGAAAACAACAATGATTTAACCGGTATACTCCGATTATTAGTTTGACCAAAAGATTTAGGTGCATGACCACTATGTGACAAAACAAATAAAGTTCTACTTGTACTAAAAATTGCACTATTACATGCTGATAATGCAGCTGTTAATACTACAAAATTGATAATTCCAGCAGCAAATTTGACACCAATTCCATTAAATACTTGCACAAATGGACTAGAAGTTGTAACAATTTCATTCCAAGGATAAATACACATCAATACGAACATCGAACCTATATAGAATAATCCTATTCTAAAAGGCAACGTATTGATTGCTTGTGGGATATCTTTCTCTGGATTAGCAGTTTCTCCAGAAGCTAGACCAACCATTTCAATATGTTTTTAGAAATGCTTCCAGGTAGCGTTCTGTGCTTTTTCTGTCTTTTAAGGCGAAAAAGGAAAGATGTGCCATGTCATATAGTAATTTATGATTTTGTCTGTCGTATTTCTGATACCGTTCTTTTATAGACGCTAATTGTTCTTTATACATTTGCGCCATTTTATAACAGTCAGTCATGCCTATATAAAGGCGTACCATGCTGCTGTCTTTCGGTATTGACAAATTGATAGCTTGTTCCAGATACTCTACTCCTTGTTTCTTCCATGAAGTCTTGGCACAGGAACGTCCGAGGTAATAGAGGAGGTTTACATTCTCCGGATCATATTTCCGGGCAGCTTCCAGAAAATCATGTGCTTCATAATATCTTTCAATGGCATAATAACTGATACCGAGATAGTAACAGGTATGGAAGGTACTGTCTCCCTGGTTTACCAGGTACTGATAACGGCGGATTGCGGTTGGATAATCCTGTTTTAGACAGTACGCCAAAGCATTCTGGCGATTGACGGCAATGTTGGTGGTATCAATCTTCCGGTATTTCTCTGTTGCTTCTATTGCTTCGTCATAGTAAGAGGCTGCTATATTGATTGCCCCTAATTTGGCGGCGGCAAGATAGTCGGCGGGATATTTTTCCTGAATATTGTAGTAGCAACCCGCGGCAGGCAGAAGTTCATTCATACCTTCGAAACTCTGTGCTTGCAAATGCAGGGCGATAGCAGAACTGTCTTTTTCTGTCATTAGGCTGCTTTCACCCAATGCTTCGCGGAACTTTTGTTGGGCGAGAAGCAGGTTGATATACTGTATGCGTACATATTTATTCTCCGGAGTGAGGTCGAGCACTTTTTCATAATATGCTGATGCTTGCTTATATTTGGCAAGGGTGCGGCAACATTCGGCGGCCTCAATCAGTGCGCGAGTGTTAGTGCTATCCTTGCCTATGATTTCCTGATAGGTGGAAAGTGCTTCCGCGTTCAGTCCAAGGCTACGCAGGGCTTTGCCTTTCTGTAGCAATAGGGGAGTGGCGGGCTTTTTTTGTGCAATGAGCGAGAGTGCCGTTTCGTAGTCGTAACTTGCCATAGCCTCTTGGATAGGGTCAGTCTGCTGTACCATTAATAGGGTGGTGGAACAGAGCAGGAGTAGTAGAAGTATCCGTTTCATAAATTGTAATTTTAGTGTGTCGTTTATAAAGCGCAAGTTACTAAAATTATTGTACTTACGAAATATTCGTAATATGTTTCAGATAGATTAACGTATCGATAACACAGGATAACATAACAGAGAATATGACATAAAGAAAAGAAGAACAATAAAAAATGCCCCTTTCCGCAGAAAGAGGCATTTTCGTAGAGAAGAATTCTACTTTTATAGTTTAAGACATGCCGAATGGAAATCCGGCAGGGCATCTTATCTCTACATTAAGAATCCTAACAGGATACCGGCAGCAACAGCCGAACCGATTACACCTGCTACGTTCGGACCCATAGCGTGCATTAACAGGTAATTGGTCGGATCGTATTCCAAACCGATAACTTGTGAGATACGTGCCGAGTCGGGAACAGCAGATACACCTGCATTACCGATCAACGGATTAATCTTGTTGTCCTTCTTCAAGAAGAGGTTGAAGAGCTTAACGAACAGTACGCCGGATGCAGTTGCAATGATAAATGACAAAGCACCGAGGGCGAAAATCTTGATAGAGTCGAAAGTGAGGAACTCGGACGCTTGCGTAGAAGCACCTACTGTAAGACCTAACAGGATAGTAATCGTATCAATCAGCGGACCGCTGGCAGTGTTTGCCAAACGGCGTGTTACACCACTTTCTTTCAACAAGTTACCGAAGAACAGCATACCCAACAAAGGCAAACCGGAAGGAACCAGGAAGCAAGTCAGTAACAAACCGATAATCGGGAATATTACTTTCTCTGTGTGAGAAACAGCACGCGGCGGTTTCATGCGGATTACGCGTTCGTGTTTTGTGGTGAGCAGACGCATGATAGGCGGCTGTATCACCGGGACCAACGCCATATAGGAATAGGCAGACACCGCAATAGCTCCCATTAAGTTAGGGGCCAGTTTGGATGAAAGGAAGATAGCCGTCGGACCGTCTGCACCACCGATGATACCGATAGCACCGGCCTGCATCGGGTCAAATCCCATTTCCAATGCAATCATGTAAGCACCGAAGATACCAAATTGTGCGGCTGCACCGATTAGCATCAGCTTCGGGTTAGAGATAAGTGCAGAGAAGTCGGTCATGGCGCCGATACCCAAAAAGATGAGCGGCGGATACCAGCCGGACGTCACTCCCTGATACAATATGTTCAATACTGAACCTTCTTCATAGATGCCGACTTTCAGTCCCGCATCCATGTTGAAAGGTATATTACCGATCAGAATACCGAATCCGATAGGAATCAGCAGCATTGGCTCGAATTCTTTGGCTATAGCCAGATAAATAAAGAACAGGCCAATAAGGAGCATAACGACGTGTCCTCCTGTTGCGTTGGCAAATCCTGTATACGTCCAGAAATCGGCAAGGTTGTTTCCTAAAAAGTTTATAAAATCTCCCATATTATTCAATAATTACGAGGTCATTACCTTCAAGGACAGAATCTCCCTTGTTTACGTTGATAGCGGTAATCTTACCGTCTTTGTCTGCATTGATATTGTTTTCCATTTTCATGGCTTCCAATATAATAATGGTTTGTCCTTTCTTCACTGTGTCGCCTACGTTCACTTTTATGTCGAGTATAACACCCGGTAGCGGAGATTTGACACCTGATTTTCCGGTAGACTGTGCAGCCGGTTTCACTACCGGTGTGGTAGGAGCAGCCGGAGAGTTCGGCAATGGGCGTACTACCGGTTTTGCAGGTGCCGCCTTCGGCTGTTTTTCCATTTCTACTTTATAGTGCGTACCGTTCACTTCTACATGAGCGATATTGTCTTCGATATCTCCAATGGTCACTTTATATGAGTTACCGTTGATTTTATATTTATATTCTTTCATCGTTTTATCTTTTTAAGGGTTGACTTACTTTTTGGGAGTTTCACGCAAGGTGTAAATCTTCGAACTCCACGGTGAATAGCTACGTTTCACACGAGTGATAGTCAGTACCGTTTCTTCTACGTCGTGTACCTCATCTTGCATTTCGTGCAATGCCATAGAAATTGCGGCATAAACTTCGCCCGGAGCTTGTGACAGTTCTTTGGCTGTTTCCTTGTCGATACCTTTTGACTTCATCGTATTGCGTTTGCTCAAGTTCACGGCTACTTTACCTACAATCTTGAAAGAGATATAAAGAAGTATCAATCCGCAGAATACCACACTCATCGCCGAGATAGACATACCGATACCTACAGAGTCATGTTCTTCGAACTTCTCCATTTTAGCATTGCTGTCGAGCGTCTTGTTATTCGTACTTGGAGTCACATATTTGTCACTACTTCCACCTTTTACTTCCCAATTTGCCGCTCCGTCACTTATACGTGCGTATGATTGGTTAGGACCCAGAACTCCTGCCGGTACTACAATCTGATCAAGTAGCTTCTTGCCGGAATCGAATAAGCCAATCCAGTTGGCAGTCTCAGGGTTCAATTTGCAACTTGTGTGAAAGGTACCACGGTTAGGTTCACCATCCGCCCAGAATAGAGCATGCTGGCGGGGTTTAACTAACGTTAGTACATCACCTTTAGGGATAAAATAGGTAACTGTATCACCCGGCTGATTGCTTACTTTCAGTAAACATCCCGCCAAGTCTGCGCTACCGTATGATTTGTTGAATACTTCGATCCATGCGCTGTGCAGTCCGTAATCATCCTGAAAATTACTTTGATTGTCTATCAGGACTTCGTTCAGCATTAGCTTACTGTTTGTCTTTTTCTCTCCGCAAGAGGTCAGTCCAACCAGTAACAGCAAAGAAAGGAATATTCCAATTTTGGTTTTGCTCATAATCTTTCTTGTTTTAATGTGAAAAGTTGGATTACAATGGAATATTGCCATGCTTCTTAGCCGGGTTAGTCAGCTTCTTAGTCTGCAACTGCTGTAAAGCGCGGATAACGCGGAAACGTGTGTTACGCGGTTCAATCACATCGTCAATGTACCCGTATTTCGCTGCGTTATAAGGATTGGCAAACAGTTTCGTGTATTCTGCTTCTTTTTCTGCAAGGAACTGAGCCGGGTTTTCCTGTTCTTTTGCTTCGCGTGCGTACAACACTTCTACTGCACCTGCACCACCCATTACAGCAATTTCGGCTGTCGGCCATGCGTAGTTCATATCACCACGGAGTTGCTTACAGCTCATCACGATGTGAGAGCCACCGTAAGACTTACGCAGAGTGATAGTTACCTTAGGTACAGTAGCTTCACCGTAAGCATACAGCAATTTGGCGCCATGGAGGAT
>ENA-UPSY01003878-UPSY01003878.1-human-gut-metagenome-genome-assembly--contig:-NODE-3878-length-10278-cov-2.909323_pt1 | contig 10278 bp, 10 predicted proteins | sample MGYA00250044_ERZ773365 | MGnify/ENA primary metagenome ERZ773365 (study PRJEB29103, sample SAMN06111932) | human gut metagenome | biome: human gut; feature: ankylosing spondylitis patient; material...
AATAAACTAAACTTTTTTTCTTAAAATAAAATCTATCACAACTAAACTTTTACCCAAAAATTTATTTACATACACCTAAACTTAAATACTCTCTCTGGATCACTGGTTTGCCCTTGGAACCACTTTCAACCCCTTAGTCCATATATTTATACCCTAAACTCAGAAAACCCCTGGAAATTGATTCTGGTCGCTATTTTGAATATCAAACTAATAAACAAACATAAAAATAACATGCCACCTGATTGATGACATGCTATCTTTATCATTTACTATTTGCTATTTCTCTACTTGATTGCTTGAATAATAATCATGTGTTATATTCTGAGTTTCATTACAGTGCATTTTATAAGGCACTGATCCCAACTTTACTTTATAACCCAGTAACCCCCATTGTCTACTTGTCTTAAAATTATCTCTTAAATGACTTGGCAGATTATTTTTATATGGTAACCTATCAAGCCTTGAGACCTGACCCTCATAGAAAAAGAGTTCAATTCCATCTATAAATGCACTCCATGACCTGAACATGTAATATATGTTGGAGAAGGAAGTAAGGGCTCTCTTACAGTGTTTGTTCTAGCCATATAAACAGACCTCATCTGTTTAAACATGTTAGACAATCCTCTGAAATCTTGCCTATCTGGTGGAGCACCTGCTGCCTCTAGTAATCCATAAGTTTCATTTGATTTATCTATTGCCATTTTCAACCCAGATAAGTCTTTAAAGAATGGTTTTGCATATCCTTTTTCATTACTGCCCATTACTTTTTTAGTGGAATGAACCACTATCTGCACCCTGCCCATTCCTTCATCTTTAGCTGATCCTTTATTATCAGCTCTGAGTACTTCTTCAGGGTATATATCTCTATAAAAATCCATTAGTGTCACTTCAGTATATCCCTCTTTAAGCATCCACTCTGCTACAGTATTCTTTTTCAAATCTAGCATGTGCAATCACCTTTCCTCATGTTGTTCTTCTTCCTAATGTTCTCTTTACCATGTTCTTTCTCAAAATTTTGCCGTACCTATCTCATTTCTTAAAGCTCTCACATAGAGGGGAGTATACAAGCGTATCATACCAAAGGGATTTTGACCCATTAAAATCCCTTTGGGCGAACCCAGATAAAACTTCTCAAATTCACTGAACATCTCCAAAATCCTCCCCCTTCTCTCCTTTTATACTATAGGTAAATGGACCTATCTGTTCTCATCCACAGGTGACACGTTATCATCATTAAAAAATTATTTATATATACTACATACTTTAACGTCCTCTGGATTTATCAACTTTTCTTCCTACTGTCATAAAATTTTTCTCTTTACGTACATCGAAGCGTGTATAACTGTAGGCATTAAAAAAGCAGAAGCTATCATAGGAAAAGTCCTACTGCTTCTGCTTTCTTGAATCTTATGCTATTTTTTCTCTACCCAGTAAACTACACTACCAGCTTGTAATACCTCAATGCCTCCATGATATATTCCCTTTTCTCTGGAGTACAGGATTTTATCACAGGATCATCTTTCTTTGAAACATTATAATTAGGACGCATATCCAATTCACAATCCCGTTTTACTTCTGCTATATAAGCAGTATGCACCTTCACCCCATGCTTCTCCATGATATATTTCTTGATATTCTCATAAGTTGGTTTCTGTTCCTTCTGTTCTTTATACTCCTTATGCATATCTGGACTAATCGGCACTTCCATCTCAACCTGGAAGTCTCTCTTTTTCTTCCCAAAGTCACTTTTTTTAGTTAAAAGAGCTACCGTCTCCACATACCCCGTCCACCCAAACAAATCCACCGGCCATGCTTCTTTCGCCCGATAACCATGCTTTGCGAATACTTTCAAATCGCGTGCCAATGTATCCGGACCGCAGGAGATGTATACCACCCGTTTCGGCTGCATAAGTGCTACCGAATCGATAAATTCCTCGGTACTTCCGCTTCTCGGCGGGTCCATAAATACCACATCTGCACTCTCGCCTCTGGCTGCCATATGAGACATGAACCGGCCTGCATCATTGCAGAAGAACTGTGCATTGTTGATGCCATTCTTCTTCGCATTCTGCACCGCATCCTGCACTGCATCCTGATTCAACTCTACACCGATCACCTTGCCTGCGTGCTTGCTGGCGATAAGTCCGATGGTACCGATGCCGCAATAAGCATCCAGTACCGTCTCCTTGCCTGTAAGTCCTGCCAGTTCCATCGCCTTGCCGTACAGCTTCTCAGTCTGAACTGAGTTAATCTGATAGAAGGAACGGGACGAAATACGGAACCGGAGTCCGCAGAGTTCATCTTCGATATATCCTTTTCCATACAGTACATGTTCTTTGTCCCCCAGTACCATACTGGTGCTTTTGCCGTTGATATTCTGGACAATCGTAGTAATTTCCGGGTGCTTTTCACGAAGCGCCTTGACGAAATTGTTCTTCGACGGGAATACCGGGGATGCTGTCACCAAAACGACCAGAATCTCGCCGGTTGTGAAGCCGCGGCGAATCAATACATGACGCAGCAGACCGTATCCGGTGTCCTCATCAAAAACACGAATCTTGAACGAACGAAGCATACTCCGGATCGTCACGATGATCTCGTCTGCTTTCTGATCCTCAATCAGACAGGAATCCACCGGAAGAATCCGATGTGTCCCCTCTTTGTAAATGCCAGAAATTGGATTATTTTTCCGATCCAATCCAAATACCGCATGAACTTTATTGCGGTAATGATACGGCTCTTCCATTCCAATGATCGGACGAACCGGACAGACACCGCCCAGCAGTTCTTCCATGCGCTTCTGTTTTTCTTTTAACTGCTGATCATAGGTTAAATGGAGATACTGACAGCCACCGCACTCACGGTAAATCGGACATTTTGTTTTTCCACGCTGTCCACCACGAACCGTTTTCTGACCGTCTTTTTCCCCTACATTTCGTTTCCTGTCCCCATGTGTGCCCCATTTATCCTCAACTCCAGACACTTTACGAGCAGCTTTTCCCTGTTTTTCCCCATTGACTCCCACTTTTGCACTATTCTTGGAAAATCCAGTTGCTTTCTCCCCCCGACCAAACGATTTCTTTCCTTCCGTTCTTTTTCCATCAGAACCATTCCCTGCTGTCTTTTTCCATCCTGTTTCTTTCATTTTTTCTCACACTTTCTTTCTTCGCTTATCTTCTACGCCTCTCCCAACTCTGCTTCCGTCTTCACGCCCTTAAAATTCTTCTTCCAACGTTCTTTCTTAAAATGCACCGCGTAAATGAGTCCGCGCACGCATTCATCGGCTGCCATTGCGATCCAGACGCCTTCCAGCCCCCAGCCGAGCTTGCTGCCGAGCAACCAGGAGCCGGCGGCAGCTACGACCCACTGGAAGGTGATTCCGACCGTGGTCGGGGTCAGGACATCGCCGACCGCAATCAGGCATTTGGTCATAACAATGTTGACCGCGCGCCCGATCACCAGCACAATCTCAATCACCAGAATCCGCCGTCCAAGCGCCATGATCTCCGCGTTGTCTGTGAAAATCAGGAAAATGTATTTACCTCCCAGGCACATCAGCACCGCCATCCCGACACACGCCGCAATCGCAACCTTCAATGTCGCATTCACTCGTTTCTGTATATCATTCAGACGGCGCGCTCCGATCAGGTAGCCCAGCACAATCTGGGTTGCCGTCGCGATCGCCATCGCATAAACATAATCAATATTGGCAAAAATCGTACAATATCCCTTGGTTACAGTAACCAGCGTGCCAAAGGAATTAACAATTCCCAGAATCATCATCTGGGAGAGATTGTACGAAAAACTTTCGACCCCCGTCGGAATTGCCAACAGGCAGAGATTTTTTAAAATCTGCACCGGAAATGGACGCAGATAACTCATTCCCATTTTGACGCGGTGGCTCTTGAAAAACATTCCGATCATCAATGCCAGACCAACTAACTTACTGATATCCGTCGAGATCGCCGCCCCGACCGCCCCAAGCTGCGGCATTCCGAACCAGCCGTTGATTAAAATCGCATTTCCCACAATATTCATGGCATTCATGATAACTGATATAATCATGACTTCCTTTACCATGGCAAATGCGCGGATCATCGCTGAGAAGGTCAGATAAAGTCCCTGCACCAGAATAAATGCGCCGACAATCAGCAGATACAGCGACGCCTCATCAAAAACCTCCTCCGGCACATGGATCGCCCGGTAAAGCGGCGTGTGCCCGGCAAAAACCAGAATCGTTGCCGCAAGACTGACGCCGCCGATCAGCACGATCGAGAACATGCAGGTCCGGGATGCATTTTTTTCATCCTGCGCGCCCAGATACTGGGACAAAATCACGGTAACCGCCGTCGATGCCATGCTCAGCACGATAATCACCAGGTTCATGATCTGGTTCGCATTGACAATCGCTGCCACCGAGGGCTGCGATACCCGGCTTACCATCATCTGATCAACGTTTCCGACCAAAAGCTGCAATAACAGCTCCACGAAGATCGGCAGCGACATCAGAAATAAATTCCGGTTCGTATTCATTTTGTCAATATCATTTTGATATTTCATATTTTCCCCTTACTTGTAATAATAGCAAAACAGCACATACAGCCGTCCAAACACTCTCGTATTCGCCCGGCTGTATGTGCCATTTTACACGATACTATATTGAATTGCAAGTGGAAGTCATTCTTTTTCCCTTACAAAAGCCCCCTCATTTTTAAATAATCCTTAATCAACTGAACTGCCCCGTCCACACCAATCTGCGTCGTATTGATCAAAAGATCGTAATTCTCCGGCTTCTCCCAGTCGCGCCCTGCATAATAACGATTATAATCGCGGCGTTCCCGGTCGATCCGGTGGATATTTTTGAGGACATCTTTGTCCGCGTAGAGATTCCGCTCACGCACGCGCTCCTCGCGCACCTTGATATCCGCGTAGAGGAACACACGAATCAGTCCCTCGGTGCCGTCCAGCACATAATCCGCGCAGCGGCCGATGATGACGCAGGATTCCTCCGCCGCCAGCTTCCGGATCACTTCCGACTGGAAGCGGAACAAATTGTCGGCTGAAATGAGATCGGAACCGAACGACGGTGCGCCCTTTTCCGGTGTCAATGTATTGATAATCTTGTATAAAAGCCGGTTGCCCGCCTTCTCGTCTGCCAGATGGAAATAGCTCTCTTTGATACCGCTCTCATCTGAGTTCATACGGAGAATGTTCTTATCATAAAAACTGATCCCCAGATCTTCCGCCAACTTTTTGCCCGTATCCGCACCGCCGCTTCCATACTGCCTCGCAATCGTGATGATAATTTTTTTCTTCTCTGACATACCAAACCCCTCCCTTTATCTACAAGAAAATGCATGTTGCTTTCTATCTTCAGCATACCATAATGAGGGGATTTTTTCCATTCATTTTTACAAAAAGCACAGTAAAAATCAATCAAATAAGTCATTCTATTCTTATTTTCAGATAGTGCCTGTTTTTCAGCTTTTCTCCCCTACTTCACCTCCCTCTCATACAAAAGCACCGTCGGAAATCCCGCCTTCCGCAGTTCCCGTTCCATCCGCACAGCGTTGTCGAGATTTTTAAACGCACCGACCCGAAGCTTGAAATACGTCCCATCGTACACCAGAAATGCAGGGAATCCCATACGGCGCAGTTCTTCTAACTGCTGCTCTGCCAGCGATCGGATGCGGTACGCCCCCGTCTGGATCTGGTAATAATAGTCGCTCTCTTCCACCGGACGGCGATCCATGTCGTCATCGATTACATTTAGAATCCCAGATGCAACCGCCGCCGCAATTTCGTCAAACTGCGCGTCAAACCGCTTGTTATCCTCCGGATTGTCGATAAATCCGACTTCAACCAGAACCGCCGGCATCTGCGTTTTCCGCAGCACAATCAAATCCGGGCGCTCGATCACGCCGAGATCCACATATCCGGTGCGCGCCAGCTCTCTCTGTATTGAATCCGCCAGCTGTTCTGATTCCCTGCCTGTCTTGTACACCAGCGTCATGACGCCCGAACCTTTTCCCGGCTCACTCGCCGCATTGCGGTGCAGGGAAACAAAATAGTCCGCGCCCGCCTCATTTCCCATCTCTGCTTTCTGGTAGGGCGTGTCATAAACGTCCGTTGACCGCGTGTAGACGACATTCACCCCATTTTCCTCGAGAATCCTCCCTACTGCCAGCGCCAGACGCAGGGTATCGTCCTTTTCCATCCGATCCTCAAATACTGCTCCCGGATCTTTCGTTCCGCCGTGCCCGGCATCTATCATCACTTTCTTTTTTTCTTCCAAAAGAAAAGACTCCTCTCACATATCGTTGTACTACTACCATATGTGAAAGAAGTCCCAAAGTTTCCTGTTTAATTATTCCTCATACTCCCCGCTAAACACTTCCACCGCCGGTCCAGTCATGAACACGCGGTTTTTCTCGCGGTCCCAGCGGATCTGCAGCCAGCCGCCCAGCAGCTCGACCTCAACCTCATCCTCCGTATGCCCTGCCAGAATAGATGCAACGGCAACCGCGCAGGCACCTGTTCCACATGCCATCGTTTCGCCGGATCCGCGCTCCCAGACACGCATTTTTACGTGTGTGCGGTCAATGACCTTGACAAACTCGGTGTTGGTACGGTCCGGGAAACGCTTATGGAACTCGAATTTCGGTCCGATCGTCTCCAGATCCAGGGAATCAATCTCATCCATAAACAGAACGGCGTGCGGATTTCCCATGGAAATTCCGGTAAATTCGTATTCCGTTCCATCTACCTCGATCTTCTCCGGAAGCTCGGAAGTCTGCTCCGGCTCGCCCATATCGACAGTGACCGCCGTTACTTTGCCATTTTCGACCTTCATATCCAGATATTTAATCCCGGACAATGTCTCAACAGAAATCTGCGGCTTGTCCACGATATGGTGGTCATACGCATATTTTCCCACACAGCGGATGCCGTTGCCGCACATCGCGCCGCGGGAACCGTCCAGATTGTACATATCCATGCGGCAGTCTGCCACCTCGGATGGGGTAATCAGAATCAATCCGTCGGAACCAATTCCAAAATGGCGGTCACTGACGGCAATCGCCAGCTTCTCCGGATCGTTTACCGTTTCTTCAAAACAGTTGACATAGACATAATCATTGCCCAGTCCCTGCATTTTTGTAAATTTCATCGTTTTTGCTGCTCCTTCTGCCTTTTTGATCCTATTGTAAAGGATCTTACGCCATTTTGTAAAGACTGATTACCATTTGTGCCGCCTCAATAAGGCTGACCTGGCTGTCCATGCTGCATTTCTGCAGATATTTATGCGCTTCTGGCTCCGTCATCCGGTTCCTCTCCATCAAAATCGCCTTTGCGGTGTCGATCGCTTTCTGATCCTCTTCCCTGCGCTTCTGCGGCGGCTGGCGACGCATCCGCCGTCTTTTTTCCGCCTGCGTCTGCTCAATCATGCGGACCGTTGAAACTAAATCTCCCATTTTAAACGGCGCCGGCAGGCAGACAATCTTTCCCATCGCTTCGCCGCTCCACCGGCTTGGGGAAGCAATGAGAAGCAAATCAAATCCCGGCGGCAGCTGGTCGGCAAGCTGCCGGCAGGTCATATCACCAAACCGGTAGCCGCTCACCACAATCCCGCTTCGCAAATCATCGGTTGACGCTAAAACCTGCGCGCCCGATGTGCAGGAGGCTGTGACCTGTATTCCATGTTTTACGAGTATATTTCTAATATTTCGTCCGTCCTGCGGCTTCGAAAATGCTACTATGATGTTTCCCACGTGGTCTCACCTCACTGCGATTTCGTACCCCCTAACAACGATACAGATATTCCGCTGTCTCCCAATCCGTCACATAGGCACAGAAGCGTTCCCACTCCTCTTTCTTGCCCTCGCCGTACATCCGGCAGAACTTTTCCCCAAATACACGGTGTGCAAATTCATTCTGATCCAGCTTCTGGAGCAATATCCCCAATGTCTCCGGGAACCGCGGCGCATTCTCATCGCCCGCTTCTTCATCCAGCACCAGCGCCTTCTCGATTCCTTCCAGTCCTGCTGCCAGGATCGCCGTCAGCGCCAGATACGGATTCGCAGACGGATCCGGGAACTGCACTTCCACGGAAATACGTCCGTTCCGGTCTTCCTTCACATGAACTGCCTTTTCACTTCCTTTTTCCCACACAGCCGCCGGGAACTCCGGCTGGAACACCGTGCTCCGCTCTGCCGCCAGACGTTTGTATGAATTGACGGTCGGATTCGTGAAAATCATCATATCGCTCAGATTTTTAAGCACGCCTGCCGCAAACTGCTTCGCCTGCGCCATCGCCTCGGCGCCCCGTCTGGAAGAGATCGACACGCCCACATGAAGCCCCGATCCGTCGCCGCTCATGTTTGGCTTCGGCATAAAAGTCGCATGCAGACCATGGCGTTTCGCAATCCGTTTGACCGCCGCCTTGAACGTCTGTAAATAATCTGCTGCCTCAATGCCCCGGCGCGCCGGAAGGACGAAGCTGTGCTGTCCGGCAGTCAGACCATGATGCGTGCTCTCGACCGCAAATCCTGCTTCCTCCAGGCTCAGAACCATGTCCCGGCGGACGCCCTCTGCCAAATCGATCGGTCCCGCGTCATAATACCCGGCAACCTCATGCGTCACCGTCGTCGGTCTCCCATCATCATCCGTGTGAAACAGATAAAACTCACACTGGAAATCAAAATCAAAGTCCAGTCCCATCTTCTCGGCACGTTTTACCGTTTCCTGTAAAATATGACGCGAATCCGTCCAGGACGGCGTCCCATCCGCATTGCAGACCTGGCAGATCACGCGCGCTACATTTTCCTGCCCGGAATCCCACGGAAGAACCTGATACGTTGATGCATCCGGCTTCAAGTACAATTCCACACTCTCGCTCTGGTCCGTCAGATACTCCGGCGCCGCCGCGCCCTCGATCCCAGCTTTCTGTAAGCCGCCGAGCGCAAACCGGTTGATTGCATACCCCTCTTTCATCGCTTTTTCCGCCTGCCTCCGCGTCATCTGGACCATTTTGCACTGTCCAAAAATATCGGTAAACTGCAGCTTTACCAAATCAACATCTTCATCAAAAAAAGGTTCGGATCGGTTCGTATTCTCTCCCATCGCCATTTCCTCCTATAAAAAACGAGGCAGCTGTCTCTGTTTCCAGTCAGCCCCCTCGCCCTCTTTTCATATACGCCCAAAATTTTCCTGCCTATACAGCCCCAAAAATTTCAAGCATACGTTTATGATCGTTTTGCTGTGTGAGAATGCCCCTGTCATTCTTTTCACAATTTTTATAAATAAAATATAGCAGTCCGATATTTTTCTGTCAAATACTTTTTTATTTAATCCGCAGCTGTTCGCTCAATTCATTTCCCAACTGGATATGTCCCACATAGCCGACCTCGCCGACCATGTAAACCATGCCGTCCTCCTTGATTTCCACTTCCAGCGTGCCACCCGGCATATGGACGTACATATGCGGATCGGCAAGTCCCAGGCGGTATGCCGCACTCGCCGCCGCGCAGGCGCAGCTTCCGGACGCCAGCGTATATCCAACGCCTCTCTCATAGATCTCGATCTGGATATTCGTCCGGTCAAGGACATTTAAAATCTGCGTATTGACCTTTTCCGGGAAATATTCGGATGTTTCCGAATGCTCGCCGATCCGGCACACCATTTCCTTCGAAATCTCATTCATCCAGATAACACAGTGCGGATTTCCCATTGAAAGACAAGTCGTGACATACGGAATCTTTCCAAATACCATCGTCTGGTTTACCATCTCCCGCCGCTCGCCGGTCACCGGAATCTCATCGCTCCAGAACGTCGGATGTCCCATCGAAATTTTCACACGGGTCGCATCCTCGTTGAGATAAAAGACTGTCTCCTCGCCTCCCAGCGTTTTCCAGGAGATCGTCGTTTTCTGCACATATCCCGCGTCCCGCAGATATTTTGCAAAAATACCCATGCCGTTGCCGCTCTTCTCCGCCTCGCTGCCGTCCGCGTTGTAGATGCGTACATAAAAATCATTCTCCCCCAGATATGGGCCCGCCAGAATGCCATCCGCGCCGATGCCAAAATGACGGCTGCACATCTTCTTGATATTCTCCGCATTCAATTCCAAATCATTCTTATTTGGATCAAACACCAGGTAATCATTTCCCATACAGTGATATTTTTCAAGCACAACCTGTTTCATCGCGATACCTCCTGCCCCTTTTAATCAATACCATAAAAATCTTTCATCGTAACTGTTCAGTACCTTCACAGTCACGC
>ENA-UPSY01003885-UPSY01003885.1-human-gut-metagenome-genome-assembly--contig:-NODE-3885-length-10254-cov-3.426648_pt1 | contig 10254 bp, 9 predicted proteins | sample MGYA00250044_ERZ773365 | MGnify/ENA primary metagenome ERZ773365 (study PRJEB29103, sample SAMN06111932) | human gut metagenome | biome: human gut; feature: ankylosing spondylitis patient; material...
GATATGATACTTATATTCAGCACTGCTCAATCATATGACTGCTATTTTTTTGTTTCATAGGACGCAGTTTCCCCTGAAACAAAAAATGCATTATGAAATTTCATAAATACCCGGATATTTCTGTGAATCACAGATGCCCTCTTTGCGGGCAGAATCATCGAATGCCGTCCGGAACCGGACTTTGAACTGCATTGTACCTTTATTATAGTCTGCCCTATCTCAAAATACAATTTATAAATCGCTCCCGCGGCATTTTCTACAAAAACACCTTTTTATCCATCATTTACTTATAAGTGTTATACAAAAAATCGAATACGACTTTCTGTTTGGTACGGCAAAATGACTTGACTGGACAGCAGATTTTAGGTATACTTGCATATAGGTACATTTTACAAAATAAGAGCGGAGGAAATTAAACTATGAAGTGTCTTATCATTGACAAAGTATACGCTGGTATTGCTGAAGAACTCAGCAAATACATGGAAGTTAAAACTGCAGAGAATCTGCCGTCCACCAAGGATCAGTTATTAGCTGAAATCGGTGACGTAGACGTTCTGATCATGCGTGTAGATCTGACTTTCTCTCAGGAGATCATCGACGCTGCTAAGAACCTGAAGGTTATCGGCGTTTGCTCCGTTGGTCTGAACCACATTGATATGGACTATGCAAAATCCAAAGGAATCCAGATCTTCAACGCACCGGGCTTAAACGCTAACGCAGTTGCAGAGCTGACCATTTCCAAGATGTTAGATATCTCCCGTGGTACTTTCACAGCTAACTACGATGTAAAAGTAAAACACGAGTGGAACAAATATAAATTCGAAGGTCGTGAGCTTCGCGGCAAGACTCTGGGTGTTATGGGCTTCGGTCGTATCGGTAAGAGAGTCGGCGAACTTGGTCGTGCATTTGGTATGACTGTCGTTGCTTACGATCCATTCCTGAAACCGGAAGATTTCGAGAAAGAGCATGCAACTGGCATGTCCGTAGACGAGATGTTAAAGGTAGCTGATTTCGTATCTATCCACGTACCGCTGACACCAGAGACAAAGGATCTGTTCAACGCTAAGTCCATCGCTGAGATGAAGGATGATGCAGTTGTTCTGAACATGAGCCGTGGTGGTATCGTAAACGAGAAAGACATGTACGAGGCTCTGAAAGCTGGCAAGATCGGCGGCTACGCAGCAGACGTTATGGAGAACGAGCTGGCTGGCAGCGGTCTGACAGGTGATGATACATTCGCAAGCCCGCTGTTCGAGTGCGACAACTTCATCGTTTCCCCGCACATCGGCGCTCAGTCCGTAGATGCTTCCAGAGACATCGGACTTCACATCATTTCCAAGGTAAAAGAGGCTCTTTCCCTGTAATCAGGAAACCAGTCTTATACTCATATAGGAAATCCTGCGGAAATCGTTCTGCAGAAACTGCATAAAGACAGGAACCGGATGATACTCTCGCCGGTTCCTGTTTTTTTGTTTCATAGGAAACTACTGGAATACCACTGGTTCCTCCAGCAGTTCCGTCCGCAGCACAATATACGGATACGACGGCTCTTCCCCGGTCGGCTCGCTTCTCTCCGGTCCTTTTAACTCGGTCTTGACGATGATCGAATTGTCCGTCAGGTACAACTCCGGAACCGTAATGCTGTAACCGCCGGTCTCCTGCTTGCCGTACCCGGCAGCTATGTAGAGGTCATTTCCGCTTGTGTAAGTCAGGCGGAAGGAATCGTTCTTCTTTTCTTCTATGATCTGCGCCAGCTCCTGCGGCGTCTCATCGGGACCTATGACGGCAAATTCCAGATCCCGCAATTTTTCTGCCTGTTTTTCACCGCCGCATGCAACCGCATAGACCCCCGCCAGAAAGATTCCCATCACAACCATAAGGCTTAGAAGCCATTTTTTCCTGCTTTTCTTACTTTTCATCAAATAAAAAACCTCCCGCTCCCCTGCACGCAGCCACGCGGCAAAATGCTTTGATTTACTGCATTTTATGAAGCGGAAGGTTGTGATATTCAATCTTTTTTCCTTTTTCCCTGGCATACGCCAGCAACCGGTCGTTCGCCGCCGCCCAGCCCCCATACTGCCTGCGGCACGCAATCACGCACTGGCACGCATCCAGACATTCTCTGGCTTCTTGTTCCTTTTCCTCTGATATTTCTTCAAATGCGGGGACTGCAATCAATCTGGACGCCAATGTACAAGCCGCCGGATAATCTAAGTCGGCTTCCGATACGATCCCTGCCGCAAACGTGGTTCCAGCTCTCTGAAGCTGCCAGAAGACAGCGCGCCCGCTTCCTCCTCCTGCCAGCACAAACACCTCTGGTGCCCCCTCCGGACGCGGAAGCTCCATACTGCCGCCTGTCTGACGGAAGCGCCCTTCCTCGACCTGGAAAAGCTCGGAAAGATGTTCTGGAGTCAGCATCTCTTCCGGGCGTCCAAACCGGCTTTCCTGCCCCGGGCTGACGCACAGCACCCAGTCAGAGACGCGCTCCGCCAGATCAAGTTCATGAATGGATAAAATGACTGCCACCTTCTTGCGGCGCGCCAGCTCCTGCAAGACCGACATAAATTCCAGCTTATAACGGATATCCAGATAGGAAGTCGGCTCATCGAGAAGCAGCAGTTCCGGCTCCTGACAGAGCGCCCGCGCCAGCATCACCCGCTGCCGCTGACCGTCGCTGAGCGTCTGGAAGTCCCGCTCCCGAAGCTCTGATACCTGCACTGCCTCCATCGCCTCATCAACTGCCTTCCAGTCCTCCTCCGAGAGGACACCAAACCGCCCCGTGTACGGATAACGCCCGGCTGCCACAACATCCCGGCAGGTCATCCACTCTGCATGAACCTTTTCCGTAAACATGACCGCCATCCTCCGTGCGCGCTCCGTTCCCTTCATTCCCAGAAGGTCCGCGCCGTCCAGGTAAACCGCGCCTCCCAGAGGGGGAAGCTGCGCGGCGACACTCTTTAAAATGGTCGATTTTCCGGCTCCATTCGGTCCGACTAAAGTCAGGATCTCACCCTTCTTTATCCCGATCCGGACTGGATTTAAGATCTGTTTTCCACCGTATCCAACCTGTAAGTCCTCTGTATAAAAGTAGATCTTCTCCTCATTTTCTGGATTCATGGTATTTTCTCCTCCGCTGCTCTATGCTTCAGGTGCTCTTTCGATGTTTCCGCATCATCACAAAAATCACGACCGGCGCACCGAAGACAGCTGTTACCGTGCTGATGCTCAATTCCGTCGGGGCAAAGACCGTCCGCGCCAGCCAGTCGCTGAACAGGCAGAACACGCTTCCGCCCAGGAAACAGCCCGGAATCAGCACCAGCGGTCTTGTATCGGCAAACAGCCAGCGGATCAGATGCGGAACCGCGATTCCAACAAAGGAAACCGGACCGGCAAATGCCGCTACGCAGCCAGATAAGATGCTGGACAAAATCACCATAAAGAAACGCAGATGTGCGACATTGACTCCCATGCTTTTCGCATACGTCTCCCCCATCTGGTATGCGCCGATCGGTTTGGATAACAGAAACACCGCTGCCGCTGAGACAAAGGTCACGCCCGCCATGACTGCCACATTTTCCCAGGTCATACCAGAAAAACTTCCGCGCGACCAGTTATGCAGGTTGACAATATCCGCATCGCTGGCGAAGGTCACAACAAAATCCGTGATTGCCGAGCAAATATAGCCGATCATCACGCCCCCGACGATCAGCATTGCCATCTGTTCCATTTTCCGCGCGACCAGGAGCACAAACAGCATAGAGAGAAGCGCTCCGGCAAATGCCGCTGCCACCAGCATCCCCGAATTGATCGTAATATTCCATTCCAGAAATCCGACCATCACAAGTGCTACCAAAAGCTTTGAACCAGAAGAAATTCCCAGCACAAAGGGACCCGCGATCGGATTGTGGAAAAAGGTCTGTAACAGATACCCTGACAGTGCCAGCGCCCCGCCAAGGATCAGCGCCGCCAGCGCGCGCGGCAGACGGATCTCCCAGATGATCGTCCACGCCATTCCACGCAGCTTAGGCTCCCGCAGTTCCTGTAAAAATTCCATGATCGGAACCGATACACTGCCTGAACAGACACTCCAGATAAGCGACAGGAGCAGCAGCATAATCAGAAGCAGAAATGCGCCTGCGATCCGCACCTGTCTGCCTGCCTGCGCCAGGTTTCTTTGTTTTTTTTCCTGTTTTTGTCTGTTTGCTTCTGATACTGAACGCATCGTTTCTCCTATCTATCTTTATTACACTTTCCATCCTCACGACTGCAATTTATACAGATATGTCCCATCTTCCTGGCTTCCGCTGAAAATCGCATGGATATCTTCCAGCATCGCTCCAACTGACATAGATTCCTGATAGAGATTCTTCGTCGTACACCAGACATTTCCCGCCTGTACCGCCTTGAAATCCTTGAGAACCGGCGCTTTTGCCAAAAGCTCCGAAATTGAGTGAATCTCCCCGTCGATTGTACTGTTATAAATCAGATAATCGGATTCTTTCGCAGCTGCATAAAATTCTTCCATCTGCATATTGACGGTCGAAGACCTCTTTCCGTCATCCCCCAGATGCCCGAATATGTATCTGCCGCCCGCTAATTCTATCATTTTCGGTATATAATCAGAGGAACGGCGCACGTTCACGCTGCCCTGGTTCGTAATATAGAAAAATGCCGCCGACGGCTTTTCCGCCTGTGCCGTCTGTTCTGTTTTTACGCTCCCGCCTGCGTTCTCCGCATCCGAACCTTCTTCTGTAACACGCTGCAAAGCTGCTTCCTGCTTTGCAAATGCCGCTTCCGCCTCTTTTTCTTTACCGGTCAGCACTCCATACAGGCGGATCCATTCCGTCCGCCCCAGCGGATGTGCTTCGTAGCTGGAATGATCCACAAGCACCGGGATTCCGAAACTTTCCAGCTTTTCTTTTACCTCCGGCGAATGGAGAATCATCGTATTTTCTATTGCCAGACCGCAGCCCTCCGAGACAATCCGCTCATAATCCGGTTCGCTGTACTTGCCTGCGTAGAGAATTGACCCATTCTCCATCGCCTCCTTTGCCTCCGGGATGTACCAGCCCGACGCATCGGTTCCCGAAAACCGGATATCCGGGAGCGCTCCCAGCATCCGGAACATATCCATGGTCGCGGTCGCTACCAGATAAATCTGTTTGACCGGGCGCTTAAGCACCTGGATCGAATCCGGAAGATCTTCCGGCACCTTTCCGCCCTCTGGAATCAGAAGAAAACGGCTTCCATCCGCAACCGAAACTGCTTCGTACTGCATCCCGTCCGCATCCTCATAGGTATCGACCGCAAACTGGGTCGCATAGGCAAGCTCCATCCGCGATTTCCAGGCCAGGGACGCACTGATCGCCTCACCCGGCTGTGGAAGTGATGCCTCCGCCACCTGTGCATCCACGTTTTCTGCCGGCTGGGACACTTTCGTACCTTTACCCGCCTCATTGGATATCTCACTGGCGGATGTAGACGACGCTGCCGCCACCGCACTCTTTCCCGTATTTCCACAGCCACTCAAGAGCAGCACCCCCATAAGCGACAGCCCTGCCATCCTAAGTAACCTTTTCTTTCCCGTTATCCATCCTATTTTCTTCATTTTTCCCACTCTGCCTCTCTCACGTGCGCCACATACAGCTTCCGGATCGCCTCAACCTCTCCCAGTCCCCGGATGCGGCATTCCACCTGGTATCCGGCGCGTTCCAGGCGGCTCTTCCAGGAATCCTCCTCTTCACCTGCCATATCCTGATTCGCATGGTCGCCTGCAACCACCATGAGCGGCTGCAGTACTGCCCTCTGATAGTGTTTCTGCGCGCCCAATTTCTCGATCACCGCCTGTAAATCCGGCTGCGCCTCCACGGTTCCGATGTAATAATTTGCATAGCCGCCCGCGATCATCCTATCCTGCATCTTCTGATACACCTGATTGGAAGCCGCGTCCGTCCCATGCCCCATCAGGCAGAGTGCCGTTTTTCCATCGTCATATCCGCCCAATTCTCCTGCCATCGCCCGGATCACCGCATCCAGATCCGCTTCACTGGCAAGAAGCGGTGCTCCCAGCGCCAACCGTTCAAAACGCCCCTGATTCGCTTCCACTTCCGCTTTTACATCCATGTATTCAAATCCATCCATCAGATGGGTCGGCTGCACAATCAGACTTTTAATCCCATCGGCTGCTGCCCGGTCAAGTGCCTCCTTCAAATTGTCGATCGACCGTTGATCCCGCTTTTTCAATTTATCAATGATCCTCTGGCTGGTAAATGCCCGGCGCACCTCATATGCCGGAAATGCCTCCGCCACTGCACGCTCAACCGCTCCGATCGTCTTTTCTCGGCTGTCATTGTAGCTTGTCCCGAAGCTGACTACCAGGATTGCCTGTCTTGGTTCCATCTATCCATTCTTCCTCTTTGTTTTTTATCTTTCAATTCAGAATTTTCCCGTTCCTCCTACGCTGCCATATGCCTGAATCTGGCTGACATATAGCTTTATGAATCGAAGCTACTATAGCATATTTTGAAATAGTTTGCAATGAAGCAGAAAAAATGGCACTCCGCCCGTCCAGGCGGAATGCCCCTTTTTCTGCTTTCAGCTTCAATTTTACCAGCTTTTCTATTTCTCGTCCCGGCTGCACGCGCGCAGCTGGTGCTCATGCTCATATTTTTCTTTCGTCGCCATCCCGCCCCGGATATGGCGTTCCGCTTTGTTGATGTCCAGTACCACACGCGCCCGGGATGCAAGCGGCGGATTGATATGGGAAAGGCGCTCGGCCACATCTTTATGCACGGTAGATTTACTGATCCCAAATTTCCGGGCCGCCTGCCGCACTGTCGCATTGTAGTCTATGATGTAATTAGCGATCGCAACCGCCCGTTCCTCGATATATTCCTTCATGGGAGTTCCCCTGAGAACGTTTTTTACATCTTATTACATCGGTTTCCGGTTTATGCAAATTCCCTTTCCCAAACAAAAACACTGCCGATTAGTAGTTCTCCGCACGGCGGTGTTTCCGCAAGTCGTTTCTCTTCACGCCAGCTTCCCACTCTGCCTTCTCCTCATCGGTCTCGACAAGCAGTCCCGGAACTTCCATCGGATGCTCGTTTTCATCCAGCGCTACCATAACCACATAAGCGGTATTAACCAGTTTACGTGCGCCGCTTAAAGACTCTACGAATGTATCGACACGCACTTCCATGGAGGTTCTTCCAACGTAAGTCAGCTTACCCTCGATAATCAGGGTATTGTTCAGGTGGACTGCCTCTTTGAACTGCAGGTTATCAACCGATGCAGTTGTCGGATTGCAGTGCGCGTGGCGGCGCGCAACAACGGTCGCTACAACGTCGATCCATTCCATCAGCTGACCGCCAAACAAACGACCAGCACCATTTAAGTGACTATTTAATACAAGCTGTGTCTGGATAACAGCTGAATCCGCTACGCGGCGCATAATTCTTTCTTCCATAATTTATTTCTCCTTTCGAGAAGGATGCCTCTTCCAATCTCCCGCTTTCGAAGGACTTCCCTGTGATATGGTACCTAGTATACTGGCTTTCCCTCAAATTTGCAAGTATTCCGCTGCAAAAATTCTGAATCTTTTTAGTTATACATCCTATTGGCAGTAAACTATAAATGTAAAAAAACGACCGAAGAATCTGGGGGCAGCGTCTGTTGTCTTTCGCTGACTCCCATCATCTTCAGCCGTTCTCTTATTTATCCTCTTCCCGCGCCGTGATCATCCGATAGATGAAATCCACGGTTCCATCGATACCGTAGCTGGCACTGTTGATACAGAGATCATAATTGTTGGAATGTCCCCAGTTTCGGTTTGTATAGTAATGATAGTACTGGCTGTGGACATGATCCAGATGCTTTAACATATGGCGTGCCTGCTTGACCGTCAGGGAACTGTCAATCTCCATCGCACGTTTGATACGCTGCTCAAACGGCGCCGTGATGTAGATACTGATATGCGGGATGTTGTTATTTGCCATGATGGCATCTCCGCATCGTCCCAGAATAACAAAATCTTCCTTCTTCGCCATGTCAACCAGAAGGTCGCTCTCGTTGAAGAAGACCGCATCACGCTTCGGCAGTCCATGGAAACGGCTGAACTCGCGCATGCGCTGGCGCAGGGTCAGATGGCGCTCCGGGATGAATGCCTCACTCGGGTTTACATTGGCATCCTGATCGTGCGCCGGCTCTTTCTTGATTCCCGGCTTGATTCCGTAGCTGACAGAATCCTGTATAGAATCCTTCTGAGCCTCGAGACGTTTCAGAACCGCTTCAAAGATCTCCGCGTCGTAGAAATTGATTTTCAGCTTATCTGCCAGCTTAAATCCGATATTTACACCGCCGCTTCCGTAGGTCCAGCTGATACATACGATCAGGTGGTCATTTTCGGAGAAACGGTTTTTCAGGTTAAATGTATTCAGCTTCGCCAGCTCTGCGTTGATAACGTCGCCGCTCGCGAAACTGGTCGGCAGACTCATGACTTCGGTCAGAATCCGGTTGTACTCGGTCATGACGAGCTTCCGCTCTTCCTTATTCTCGATGGTACGCGCCATGTTTCCGATCAGGGCAATCTCACTTCGAACCAGGTTACCCTGCGGGCGTGTCAGCATCAGATGAGTCAGCTCATCCACGCAGCGCTTCCGGTCACGATTGAAAACACGTCCCAGAGAAGAACCTAACTGTGCATAAACCTCCGCATCCAGATCGTAAATACTCTCCGCCAGTTCACGGATTCGTTTTTCATCTCTTCCAGGCACCGTGCTGCCCGGCTTCTTCCCTGCTGAATCCTTTTCGGCTGCATTTTCCGCACCCGTTACTTCATTCGCATACTGGGCGCTGTCCTTTTCAAGCGCCTGCTGCGTCTGATTTTCCATATTATCTGTATTGGTATGTTCCTGATTGTTGCTCATCGTCACTCACCCCCTATAAAAAGAATAACAGCATATCAAGTGCAAAGACCGGAACCAGAATACCGAACGACCAGAGCAGATATCCGAAGAAGGACGGCATACGCACACCGTTTTCATCCGCAATCGACTTAACCATGAAGTTCGGTGCATTTCCGATGTAGGTGTTCGCACCCATAAATACCGCACCACAGGAGATCGCCATCAGCATCTTGATCGGAACCGTTCCTAACGTCGTCACCATGCCCTCCGTAAATCCAAGCGCACCTGCCGTTGTTAAAAATACCAGATAGGTCGGCGTGTTATCCAGGAAGCTGGACAGCAGACCGGTCGCCCAGAACATTTCAAACGGCTCGGAGATGCCCAGATTCGCGCCATTTGCTTTCAGAATCATCAGGGCTGGCTGCATCGTGATGAAAATACCGATAAACAGAACCGCAACCTCCTGAATCGCGCCCCAGGTAAAGTGGTTCTCACGGCGGATCTCAACCTTCGTGGTCTTGAAGGACAGGAAGGCCGCCACCAGAATGATCACAATCTCAATGATGGCCGGATAGCTTAATTCTACCTCTCCAAACAGATGGATGCCAAGCACCTTTCCGGCTGCATCCTGGAACTGCGGCATGGACGGTAAGGTACCGCTTAAAATAACGGCTGCCACGATCATAACCAGGAAAATCAGGTTGTGCGCGCCGCGCAGCTTTACTTCGGTACCCGGTTTGCTGATATCCGGTTTCAGACCGCTCGCGATATCCTGACGATATGCCCTCTTATCAATAAAATAGAAGATTGTCAGCAGCACCAGCATATTGAAGAATAAGATCGGCGCCAGATGTAAGCTCCAGAAGAACGGTACGCCGCGCATGAAGCCCATCAGCAGAGGCGGGTCACCGATCGGGGTCAGACATCCGCCGATGTTGGATACAAGGAAAATAAAGAAGATAATGATATGACGTTTCTTCTTTCTCCATGCATTCATCTTGACAACCGGACGAATCATCAGCATACTGGCACCGGTCGTACCGATCCAGCTTGAAAGCAGGGTTCCCAGTGCCAGTAGTCCTACATTGACACGCGGAGAACCTGCCAGGTCACCGGACATCGTGATATTACCGGCAACGCAGAAAAGTCCAAATAACAAAATAATAAAGGTCAAATAGTCATTGACCAGGCATTCCAGAACCGTTTCCAGTGCTGTCCCCGCACTGTAACGCATCGCAAACGGAATGATAAAAAGAATTGACCAAAAAGCAAAAAAAGAAAATCATTCATCCCATTCATGGGTTGTGTCATCGGTGGCGTTGTACTGTTTCCAACGTCCCGATTTCTC
>ENA-UPSY01003896-UPSY01003896.1-human-gut-metagenome-genome-assembly--contig:-NODE-3896-length-10213-cov-20.072711_pt1 | contig 10213 bp, 10 predicted proteins | sample MGYA00250044_ERZ773365 | MGnify/ENA primary metagenome ERZ773365 (study PRJEB29103, sample SAMN06111932) | human gut metagenome | biome: human gut; feature: ankylosing spondylitis patient; material...
ATATGGGATATTAGCTCAGTTGGTAGAGCACTTGACTTTTAATCAAGTTGTCCGGGGTTCGAATCCCCGATGTCTCACGATTTGAAAACGCGGAAGTGTTGATTTTTCAGCACTTCCGTTCTTTTTATGCTTTTTCGATTGGGTTGGGTGTGGGTTGGAGAGTATCTGTTTTTTTCATGTCCACATTGTGTCCGCAGGATCATGTATCTTATGGATGGCAAGTTAGTGTAATGATAATGTATGCCAAGGGAGGCAAAAATGAGCCAGTTTTCATCAGATAAACCACAAGTATTTATTCCGCCTGCGTTTGAAGATTTTCGGGGATATCTGTCTGTTCCGTATGACAGGGATGTTCCATTTCAGGTCTGCCAGATCAACCAGGGATACAGCAGAGAGGCATTTACGCTGCGGGGACTGCATTTTCAGATGGGGGAGCATGCACAGGCAAAAATGGTTTCCTGCCTGCATGGTTCGATTTTTAATGTTGCCGTGGATTTAAGACCGGGAAAATGTTTTGGGTATTCATACAGTGAAGTTTTATCTTTTGAAAACCGGAAAATGATGTATATTCCAAAGGGGTTTGCCCACGGGTATCTGACATTGGAGGATGATACACTGATGCAGTGGTGTGTGGATCAGGATTTTTGCGGGGAGGCAGCACAGGCCGTGCGGTATGATGACCCGGATCTCGTCTGGAAAGGCGAAGCATGGCCAAAGGGAGAATATATCATTTCAGAAAAAGATAAAAATGCCATGTGGCTGGGAGAGCTGCTTTTAGACAGATAAGTATATTTAGAAAAAAGTAGATTTTTGCTGTATAGGAATTGATATTTAGACAGATAAAAGAAAAATACCCCGGGCAGATGCCCGGGGCATATATTTCTGGCAGTCAGTCTGCCGGAAAAGTGCACAAGCTATTATTAACAACCGAGGTTAAAATATTTGCAGATAGCATTAAATAACTCGGAACAGCTATTGAAATTAAAACACATAGTTTCGTCCTCCTTATTTTTATTTTGATTGCGATGATCCTGCAATCTTTTGTGTGTATCGGCCGATCACATAAAAGATTGTAACAATTATGTAACATTTTCGCAATAGGAGCATTATGGCAGGAATGGAAGGAATTAGGATGTGGGTTAGTTGGGAAAAAATAAAAGTATCAACCAAATATCTGTGATAAAAGGCTTGTGGTATGACCAGATTTTTGCTAATATGGTCAAAGATAAATGAAAGGTGGTATTTTGGTATGCATATGGCAGATGCGTTGGTTGCACCGGCAGTTGCAACAACAATGTATCTTTGTTCAGCGGCGGCTGGCGGATATTCAGTAAGACAGGTAAGGGCATTAAATGAACCTAAAAAGGTTCCGGTTATGGGGGTGATGGGAGCGTTTGTTTTTGCAACTCAGATGATCAATTTTACGATTCCGGGAACAGGGTCATCCGGACATCTGTGTGGTGGTATGCTTCTCTCCGCACTGCTTGGACCGTATGCGGGATTTCTTACGATGATCGGAGTCCTTTTGATACAGTGTCTGCTGTTTGCAGACGGAGGGCTTTTAGCGCTTGGCTGTAATATATGGAATATGGCATTTTATGGGTGCTTTATCGGGGCCCTGCTGATCTGGAAACCGATGATGCGCCGTGGGGCATCCAAAAAGAAAATCGTTGCAGCATCTGTACTTGGCTGTGTCCTGACGCTGCAGCTTGGAGCATTTTCCGTTACATTAGAGACGTTAGCTTCCGGTATCACGGAGCTTCCATTTCAGACATTTGTTGCAGTGATGCAGCCGATCCATCTGGCAATCGGTCTGGTAGAAGGACTGATCACGGCAGCAGTGCTTTGCTTTGTCTATGATGCGAGACCGGAGCTGCTTTGGGGAACGGATGAAAGTACACAGAGACAAAAAGCACGTTTTTCTTTGAAAAAGACAGTTGCGATCCTTGCAGTTTTAACCGTTTGGATCGGTGGAGGTCTCTCTTTGTTTGCTTCGGCAAATCCGGACGGACTGGAATGGTCTATGGAGAAAGTTGCCGGAACCACAGAACTAGATGCCAAAGGGGCGGCATATCAAAAGGCAGCAGATATCCAGGAGTGGACAGCGCTGCTTCCGGATTATGCATTTAAAAACAGTGAGAGCATGGCAGGAACATCGTTTTCGGGTGTGGCAGGAGCTGCGGTAGTTGTGGCTGTCTGTGTTGGAGGCTGCTATTTGTTTAAATTTTTTGGAAAGAATCAAAAACATGAGTAAAATTCAAAAGGCAGTTTCTGAGATCAAAAGTATCGAGGAACTGGCAAATGAAGACAGGTGGGTGAACCAGGTTCACCCACTTGTAAAATTGTGTGTGACAATTTTGTATATAGGGACGGTCGTTTCATTTTCGAAGTATAACCTGAGCGGACTGCTTGTGATGGCAGTTTATCCGGTTATTCTTTTTATTATGAATGATATTTCGGTGAAGGATGCGCTGTGGAGAATGCGGGTCGTGCTGCCGCTTGTCTGTGTGGCAGGAATATTTAACCCTTTTTTTGACAGGCAGGCTGTCATGACAGTGGGACAGATTGAAATTACCGGCGGAGTGATTTCCATGCTGACGCTGATGTTAAAAGGTGTTTTTACGGTTTCGGCATCGTATCTTCTGATCGCTACGACGACGATTGAAAAAATCTGCTGTGCACTTGAGATATGCCATCTTCCAAAGTCTCTTGTGATGCAGGTGTGGCTGATCTACCGGTATATTTCCGTTTTGCTGGCAGAGACGCAGAGGGTCGTGCAGGCGTATGAACTTCGGGCACCGGGACAGAAGGGCATTCATTTTAAAGTGTGGGGATCGCTGATGGGCCAGATGCTGCTTCGGAGTATGGATCGGGCGGAGGTGATCTATGAGAGTATGTGCCTGCGTGGTTTTGATGGGGTATTCAGATTAAAAAAAGAGATACGGTTTTGTGCCAGGGATGCAGTGTATCTTGTTTTATGGATCGTGATATTTGCTGTATTGCGGTATTTTGCGGTTGGACAGATGATAGGAACGATGTTTTAGCAGTCAAAGAAAGTTGACGGTTCTGTGACAGATTGAAAAGAGAGGACATAAGTATATGGGACAGATTAATATAGAAGTAACACATCTGAAATTTTCTTATGAAAAACAAAACCCTATCCTGCAGGATATTTCATTTACAGCAGACGGACAGGCATCGATTGGTGTGGTCGGCGCAAACGGGGCGGGAAAGTCCACACTTTTAAAATTACTTGTCGGTCTGTATTTCCCGGACTCCGGAAGTATCCGCATCGGGGATGTGCCGTTGCAGAAAGAAACGTTAGCACAGATCAGAAAAATAGCTGGCTATGTATTTCAGGATTCTGAGAGTCAGCTTTTTATGCCAAATGTATACGAGGATGTGGCATTTGCCCCGCAGAATTACGGCCTTCCGGAAGAAGAGGTCGCATACAGAACGAAAATGGCGCTTGCTGCAGTCCATATTGGGCATCTTGCAAAAAAACCGATCCACAAATTATCGGGTGGGGAAAAGAAACTGGCAGCGATTGCGACAATCCTTTCCATGAAACCGGATATTATCCTGATGGATGAGCCGTCGGCGGCACTTGATCCGCAAAACCGCAGAAATCTGATCCGGGTATTAAATGAATTTTCTTATTTGAAACTCATAGCTTCGCACGATCTGGATTTTGTGTGGGATACCTGTGACAGGACGATTTTATTGTCTGAGGGCAGAATTGTGTGTGATGGGGATACCAAGGAGATTTTAAGTGATCGTAAGCTGCTGGAGACACATGGCCTGGAACTGCCGTTATCTTTGTACCGAAAGTAAACTGCCGTTATTTACTCTGAGCAGCAGAGGTGCGGGCTAAGATGCAGGTGAAAAAATACTTGCAATTTTGTGAGTGCTAAGATATAATGGCAAAGTGGCTCGCGGGTGTGGCGGAATTGGCAGACGCGCTAGATTTAGGTTCTAGTGTCCCCGACGTGCAGGTTCAAGTCCTGTCACCCGCAGTCTTTGAAAATAGCCGGAAAACTAAGATTTTGTAGTGAAATCAAGGTTTTTCGGCTATTTTTTATACATAATTATTTGTCCTACCTATTAGAAATTTGTCATAATTATATACGATATTGACAATGAAATAGATGAAAGATATAAAGATCTCATTGTGAATGAGTTGACATTTATCCGCGAGAATACATCAAAGATAATCAAAAATGCAGCAGTTATGTCTTAAGTTCGAAGAAGAAAATCAAAAAATCCCATAAATGAATGAAATAACAGAAAAAATTCCTATTCCTACGCAGCATAGGGTGCATTTTTGTTCAAATATGAGTATGATAGAAAGCGTACAGGAGAACAATCATATTTGGAGCGGACGATGGAAAAGGAAAAAATAGGAAAGTATATTAGAAAGAAGCGCATAGAAAAAGGTATGACACAACAGCAACTGGCGGAGAAAATTCAGGTGACAGAGAAAGCTGTTTCACGGTGGGAAACTGGGCGGGGAGTACCAGATATTTCGTTGCTGGAACCATTGGCGGAAGAACTTCATGTGTCGGTAACGGAATTATTAAATGGAGAAGAACGGGTGCAGGAAGAGGCTGTACATGATACAAAAGCACATATGGCGGATATAGATATTACAAATGTGATTGAGTATGTGCAGGAAAATAGGAAAGAAAAGTACAATACAGGATTTAAAATCGGAATCGGGTGTTTGGTGGTTTCACTTGTGTTGTTTTTATTGTATTTACGGGAGGCATATCGTTTTCAGGGAAACTATTTTGGGACAATGATAAGAATGACTGTGATTTCGGGGATATTTTTGCTTGGAGAAATGGTGTTGGAACGCTGCTATCTGGTAAAGCTGGAGGAGAGAAGAAAGCGGAAAAAGGCAGTACTGGCGGTGCTCTTTATCTATTATGCAGTTATGCTTATGAATCTGACGTTTCTGGAAAGAACACAGACGGTTACTGACTATAATATTGTGCCGTTTCGGACAATAGGAACAGTGCTTTTAAGCGGAAATGTTTATACAATCGTGATTAATATTTTCGGAAACTTTTTTATTTTTATGCCACTTCAATTTTTCCTGATTGAATTGTTTGAAATCCGAAAAATAAAACAGAATTTTTTGGTGTGCTTTACGATTACATTTGTAATAGAAATAGTGCAGTATATTTTTAAAGTTGGTATGTTGGATGTCGATGATATCCTGTTATGTGTGGCTGGGATGATGAGTTTCTATTATTTTTATGGGAAGTATCGTGGAAAAAACAAAAAACGGGGGATGTAGATGAAAGCAGAACAAAAATGGAAGAGTGGACAGGGAAAATTACAGAAAAAAGTTAAGAAGAGTGTTGGACTCGGTATATGTGTTTTTTTGACGCTGCTACTTGTCTCACAGCTTCATTATGAAAAGCGGATACAAAAATTTGTGTTGAGGAACGAGGAAGAACTTACAGAGTTTACAAAAAACTACCTGGAAGTGGAACAAAGGGAAAGACGACATATGTTTGAAGAGTGGAAAGAGGAAAATGGTTACAGCGTACAGTTGACAGGGTTATTTCCGGAAAACGTAGTGGCATTTTATATGGGAGGTTTTGGGCTGGCTCCATCATCTGTGTATTATGGATTTTACTATTCACCCGAAGATATTCCGGTTGGAACCGGGGAAGGTCAGCTTGTAAAAGCAGAGAGAGACAATGCGGGCTGGAGCTGGCAGGGATACGGAGACAATGGAGGAGAGATTCGAAAAATAAAACCGCATTGGTATTATTATAAATGCTGGTTTTGATGTAGAAAAGCAATCGTTCTTCACGAATGCATGATAATCCCCCACTCGCTTCTGGAACGCCACTGCTCATTCATCCAGTCGACAGCCTGCTGTTTTCCTTCTTCTGTGAATGGAAAAGTGGCGGAAATTTTCTGATCGTCGGGAGTGGTTGCAAAATTATAAGGTCCAGGCCAGACGGTGGCGCGGAAAATATCGTTTTCTGCATCATCTTTTTCTTTTTTTACAAGGTAGCGCATGCCCTTGTAACTTCCGGTAAACTTTTCTTTTTTATAAAAATTCATATTTAAAATATCTTCTGTTGTGATCATACGAAACTCCGATTTCTATTATATTTTTCATAATTCATTATAATATATTTTCAAAAAAAAGATAGTAAAATCAAAATATCCTATATATAATAAAACACAGACACATAAGCATCAAAGACAATTGCAAAACTCATAGAAAGTGTAGATTAAATTGTGATAAATTGACAAAAGCTTGAGAAGACACTGGGGAACCGCCGGTTCTTGCTTGGCAGACATAGCGATAGCTGTGGCTGGCATGCTAGTACCGCTGCGAGTGACACGTAGCGAGAGCGTGTCTTCGAAAATTTTGTTAATTTATTACAATCTTCATAACATGAATTTGAGTTTTACAATTGTCTGGTAAGCAAAAGTAAGGAGAACATTCATTATGAAATTTTCAGAAATGCCATACAAACGCATTGATATGGAAGAAGTAGAAAAAGAGTATAAGAGCATTATCGAGCGCACGAAGAATGCAAAAAGCGGAGAGGAGCAGTTTGAGATCCACCGGGAGTACTATAAATTTACCGCGGATGTGCAGACAAGCATGGAACTTGCAATGATCCGCCATGATATTGATACGACCGATGAATTTTATGAGAAAGAAAGCGATTTTTATGATGAGGTCGGACCGATCATCAGCCAGTATGAGAATGAATATGGAAAAGTACTTTATGATTCTCCTTACAGAGACTATCTGGAGAGTAAGATCGGAAAAGTGACATTTAAAAATATCGAGATCGCAAACAAGGCTTTTGACGAGAAGATCATTCCGTTAATGCAGGAAGAAAATGCATTGAGCAGCCGTTACAGTAAGCTGATCGCTACAGCGAAGATTCCTTTTGAGGGAGAAGTTTACAATCTGTCTCTCATGAGAAAGTTCCAGACCAGCCCGGACCGTGAGTTGAGAAGAAAAGCATGGAAGGCAGTCAGTGACTATTTCCTGTCTGTTACAGATGAAATCGACGAGATTTACGATAAGATGGTGAAAAACAGAACCGAGCAGGCAAGACAGCTTGGCTATGAGAATTATGTGGAGCTTGGTTATTACCGTATGAACCGCAACTGTTATGACAAGGAAATGGTCGAAAATTTCCGGAAACAGGTGAAAGAATACTTTGTCCCGTTTGCCAATAAACTACATGAGCAGCGCAGACAGCGTATTGGTGTGGAGAAGCTTTCCTATATTGATACAGACGTCTATTTCACGAATGGAAATCCTGCGCCGATTGGAACACCGGAGGAGATCCTTGCGGCAGGACAGAAAATGTACAGTGAACTGTCTCCGCAGACAAAGGAATTTTTTGATTTTATGATGGAGAACGAACTTTTTGACGTGCTCGGAAGAAAAACAAAGCGTCAGGGCGGCTATATGACCTATATTCCAAATTTCAAGTCTCCGTTTATTTTTGCAAACTTCAACGGAACAAGCGGAGATGTGGACGTCATCACCCATGAATGTGGCCATGCATTCCAGGGATATCTGTTAAGAGACGAAGAGATCCGTGAGTTTGCCGATATCACGATGGAGACAGCCGAAATCCACTCCATGTCGATGGAGTACTTCACCTATAACTGGATGGAATTATTTTTTGGCGACCGGAAAGACGATTACCTGAAAATGCATCTGGAAGATTCCGCTGCATTTGTCCCATACGGATGTATGGTGGACGAGTTCCAGCACATTGTGTACGAAAAACCGGAGATGACACCGGCAGAACGCAAGGCAGTCTGGGCAGGATTGGAAAAAGTTTACCGCCCGCACATGTATTACGAAGAAGATCCTTTCTTTGGACAAGGCGGCTTCTGGCAGAAACAGCCGCACATTTTTGGCAGCCCGTTCTATTATATTGATTACTGTCTTGCAAGCGTGTGTGCGATGCAGTTCAAGGTTATGATGGATGAAGACTTTGAGAAAGCATGGAAGAATTACTATAAACTCTGTAATCTTTCTGCACGTGATTTCTTTACCAATGTGATCGTGGAAGCAGGGTTAAATAGTCCTTTTGAAGATGGATGTATGGAAAAGCTGGTTGACAAATTCGAAAAAAAGGCGTTTAATAGATAACAGATTTTGACAGGCGGATGTCTGTAAAAGTTAGTCGGGAAAATGAATAGAGACAAAGAGCAGGGAAAGGCCCCTAATATGGGGCATCCCTGCTCTTTTTTTACTATGTCAACGAGAAAAATGTTTCTTGGTAAACAAATTTCTGTTGACAAATGTCGACTGCTTTGTATAATACATATTAAGGCAATACTCTGATATCGAGATAATACAGTACATAAGTAAAGCGATAAAAGCTTAAAGAGATATGAGGAGACAGAGGCATTGCAATAAGCTGTAATTAAGAAACGATGGGAGAGAAAACAGCGGAAAAATATATGATAAAACGTGTGTATAAGGAAGAAAGTGACAAAAGAAAAACTATTGACAAAATCGCAGATGCATGTATAATAGAAGAAGTGTTGTACGCGGGAAAAAGACACTTGTATCTAGTGAGTGCAATAGACGGAAAAGTCTGTTGGCACTTTTTTTGGTTGTAAAAAAATAATTTAGCGCGATAACGTGGCACAATGATAACACATTGAAATTGAAAGCCCGGATCAGAATACGTTTTTTACCGCAGAGAAACAGGAAAAATTATGATATAAGCGCATAAGCGTTTATATAGATTATTTCTACAGGAGGAAATATTATGAAGAAAAAAGTAGTAAGCCTTATGCTTGTACTTGCTATGACAGTCAGCATGACTGCATGTGGCAATAAGAACAATGCCGCAGATGATGCAAATGCTGTCGAAGACACAGAAGCCGGTACAGAATCAGGCAGCAGCGAAGAAGCAGTAGCTCCGGCTAATTATGAAGAAGTATCTGCTGAGCTGTATGACACAGAACTCGGTGATTTCTGGGCAGCTTACCAGAAAGCGGATGAAGCACAGACTGTTTCTGAAAAATTTGCTCTTCAGGCAGTTGCAGAGGCAAAATTAATGGAGGCAGCAGTTGTTCTTCCATTACAGTCAAAAGGTGGTAACTATGCAATCTCACGTGTAGCTCCTTACACAATTGACTATACCCTTTGGGGAAATGATATGGACAGATTCCATAATGCAGTTGTCACAACAGAGCTGATCAAAGCTTCCGATGTCAGCACAATGAAAGCAAAATGGGCTGAGTTAAGAGGAACAGGTGAGTATGAAGCATGGGCAAAATCTTACTTGGAGGAGCAGGGTTACACGCTCAAAGATACTTATAATTACCAGTTATATACACAGGATCCTACCACATGGGATATTCTTGCAACTTCTCAGGCTGTAGATGCTGAAGCAATCGTGAACACATACGATGGATTAATGGAGTATGATGGAGAGGGAACTTTACAGCCGGCATTAGCTGAGAGCTATGAAGTATCTGATGACGGATTAACTTACACATTCCATCTTCGCAAAGGTGCTACATGGGTTGATTCCCAGGGCAGAAAAGTTGCTGATGTGACAGCAGATGACTTTGTTGCAGGTATGCAGCATATGATGGATGCCCAGGGTGGTCTTGAGTACCTGATCGAAGGTATCATCACAAATGCATCCCAGTATATTTCCGGTGAAGTGACAGACTTCTCACAGGTCGGTGTAAAAGCGGTTGATGATTACACATTAGAGTATGATCTGGAAGCTCCTTGCACATACTTCACAACAATGCTCGGTTACAACGTATTTGCTCCAATGAACAGATCCTTCTATGAATCCATGGGTGGTAAGTTCGGCGTTGAGTATGATCCGGATGCGGCAGAATACACATATGGTAAAGATGCTGATTCTATCGCATACTGTGGACCATACGTTGTTAAGAACTTTACATCCAAGAATACGATTGTATTCCAGGCTAACGAGTCTTACTGGAATGCAGATCACATCAATATCCATACACTGACATGGGTATACAATGATGGTTCAGATGCAACAAAATCATATAACGATGCAATTGCAGGAACTGTAGATGGATCAGGTCTTAACACAGCTTCTGTTACAGCAGCAAAAGCTGACGGCGTATTTGATGATTATGCATATGTAGCACTTACAGATGCAACAACATACAGCGGATTCTTCAATATCAACCGTAATCAGTT
>ENA-UPSY01003902-UPSY01003902.1-human-gut-metagenome-genome-assembly--contig:-NODE-3902-length-10196-cov-2.891294_pt1 | contig 10196 bp, 10 predicted proteins | sample MGYA00250044_ERZ773365 | MGnify/ENA primary metagenome ERZ773365 (study PRJEB29103, sample SAMN06111932) | human gut metagenome | biome: human gut; feature: ankylosing spondylitis patient; material...
CATCACGCAGCCAATTTGCGCGTAGCGTTCTGGTTCGTGCTCTTTCAGCCAGCGTAACAGCGACACCGGATGCCCGGTCCACAAGGTTTGTCGGGTCAGCGGGTAGAGTTTTTCCGGGATGCCATCTTCCTGCCAGCGACGAACGATTTCCATCGCCCGGCGGTCCGAGGACAAAATAGCATTCCCGAGCGGTTTGTCGTTTTTATCCAGCAAAAACAAGCCCTTTCCCTGTGCGGAGATGCCGATACCGACAATTTGTTCCCCGCTAACACCAGAATGAGTAAGCAGGGCGCGAATGACAGCCATGCAGCATTGCCACAGTTCTGCCATATCGCGCTCTGCCCAGCCTGGCTGCGGGCTTAATGCGCACAGCGGCAGGCGCTGCACGCCTGCCTCCCGGCCTTCGCGGTCATACAGCCCGGCTTTCAGCCAGCTACCGCCACAATCTAACCCCAGCCAGTATTGCGTCATGGTTTATTGCACCTCATCCACGGCTTTCAGCAGATCAGCTCCCTGCGGCACATCTTTAACAAACATGTCGCGAACCTGATTCCCCAGTGCGTCGCTAAAGGCTTTGCGGTCGAGATCGGTGATGACTTCCACGCCCGCTTCTTTCATGCCGTCGATGATTTTTTGCTGATCTTCAGCAACCAGTTTGCGCTGATAGTTACCCGCTTCTTGTGCAGATGAAACTAGCGCCTGCTGGAACTCCGGACTTAAGCCATCAAACTTCGCTTTGTTGATCACCACCAGAAGCGGGGAATAGGCGTGGTGCGTCAGAGAAAGGAACTTCTGCACTTCGAAAAATTTTGCTGACCAGACGACGTTGATCGGGTGTTCCTGAGCGTCGATAGTGCGGGTTTCCAGCCCGGTATAGACTTCGGCAAACGGCATCGGGATCGGGTTAGCGCCAAAGACTTTGAATGCGGCGATATTCATCGGGCTATTGTTGGTGCGGATTTTCAGCCCTTTCAGGTCGGCGGGGGTTTTAACCGGTGCGCGCGAGTTGGTGACATCGCGCCAGCCGTTTTCCCAGTAGGCCAGTACTTTCAGTCCTTTACCTTCAAGTGAGGCTTTCAGATCATCACCGACTTTGCCGTCGAGCGTTTTATGCGCGTGAGCGGTATCGCGGAACAGGAAAGGGACATCAAGCAAGTTCATCACTGGTGATAACCCGGCAAAGTTATTCGAGCCGGACATTTCCATATCGATGGTGCCGCCACGTACGCCGCTGATCATCGCCTGCGCGTTACCGAGAGTGCTGTCCGGGAACAGTTTTAATTTCAGCTCGCCTTTGGTTCTCTCCTGCAATAAATCATTGAATTTTTTCGCCGCAATATGTTGCGAGTCGGTTTGTGATGTTTCATAACCGAAACGTAAAGATTGTGCCGCCAGAGAAGATGTGCTGAATGCAGCCAGGCCAGCAATGAATAATGCGTAGGTTACAGAGCGTAATTTCATAATATTTTCCTTTTAATTAATCCATTTCAAAGGGAGGATGATGAGATCGGGAATAAAAACAAATACGACTAATAATGAATATAAAACCAGGACGTAAGGGAAAACGCCTCTGACTGCATCATCGAATTTGAGTTTTGCCACCCCTGAAATAACGTTAAGTACATTACCGATAGGCGGTGTAATTAAGCCGATTGAGCAGTTAATGATAAACATGACACCGAAATAAATCGGATCGATTCCTGCCTCTTTAACTAAAGGCATTAATACCGGGGTAAGAATTAATACCGTCGGCGTTAAATCCATGACCATGCCGACAATCAGGATAGCCACCATAATGACGATAAACAGCAGACGCGGTGAATCGACCAACGGTTGCAGTAAATCAGAAACCATCATCGGCAGTTCAGCAATGGTAATCAGCCAGGCGGAAACTTGTGCCGAGGCCACCAGAAACATAACCACTGAGGTGGTTTTCGCCGCGCCAATGAGTACATGCCAAAGTGTGGCGAAGGTCATTTCACGGTAAATAACTGTGGCGACAAACAGCGCATAGAAAGCAGCAACGGCCCCGGCTTCGGTAGGGGTAAACAGACCGGAGCGAAACCCGCCAATAATGATGACTGGAAGAAACAGCGCCCAGATACCGGAGACAAAAGAGTGCCAGATTTCCTGCATCGTTGCTTTTTGCTGGCGGGGTAAATTAAGGCGACTGGCCTGCCACCACCAGGTAAGCATCAGCGTTGCGCCCATCATCATGCCAGGGGCAATGCCCGCCATAAACAGCTTACTGATGGATAATCCGCTGGAAACGCCGAAGATAATAAACGGAATGGAAGGGGGAATAATTGGCGCGATAATGCCGCCAGAGGCAATCAGCCCCGCCGCCCGGTTGACCGGATAGTTGGCGCTGCGCATCATCGGCACCAGTAGAGCGGCAACGGCGGCGGTATCCGCAACGGCAGAACCAGAAAGGCTCGCCATAATCATAGCTGCCAGCACGCCGACGTAGCCCAGCCCGCCTGGTTTATGCCCCACCAGTTTCATCGGCAGGTCAACAATGCGTTTTGACAAGCCGCCCGCATTCATGATTTCACCCGCCAGCACAAAGAACGGAATCGCCAGCAGGGAGAAGCTATCGGCTCCGTTCACCAGCGTTTGTGCCATGATCTGGACATCAAACATGTCCAGCCAGAACATTAACGCCGCCCCGCACAACAACAGTGCCCAGGCAATAGGCAAACCGATAGCAATACCACCCAACAGACAGCCCAGAAAAATCAGCACAGCCATGATTAAGCTCCTTGCGGTGGCGACGTTAGAGAATTGCTACGCGTGATGAGTTGATATAAATGACGCAGTTCAAAGAATGCGATAACGAGGCTGGTGGGCAGACAAGCGGCATACATCAGGCCGATGGGTAAACCGAGGATCGGTGAATAATCGCTCCAGTCCTGAATTGTTTTTAGCGTTGCGCCCCAGGCCAGTGCGCCACAAATAAATAAGATTAAGGAATGGGTAACCAGAGCGACTCGTCGCTGCCATGCGGGGGAGAGTTTCTCCACCAGAAAGGTGACCTGAACGTGGGCGTTATCCATAAAAGCTACAATCGCGCCAATAAACGTTAACCAGACAAATAAATAACGTGACAATTCATCAACAGATAAAATGCTTGTCTGAAAACCATATCTTAAAATAATGTTTATAAATACAATACAGGAAAGTACGGCGAGATTAATCGCCAGTATTGCTTCGAGTATTTTTTTCATAGCTATTCCTTGAGGCTATGTCTGTCATAATTCAAGTCGCATGTGCAGCAACCTGAATTATTAATATAGTTAGAGCAATAACATTACCCAGGCGTTCTGGCGTAGACGATTATTCGATTAATTCAGCGCCGTTAATGCGACTTTAACCACAATTTTTCGTATCTCAGAGGCTGTTTGCAAAATACAACCTGGTAGGTGAACATCCTGCGCAAAGAAAATTGCGTAGCTGCCCGGTATCATTTCTATAAATGATTCATGTTCACTGTCGTGATAAAAAATAATATTGCGCTGCTCTAATAGTGATTCGCTGACTTTATTATTTCCCGTATCAATAGCAATGCCGATTTTCTCTTCGCCCCACGCCAGAAACTGAATATCGATATACCGACGATGCACTTCCGGACGGTTTACCACCGCTTCGCGTGTGGTTAAATCGATAATTTGCGTATAAATATTTTTGCCGTCGATTTCGACAACGCCCGGCTCCAGGGCGTTGAAATCGGTAGCGCGCAGAAAATCGAGCGCCTTTTCAATGGCGGCGGGCAAACGGCACGGATTGGGCTGCGCGATATGTCCAAAAATCATGACTTATCTCCTCATAACGCCTGGATTTTGGCCCACACGCTGTCATCAACAGTGATGCCGTTACGGCGGTTTTCGGCCAGCAGGGTAGTAAATTCATGGCCGGGTAAGCGAATGGCCTGATTTTCGTCAGCACGCTCGGCACTAGTAACGTAATCCATGATGCGTTGCAGCTTGGCATCGCGGGTGGGACCGTCGATAAGCTTGTCCACTTCAATGGCAATAAAAATTTGTGAAATGCCGTATTCGTCGCTGTTGTCCTGGGTGACTTCGGCAACGGATGCGCCGTCGGAAAGGAGAGTAGCGATCATATCCAGCACAATCGACATGCCAGAACCTTTCCAGTAGCCCATCGGCAAAATGCGGCGATTCTTCTCGATAACGCCAGGTTCTTTGGTCAAATTGCCCTCATCATCAAAGCCACCATCGACCGGGAGCTGACGACCTGCCAGACGGTTAACTTCTAACATGCCGTAAGAGAACATCGACATCGACATATCGACCATGGTGATCGGCGTGGAAGGAATGGCGACGATCAGCGGGTTAGTGCCGATGCGACACTCTTTTGCGCCCCACGGCGGCATTACGGCGATGGAGTTGGTCCAGCAAATGCCAATATAGCCTTTTTCCGCCGCCTGCCAGCCGTAGCTGCCGCCGCGCATCCAGTGGTTGGCATTACGTAGTGCCACCAGACCAATACCGTGATCGGCAGCCAGTTCAATGGCGCGATCCATCATCTTTTTCGCTGTCAGGTTACCGATCGAACGCTGGGCGTCCCACTGTTCAATTGCGCCGAGGCTGGTTATACGTTTGGGTTGGGCATCAGGAATGATATCGCCGTTTTCCAGTTGTTGAATGAAACGAGGGAAACGATTAACGCCGTGAGAATAAACGCCGGATTCGGTGGTGCGGGCGAACATCTCTGCACAGGCGTCAGCCGTTTCGCTGTCAACGCCGCGTGAAATTAAGACCCGATTAAAGGCTGCTTTTAACTGCTCAAATGTCACTTTCATCCCAGGCTTCCTTGTTTTTTTGATCGCTTTTTTGGCTTAAAATTTCAATATGCGAAACTTGATTTCAAATATATCGATCACTTTTTAACAAAGCAATCTGATTGATGAATTTCAAAAGACATAAAAATCAATTGGTTATAAATTATCTGTCGAGATCGTGAACTACGGCACACTTTGCGCTACCATCAGGACGCGACAAAATGGGGAAAGAAGTGACGGGAAAAGAGAACGAGATGGCGCAGGAAAAAGAGCGTCCAGCCGGAAGCCAGAGTCTGTTTCGCGGGTTGATGCTGATTGAGATTTTGAGCAACTATCCAAACGGTTGTCCGTTGGCGCATCTTTCGGAGCTGGCTGGTTTAAATAAGAGTACCGTCCATCGCTTATTGCAGGGATTACAGTCCTGCGGCTATGTGACCACCGCGCCTGCCGCAGGGAGTTATCGCCTGACCACCAAATTTATTGCCGTCGGGCAGAAGGCGCTGTCTTCGCTGAATATCATTCATATCGCCGCTCCGCATCTTGAGGCACTGAACATCGCCACTGGTGAAACCATTAACTTCTCCAGCCGCGAAGACGATCACGCTATTTTGATTTATAAGCTGGAACCCACAACCGGGATGCTGCGAACCCGTGCCTATATTGGCCAGCATATGCCGCTCTACTGTTCCGCAATGGGCAAGATCTACATGGCGTTTGGTCACCCGGACTACGTGAAGTCATACTGGGAAAGCCATCAGCATGAGATCCAGCCGTTAACCCGCAATACCATTACCGAGCTGCCCGCGATGTTCGACGAACTGAAACCGCAGACGATGGAGATCAGTATGCCATCGAAGGATAATATAGAAAATGAAGAGACCGCGGTACAGCAATCCCGGGCGATTACTTTGATTTTGGGTAAGGATAATAAGGTGTTTTATTATTTCGGACAACCTGATTTTAAAGATTATACTTCTTTGAAAGAAACTACTTATCAGGTGGATGGGCTTCGGGCCGGCTTATTGGGGCGCAATCAATTGGTTACGCAGAAAATAAAGGAACTGAAGCAAAAGAAACAGGATTTGCAAATTTCTGAAGAGGAATATAAAAGACAGGCAGCTGAGATCAAGAAAGATAAGAGTTCTCCGATTGTGATGATCAAAGCCACCGACGATGCCAACTATAAAAATCTGATAGATGCTTTGGACGAGATGCAGATTTGCAATATCAGCAAATATGCTATTGTAGATTTAGCCGAAGCGGACGAATATCTGATGAAAAATCTGGAATCTGCAGGTGACTATTCCAAGAAATTTGATGTGGATAGTAAGAGTACTACTCACTGAATGTCGAATATAAAAATGGAATGAAATGGCAAAATTAGATTTGACATCAGAACAATGGTGCGAACTGGTCTTTGAGGGAAGAAACAAAGATTACGGTGCTTATTATTTGCGCCGGAGTTCGTCGGTCCGTCATAATAAAGCGATGTTGATTGTGATGGTGGTGGCTGTAGTATGTATTACGCTGCCTTATTTAATCAAGGCGGTGATGCCGGTACAACAAACGAAAGAAGTGATTACGGAAGTTACTACTTTATCTCAGCTTCCCCCTCCAGAAGTGAAGAGCGAGGCGATCAAAAAGGTCAATGCTGCTCCGCCTCCACCTTTGAAGAGCACGATTAAGTTTACAGCCCCGGTGATTAAAAAAGATGAGGAAGTACGGGAAGAAGATGAAATAAAAACCCAGGAAGAGGTGACTAATTCTAAAGTAGCGATTTCGGTGGCAGACGTGAAGGGAAATGACGATGAAAATGGAGCGGATATCGCCGATTTGAAGGAAATTGCACAAGATGAGCCCCAGGATACACCGTTTCAGGTCGTGGAACAGATGCCGGAATATCCCGGTGGACGGGCGGCTATGATGAAATACATCGGGAAAATGATGAAATATCCGACAATTGCTATGGAGAACGGCATTGAGGGGAAAGTGATCTTACGCTTTGTCGTTTTACCGACCGGGGAGATCGGGAATGTCGAAGTATTACGTTCCCTGGATCCTACTTGCGATAAAGAGGCGGTTCGGGTGGTACAGGGAATGCCCAAATGGATCCCCGGCAAACAAAACGGAACGGCGGTATCGGTTTATTTCACGCTTCCAATTGCCTTTAAACTGAATAGCTAAATGAGAAAAACATGGGGCGGAATAAAGGATTATATGTCTTTGGTTTATTGATGCTGCTCATTTATTGGGGAATGGCTTTTTTGTTGCTTGGCTCTTCTTTGTTTGTCGAACAGTTGACCCCTGCTGTCCGGTATGGGATGGGAATTGTCTTCTTCGGATACGGCTGTTTCCGGGCATACCGGCAGTTGAAAAGGGGAGTATATTAAAAATTAACGATATGTTGGAAAATAAAATAGGATGGATAGGCGTTTTTATCCTTCTTTTGGTCGGGGCTTGTCGGTCGAAAACAGAAGATAACTGTATCGATACACCGACTTCGGGGGTTATAAAGATTGCAGTAGATGAAAGTTTTCAACCCGTTATTGATCAGGAAATCGGAGTATTTGAAAGCATTTATACTCTGGCTGGGATCATACCGCAATATTGCAGCGAGGTAGAGGCGATCGACCTGCTGTTGAAAGACAGTGTCCGGATGGCCGTTACTACCCGTAAATTGACTTCGGAAGAAAGGGTGACCTTAGAGAATAGGAAATTTTTTCCAAAAGAGATAAAAATAGCGACGGATGGAATAGCCTTGATCGTGAATGACCAAAATCAGGATAGTCTGATCAGCCGGGAAGAGATACAACAAATCGTTTCCGGAGAAATCACTTCCTGGAAGGAATTGGGAATCACCTCTTCACCCGGGAAATTGCAGTTGGTTTTCGATCACCCGAATTCGAGTACCGTGAGGTATGTGCTCGATTCATTGTGTCCGGACCGAAAATTGTCCGATTGTTTAAGGGCAGAGAAGACCAATCGAAGGGTGATCGATTATGTCGCTCAGAATCCGGAAGCAATGGGAGTGGTCGGTGTCAGTTGGTTACAAAACCCGGAAGATTCGACGAATCTTTCTTTCCTGAAACAAGTGAAAGTATTGGGAGTGAGCCGTCATCGTCCTGCTATGTCCTTCAATAGCTTTAAACCCTGGCAGGCCTATCTGGCTTTGAAAGAGTATCCCCTGATCCGGGATGTGTATGTTATCCTCACCGATCCTCGCCAAGGCCTGGCTTCCGGATTTACCGGTTTCCTGACTTCGGACAGAGGACAACGGATTATTTTAAAAGCTGGAATCGTTCCGGCTACCCAACCAGTGCGGATTGTCAATGTGAAAGAAAAATGGTAGGTGTAATTTGTTTATAAAGTTTTAAAAATTTTATGGACTTTATAGACTCTATAAACTGGTTATGCCTGGAATAATAAATAGACTGGTATGAAAATAAAGATAAAAATAAGTTTGGTTTTACTGTCCTGCTGTTTGTTGTCTATGGTTTCATGGGCGGATAAAGTGCAGGAAGGGATAGAATTGTATAAATGTGGCCTGACGCTTCCGGCCAAACAAGTATTATTGTCCGAATTACAGAAAAATGGTCCCGAAGCGGCCGAGATTTGTTATTATTTGGGCGAGATCTATTCGCTTATACCTCGATCGGATTCTGCTCTTTTTTATTATCGGCAAGGTTTGGCGATAGATCCGGCTTATCTTCAAAACCGGGTCGGGGAAGGCAAGTTGATGTTGGTAGAGGAGCCATACAAAGCAGAAGAGATATTTAAAGAGGTATTGAGTGGTAAAAACAAAAAAAATGTCGGATTGATATTGGCCGTTGCCCGGGCTTATGCGGAAAACGATCCGGAGAAGGCGACGGAATATTTGCAAAGAGCTAAAAAAATAGACGATCAGCAGGCCGGAATCTATGTGTTGGCCGGAGATTTGTTATTGGAAAAAGGAAACAATGGTGAAGCCTGTAACCAATATGAACAGGCTATTTATTTTGATCCGTCCTGTACGGAAGCTTACGTTAAATATGCGAGAATTTATGCCCGGTCGAATGTGCAGAGTGGGATAGATATGCTCCGGCGTTTATTAGATAAAAGGTCGGATTGTATGCTCGCTCATCGGGAATTGGGGGAAATCTGTTACGAACATTCCCGTTATCAGGAGGCTGCACAAGCTTATGAAAAGTGTATCTCTTCGGTTTGTTGTTCGACCAGAGAACAGACCCGTTATGCGACGGTTTTATTTTACTATGGGGATTATAAGCATTCTTTGGAAGTGGCCAGACAGGTGGCGGAACTCGAGCCTCAGAACCAGGTTGTACAACGCCTGATGATGTACAATTCCTATGCACTCAAAGCGTATAGGGAGGGATTGGCACAGGCTGAAAAATTTTTTCAATCCGTCTCTCCGGAGGACATTATCGGGCAGGATTACTGGTATTACGGGCGTTTGTTGAAAGCTACCGAAGCCTATGAGCAGGCGATTCCCTGGTTAAAAAAATCTTTGCAATTGGATTCGGCTAATACGCAGATATATAGGGAAATCGCAACATCCTGGGAAAAGTTGAACTGCTACGACAGTGCGGCTGTTTATTATTCCGGTTTGATTGCTTTGGGTGGGAAAGAACTGACCCTGGCCGATTATTTCAAACTGGGTCAATGTCATTATCTGGCTTCGGCAGAGGCAGATTCGTCTGCAGCAGGAATAAAGCACCGGAATGAACATCTGAGGCTTGCCGACAGTATATTCGGCTATGTGGCGGCTCAAAAACCGGACAGTTATTTGGGGAATTTCTGGCGCGCCCGGGTCAATTCAGCCTTGGATCCCGAAACAGAGCAAGGTTTAGCCCGCCCCTACTACCAGGCTGCTGCCCAAATACTTGAAAAAGATACCCGAAAAAAACTGAAATTGATTATAGAATGCTATAGTTATCTGGGGTATTACTATTATTTACAAAAAGATATTCCTGAATCGAAAACCTATTGGAATAAAATATTGAATTTGCAACCCGAAAACGAAGTGGCCCGGAAAGCGATCGAGGGTATGAAATAATTTTAACGTCCGGGAACTGGTATACTAACCGATAAATTTGTTCAGGAGTACTGTCGCCGATTGTATTAAAGGTTTACGGAGGCGTTATGGACGGAATGGAGGCGGGAGATATCGTACGGCGTTCGAGATTGCCGGGCTAGCTGGATATCCGGGTTTATGCTTCGGTGAAGCGTGTCTGTCTGAGGTATTTCATCAGACTGAAACTGACCGGTGTGTACAGAAGGCGGCAGGGTAGGCCCTGCTGTTATCTTGTACCGACGATTCCGGGGAGGATGAAGAAATTGTTAAGACAGGTGAAACTGAATGGGAAGGCTTATTTTGAGGTGGTCCGCAACGAATACC
>ENA-UPSY01003903-UPSY01003903.1-human-gut-metagenome-genome-assembly--contig:-NODE-3903-length-10191-cov-16.451552_pt1 | contig 10191 bp, 9 predicted proteins | sample MGYA00250044_ERZ773365 | MGnify/ENA primary metagenome ERZ773365 (study PRJEB29103, sample SAMN06111932) | human gut metagenome | biome: human gut; feature: ankylosing spondylitis patient; material...
GATTGACGAAGCCGTTACGCAGAGAGGATACAGCCCATTCTTTGGCGAGTTCCTCGCTTTCCGTGCAGTAGAAGCCCGGCCCGAAGTCATTGTTCTGCTTACCCAACCCAAAGGTTGGAGATTCGATGATCTGTTCGGAGCCATGATATAGGGTAATTTTCTGATTCATCTCCGCATCCTCCTAAGTATCACTGTAAAAATAGTATCACCAAAGTGATATAAAGTCAAGCGATATTTGTAGAGAAAAAAGAGAGCATTTCTCGCTTGAAAAATACAGGCTCTTCAGACGAATATTTCCAAGAGAAACATAAAGATAATCAGTTCACAGAATGATATTGAGCATCCATTTTGCCGGTGGTATAATTAAATGCAGCTAAATAGGATATTGCAGAACTGCTGGAAAAATACAAATACTCCGCAGCAAAGCAAAAGAGAAGCACCGCACCAATATTTGAAAAATATTTAAAAGCTTCCGGGTGGTAGTGTGCCACTTAAAACTAACTTGCGACCTAACACACAATCTGACGTTCAAATTGTTTGGATGGATTATTGATATGGGAAGACCGATTTCCAAGAAGACTGTGGAGAGAAAAAATGAATTCGATTCTCGACAGCATAAGAGTAACCTCCGCAACATCTGCGGGACATTTGCTGCTGAGGGTATGGCGATCAGCAAATATACCCGCAGAAACCTTGACCGAATCGCCAGCGGGCAGACCAGCTATCAGCAAGTCCTAGCTGAACTGAGAGAGAAGTACGAAAAGAGAGGATAAGGTTGTTTTCTGATTGCAGACTTATCGATTCCTTTTCAATGATATGTATATGGAGAGTAGTTTCAAATTTGTTTCGCTAAAGGCTCCGCGAGGCATTAAGCGAGAGTCATTTCGAGGCATTAGAGGTTAGACGGTACAAAAAATTTGCGAAAGACGCAACTCAAAGTTTGCAGCGCTATAGGCAAAGAAGAGTTACTTTCCGCAGTAGGCAGCGATTGCCTGTGCGACGAAATCTGCCGTGCCCTCACCGCCAGCCATGTCAATGTTTTTACGGAAGCGGTCATCGGCCGCATACATCTGGCCTAAGCCTGCCAGAATCTCCGGCGTGCAAGTGTAAAAATGGTCGGTGATGAATTGCTGCAAATCACGAATGGCCGCCTGCGCTTCCAGCGAGGTAGGAGCAAGATGCTTCAGCTCGCCCAGCTTTGCAAAGTGCCTCATCAAATCGGCAGGGTTGCCGGTAGCCCCGCCTTTTTCATGCTGCTGATATTCCTGATAGGCGATGGTATTGCCCCATTTTTCTTTGACCTCTGCGGTGTACTTCTCTTGCTCGGTTTTACTAAATGCGTCAAATTTCATAGGTGTTACTCCTGTTTCTAAGGTTTCACGGGCGAGGGCGATGAGCTGTCCCAACCGATTCTGCCGCAGCTCCAACAGCTTGATCTGATCTGTGAGAGCGGTGGCCTGGTCGAATTTTGGGTTATCCAGAATGCTCTTGATGTCTTTGAGCGGAAATTCCAGCTCCCGAAATAGTAGAATGGATTGCAGCCGCGCCAAGGCTGTATCATCATACAGCCGGTAACCAGCTTCTGTAAGGGCCGTGGGTGGCAGCAACCCGATGGCATCATAGTGGTGCAGCGTCCGGACACTGACACCGGCCAACTTGCTGACTTCATGAATGGTCATCATGGGTATCCCTCCTCCGTGTGAGCTTACCATACACTATGACGTAACGGAAGAGTCAAGAGGGAAATCCTCTATTTGTGAAAAAAATCCTGTGCGCTATGATTGCTGCAAAATTCGTGCGAATTTATCATTATCTTGCTTTTACTGCCCAAATGTGCTATCATTATAAACAACGCTGTCAAGTGTTGGAATAGGCCTTGGCAGTATGGCTGCAATAGACCGAATGCTCTGCCAAGCGGCAGAGCATTTTTTTGTATATCGGTACGGAGGAGATATTTTATGTCTGTGAGTTATAAAAAACTCTGGAAGCTGCTCATCGATAAGGACATGAAGAAAAAGGACCTGTGTGAAAAGGCAGGTATTAGCCCAGCATCTGTCACCAAGATGGGGCGGAACGGGCATGTTACCACAGAGATACTCGTGAAGATTTGTGCGGCGCTGGATTGTAGAATTGAGGATATTGTGGAGATTGTGCCTGACAAAAATGACTAATTAGATTCATCTCGATGTTTTGAACGATTTTCGAATGATTATAGACTTTGTACAGGCATGAAATATATGGGAGGAAAGCACTATGGCTGGAAATACAAGCAATATCGGCTTTGAAAAACAAATCTGGGACGCGGCTTGCGTCTTGCGCGGGAACATCGACGCATCCGAATATAAGTCGGTCGTTCTCGGACTGATTTTTCTGAAATACATTTCTGATCGCTTCGAGGCAAAGTACAAGGAACTGGTTGAAGAAGGCGATGGATTTGAAGAAGACCAGGATGAATACACAGCCGAAAACATCTTCTTTGTTCCTGAGAATGCACGATGGAGCGCGATTGCTGCTGCCGCTCACACGCCGGAAATTGGCACGGTGATTGATGATGCAATGCGCAGTATTGAGAAAGAAAACAAGCGCCTCAAAGATATTCTTCCTAAAAACTTTGCCCGTCCGGAGCTGGACAAGCGGCGTCTTGGCGAAGTGGTTGATCTCTTCACCAACATTCAGATGATCGAGCATGGAAACAGTAAGGACATTCTTGGTCGGACATACGAATACTGTCTCTCCAAGTTTGCCGAACAGGAAGGCAAACTTGCTGGTGAGTTCTATACGCCCTCTTGCGTTGTGCGTACCCTTGTTGAAGTGCTGCAGCCGTTTAATGGACGTGTTTATGACCCGTGCTGCGGCTCTGGCGGTATGTTCGTTCAGTCCGCAAAGTTCATCGAAAATCACGGCGGCAACATCAACAAGATTTCCGTCTTTGGTCAGGACTCCAACCCGACCACATGGAAGATGGCTCAGATGAATCTTGCCATTCGTGGTATTGAAGCTGACCTCGGCAAGTTCAATGCGGACACGTTCTTCAACGACTGCCACCCTCAGCTCAAGGCGGATTTTATTATGGCGAATCCTCCGTTCAATCTTTCCGGCTGGGGCGCGGATAAACTTGTTGATGATGTACGTTGGCAGTATGGTACGCCTCCCGCTGGCAATGCAAACTTCGCGTGGTTGCAGCACATGATCTGGCATCTTGCCCCGAATGGGCGTATCGGCATGGTGCTTGCAAATGGTTCACTTTCCTCGCAGTCCGGCGGTGAAGGTGAAATCCGCAAAAACATTATCAATGCTGACCTTGTGGACTGTATCGTCGCAATGCCGACGCAGCTATTCTACACGACGCAGATCCCGGTATCGCTCTGGTTCCTTGCAAAGAACAAGAAACAAAAAGGCAAAACGCTGTTCATCGACGCTCGGAAGCTCGGCACTATGGTCACACGAAAGTTGCGCGAACTGACGGATGAAGACATCAAGAAAATCGCCGACACTTATAATGCCTTCGTTGATGGAACACTCGAAGATGAAAAGGGCTTCTGTGCTGTTGTCACTACACAGGACATTGCAGAGCAGGATTACATTCTCACTCCGGGACGCTATGTTGGTATTGAGGAACAGGAAGATGACGGTGAGCCGTTTGAAGAGAAAATGGGGCGTTTGACTTCTGAACTTTCTGAGCTTTTCGCAAAGTCCCATGAACTTGAGGCGCAGATCAAAGAACGACTGGGGGCGATTGGATATGAGATTTAATCTATGGGAAGATTGCAACAGGGTTCCTCTAACCGAGCTGTTGTCTTTTATTGTAGACAATCGCGGCAAGACTGTTCCTACTGCGCCAAGCGGACACAAGCTGATAGCAACGAATTGCGTGACAAACAACACCCTGTTTCCGGTGTATGAAAAAATTAGATATTTAAGCGAGGAAACTTATCAGACATGGTTTCGGGCACACCCGATTCCCGGCGATATTCTTTTCGTGAACAAGGGAACTCCGGGACGAGTTTGCCTTGTTCCTGATCCCGTTGATTTTTGTATCGCGCAAGATATGATTGCATTGCGCGCTGACGAATCGAAGATTTATCCCAAATATTTGTTTGCAGTGCTAAGAAGCAGAGAAATTCAACAACAGATATATAACACAAACGTGGGAGACGTTATTCCACATTTCAAGAAGCAATTTTTGAATCAGTTGTTGATTCCCATACCTGAGCGGTCTATACAAGAGTCAATCGGAGACTTATATTATGTGCTTAGCCTCAAGGCAGAACGTAACAAAAAGATAAACGATAATTTACAGCAGCAAGCAGCCGCATTGTTTTCGAGCCTCTATGATCGGACAAATACCGAGGTTAGATTTACCGATTTGATACAGATACTCGGCGGTGGAACTCCCAAAACAGGCGAAAACACTTATTGGAACGGTAATATTGCCTTCTTCACCCCAAAAGATGTTGGCACGCCATATACCCTTAGCACAGAAAAGACTATCACTGAAGAGGGTCTTTCGCATTGTAACAGCCGACTATATCCTGTGAACACCGTTTTCGTTACCGCAAGAGGCACTGTTGGCAAAGTTGGTATGTCCGGTGTTCCGATGGCTATGAACCAATCCTGCTACGCGCTTGTCGGTAAAGAAACACATCAACTTCTTGTATATTTCTACACACTCAAAACCGTTGATAGGCTCAAGCACAAAGCAAGCGGAGCTGTATTTGATGCGATTACCACCAGAGATTTTGAATCAGAGCAAATCATGAAGCTATCTGACGAAGATGCCAAGTCGTTTCTCTGTATTGCAGCGCCAATGTTCCAGAAGGTACTTGATAATGGCATCGAGAATCAGCGGCTTTCAACACTACGCGATTCTTTGCTGCCGAAGCTCATGTCCGGCGAGATTGATGTCTCTGCTGTCCAGCTCTAAGCCGCTAAATTATCGTTTATAGCTGAGAAAATGCGAAAAAACAAGATGGGGGTTGAATATGAGTAAGTATGTTGCCTTCCTTGATATATTGGGATTTAAGGAAAAGTTAAAAAAACTCAAACAGCAAGATGCTAAATCATTTATTGGACGGTTTTCTACAACTGCCTTTGAACAGTGGGAAAACATGAGTCCTACATTGGTAGAAGGATATATTGTAAGTGATTCCTTTATACTTTATACGCGTGATACAAGCACACAAGCTGTCTCCCAACTACTTACATTAGTCGAGAAGATATGCCAACAAGAATTCATAGACAACGGTATTTTGATTCGAGGCGCTATTGCAAAGGGTGAATTTGATAGGGTCGAAGCGAGAGAAATTCCATCCTTGCGAAAAGGTTTGATTGTTGGTCAGGCTTATGTAGATGCGTATTTAATGGAGGGAAGTATCAAAACTGCCGGGATAGCCTTAACCGATGAGGTGTTTCAGGATATTGAAGCATATGTCTACCCAATTGACTGTTTTCGAGAGAACATAAACGGTAAAGACATTTGCGTTATGCGATATTTTAATTTTGATTTTCTAAATGAGCCAGAAAACATAATCAACTTTACAAATATGGCAATAGATGCAGGATGGATCCCACATTATTATAATACGTTATACTGGGCGCTATTGAATGAGAAACCAACTAAGGCGATAAGCCTCTTTAATGGCATAGTGAACTGTGTAAATAATGGGAATCCGGGAGAAAATTGGCGTTCTCTTGATATGTTCATTAAAGGTGCCTTCCATGACGAAGTTAACACACACTTTCAAACGCGTTTCTTGGCATTTCTTAGAAGCTATATTGTTGTTGAAGGTAATGACCAGAGATTTTTGAGCAGCAGAACAGGAAATGAGGAACGAGTGTTGCGGTACATAGACTCCTGCGGCAATGTAACGCTAAAGCAGATTTCATTGGGCGTGAAATTATCACAAGCCACAACCTCACGTATTGTTAAAAATCTCGTTAAGGATAGACGGGTGAGGATTACGAATAATGGGCGAGTACAAGTGTACTCATTGGCTGTCATCAACACAAATACCAGATAAATAATTTTCTCTCACCAGTGGCGAGAGTTTTACAAAAGGGACTGCCACTGAATGTCGTTCTCTTACCTCGAAAGGAGACACGACAATGACAGAACAACTCATCACGGAGATACAGCGAAAAATGCTGCCGTATCTCAACAACGAACAGCTCATGCACCTTCGGGATGCAATGGCTGAGACATTGGAAGGGGCAACGATCACATATGATGGCAGATCAAATTCCGTAGCAGAAGAGACGGATGCAGTTGAAGCATTTATCACGGCAAAGCGGATCGAAGGCTGTTCGGAGAAAACCCTGAGCTACTACCGGAAGACGATTGAATCTCTGATTGCCGGAGTCGGAAAGGCTGTGCAACAGATCACCACAGATGATTTGCGCCGCTATCTAACCAACTATCAGGTTCAGCGAAGGTCGAGCAAAGTGACCATAGATAATATTCGGCGGATTTTATCCAGCTTCTTCTCATGGCTTGAAGATGAGGATTTCATTGTGAAAAGTCCAGTACGCCGGATTCACAAAGTCAAGACTGCAAAGGTGGTCAAGGACACCTACACCGATGAAGCGTTAGAGCTGATGCGTGACAACTGCACAACAGCACGGGACTTGGCGATGATTGATCTTCTGGCTTCCTCTGGAATGCGTGTTGGAGAGCTGGTCACGCTAAACCGAGAAGACATCAACTTCAACGAACGCGAATGTGTTGTTATCGGCAAGGGCAATAAAGAACGATTGGTCTACTTCGATGCAAGGACGAAGATCCACCTTCAAAACTATCTTGAGGGTCGAACGGATGGAAACCCAGCTTTATTTGTTTCTCTGAAAGAACCCTTTGACCGATTGATGATCGGTGGAGTGGAGACACGCCTTCGGGAATTGGGAAAGCGTCTGAATATCCCGAAGGTTCATCCCCACAAGTTCAGACGCACTCTGGCTACTACTGCCATAGACAAGGGAATGCCCATTGAGCAGGTTCAGCAGCTCTTAGGGCATCAAAAAATCGACACCACCATGCACTATGCAATGGTAAAACAGCAAAATGTGAAGCTGGCACATAGAAAATACATCGGATAGGATGGGGATAACACATGGCAATACGAGAGGTGAAACTTGGCAAAGTTGCTACGGTTAAAGGAGGAAAGCGACTTCCCAAAGGCATCAATCTCATTACTAAGCCAAACCCTCACCCTTATATAAGGGTACGAGATTTGAATGGAAAGAAAACGCTCGAATTGGATGGTTCATTCGAGTTCGTAGACGATGAAACCCAAAAAGCAATATCCAGATATATTGTCACTGGCGGCGACATCGTATTATCAATAGTTGGAACGATAGGACTTGTTTCTGTTGTTGGAGACTCTTTGAATGAAGCAAATCTCACAGAAAACTGCGTAAAACTGACATCTCTGTCGGGCATCGATAGGGACTATTTATATTACTACCTAAAGTCCTCTTATGGACAGCAGGAAATCGCACGAGGTACTGTTGGTGCTGTTCAAGCAAAGTTGCCCATCAAGAATATTCAGGACATTTCAATTCCATTGCCAGACGAAGTTACACAGAGGAAAATCGCAGATATTCTTTCTTCTCTTGATGCAAAAATTGAGGTAAACCAAAGGATAAACGATAATTTACAGCAGCAAGCAGCCGCATTGTTTTCGAGCCTCTATGATCGGACAAATACCGAGGTTAGATTTACCGATTTGATACAGATACTCGGCGGTGGAACTCCCAAAACAGGCGAAAACACTTATTGGAACGGTAATATTGCCTTCTTCACCCCAAAAGATGTTGGCACGCCATATACCCTTAGCACAGAAAAGACTATCACTGAAGAGGGTCTTTCGCATTGTAACAGCCGACTATATCCTGTGAACACCGTTTTCGTTACCGCAAGAGGCACTGTTGGCAAAGTTGGTATGTCCGGTGTTCCGATGGCTATGAACCAATCCTGCTACGCGCTTGTCGGTAAAGAAACACATCAACTTCTTGTATATTTCTACACACTCAAAACCGTTGATAGGCTCAAGCACAAAGCAAGCGGAGCTGTATTTGATGCGATTACCACCAGAGATTTTGAATCAGAGCAAATCATGAAGCTATCTGACGAAGATGCCAAGTCGTTTCTCTGTATTGCAGCGCCAATGTTCCAGAAGGTACTTGATAATGGCATCGAGAATCAGCGGCTTTCAACACTACGCGATTCTTTGCTGCCGAAGCTCATGTCCGGCGAGATTGATGTCTCTGCTGTCCAGCTCTAAGCCGCTAAATTATCGTTTATAATGCACCGTTCAATATACAGAGGTGATAAAAGTGGAAAACACTGTGATTCCGCGCAAGATAGGTTCCGTCAGTAGTTACATAAAAGCAATTTTTGATTTACGGAACACAAAAGTATCTGAATATTCACTATCCTCATATTGGTTTTTTCGAGGTCAGAAAAATTCATTATGGGGAATGTGCCCCAATGTATTTCGAAATGATGCGCTAAAGTATGAATTTGATGCTATAGAAACGGCTATACGACAACGCCCGTATGACTTTCGTGAGTGTGCATCGGATTTTGAAATTCTCACAAAGTTACAGCACTACGGGCTTGGAACACGTCTACTTGATGTAACATTGAATCCATTGGTTGCACTTTATTTTGCCTCTGAAAAATGCGAGGAATATGTGCAAGGAAAAGATGGCCGCGGAAAGTATATTCCCCGCGATGGGAAGATTGCTTATCAATATAGTTATGGGCACAAGCTGACAGAATTAGAGGTTCGAATAGCGTGTGCACTGCCGTTCATTGATTTTGCAGAAGATCTCGCAGTGGACGGACTATTGGAAAAACTTTACAAGAATGGAATTATTAATGTAGATGAAGAGAATTCGTTAAAAGAAAATGACTACAAAAGGTTTATCCAAGTTATCCAGAGTAACAGCTTTGTTGTTTCAGCACATAGCAATGAACGGTTAACTCGACAAAGTGGAGCATTTATAATTCCGACTGCGATAAAAATTATTAAAGATTCTGGTAGTAACGGAAGCCTTCTTGTCCGCAAAGCACGATGCGATTTAGATGACGCTTTTGAAAAAATTCATTTATTATTCCATCAGAGAAGAAAGAAATTATCCGCGAAGAATTAGATTTTTTGAATATTAATGAAGCCACCCTCTTTCCTGAACTGGAGCATCAACTTATATACCTGCAACACCGAAAGCTGCCAGACCCTGGGGCAGTTGAATCGTATGAAAGGTTCGAAGAAAATGTATCAGTAGGTTCAAGTGAAAATACGGAAAGAGAAAATATAAGCGTTGTAAATGAAGAACCCCATCCCGATGTGGATAACATCGTTAACAGACACCTTTCAGAGTATCCCGAAATGGCTGATGCTGTTATTGCTTCGGTGAAAGACACTATATCTGCCATAGATTGGTGGAAGAAGGAGTCTGCGATAAGTCGTATCGTTCGTGATGTAACCAGAATCCTGCAATCAGAAATGTCTGTACAAAAGAGCAAGGCATTGGCCAATTCAATTGTAAAAGAACTGATTTTATAAATATGTTCAAAGCAATCTAATAGACGAAGAGGGCGAATATCATGGCAGGATATTTTACAGAATCAAATTATGAGAACGCTGTTTTGCAGCTTCTCAATGAAGAACTGGGCTATAACTATATCTATGGACCGGATGTGGAGCGCGATTATCACTCGCCGCTTTACGAGGATGCTCTGCTACCTTCCTTGCAACGGATCAACAAGAGCTTGCCTATGGACGCTCTGACGGAGGCAATCTACAAACTCAAGAACTTTGAAACCGGAACGCTCTTGCAGAAGAACATGGTCTTTATGGACTACCTCCAAAACGGAGTTCCGGTAAAATACTATGACAAGGGTGAAGAACGCTCTACCCTTGTTTACCTTGTAGACTTCAAAAATCCCGCCAGTAACGAGTTCACAGTTACGAATCAGTGGACTTTCATTGAGAACTCCGAAAAAAGACCGGATGTGATCCTCTTTGTCAATGGTCTCCCGCTCGTCATTGTGGAGCTGAAGTCTCCGTCCCGCGAAGAAACCGACGCTTCCGCAGCATACCGTCAGCTCCGAAACTATATGTATGAGATCCCCTCTATGTTCATTTATAATGCGGTATGTGTCATGAGCGACTTGACCACTTCAAAGGC
>ENA-UPSY01003920-UPSY01003920.1-human-gut-metagenome-genome-assembly--contig:-NODE-3920-length-10131-cov-3.214442_pt1 | contig 10131 bp, 10 predicted proteins | sample MGYA00250044_ERZ773365 | MGnify/ENA primary metagenome ERZ773365 (study PRJEB29103, sample SAMN06111932) | human gut metagenome | biome: human gut; feature: ankylosing spondylitis patient; material...
TTTTTTTTTTTTTTAATGATACGGCGACCACCGAGATCTACACTCTTTCCCTACACGACGCTCTTCCGATCTAAATAATTGCTTTAACAGCAATAGGATTGATAAAGGTTTCACAAACTTCAAAAAATTCTTTGTGAAAGTCGCTTGGAAGTGTTTACAAAAATCTCAAAATAGAGTACAATTATATTGTGAAATAATTAACAAATCGAAATTTCTTACACTATTCTTGAAAATTTCCGAAAACATGAAAAAGTTCTAGAATAGGATAAGGGTTTCAAACATTGGAGGAAAGCATCAAATGGCTGATAAAAAAACTCTCTCACCTGAAGAAAAGAAACTCGCTGCTGAAAAACACGTAGACGAGTTGGTGCAAAAAGCGCTGGTGGCGCTTGAAGAGATGCGCAAATTGAATCAGGAGCAAGTGGACTACATTGTGGCGAAAGCATCTGTAGCGGCTCTTGACGCTCACGGTGAGCTCGCTCTTCATGCTTATGAAGAAACTGGTCGTGGAGTCTTTGAAGACAAGGCGACGAAGAACTTGTTCGCTTGTGAACACGTAGTAAATAACATGCGTCACACCAAGACAGTTGGGGTCATTTCAGAAGATGACGTCACTGGTTTGACCCTTATTGCTGAGCCAGTCGGTGTTGTCTGCGGGATCACTCCTACAACCAACCCTACTTCAACAGCAATCTTTAAAGCCTTGATTTCATTGAAGACACGGAACCCTATCGTCTTTGCCTTCCACCCATCTGCTCAAGAATCATCTGCTCATGCGGCACAAATCGTACGCGATGCGGCAATTGCAGCTGGAGCACCTGAGAACTGTGTGCAATGGATTACCCAACCTTCTATGGAAGCAACCAGTGCCCTTATGAACCATGAAGGAGTTGCAACTATCCTTGCGACCGGTGGTAACGCCATGGTAAAAGCTGCTTATTCTTGTGGAAAACCAGCTCTTGGGGTAGGTGCCGGAAACGTTCCTGCTTACGTTGAAAAATCAGCCAATATCCGCCAAGCAGCACACGATATCGTCATGTCTAAATCATTTGACAATGGTATGGTCTGTGCGTCTGAACAAGCGGTTATCATCGATAAAGAAATCTACGATGAGTTTGTTGAAGAATTCAAATCTTACCACACTTACTTTGTTAACAAAAAAGAAAAAGCCCTTCTTGAAGAGTTCTGCTTCGGCGTAAAAGCCAATAGCAAGAACTGTGCAGGTGCGAAATTGAATGCGGACATCGTTGGGAAACCAGCAGCATGGATCGCTGAACAAGCTGGCTTCTCTGTACCAGAAGGAACCAATATCCTTGCGGCAGAATGTAAAGAAGTTGGCGAAAAAGAACCGTTGACTCGTGAAAAATTGTCACCAGTCATCGCTGTCTTGAAATCTGAAAGCCGTGAAGACGGAATTAACAAAGCACGCCAAATGGTTGAATTCAACGGTCTTGGTCACTCAGCTGCCATCCATACAGCAGACGAAGAATTGACCAAAGAATTTGGTAAAGCAGTTAAAGCCATTCGTGTGATCTGCAACTCTCCTTCGACTTTCGGTGGTATCGGGGATGTTTACAATGCCTTCTTGCCATCATTGACACTTGGATGTGGTTCTTACGGACGCAACTCTGTTGGGGACAACGTTAGTGCCATCAACCTCTTGAATATCAAAAAAGTCGGACGCCGGAGAAATAACATGCAATGGATGAAACTTCCTTCAAAAACATACTTTGAACGTGATTCAATTGAATACCTACAAAAATGTCGTGACGTTGAACGTGTCATGATCGTTACAGACCATGCTATGGTAGAGCTTGGTTTCCTTGATCGTATCATCGAACAGCTTGACCTTCGTCGCAACAAGGTAGTTTACCAAATCTTTGCAGACGTTGAACCAGATCCAGATATCACAACTGTTGAACGTGGTACAGAGATCATGCGTGCCTTCAAACCAGATACTATCGTCGCTCTCGGCGGTGGATCTCCAATGGATGCGGCTAAAGTAATGTGGCTCTTCTATGAACAACCAGAAGTGGACTTCCGTGACCTTGTACAAAAATTCATGGATATCCGTAAACGTGCCTTCAAATTCCCATTGCTTGGTAAGAAAACTAAATTCATCGCGATCCCAACTACATCTGGTACAGGATCTGAAGTAACTCCATTTGCCGTTATCTCTGATAAAGCAAACAACCGTAAATACCCAATCGCTGACTACTCATTGACACCAACAGTTGCCATCGTAGACCCTGCCTTGGTATTGACAGTTCCTGGATTTGTTGCGGCTGATACTGGTATGGACGTATTGACGCACGCGACTGAAGCTTACGTATCACAAATGGCTAGCGACTTCACAGATGGTCTTGCTCTTCAAGCTATTAAACTTGTCTTTGAAAACTTGGAAAGCTCAGTCAAGAATGCGGACTTCCATTCACGCGAAAAGATGCACAATGCGTCAACCATCGCAGGTATGGCCTTCGCCAATGCCTTCCTCGGTATTTCTCACTCAATGGCCCACAAGATCGGTGCGCAATTCCACACCATCCACGGACGGACCAATGCCATCTTGCTTCCATACGTTATCCGCTACAACGGTACACGCCCATCTAAGACAGCTACATGGCCTAAGTACAACTACTACCGTGCAGATGAAAAATACCAAGATATCGCTCGTATGCTAGGACTTCCATGCTCTACTCCAGAAGAAGCCGTTGAAGCTTACGCAAAAGCTGTATACGAACTCGGTGAACGCTGTGGTATCGAAATGAACTTCAAAGCACAAGGCATCGATGAAAAAGAATGGAAGAAACATTCTCGTGAATTGGCCTTCCTTGCTTATGAAGATCAATGTTCACCAGCTAACCCACGTCTTCCAATGGTAGACCATATGCAAGAAATCATCGAAGATGCTTACTATGGTTACAAGGAACGTCCAGGACGTCGTAAATAAGACGCCAAGGAACAACTGATGTTTATCAGCTACCCCCACTCGAAAGAGCGGGGGATTTTTGCTATTTGGGTCCAAAACTCGTTTTTTCATAAAAAATTAGACTTTTTTTCAGAAATTGTGTTATTTTTATAGCATTCCGAGCTATTTTATGTTACCCTATAGTGTGTGAATCTGCCTGTAGCTGAAGGGTTATGATCCTTTTTCAGTTATAGGAAACGAAAAAATAAATCCAAGAAAGGAGGCCATCTCAAATGGAGTTAGAAGGTGACGTGCAAGGAAGACAAGATCAGGCACAGAAAATTATTGAAATGCCCCAACGAGATCGGGAAACTTCCACTTCAGAAAATCAGCCATCATCTGCTTCAGTGGTCTCCATGTATGGGCAGGAAAAGCCAAGCATTTCTAGCCTCCATCAGCAACTGGCAGGCGCATCTGGAACCCAGACCATTCAATTGCGGGAGGAATTGGTGCTGGCGGTAGCGCAGAATGCTTCAGCGCAAGCAACTGTCTTTGAGGCAGAAGTCAAGGATAAGCTGGAAGAGGCCAAGGAGACGGTTTCTCATAAGGTCGCTGAGGTGTCACAAATGGCCCACAGCATGGCCCAATTTTTAACAGATGCAGAAGTGGAGCAACTATTAGGAGAGTTCTCCATGGATACTTGTTGGGACCAAGCAGTAGAGGCGGAAAACCTCGCCCAAGCAAAGGCCTACTCCACTCGCTTGTCAGATTTGGCAGGTCAGCTGGAGGCTGCATCAGCTCAATTGGTGGACTTGGACAAGGGACAAGCGACGGCCTTTGATTTTTCATAAGTAGGAGAAAAAGATGTTAGAGATCCTGGGAGAGGACAGAGAACGAATTGAGGAGCTCCATCGAGAGATTAAAAAGGAGCAAGAGCGGATTGCGATCAGAAGTTTGATTGCAACGCAAAAAGCCTTGATGATGTTGGAAGGGATGAGTTTGCAGGTAACCTTGGGCGGTCAATCCGAAAAGATGCGCTCTTTTGCTACAACGACCCTAGTTAGTGATTTGAAAGATGGATTTACAGGAGGAGCAGCGGACGCGGTAGAAACAGCACTGAAATCAGTGAAGAAGCCGATTTTATTGAGTCCGATTAAAGGAGGTATGTGATGTACCATTCAGGAAATAGTGAATTAGAACAACTAGAAGATCGACATTACCGCTTCAATCAAAAACTGAGCGAGTTGGAGTGGGATTATGCGGATATGCGTATGGATGTCCGCCAACATACAGAAAATTTAGTAGACTGGCTAAGTGCCCTGCATTTTCAAGCCCCAAGTGCGGAGGCCCAAAGTGGCTTGGAGCGTTTATTTGCCTTGCAAGAAGAGTTTGAGGCAGAACTCAAGCGCTATGAAGAGCGTTTAGAAGAAGAGCGTGAGCGCGAGCAGCAAGAGTACTATAAGCAGCGTCAACAATTAGAACAAGGTGATTGAAACATTCCTCTGGTAGAGATAAGAGGAATGTTTTTGTTTGCTCAAAAAACTTTTTAAAATGTGCTAATAAATTCTTGCAAGCGCTTACTTAGTGTGTTATAATCTTCACAAAGAAACGAAAATAAAATGGTTTTATCAAACCAACAAAAAAGGAGTCGCTTATGAAAGCTGCAACTTATGTATCTGCAGGCAATCTGCAACTGCTGGATCAAGCTCATCACCCACCACTTCAAACTCTCAGAAGTTGAAAAAGCCTATGATGTCTTTAAACATGCGGGTGAAAACAACGCACTCAAAGTCATTATCGAAAATGATATCAGTGAATGAAGTGGCAACTAATATTTGTTCATAGTTTTTTTAGACGGACCAGAGATATTCTGGTCCTATTTTCAACCCCCAAAAGCCAATGATTCCTTGCAAAATAAATTTGTTGTCTTATAATATAAGTACAGAAAACGATTACATAAAGAGAAAGGTGTGATCTTATGAAACGGTTTTGTTATCATCGTGAATTCTGGATGGACTTCCATTTCTGGATCTTGGTCTTGCTTTTAGCGACTGTAGCTTTAACGATGCAGGCTCCGCTTTCGGTAGTTAGCCTAGCTTATCTTGCTTTTGTTGGGATTTTGATCCTTCTTCAGGTCTTTCAACCGGCTGTATCGACACGTCCGTATCCAGAAGGTAGCTACCATTTCAATTGGACCTTCTATCGCGATACCCGACTGTATATCGATCTCTCTTTACTAGCAGGTCTCTTGGCAGGCCCAATGGCTTCATCGGATATGGTCTATTGGATCTTGCTTGGAGCCGTCGTTGGCTCTATTGGCTTTGTATTTGTCGTAAAGGAAAAAGCGACCCAAAAGATGGCCTAAGGAATCACCATGTCCTAGATCTCTGAAACTAGTTTCAGAGATCTTTTTATTTTGCCCTAAAATGTGAAACTATAATCCAATTGCACGATTAATATTGTAAGCGCTTTAAAAATAGATTATAATCAATTTACAAGTACTCGAGTTGCCTTATTATCAAAGGAGAAGGAGTTATGTCAAAGATTACAAAAGATGAACTGATTGAACAAATCAAAGACGGCATCATTGTTTCTTGTCAAGCTCTCCCTCATGAACCGCTCTATACAGAAGCAGGAGGAGTCATTCCTCTCTTAGTAAAAGCGGCTGAGCAGGGTGGAGCTGTCGGAATCCGAGCCAATAGTGTCCGGGATATCAAGGAAATCAAGGAAGTGACCAAGTTACCGATCATTGGGATTATCAAACGTGATTACCCACCTGAAGAACCCTTTATCACGGCTACTATGAAAGAAGTCGATGAGTTGGCAGCTTTGGATATCGCGGTCATTGCGCTTGATTGTACCAAACGTCCGCGTCATGATGGGTTTTCGATTAGTGACTTTATCCATCAAGTCAAAGAGAAATATCCAGACCAACTCTTGATGGCTGATATCTCTACTCTGGAAGAAGGATTGACAGCTGTCGAAGCGGGAGTGGACTTTGTCGGAACGACCCTTTCGGGCTATACGGACTACAGTCCAAAGGTTGATGGTCCAGATTTTGAACTGATCCATAGTCTCTGCCAAGCAGGAGTAGATGTCATCGCAGAAGGCAAGATCCACTACCCGGATCAGGCCAAGAAAATCCATGATCTCGGTGTTCGTGGTATCGTCGTAGGTGGCGCCATTACCCGACCAAAAGAGATTACAGAGCGCTTTGTCGCATCCTTAAAATGAGAAAACAAAACAGTAGATTGAAGGAGGAGGAGACCGAATAGAGAGTAGTCGAATCTGAAACATGAACAAGAATAGGCGTCCTCATTGAGGATAACCCCCTGTAAGAGTAATCTTACCGTAAATTGTGAGGAGAAATCACATGAAAATGAAAAAAGTATTGTGCTCGTTGGTAGCTGGTGCAGCTCTTCTAGCACTCGCAGCTTGTGGCTCTGGCGGAGGATCAAAATCAGAATCTTCTGGTGGAAATTCTGGTAAAACAGAAATTACCTGGTGGGCTTTCCCAGTCTTTACTCAAGAAAAAGCAGAAGATGGTGTCGGAACCTACGAAAAATCAATTATTGCAGCTTTTGAAAAAGCGAATCCAGATATCCACGTGAATTTGGAAACGATTGACTTCAAGTCAGGTCCTGAAAAGATCACAACGGCTATTGAAGCAGGAACTGCTCCAGATGTGCTCTTTGATGCACCTGGACGGATCATTCAGTATGGTAAAAATGGAAAATTGGCTGATTTGAACGATCTCTTTACAGAAGATTTTGTCAAAGATGTCAATAATGAAAATATCATCCAAGCCAGCAAGGCAGGCGACACAGCTTACATGTATCCAATTAGTTCAGCACCATTCTACATGGCGATGAATAAGAAGATGCTCAAAGATGCAGGCGTGTTGGATCTTGTCAAAGAAGGCTGGACAACAGACGACTTTGAAAAAGTATTGAAAGCTTTGAAAGACAAAGGTTATACACCAGGATCACTCTTCAGTAATGGTCAAGGTGGAGACCAAGGAACTCGTGCCTTCATTGCTAACCTTTATGGCGGTTCTGTTACTGATGAAAAAGTAACCAAGTATACAACAGATGATCCAAAATTTGTCAAAGGTTTGGAAAAAGCTTCTAAATGGATCGATGACGGTTTGATGATGAATGGTTCTCAATTCGATGGTGGAGCAGACATCCAAAACTTTGCGAATGGTCAAACTTCTTACACTATCTTGTGGGCGCCTTCACAAAACGGTATCCAAGCTAAATTGTTGGATGCAAGTAAGGTTGAAGTAGTAGAAGTGCCATTCCCATCTGACTCAGGCAAGCCAAAATTGGAATACCTTGTCAATGGATTTGCAGTCTTCAATAATAAAGATGAAAAGAAAATTGCTGCTGCTAAGAAATTTGTACAGTTCATCGCAGACGACAAAGAATGGGGTCCAAAAGATGTTGTGCGTACAGGAGCCTTCCCAGTTCGTAGTTCATTTGGTAAGTTGTACGATGACAAACGGATGGAAACCATCAGCACTTGGACAAAATACTACTCACCATACTACAACACGATCAACGGTTTTGCAGAAATGCGGACCCTATGGTTCCCAATGTTGCAATCTGTTTCAAACGGGGATGAAAAAGCAGAACCAGCTTTGAAGACCTTTACTGAAAAAGCAAACGAAACGATCAAGAAAAAATAGATCATCTATGAAACTCAAATGATCCTTTCATAGAAATAAGAAAGCATAGGCCCCCTCGATTTCTTATCTCCATACGTAGATTGAAAGAGGGGGCCTTCATATTTTCACTCTCCTAATTATCATATGTAGAAAGGCGCAGTGCCATCCATTCCACATAGGAATCAAGGAAAAAATAGAAAAAGAACACTAGGAGGTGCCTTACTGTGAAGGTAAACAAAATCCGAATGAGGGAGACGCTCGTTTCCTACGCATTCCTAGCACCCATTTTAATCTTCTTTACGGTCTTTGTCCTAGCCCCCATGATCATGGGCTTTGTGACAAGTTTCTTCAACTATTCTATGACATCCTTTAAGTTTGTCGGTTTAGAAAATTATTCCCGCATGTTTGCGGATAAGGTCTTTGTGAAGTCCTTGATCAATACTGTCATCATCGTTATCGGATCCGTTCCGATCGTAGTATTGTTCTCCTTGTTTGTGGCTTCTCAGACCTACCATCAAAATGCGATTGCGCGTTCCTTCTATCGTTTCGTCTTCTTCCTTCCAGTTGTTACAGGGAGTGTAGCGGTAACGGTTGTATGGAAATGGATCTATGATCCGCTATCAGGGATTTTGAACTTTGTATTGAAATCTGGACATGTCATCAACCAAAACATTTCTTGGTTGGGGGACAAGCACTGGGCTTTGATGGCCATCATTATCATCTTGTTGACCACCTCTGTTGGTCAACCAATCATCCTCTACATCGCTGCTATGGGAAATATTGATAATTCCCTCGTAGAAGCCGCGCGTGTGGATGGTGCGACAGAATTTCAAGTTTTCTGGAAGATCAAATGGCCAAGCTTGTTGCCAACAACTTTGTACATTGCCATCATTACGACCATTAACTCTTTCCAATGTTTCGCCTTGATCCAATTGTTGACATCCGGTGGTCCTAACTACTCAACGAGTACCCTTATGTACTACCTCTATGAAAAAGCCTTTAAACTCTCTGAATACGGTTATGCCAACACCATGGGTGTCTTCCTTGCGGTGATGATTGCCATTATCAGTTTTGCGCAATTCAAGATCCTCGGAAACGACGTAGAATACTAAAGAAAGGAGCCTCAGATGAAACCAACACAAAAGAAACCCATCACTGCCTTTACAGTGATTTCAACGATCATTTTGCTCCTTTTGACTGTCTTGTTCATTTTCCCATTTTATTGGATTTTGACAGGGGCCTTTAAGTCTCAGCCAGATACCATTATGATCCCACCTCAATGGTGGCCAAAGACACCAACCATGGAAAACTTCCAACAGTTGATGGTACAAAACCCAGCCCTACAATGGTTGTGGAATAGTGTCTTCATCTCCCTTGCAACCATGCTTTTGGTGTGTATGACCTCTTCCTTGGCAGGATATGTCTTGGCTAAGAAACGCTTCTATGGGCAACGAATTCTCTTTGCCGTCTTCATTGCAGCCATGGCCCTTCCAAAACAAGTTGTCTTAGTTCCATTGGTACGGATTATTAACTTTATGGGGATTCATGATACCCTTGCAGCGGTTATTCTACCATTGGTTGGATGGCCATTCGGGGTCTTCTTGATGAAGCAATTTAGTGAAAACATCCCAACAGAACTCTTAGAATCTGCTAAGATCGATGGTTGTGGAGAGTTGCGAACTTTCTGGAGCGTTGCCTTCCCAATTGTCAAGCCGGGATTTGCAGCCCTTGCCATCTTTACCTTTATCAACACCTGGAACGACTACTTTATGCAATTGGTAATGCTGACCTCTCGTCAAAACTTGACTATTTCACTAGGGGTAGCAACCATGCAGGCTGAAATGGCCACCAACTATGGCTTGATCATGGCTGGGGCAGCCCTAGCTGCAGTGCCAATCGTTACGGTCTTCCTCGTGTTCCAAAAATCCTTTACACAAGGGATTACCATGGGAGCGGTCAAAGGATAAGTCGTCTGCTTGGACAAACGATAGTTGTGTACAGATCGGTTTTCTAGGCTGAGAAGTATCGAAAGGATGAGAATATGATATTTGATGATTTAAAAAACATCACCTTTTACAAAGGAATCCACCCCAATCTGGATCAGACCATTGATTTTCTCTATGAGCATCGGAAGGATTCTTTTGAATTGGGGAAATATGATATTGATGGGGATAAGGTCTTTCTCGTCGTTCAAGAAAATACCCTCAATAAAGAAGAAAATGATCGCTTTGAACACCACAAAAAATATGCCGATTTGCATTTATTAGTAGAAGGGCATGAGTTTTCGAGTTATGGATCCCGTGTGACAGGTGAGGCTATCGCATTTGATGAAGCATCGGACATCGGTTTTGTCCATTGCCAGGAGTCTTATCCGCTTCATCTAGGCTATCATAATTTTGCGATTTTCTTTCCAGGGGAGCCTCACCAGCCCAATGGCTATGCAGGGCAAGAAGATATCGTGAAAAAATATCTATTTAGAGTTGCCACATGCAACTTAGCATAGTTAAGTCCAGCAGTTGCAGCGTAACAAGCTTCCTTCATTTCAAAAGAACGA
>ENA-UPSY01003928-UPSY01003928.1-human-gut-metagenome-genome-assembly--contig:-NODE-3928-length-10115-cov-3.611775_pt1 | contig 10115 bp, 9 predicted proteins | sample MGYA00250044_ERZ773365 | MGnify/ENA primary metagenome ERZ773365 (study PRJEB29103, sample SAMN06111932) | human gut metagenome | biome: human gut; feature: ankylosing spondylitis patient; material...
AAATCACATTCGAGTCACTCTATAACGGACTCCATTTTTTTTACAATGTAGTAAAATTGCCTCGGCTTTATATTATATTCCTCGCTCAATTTCTCGGCGATATACGTTACTTTCAAACAATCCCTTTTCATTGATAGGAAACGTTTGTACATGTCAAGGTATCGAACATCGTCCAGCCTAACCCCGGCACGCCTCATCGCCTCCAACACAGGACGGCTTATTTCCATACATTCGTGTACTTTCATTACATTCTCAAAAAAAAGCCCCCTATTGCTTGGCGTACATGGCAGGAGAAAAACGCCGATCTCGTGTTTCCACTTACACCACCATACAAAAGGGGGCTCTTGGTTTAGCAAAAAGAGATTACAATTAAATACAAATATACAAATTTCACAACAAACCGACTAATCGGCGATGTCATCTTCACTGTTGGCTATCGGTGGCGTACCGTCTCTGTGTACAACAGATATTTTAAATCCGCCTACACTCTCATCGACAGAAAGCCTATTATCCTGTCTGTTTTTCCAATTTTCAGGGTCTAAGTTCGTCAAAGCAAATATAAGTGCACCAGTATCCGGAGGGAAGTGCTTCGTTATTTCGCTTGACTTTACAAGCACTTTACTCCCGTCCTTTAAAGTCCTATACTCGTTTTTAACCTCCTCAACCTCATAACCGGCAGCACGCTTCCATAGTGATTGCTCCAACGTTTGAACGATAGTTTCACGAAACTCTTTTCTGGCTTTCTTCAAAGCCTCGTCAAATTCCGGCTTATCCCTTTGCCAACGATAAAACGTATCTCGAATAATACCGGCTTTCTTACAGGCCATTTTTACGGTATCGCCTTCCCGAATATAACTTATCACCTCATCTTTAACTTCATTGTATTTTCCTCTTTCCATACTCCTATTTTTTTTATAAAGATACACATTATTCTAATTATTTCCAATCGTTTACGATAACAACTTCAACAATTCACACTCTGAATAATCACCTTGCGACTTTATAGATATAATAGCGAAAAATGCAGCATATCGCTCTATATATACAGGTATCGTGTAATCGAGGTTTTTCAAATCTATCTCAGTAAGCCTGAATGTGTCCTTAATCACAAACGGCGACTTGATGTGGTCTTGATAAGAAGATAGGCCGAAACGTGATACTCGGTTTTGAAATTTAAGGTCTGAAAAGTCCAAACGGGCATCCTCCTTGCCTTGACTGTCAAAAGAGATTACAAGCTGCATAATCCTGTCTCCGCAATCTTCAAGCTCCACGATCGTACCGTCGTCGCTCCATTTGAAATATGGAACAGCCCTCATGTCCCCATTGTCACCCCCGGCAGTATAAGGGAGTTTCAATAAGTCTTTTTCATAGTCGAGAGTCTTATTTTGTACAACCATATAGCCGTCTGCACTCTTGGCGTTCTCGTTCTCCTCGTAACGGAAATAGTTCTTCTGTGCAAAGTCCCCAAACGTGTACGAGGTCTCTTTGGCCGTCCACCCTGTCGGGACTAATTTCTTGCTCCAATCGACCGCCTTATTTTTATTGTCTATTATCTTGTTTACGGATATGAAAGAGACACCGGTATCGCTTTTTATGGCGAACAAGCCGAACAGCCAGCATATTTGCTTTATGAAATCGACAACCGATATATCCGGCAGGTTCGAGCCGATCGGGTAAACACCTCCATAAGCAACATCTTCGGTTATATCCGGGTCGGTTATCTTCACATAGCTTTTGATTGTCCCTAAGTTATAAATCAACGTTATTCGCATCTCAATATCGTTATATCCTTCCAAATCGATAGGAATACGGCCTTTATATCTGCAAACCCCCAGTTCATCGGCTTCAAGGTAATATGTACCCATAATGATATGAGACGACCTAACAAACATAACCTCAACCGCCTTTTGGGCTCCGGCTGGGGCGGTCGTCGATATGAACAAATCCAACTCCCAATCTTTCCAGTTGCTCGTATTGTGAATAATTATATCATTCCAATCGTGACCCGTGATAATCCGTATATTCTGAATCGCATTTACTTGCCTCAAATTAACAGTGTGGAAATCTTCGTGTATTCCCGTTATTTCCGCTTCAAACCAGTTGTATTTGGGATTTGTTTTCTGGGAGATGAGGGGCAAGTACAACAGTTCTATATATTGCTTATAACTGCCCCAATCCATTGTAAGACCGTAATATGAGGCTATTTCTTCCAACAGCCTCATGCAATTTACGGACGGGTGTATAAATATCTTGTCTCGGTTGGAATCTACATCTATGCCCGCATTATGACGGATATAACCGTGTGACAGTTGACCGTCAACCAGTCCGTTGTCGTATGTCGTAGAGCTGTTCCACGGCAAAGTCATATCGGCAAACTCCTGTATGCTCCTATCATCGTTCATGAGCTGAATAAATTTCTCACTCATTCCCCAAGTCAAGGCCACATTAAAGCCGGATTCGCTACACGATATAAGAACGGCTTTTGCGTCAAATAGCTTTATTCCATTCCTGTAATACTCCGCATTGAAATAGTCCCTCATCATGTAACTCTCATGACCGGCAACATCTGGAAAATCCAACAGCCGTATATTCTTATTCGTCCTCGGTAACTTTATCGTATAACTGTTCGAGGCTGTTATCTTGGAAATGTCCCCCAACAAATTGCTCTTGAAATTGAGTGTTATCTCACTGTCGCCCAAATCGACACTTTCACCCTTGATATATAGTTCCTCTTTCATATCCTTGTTATTAAATTTAACATCGCCTTATATGCCTTTTAGCCCGTTTGAGAGCATTTCTTTGTTCTCGTGTAGATTTTATCACCAAGACAAAGAAACACCCTAAAACGGCTTATTTTTACTCTCTACCTGTCGCCCAAATTCTCTACCACATTAACCTGTGAGCCAACCTTGTTAATCTCCGTTACGGAAACGACCGGTTGAATCCCTTTTATTCCTTTGGCGACAGCCCTCGCAATCATATCTTCGCCCATTGCTTGGCTACCCTTTTCCACCACAATAGGCGCACCTCCGCCCGCTTGATTTATGTACGACAATATCGGGGAAAACATGGAGGTCGCTCTCGCCGTTATCACGCTCTCACCGTTAGACAACATAGCGGGTATGCTGTCGCTCGTCCCTGTTCCGGATCCTTCTACAAGGCCGCCTTTGGCGAACTTGGCCGAGTTGACTATACCGATAGCGGCCGTCATATTGGAGATTATCGTCGTTACCAACGTAGCTATCTCGGCCAACCCGAACAATCCCTTACCGGCAGAAGCGGCAACGGCACTCGATATGGCCTTACCCGTATTGATGGCTATCTCGGCAAGAGCAAGGGTCTTTGACAATATTGTAAACGTCTTATTGCTCTCTCCGAGCTCCTCGAATAAACCCGATAATGCTCCCGTGATTTGTTCGATAGCCTCATATTTGGTTCTTTGTATCTCTACCTCTCTATCGGCAATAGCCTGTTGTGCATCCAAATATTCCTGCTGGGCTTCAAGCTGACGGGCTTTGAACTCGGCATCGCTTTCTCCCTCTAACTGCTGTAAGGAATCAAGCCGTTTCTTGGCATTTTCAAGCTCGACTTGCAGCTCATCTTCTCCGGCTATCTTGGCTTCCGCTAACCTGTTGGACAGTTCGAGCTCAAATGCTTTCATGGCTTTCTCCTGTTTTTCCCGCTCATGCTCCGATGTCATTTCGTCGAGCTTCTTTTGATAACGTTCCTCGATTAGCTTTTTCTGCTCGGTCGTAAGCTCGGTATTGGATAGCTCTATCTCCATTTCCTTTTTGAGCAACTTGGCTTTCAAATCATACTCTTGATAATCGCCTTCCGTGGAAAGTTCGAGTTTCTGCCGTATGTAGTCGGCCTCTTGCTGCAACTGGTTCCTCATCTCCTTTTCATTTACCTTAGCGAGGTCGGCGGTACGCTTTTTATTCAGTCGGTCGATAGTCTCGTTTACGGCGGCTTTGGCTTTGGGGGTCAAATTGCCCTCGGTTTCAAGGTATCTTTTCAAGTCCTCGATTTGGTCGTCATAGCTTGCGTTTATGGTGGCTCGCTGCTTTTCCGCACTGTCCTCGATGAGCGAGTTTTCTGCGTCTCTGAGAGCTCGCAAGGCGGCTATCTCTTTCTTTTGGCGTTCCTGTAACATCTTCATTCTTTTCTCGTTTTCTTCCCTCTCTTTACGGTCTCTTATTTTCCGTTGTTCTGGTGTTAAAATGTTCGGATCGGTATCGTTGAGAGCTTCCCCCTTTGGCTCTTGAATGGTAAATGTTGGTTTTTCTTTTGGTGTTAGCGGTATAGGCTCACCTTTAAGTCCGTCCATGAGCCCCCCGACAAAATCGAACATTCCCTTTACCCTTTTTATCTGTGAGTTAATTGTTTTAACTATGTCCGTCATAGTCGCATTCCAACCTGTTTTTATCTTGGATTGCAACGCCTCAAACGTGCCGCCGGTTATGTCTGCAAACTCCGATATGGCGTTTTGAAGCTCTATTTCAGAGTTTATTCGTGCCCTCTGCAATTCTCCAAGCTCGCCGGAGCTTTTTATCACGGTTTGCATGCTCGTATCTATGTCCTTCAAGGTTTTCAGATATTGAAGCCCGGCATCCTCTCCCGGACTTCCGAATATGTCGGCTATTGCGGCTCCAACGGCGGCAGAGTTTTCCGGCAGCTCTCCAAGTCTGGCCGATATTTCCCGGATAACATCGAATATCGTTTTGCTTCCGCTTACAAGATCCTTTTGTACCTGCTTCGAGTCTAAGCCTATATTTTCCAACGCCGTGGACGTGGCGGTCGTCATTTCCCGCAAACGGATCGTTGCCTCCTTGATTGCGTCGATACCCTTGTCGGAAAACAGACCGTCTTTGTTCGTCTGGCTGACTATGGCTATAAATTCATCGGCATTCAATCCGGCCTCTTTGAAGAATGTCGAGTATTCACGGACGTTTTGTAAAAACTCTCCCGATACGTCCGCACCGGAGATAAGCCCTTCTTTCAGCAAGGAAACAGCCTCATCGGTAGATATGCCGAACTGCCTCGTCAAGGCGTTGGCCGTGTTCAGTGTCTCCCGGAAATCTTTCCCGAATGTGTCCGATATGGCTTGCACCTCGTTTCTGAACTGTTTTAGCTCGTTCCCCGACAAACCTGTCAGCTGCTTTGTCAATCGGGTTGCCTCCACCAGTCCGGCGTTATAATCATACCACCATTTGAAGGCAGAGCCGACACCGACAATGCCGGCGACAGCCATAAATGAGGGGCTCTTGATGAGGGATAAAAGGGTCTTGCCAAAGGCTTTTATCTTCGTCGTCGCCCCCGTGCCGCCTTCCGCTATCTCAAACAGGGTTTTGGCAAAATCGGAATTTAAGCCGATAGCCTCCTTTATGGCATTGTCATAATTGCCGACGTTCCTGTAATACCGACCGGTTTCCTCCTCCGCTCCTTTCAACGCTTTGGTTACCCCGTTTATCTTATCTTCAAGCCTCTTGCCTTTGGTGGCTTCCCGCTCGGCTTGGCTCAATCGGTCGTACTCGGCCGTAAGGTTCGAGAGTGCCGCACGCAGCTGTTTCAACGACCCTTTTTGTTCTTCCTCGATTCGGAGGTTGTTTTGTATCTCTTTCCGTAGGGCTCGCACTTTGAATGCGCTTTGCTCGATTTGGGTACGGTATTCCTCCATTCCCTTTCTATATTCCTCCTCGCTAATCGCTCCCTCCTTGAAAGCCTCGGTTAATTCCGTCTGTTTTTTTTTGAGCTCGTCGATTTGTTTCTGACTCTCGACAATCTTCCGTATTGCCTTCTCGTTGTTCACTTGGATTTTTACTCCGATAAGAATTTCTTTGTTACTCATTGTTTTATTTTTTTTGGTTAGTTAATTTAACATGCTTATGTCTCTAAAATAAAATTCCCCTTTCGGGCTTATTATAACCCATTCCGGGACTCGGCCTATTCGGGCTAAATATTGCTTAAACCCTTGTATATTTTCAAGGAAATGTGTAACGGATCGGTAACCGTTTGCTTGGGCGAAATTGTCGTCGACCTTAATTTCAACCACATTGCCCGGTTTCCAGTGCCGGAACGTTATCGGATAGCCGCAAATATGCTTAACGACAATCCGGTAATTGCAATCTTCTTTTATGACTTCCATAGCTTGAATATTTAATTATATCACAAATGTCTCTCTCGCTTATTTATTTTCGATTTGCGGGGGTTTCTCCTTGAAAACGATAAATTATACCAAACAGGAAAGAAACGCTCTTAAATCGCCTTATTTTCTATTCGCTCAATATCTCTACCTCAAAACCGAGAGCCCGGAGTTCTTTTATCCGATACTCCTGCAATGGTCTCGGCCTTTCTCCGGGGCGTTTGACTTCGATAAACGATGCCTTTCCGCCTTTCAACGTCATAAGGTCGGGAAATCCGGGGCGATTGGTTATGCCCAGCTTCACCACGAGATAGCCCCGTTCCGTATAGCGGTTTATTATTTCACGTTGTATGTCTCTTTCAAGCCTCGCCATGCTCATATACCGCCGTGTTTTTTTCTGTACCACGCTGTCGTGAAATCCCGTTTTGCCGTCACCGCTTCGTAAATATCTGCATCTATGCCTCCCCGACTGAAAAAGAAACAGCACGGGGCGGGATTCCTGCGCTCCCTGCTTTGGATCCTGTTCCTCGTCTGTTCATAGGATAAATAAGAATACGCCATAGAATAGAAAACTATCGCTTCGGCCGTATCAAGGCGTATGCCCTCACGGGCGGAGACCAGTTGCCCCAAAAATGTCTTGCTTTCCTCCTGTTGGAACGTTTCGGGGCTGTCCGTCCAGTTATCGAACACCCGCCGCAATAGTTCCCCCTCCGCCTTGAAAAGATAATACACGGCGATTTTACGCCCTTTGAAAAGCCGCTTTATGTATTCCGCTTTCGTGGTGTCTATGATATGAGATTTTCCCTCCTCGTCTATCACCGTGCCGCCTCCAATCTGATGTATCTTTGACAATAGTTTGGAGGGGGTGTCTCCCAATATTACGGAATTGCCGAGTCTCGCTATCCGGTTACGCCGCAATTCGGAGATGAGGCGGGCGGAAGCTGCGGGAAGTGGGACGAGCCATTTGTAATCGGTCGCCTCGCTCTCAAATCCTGCTTCCTCTTGCGTGAATGAAATCCAAAACGGGTCTATGAAACGCCGTATATCTTCGATGCATGCATCTGTGTAATCGTTCACGGTATAGCCGTTTATACGCCTTTGTGTGACATGGACGAAATCACGGGCAAAGGCATAAAAATTCTTATATCCTCCGAAAGGGCTGTAACTGCTTACATATAGTTGGTGGTATATTTGCGAATAGCTTTCGGGAGTGGGCGTGCCGGACAAGAATATGACGGGGAGACCTCGGCAGACTGCCTTTATTGCCTGCGTCCGATTGGACGGCTTCGGGAATGTTCCGAGGCGGTGCGCCTCATCGATAATCGCCAAATCGAAGCCTGTCCCTGCCTTGTGTATGCTCTCATGGTTTATCACGGTAATGTCAAACGTGAATCCGCCTTTATCGTAATCGGATTCTATGCTCCCTATCGCTTTCTTGGTCGTTGCGAACAGCACCTTTTTAGCTCCTGTCGCTTGTGCCGCCGACAATGCCGTTAACGTCTTACCCGTGCGTACCTCCATAGCGAGATAGGCGATTTTGTAGTTATCCAGTGCCCGAACGGCTTCCGATACTATCCGTTTCTGGTAATCTCTCAATTCTATCATATCAAAACCTCCTTTTTGAAATGTTCTTCACCCGTGCGCCTCTCTATATGCGCCCTCGTGTATCCTTGCGTCGATCCGCTTCTCACCGATTCGTATTCCTCTACGCTCTTATATACCGTGAATGTAGACCCGTCCGGGGGGGTCGGTATGTATAAATGCCCGGTGTCGTCGATGTAGGCTTTTATCCCTGCTCCCGATGAGGCGGGTTCAGTGTATTGCCTTCTATCTCCCCTTAATTGTTCCACAGACGGCGTTTCCCTCAAAAGGAAATCGGCAATATCCAAACCTGCCTCCGACTCCTCCCGTGTGGCTCTCCGCTCCAATAAATCGCTTACCGTGCAAGTTATCCCGCACGAGGCGATAATCTCCTTTTTCTTTGCCCATTCCTCGAAACAACCCAAATCGGGGAACAGAGTAGCCGCCTTTATGCCGGAGAGGGCGGACGTTATGCCCGTTTCCGTGAGTCTTACACCGTTTTTCCCTCCGGTGGCTATCCAACACATGCCCGGCTGGTAAACGGCGGCTATCATGGCGGTTTTTTCGCTTTCGACTATGCCGACGAGAGAGCCCGGTTGGATAAGGTGCTCCCCAAAAAAACACTGTTGCAAATTGGGGTTCTCCTGCCCGGAAAGATATTTGCCGGCAAAATAGATTTTATCCTGTTCCGTGTCGGTGAAATATCCTCTCCGTTTCTCGCTCCATTTTTCGGCCGTGTCCTGCTTGTGCAGCCGTTTGCCGGTTTCCGGATTATACGCCATTATTTTAACCTGTCTTAAATTTCCTCGGCGGTCTATTTGGGGGAAAGCGGCGGAAAGTCCTCCGGCGTTTCGGAAGTGCTTCGACGTTCTGACCCGGTAGAGGTCAAAAATACGGTCGGTGACAGACGACCCGAAACGAGACACGAAAAACCGATATAAATTGTTATCTTTTCTCCTTGTGTCCTCTCCTCCGATAAGCGACAAAGGAAGATAATCCGCCAAAGGTTCCGGGCGACGCTCGAACAAGCTCGATGAGGTACGCAAAATTCCGTGCAGTCCTTCACGCTCCGGGTGGTCTTTGAAATACTCGGAGGGCTTGTAATGATACCCGCAACTTTTCTCCCGGTTGCACCGACCGACAGAAGGATGCAATATTTCTCCGGTCTCCGTATCGATATACGGGGAGAACTCCCGCCGATGCCCACATGAAGGGCATGTAAGGCGATCGGACGGCGTTCGGTACGGTTTCAATTCATATCGACTCATAATATCCCTTTTTTAAAGTGTCTGATTTGTCCGGTTTGTTGTTCTAATTCAACCCTATGTTATTAAGCGGATCCATTTCTCCTAAAATCGTCCATTCAGGCCAATATCCAAGAGATTTTATTACCTTCTCCCCCATCTTATTCTTCATATCTTCCAGTGAGTTATACCCGAAAGCCCTCGCAAATCCATTATCGATTTTCACCTCTCTAATATTTATATTTTTCCATATCTTAAAGGTGAGCGGTATGTTATCAAATCCGTTATCGACAACTATTTTATACTCGCTCGTTTCTTCTATTGTTTTTGCATTTCTTTTCATCGCCTTGTATAATTTTAATTACTACTTCTTCTATATTTGTCCGGTTTGTTTCATAATAATCAAAAGGGAACTATTGTCATAACCGTTTCGCACCCGTCCCAACCCGGCACTATCACATTAGGGTCAGACGGATATACGAAGCATATATGCGTGTCTGCTTTTTCTGCAAAAACATGGAGTTTTTTTATAAAATCGTTGGCCTCGGCATAGGACTTTCCTCCGGTATATGGAGCTATATCGTTTATAAATACCAATTCGGGAGCATACCTTTCGATGAGGTTAAACAGGCTTTCCGGTGTTTCCGCATCCGCAGACTTGAACATGGATAATCCAACGACCGGGGCATTTCCAGTCCCTTCCGTCGCACCTTTCCGTATATCGCCGGATAGGGTGAAAAGCTCGGCTGCCGTTTTCTCCGAATCTATATACATAACCGACGAACTGGGAAACGGGCGGAGTAATTTCCCTCTCTTTCCCTTGAAATAGGAAACTGCCAACGCTTTAACAAAGGCCGAATTTTCAATTTTAGAAAGCCCCGTTATCATGGAAATGTTGCCTCGCGTCATTATGGGCTTTCCCTCATAGTCAAGTACGGGGACGGGGGTTATCCCGTCCGATTCCAGTGTATGGGTGATTCTCTCTATTTCAGAGAATGATTCTCCGTACACGCTTCTAAATTTCAAATACTGTTTCATCTTACTTTTTTTTATTATGTTTTTTTTGTTTCTTTTTGTCGCCTCCGGGGGATATGTAGGGGCAAGTCCCCGAATATGGGGCAATATGCCCTTTTATATATAGAAATATA